>OBLY010000029.1_pt1 | contig 18834 bp, 19 predicted proteins | sample 1539041 | NCBI WGS metagenome assembly OBLY01 (sample SAMEA2690973, study PRJEB22502) | sediment metagenome | biome: Billabong; feature: Tropical; material: Sediment | place: Australia | collected 2013-05-14 | depth 1 m
CGAGATCGACGAGCTGCGGACCGGTGAAGGCGTGCAGGTCCTCCGGCACGCGCTGTCCGTCCGCGACGCACGCGACGGGGCGCCCGATCCGGACGGCGGCGGAGAGCACCGCGCCGGCCCCGGCGGCCTCGTCGAGCTTGGTGAACACGAGCCGGTCGGGCGCGAGGGCCCGGTACTGGTCCGCGACGTGGGCGAGCTGCTGCGCCCCGGTCGCCGCGGAGACCGCGAGCAGCAGCCGGACCCGCGGGATGGTCCTCACGAGCGCCGCCTGGCGGGCGACGTCCTCGGCCGAGGAGCGGCCCGAGGTGTCGACGAGCACGAGGTCCGCGTCCTGGACCCGCTCGGCCGCCCGGGCGAGCTCGGTCCGGTCCCGGGCGACGAGCACGGGCGCGCCCAGGATCTCGCCGTAGCGGGCGAGCTGATCGGTCGCGCCCACCCGGTACGTGTCCAGCGTCAGCAGGGCGACGCGCTTGCGCGCCTCGATGGCGGCGCGCGCCGCGAGCTTGGCGACGGTGGTCGTCTTGCCGACGCCGGTCGGCCCCACGAGCGCCACGACCTGGCGCCCCTCGTAGAGCCAGGGGGCACGGCACGGGACGAGCCGCTCGGCGACGAGGTGGCGGACCGCCTCGAGGAGCGCCGGGGCGGTGGCGGCGCCGGCGGCGGAGGCCGAGCGGACGAACGCCTCGGCGAGCTCCGGCTCGAGCCCGCGGTGCACGAGCCGCGCGTAGACCCGCGCGGCGTCGGGCGGGAGCTGGGTGTCGCGCCCGGCCCGGGCCTCGCGGGTGACGGTGGCGAGGGCGGCGCGGGCCTCCTCGACGGAGCGGCGCAGGAGCCGCACCTCGTCCTCGAGGGCGTCGTCGCGGGGGCGGGCCGGCGCGCGGGGGCGCGGGGCCGGGCGCGGGGTGGGTGCGGGTGCGGGGGAGGGCGCCGGGCGGCGCTCCGGGAGCTGCGGCGGGCCGAGCGCCGCCGTCACCTCCACCTCGGGGCGGCGGAAGAGGCCGCCGTCGACGGTCCGCGTCGAGAGGATGACGGCCTCGCCGCCGAAGGCCGCCTTCACGGCCGCGAGGGCGGCGGCGGAGTCGGGCGCGCGGAAGGTCCGGACGATGGGTGTCATCTGCGTGGCTCCTGCGCGGAGAGGGTTGCAACGCCCGTACCCTCGCCGCGCGCCATCAGGCCGCCGCTCCCCGCGCCTGCGCCGGGGTCACCGCGAGGGTCCCCGCTGGCTCGATGGACGTGCCGGGGACGAGCTCCCGGGCGGCCACGACGAGGACGTCCGGCACGAAGCGGCTCGCGAAGTCGAACAGCGGCCGGCGCAGGTCCGGCGGAGCGAGCACCACGACCGGCGAGCCCGCCGCCGCGAGGCGCGAGGCGCTCGCCTCGAGCGAGGCGACGAGCTTCCGCGCGGTCTCGACGTCCGGGGCGAGCGCCGCCTCGCCGTCGGCGGCGCCGAGGGTCGCGCGCAGGGCGTCCTCGGTGCCGCGGTCGAGGGTGAGGGCGCGGATGGTCCCGTCGCTCCCGGCGGCGCGCGCGGTGATCTGGCGCGCGAGCCGCCGGCGGGCCGCCTCGACGAGGTAGCCGGCGTCCTTCGAGCGCGGCGCGGCGTCGGCGACCGCCTCCAGGACGGTGCGCAGGTCGCGCACCGACAGCCCCTCCCGGAGCAGCCCGCGCACGACCCGCACGAGGTCGCCGAGGGCGATGGTGCCGGGGACGACGTCCTCGACGAGCTTCGGCGCGTCGCGGGCGACGAGCCCGAGCAGCTCCTGGGTCTCCTGGCGGCCGACGAGCTCGTGGGCGTTGCGGCGGAGCAGCTCCGAGACGTGGGTGGTGACGACCGACGCCGCGTCGACGAGGGTGAGCCCCATCGCCTCCGCGCGCGCCCGGTCCGCCTTCGCGATCCACACGGCGGGGAGCCCGAAGGTCGGGTCCGTCCCCCGGAGCCCCTCGATGCCCGGGGTGCCGCCGGCCGGGTCGAGCGCCATGAGCCGGTCCGGGTGCGCGACGCCGCGGCCGAGCTCGATCCCGCGGAGCAGCACGCGGTACGCGGTCCCGTCGAGCTTCAGGTTGTCCTTGAGGTGGACGCAGGGGAGCACGATCCCGAGGTCGGAGGCGAGCTGGCGCCGCAGGGCCGTGACGCGCCCGGGCAGCTCCCCGCCGCGCGCCGGGTCGATGAGGGGGAGGAGGGCGTAGCCGACCTCCAGCTCCACCGCGTCGAGCGCGATGAGGTCCTGGATCCGCTCGGGCCCCTTCTCCTCCTTCGCCTGCGCCCGAGGCGCGGCGGCGCGCGCCGACGCGGCGGCGGCGCGGCGCGAGAGGAGCAGGAGGGCGGCGGCGACGCCGCCGAAGGCGAGGAGCGGCATGCCGGGCAAGAGCCCGAGCACGAGCAGCACCCCCGCCGCCGTGCCGAGGACGCGCGGCCGGCCGAACACCTGGGCGCCGACCTGCGTCCCGAGGTCCTGCCCGGCCGCGCGCGTCACCACGATGCCGGCGGCGGTGGAGACGAGCAGGGCGGGCATCTGCGAGACGAGGCCGTCGCCGATGGTGAGGAGCGTGAACGTCTCGGCGGCGGCGGAGAAGGAGAGGTGGTCGCGCAGCACGCCCGCGGCGAGGCCGCCGACGATGTTGACCGCGGTGATGGCGAGCCCCGCCACCGCGTCGCCGCGGACGAACTTCGACGCGCCGTCCATCGCGCCGAAGAACTCGGCCTCCGCCTCCAGGCTCCGCCGGCGGGTCTTCGCCTCGCGGTCGTCGATGATCCCGGCGGCGAGGTCCGCGTCGATCGCCATCTGCTTGCCGGGCATCGCGTCGAGGGTGAACCGGGCGGCGACCTCGGACACGCGGTTCGAGCCCTTGGTGATGACCGCGAAGTTGACGACCAGGAGGATGAGGAAGATGACGACGCCGACGACGAGGCTGCCGCCCACCGCGAACCGGCCGAAGGTCTCGATGAGGTGGCCGGCCGCCGCCGTCCCCTCGCCGCCGTGCAGGAGGATGAGCCGGGTGGTCGCGACGTTGAGGGCGAGCCGGAACAGCGTCACGATGAGGAGCAGGGACGGGAAGGCGGAGAACTCGACGGCGCGCGTCAGCCCGAGCGCGACGAGGAGCATCAGCACCGCGATGGCGATGGAGAGCGCCAGGAACAGGTCGAGCGCGACGGCCGGGACCGGGACGATGAGGACCGCGAGCACGCCGAGCACCGCGACGGCGACGAGCAGCTCGCCGCGGGCGGAGGCGGTCGGGGGGTCGGCGGGGGCGCTCATGGGGGCTCTCCTCCGGGATCAGGCGCGCTGCGCACGGCCGGTGACGCGGTAGACGAAGGCGAGCACCGTGGCGACCGCCTTGTAGGTCTGGGCGGGGATCTCGCGCCCCACCTTCACCTTGCGGTACAGGAGCCGGGCGAGGGGGACGTCCTGGACGATCGGGACGCCGTGCTCGCGGGCGAGCGCGCGCATGTACTCGGCGAGCGCCCCCTTCCCCTTCGCCACCACCCGCGGGGCCCGGCCCTCGCCGCGCCGGTACCGGATCGCCACCGCCACGTGCGTCGGGTTCACGACGAGGGCGTCGGCGCGCGGGACCTCCTTGCGCGCCTGACCGCGGGAGAGATCGCGGTGGCGGCGGCGGCGGGCGCCGCGGAGGAGCGGATCGCCCTCGTCCTCCTTGGACTCGCGCTTCAGCTCCTCCTTCGTCATCCGCATCCGCTTCGCGAACCGCGCCCGGGCGACCGCCCACTCCGCGACCGCGAGCGCCAGCGCCGCGGCGAGGGCGGGCTTCGCCGCCGCCCGGAGCAGCGCGAACGCGCCGCCGAGCTGCGCCGAGGGCTCCGCGCGCAGCAGGGCGGGGACGGAGCGGACCTCGTCGCGCGCCGCCGCCCAGACCGCGCCGGCGACCGCCGCGACCTTCGCGATCGCCAGGGCGAGGTCGAGCGCGGTCTCGCCCGAGAAGAGCCGCCCGAGGCGCCGCGCCTGGAAGAGCCGGGAGAGGTCGGGGGCGGCCAGGTGCGGCCAGAAGCCGCCCCGCGTCTGGGCGACGGACACGGCGGCCGCCGCGACGGCCGCCGCGGCGACGACGGCGAGCACCGCCGCCGCCGGGCGGAGGGCGAGGCCCGGCAGCGCCGTGAACGGCGCGCGGGCGACCTGGCTGGCCGCCTCGTGCAGGAGCGCGACGAGGGACGCCTGGAGGGCGCCGCCCGTGGCGGCGAGCGCGACCGCGCCGGCCGCCACCCCGGCGACGAGGGGGGCGTCGCGCCCGAGCGCGATCTGCCCCTCCTCGCGGGCGCGCCGCAGCCGCTGCTCGCTCGCGGGCTCGGTCCGGTTGTCGTGCTCGTCGGACACGCGTCACCCCTGGAACGCCGCGGCGGCGGCCCGGGCGGCGAGCTCCGCCGCCGCCGGCGCCGTCAGGTAGAGGGCGAGGCCGCCGCCCAGGATGGCGACCGAGAAGCCCACGTTCTGGATCGAGAGCTGCGGGGCGAGCCGCCCGAGGAGCCCCATCAGCGCGTGGCCCAGCATCACGGCGGCGAGCACCGGGAAGGCGAGGCGGACGGCGATGGCGAGGGCGAGGGCGCCCTGCCCGATGACCTTCACCGCGAGCTGCGCCGGCGCGACCGCGCTCCCCGGCGGCCAGGCGACGACGCCGCGCACGAGCCAGGCGATGGCCTCGCGGTGGAGCCCGGCCGCGATCGCCGCGCCCTGGGCGAGGACGAAGAGCAGCTCCGGGACGGCGCTCGAGTCCGCGCCGGTGGCGGGGTCGACGAGGGCGCCGAAGCCGATGCCGGCGGAGAGGGCGGCGAGGGACCCGGCCCCGAGGGCGGTCTCGAGCGCCCAGCGCGCCGCGAGGCCGCCCACGAGCCCGACGGCGGTCTCCGCGGCGGCCGCCGCGGCCAGGGCGCCGAGGCCCGCGGGCGGCGCGAGGGCGGGCGCGCCCGCGCCCTGCCAGACCGCGAACCCGACCACGAGCGCGAGGCCGAGCCGCACCCGTACCGGCACCATCCGCGCGGAGAGCAGCGGCGCGGAGACGACGAGGCCCGCGGTCCGGAGGAGGACGAGCGCGAAGCCCCAGGCGGCCGGCAGGGTGACGTCCACGCTACCTCCCCGCCATCGCGACGATGCAGCGGGCGAGGAAGCCCGCGAGCCGCTCGGTCATCCAGGCGCCGGCGAGCCAGACCACCGCGCCGGCGGCGAGGGCGCGCGGCAGGAAGCCGACGGCGCTGTCGTTCACCTGCGTCGCGGCCTGCAGGACGCCGACCGCGAGCCCCACGAGCAGGATCGCGGCGAAGAGCGGGGCGCCGGCGGTGCCGAGGACCGCGAGCCCCTCCTGGACGAGCGCCGCGGGGAGGCCGGGGGCCACTAGAAGCTCCTCGCCAGGGAGGCGACGACGAGCCGCCAGCCGTCGGCCATGACGAACAGGCCGATCTTGAGGGGCAGCGCGATGAGCGTCGGCGGCACCATCATCATCCCCATCGACATGAGGATGGCCGCGACGAGCAGGTCGACGATGACGAGCGGCACGTAGACGAAGAGCCCCATCCGGAACGCGGTGGTGAGCTCGGACACCATGAAGGCCGGCGTCACGATGGACATCGGGATGACCTCGCCCGTCGCGGGGCGGGGCCGGTGGGCGATCTCGTAGAAGAGCGCGAGGTCCTGGTCCCGGGTCTGGCGGAGCATGAACTCGCGGAGCGGCCCCGAGGCCCGCTCGATCGCCTCGCCCTGGCTGATCCGGTCCTCGAGGAACGGGCCCAGGCCGTCGTCCCAGACGCGCGTGGCGGTCGGCGCCATGACGAAGGCGGAGAGGACGACCGCGAGCCCCACCACCACCTGGTTCGGCGGGACCTGGGGCGCCCCGAGCGCCTGCCGCAGGAACGACAGCACGATCACGATGCGGGTGAAGGACGTGACCGACACGAGCAGCGCGGTCGCGAAGGACAGGACCGTGAGGAGGAGGAACAGCTTCACCGGCGTGGAGCCGCCGCCGCTCACCGAGAGCTGCAGCGCCTCCGGGGCGGCGGCCGCGGCCGCGAGCGGGATCATCGGACGCTCCCGGAGAGGCCGCGCGCGAGCTTGGCGCGGAGCTCCTGATCCTCCGCGCTCTCGTGGAGGAGCGCGTCGAACCCGTCCTCCTCGCCCGCGACGGCGAGCGACGGGCGCGCGGGGGGCGCGAGCGGCTCCGCCGCGGCGCGCGGGTCGAGCCGGTGCGGCAGGAGCGCGATCCCGGCCTCGCTCGCGGCGAGGAGGACGAGCTCGCCCCCGACCCGCGCGACCACGAGGGCGCGGCGCGGCCCGAGGCTCGTCGTCTCGACGATCTCGACGTGGCGCCCGCGCGGGCGGCGCCGGCGCTGGGACAGGAACAGCGCGGCGCCCGCGAGGGCGGCGAGGAGCGCGACCGCCGTCGCGGCGCCGCCGAGCGACGACGCCGATCCGCCGAGATCGAGCCGGCCGGGGGCGGGGGCGGCTGCCGCCACGTCGGCGGCGGCGGCGGCGAGGGACAGGGCGGCGGAGGGGAAGGAGACCATGGCGGACCTCGCGCAGCGCCTAGCGGAGCCGCTGGATGCGCTCCTGCGGGCTCACGATGTCCGTGATCCGGACGCCGAACTTGTCGTTCACGACGACGGCCTCGCCGCGCGCGACGAGCCGGCCGTTGACGAGGATGTCGAGGGCCTCGCCGGCGACCTTGTCGAGCTCGACCACCGAGCCGGGGGCGAGCTGGAGCAGGTCGTGGATCGACATGCGCGTGCGGCCCAGCTCGACGTTCACGTCGAGCGGGACGTCGAGGAGCATGTCGAGGCGGCGGGAGGGCTGCTCGGGGGCCGCGGGGGTCTTGGATTCCATGGCGCTTCGGTCCTCGGGCTCGTGGAGGGGGGCTAGTGGACGGGGGTCGAGGGGGTCTGCGACGGGTCGCGCAGGGGCTGGTCGACGACGAAGGCGAGGCTGCCGCCGGACACGCTCGGGGCGCCGCGGAGCTTCTCGCGCCCCTGGACGAGCACCGGGATGGGCTTCCCCTCGTCGGTGTCGAGGAGCAGGACGTCGCCGGGCGAGAGGTCGAGGAGGCGCGAGAAGGTGATCCGCGCGCGGCCGTACACGCCGCGCAGCTCGACGAGCACCTGCTCGATCTCCTTCGAGAGGGCGACCGCGAACCGCTCGTCGGCGCGCTGCGACAGGCGGCGCGGCGAGGAGAGCTTCTGCTTGGCGGCCTCCACCGACGCGTAGGGGATCACGAGCTGCAGCCGCCCCTCGATCCCCCCCTTGAGCTCGAACCCGGACACGATGCCGACGTCGGTCGGCGGGGCGATGCCGGCCATGCGCGGGTCGAGCTCGAAGCGCAGCGCCTCGGGCTGGAACGGCAGCACCGGCGCCCAGGCCTGCGCCATCGCGTCGGTGAGGATCCCGAGGAGCCGCCGCAGCACGAGCTGCTCGACGCTCGTGAGCTCGCGCCGCCCCTCGTGCAGCTCGCCGGGAGGCTGGACGTGCCGGTCGCCGAGCGCGGCGGCGAGGAGCGCTTCCGCCAGCCCGGCCTCGAGGACGGCGAGCGCGAAGCCGTGGGCGCCGCCGAGGGAGAGCACGCAGACCGACGCGGGCGGCGCGAGGAGCGGGACGAGGTCGGCGAACTTGAGGAGGGTCGCCGGGGCGGAGGAGACGCGGATGGGGATGCGGGTCCGGCCGGCGAGGCCGATCCCGAGCATCGACGCGACCTGCTCGTTGATGGCGTCGAGGGTCGGCATCTGCCCGCGGATGATCCGGTCCTGGCTGGTGAGGTCGTAGGGGACCACCTCGGCGCGGGGCGCGCGGGACGGCTCGGTCGAGACGCGGCCGTCCTGGATGGCGCTCATCAGCGCCTTGATCTCCTCGGGGCTCAGGGTCGCGGGCACGGGCGCCTCACTGGATGACGAGGTCGGTGACGTACAGGCCGCGGACGCGCACGTCCGGGACGAGCTTCGGGAGCTGCGCCTCGAGGGCCGTCTTCATCCGGTGGATCGCCTCGCTCCCGCGCATCTCCTCGAGCGTCCGGTCGGAGAGGTAGGAGAGGAACGCGTCGCGGATGCGCGGCGTGAACGCGACGAGCTTCGCCTTGTCGTCCTCGCTCGCGACCTCGAGCTCGAACGAGACGCGGGCGAAGCGGTCCGACTCCGCGTCGCGCAGGTGGACCACGAACTCGGCGAGCTTCTGGGTCGGCCCGGGGGCGGCGCCCGCGCCCTTCGCCGTGGTGCCCTCGGCGTGGGCGGCGGCCGGGGCGGCCGGGCCGACGTCCGCGCGGGCGTGGGCGGGGTTCCGCAGGAGCTGGAGGCCGATGAGGCCCGCCACGAGCACGCTGTTCAGGACGACGAGCGCGGGGACGAGCTTCGAGCCGGAGCGCGGCGGCTTCGCGGCGGGAGCGGGAGCTTCGTTCGCGGGTTCGGGAGCGTCTGCCATGTGTCGCTCCCGGAGCAAGCCGCGTGCCCCGGCGGAGGCGAGGAGTCACGCGGAGTTGCGCGTCGTCACGGGGCTGGCGCGGGAGGCGGGCGTCAGCGGGCTGGCGGGCAGTACCCACGTCTGTCGCGGGCGTTCGCCGTCAGCCGCAGGGGCGAGCGGGGGCGGGGCACGCGGGGGAGAAGGCGCTGCGGAACCGCGAACGGCGGACGTCCCCCGCTCGGCCTCGCGCCCGAAGGCGCGAGGCCTCGGTGCTACGTGTCATTCATACAGCCCGGTGATCCGCTCGCGCAGCCCGCGCGTGAGCGTCCGGACGACCTCGTCGGTGATGCCCAGCGCGGACCGCCCGATCATGAGGAGCGCGTCGTTCTCGCCGTGGTCCACCGCGCCGGCGTGGATCCCGTTCTTCTTCGCGAGCGCGTTCGCGAAGCAGACCGCGTTCGCGAGCGACTGGCGGTTGTCGCGGTTGAACTCGCCCGAGTCGCGGATCGAGGCGGTGATGACGGGCGGGAGCTGCCACTTCTCCGCGAGCGCCACGCCGACCGGGCGGTGGACCTTCCCGACCACCTCGATCCACTGGCCCGAGTCGATCCAGTTCCGCTGATGGACGTCGCTGAGCTGGCGCTCGAGCTCGAGCAGGACCGTCGCGACGACCGGCTTCCCCACGTCGTGGAGCAGGCCGGCGAGGTAGGCCGACTCGGAGTCGGGCCCGCCGACGAGGGCGAGCACGTCGCGGGCGAGGCCGGCGACCGCGACCGAGTGCTCCCACAGGAGCACCAGCGTCTCGTTGATCTGCGGGTTCTTGGAGACGAAGATCTTCTGGGCGGAGGCCTCGACGAGGAGCGTCTTGAGCGCGCGGGTGCCGATCCGGGCGATCGCCTCGCGCAGCGTGATCTGCTTCGTCCCGCCCGCGAAGGCGGCGCTCGTCGCGGCGCGCAGCGTCCGCGCGGCGAGCACGGGATCCCGCTCGAGCACCCGGGCCGCCTCCTTGGGGCCCGCTTCCGGATCCCGGAGCACCTCGAGGACCCGGAGCGCGACCGCCCCGAGGGTGGGGAGCACGAGCTGGTCGGCCTCGATCCGCTTGAGGAGGATCGACTGCAGCTCGGTCGCGAGGCGGTCGGAGGCCATGCGTCCTCACGCCGCGGCGGCGGCGTTCGCCTCCTGGACCGTCCCGAAGAACCGGATGTCCTTCGTCTCGGTGTAGCTCGCGAGGAGCTTGCGGACCTCGGGGACGCCGACCACCGACAGCGTCATCCCGAACTCTCGCGCGCGCTGCGTCACCTCGTTCACGAGCTTCGGGAGCCGGTCCCCCTCGATGGGCGGCGAGCCGACGTCGAGGACCACCTCGTCGTAGCAGGCGGAGGCCATGGTCTCGAGCGCGCCGGGGAACAGGGCCGCCAGCCGGCCGTAGAACCGGTCCACCCGGTCGGAGCGGCCGGAGAACGCGGCGAGCCGCAGGACGTTCCCGTCGATGGTCAGGAACTCCTGGTTCTCGAAGTACTGGAGCAGGAAGTCGTCGACGTTCTCCGGCCGGAACGGCTTGCACAGCACGTCGTCGAAGCCGAGCTCCCGCACCTCCTTCGCCACGTCGTTCGCCGTGCGGAGCGCCAGCGCCACGACCACCGAGTTCGGCTGCAGCAGCCGGATCTGCCGGCTCAGGACGGCGCTGTCGACGTCCGGGATCTCGGTGTCGACCAGGATGACCCGGAACACCCGCTCGCGGCAGGCGGTGAGGGCGGCCTGGGCGCTCGTGTACGAGGCCATCGAGAGGTGCGGCGGCAGCAGCGCGCGGAGCTTCTTCGCGACGTTGTCCATGTCGTCGACGACGAGCACGTCCACGAACCGGGAAGGGGCGGCGGCCGCGGGAGCGGGGTGGTCCTCGGCCGGCGGCGGCGGCGCGAGCGTCTCCGCCGCGCCGGGCTCCCCCTGCAGCACGGACAGGATCTTCGAGCGGAGCTCCTCGGGCTTGAACGGCTTCAGGATGTAGTCGGCGATCCCGAGCCGCATCGCGTTCGCGACGGTCGCGCGCTTCGCCTCCGAGGTGAGCATGATGACCGGGGTCTTGCTCCCGCCCTCGCGGAGCCGCTGCAGCATGGTCGGGCCGTCCATGTTGGGCATCGTCACGTCGAGGAGGACGAGGTCGATCTGGGCGGCCCCGAGCTGCTCGAGCCCCTGGACGCCGTCCTCCGCCTCGAGGACGTCGAACCCGAGGTCCTTCACCTGCTTCGCCACGATCGCGCGGATCGCGCGGCTGTCGTCGATCGTCAGGATGGCTGGCATGGCGTCCCTCTCAGGCGATCCCCTCGAAGACCCACAGCACGAGGCCGAGCGCCTCGGCCCGGAGCACGACCGCGCACGCGCCGGGCGGGGGAGGGGGGACCGGCGGGCGGCCGGGCTCCGTGATGCGCGGGAGCCCGAGGGCCTGGTCGAGGCGCATGTGGCTCTTGAGGAGCCCCGCCGTCATGTTGACGAGCTCGCAGAGCGAGTCGGAGAGCATGTCGTCCGAGACCTCGGCGCGGGACACCTGGAACATCGCGGCGCCGAGCGCGGCGCAGCCCTCCTCGTTCGAGGAGAGCCCGACGGTGAGCGGGCGCTCGCCGTCGATGGAGAGCACGGCGGCGCGCCAGACGAGGTCGACCCAGGGCCGGTCGGCCGGATCGGGCGTGAAGGACACGCCGAGCATCGGCCGCGTGACGCTCGTGACGACGCGGGCCAGGTCGACGGGTTGGGGGAGCGGGGTCATCGGATGCGAGCCTCCAGTGCCGGTGCGCGCAGCGAGAGGTTGCAAGCGGCGCGCCCGCCACCGCCGCGCGCCGATCCGCGCGGCCCGGCGGCCCCTTCCGGCGGGAGGGGGTCGAAATGCGCGACCGCGCTTCGCCGGCGCGGGCGCGATGTTCCCCTGTCGCGTCACGGGGCTGACGCGCGCCGGGTCGGCGCGCCGACCCGGGTCGCCGCCGCCGGGCCGCGAAGCCCCGCGGGACGCGCGGTTCCGCGCCTCCCAGGGCGCGCGGGCGGCGTCGGACGCCGCTCCCGTGCGCGGCACGGGCGCTGCATTTCCTCCGCGCCGGAGGTCGGACCCATGCAGATCGTGGTGGTCGACGACAGCAAGGCCATGCGCAGCATCGTCATGCGCGCCGTTCGTCAGGCGGGCTACGAGGTCACGTTCACCGAGGCGGCGAACGGCGCCGACGCGCTCAAGACGATCCGGGCCAGCCCGCCCGACCTCGTCCTCGCGGACTGGAACATGCCGGAGATGAGCGGGATCGAGCTCCTCCAGGCGCTCCGCGCGGAGGGGAACCCGGTCCGCGTCGGGTTCGTGACGTCCGAGAGCGACGCGGCCGCCCGCGACCTCGCGTTCCAGGCCGGGGCGTCGTTCCTCGTGTCGAAGCCCTTCACCCCGGACGTCCTCAAGGCGGCGCTCCAGCCCGTCCTCGGGTGACCCGTGGTCGTCCTGCCCATCCCGCCCCCGTCCGAGCTGGAGCGCCTCCTCGAGGCGCTCCTCGGGCGCGCCGTGAAGACCTCCTCGGCGGAGCCGCCGGGCGGGAAGGTGGCGGTGGCGGTCTACGCGAGCGACCCCCCGCAGCTCGGGGCGGCGGTGCTGTGCGACGTCCCGCTCGCCGCGGTGCTCGGCTCGGCGCTCTCCGCGGTCCCCCCGGCCGTGGCGGCGGAGGCGGCCGCGCGCGGCGAGCTCGACGGGACGCTCGCCGACAACGTGGCCGAGGTCATGAACGTGCTGTCGCGGCACCTCGTGGCGCGCTCCGGGATCCGGTTCGCGCTGCGCAGCTTCTCCTGTCCGCCCGGCGACCCTCCGGAAGAGACCCTCGCTGCGGCGCGCGGGTCGGACGAGGTGCGCGCGTACCGGCTCGAGGTGGCCGGGTACGGCGGCGGCAACCTGGCGTTCTGCACGCTGTGAGGTCGCGATGGGCGTGAACGGCGATCCGATGGAGGTGCTGGCGGCGGCGGTGATGGACGCGGATCCCGAGCGGGGTCCGGCCACCGCGCTCGCCGACGCGCTGCTGGCGGCGGCTGCGGCGGGCACGCTCCCCCCGGCCCTGGCGGCGGAGGCCGAGCCGCTCGCGCGCGCGCTGCGCGCGGAGCGCCCGGCGGAGGCGATCGCGCGGGTGTCCGCGCTCCTCGAGGCGGGGCAGGAGCCGCCGGCGCCGGCGCCGGCGCCGGGCGGGACCGGCGCCGAGCGCGCCGACCGGGACGAGGACACGATCGAGCTCGTCGGCGACTTCCTCGACGAGTCGACGGACGGTCTCGCGCGGGCCGACGAGATCCTCCTCGCGGTGGCGCGATCCGGGCCGGACGCGGACGGAACGAACGCCCTGTTCCGCGTCTTCCACACGATCAAGGGGGTCGCCGGGTTCCTGGAGCTGCGCGAGGTCGTGACGCTGTCGCACGCGACGGAGACGCTCCTCAACGCGGTCCGGGAGGGGCGCCTGCCGCTGTCCGGACCACCGTTCGAGCTCGTCCTCGAGGCGACCGCGCTCCTCCGCACGCTGCTCGCCCGGCTGCGCCAGGCCGTCGAGAAGCGCGCCGCCCTCGTGCCCGACGCCGCGGTCGCCGGCCTCGTCGACCGGCTCGGCGCCGCCGTGACGGGGGCCGCAGCCGTTCCCCTCGCCCCGGGTCCCGCGTCGCGCCCGCCCGCGGCGGACGCCGACGCGGACCCGTGGCCAGAGCGCGCGCCGGCGGCGTCCGGCGCGCCGACCGCGACCCCAACCGCGACCTCGACCCCGACCTCGACCCCGACCGCGACCGCGACCGCGACCGCGCCAGCGACCGGGGAACCCGTCGCCGATGATCCGGCGTCGCCTCGCGAGGCGGACGTCTCCCGCGTCGTCTCGCGCCCGGCGGCGCGAGACGACGGTGCGAACGGTGCGAACGGTGCGAAGCTCCGCGAGACCGTCAAGGTCGACCTCGAGCGGGTCAACACGATGCTCGAGATGCTGGGCGAGCTCATCATCGTCGGGTCGATGGTCGTGCACGCGCCCGAGGTGGCGCGGACCGGCTCGCGCCGGCTCCGGAACGACCTGAACCAGCTCGGCAAGATCAGCCGCGATCTCCAGGCGGTCGCCATGCGGATGCGGATGGTGCCGGTGCGCGGTTGCTTCGGGAAGATCGCCCGGCTCGTGCACGACCTCGCGCGCCGGACCGGGAAGGACGTGGTCCTCGAGACCTCCGGCGAGGACACCGAGCTCGACCGGAGCATGGTCGAGCGCATCGAGGATCCGCTCGTCCACCTCGTCCGCAACGCGATGGATCACGGGGTCGAGCCGGCGGAGGCGCGGCGCGCCGCGGGCAAGCCCGCGCGCTCGACCCTGCGGCTCTCGGCCTTCCACGAGGGCGGCACGGTCGTGGTCGAGCTCTCCGACGACGGCGGCGGGCTCCGGCGTGACAAGATCCTCGCCCGGGCGCGCGAGCGGCACCTCGTCGATCCGGCCCGCGAGCTGACGGACGACGAGATCCACGCGCTGATCTTCCTGCCCGGCTTCTCCACCGCGGAGCGGGTGACCGAGATCTCCGGACGCGGCGTCGGCATGGACGTCGTGAAGCGCGCCGTCGAGGCGATGCGCGGCCGCGTCTCGGTCGCGTCCCGGGCCGGGCAGGGGACCACCTTCCGGCTGGTCCTCCCGCTGACCCTCGCCATCATCGACGGGATGCTGGTCTCGTGCGGGGGCGAGCGCTACATCGTGCCGAGCCTCGCCATCGTCGAGACGCTGCGGCCGGCACCCGGCATGGTCTCGCGCCTGCCCGGGCGCGGCGAGCTCCTCACGCTCCGCGGCGAGCACCTCCCCCTGCTGCGGCTGCGCGACCTGCTCGAGATCTCGGGGAAGGAGCCGCCGCTCGAGCAGGGGCGCATCGTCGTGGTGGAGGGGCTCGGGCGCAAGGTGGGCCTCGCCGTCGACGACGTCCTCGCCCAGCAGCAGGTCGTCATCAAGCCGCTCGGCGGCGGGGTGGGCGAGGCCGACGTGCTGTCCGGCGCGGCGATCCTCTCCGACGGCCGGGTCGGGCTCATCCTCAACGTCGACCGGGTCGCGCAGCGCGGGGCGCGCGTCGCCCGGAGCCGGGCCGGCGCCGCGCCCGTCGAGGCGGCGGGGGTCTAGCGCGTGGACGCAGCCTGCTTCGAGGGCTTCCGCCGGATCGCCCAGGAGCGGGCGGGCATCTTCCTGCGCCCCGGGAAGGACGCCCTCGTCTCCTCCCGGCTCGCGCGGCGCCTCCGGGAGCTGGGGCTCGCGAGCGAGCGCGAGTACCTCGACCGGCTCCTCGGCGCCGACGGCGACCGCGAGATCGTCCACTTCCTCGACGCGATCTCGACCAACTTCACGCGCTTCTTCCGCGAGCCGGCCCACTTCGACCTGCTCGCGGCCGACGCCGAGCGCGCGCGCGCGGCGGGCCAGCAGCGGTTCCGGTACTGGAGCGCCGCGTGCTCGTCGGGCGAGGAGCCGTACTCGCTCGCCATGATCCTCGACCCCATCCTGGCGCGCTGCGACTGGAAGATCCTCGCCACCGATCTCTCCACCGCCGCCCTCGCGCAGGCGGCCGCGGGCGAGTACGGGGCCGAGGAGGTCGAGGCGGTCCCGCCGGCGCTCCGCGCGCGCCACCTGCTCCCCGTCGGCGCGGAGCCTCCCCGCTGGCGCGTCACCCCGGCGCTCCGCGAGCGCGTCGTCTTCCGCCGCATCAACCTCGTGGAGCGCCCGTTCCCGATGAAGGGGCCGCTCGACGCGGTGCTCTGCCGGAACGTCATGATCTACTTCGACCGCGAGACGCGGGCGACGATCGTGGGGGAGGTCGAGCGGCTGCTGCGGCCCGGCGCGCCGATGCTGATCGGCCACGCCGAGACGCTGAGCGGGATCTCGACGCGGCTGCGCCCCGAGCGCCCCTCCGTGTACCGGCTCCCGGGGGACGCGTGCGCGTGATCACCGTCGGCATCGGCGGCCTCGAGGTGAGCCGCGATCCGGACGCGCTGCTCGTGACGCACGGCCTCGGCTCGTGCATCGCCGTGATCGTCCACGACGCGGCGCGCGCGGTGGGCGGGCTGCTCCACTTCCAGCTCCCCTCGTCCGAGCTCGCGCCCGACCGTGCCCGCGAGGAGCCGGGGACGTTCGCGGACACCGGCATCCCCCTGCTCCTCGAGCGGATGTGGGCGCACGGCGCCCGGCGGCCGGACGTCGTGCTGAAGGCCGCCGGGGGCGGGAGCTTCCACCCCGGCACCACCCTCGACGTCGGCCAGCGCAACGAGCGGGTGCTGCGCGAGCTCCTCGCCGCGGCGGGGCTCCCGCTCGCGGCCGAGGACCTCGGCGGCAGCCGCTCCCGCTCCGTCCGGCTCGAGGTCGGCTCCGGGCGCGTGACGCTGCGGTGCGGCGACGTGGTGACGCCCCTCTGAGGCGGGGCGGCGAGGCGGAAGCGCGATCGAAGGAGGAGGCCAGGTGATCACGACGACCGAGACGATGCCGGGCGGCCCGGCGAACGACGACCCGATCCTCGACGCTGCCATCGTCGAGCTCATGTCGCGCGGCGACCTGCAGATCCCGCCGTACCCGGCGGTGGCCCTCCGGATCCGCGATCTCATCGCCCGCGGGGACTACGGCCTCGAGGATCTCGGCCGGCTCGCCGCGTCGGACCAGGTGCTCGCCGGAGACACCCTGCGCATCGCGAACTCCGCCGCCTACGCCCGCGGCACGCCCGTGACCTCCGTGAAGCAGGCGGTGGCGCGGCTCGGCGCGCAGGACCTCGCGCGCTTCGCGCTGGCGAGCCGGCTCGGCGCGATCGCGACGGCGGGCGGCCCCCTCGCGACCCTGCGGCGCGGCGCCTGGCTGGACGGGCTCGCCGCCGCGTTCCTGTGCCAGGCGCTCGCGCCCGGGCGGAAGGTGGCGCCGGACGTCGCCTTCGCGGCCGGGCTCCTCCACGACTTCGGGCAGATCGTCGCCATCACCTGCCTCGAGCGGATCGGCGCCGACGCGCGCGCGGGCGGCGCCCGCCCGGAGGAGGTCTGGCGCGGCGTCGCCGAGCGGTACCACGTGGAGCTCGGGGTCGTGATGGCGGCCCGCTGGTCGCTGCCGCAGGTCCTCGCCGACGCGATCGCGCTCCACCACAAGAACTCCTTCGCCGGCGCGAGCGACCTGGCGCTCCTCGAGCTGGTCGCGGCGGTCGATCAGATCACGGCGCTCCTCGCGGACGAGGCGGCGATCGGCCCGGAGGAGCTCGGCAGCTGCTCGCTGCTCGAGGCGGGCGAGATCGAGCGCGCGCTCCGGGCGGTCCGCGATCTCCCCGGCCTCGTCGCCTCGTTCGAGGCGGCGGTCAGCGCGCCGGCCGCCGCCGGCGGCAGCCTCGTCGCCCCGCCGGTCCCCGTCGCGCTCACCGAGACCGCCGCCCTCCAGGTCCTCCTCGCCATCGACGGGAAGGCGCACCGGTACCGGCTCGCCGGCCTCGCGCCGCACCAGTTCGTGGCCGTCGGGAAGGACGCGGTGGCCGAGCAGGTGCTGCTCGAGATGATGGTCGAGAGCGACGATCCGATCGAGGGCCACGCGGTGGTGCAGCGCTCCTGGACGGAGGGCGGCGAGCGGCACCTGCTCGTGAAGCCGTACGCGCTCCTCGGCGCCGCTCGGGATCGCTGGGCGGGCCTCGTCCGCGGGGGGACGGAGGGCGGGGCGCGAGAGCAGGTGGGCTGAGGGGACGGGGCCGGGTGAGCGGGATAGGCGGCGATGACGCCGCACGGGCGACGCCGACCTCGACCGCGACCTGCGGGCCGGTCAGGTCGGGCTCAGCGGCCGCGTCGCCTGCGGACGCGCTCGTGCCCCGTCACCCCGCCCGCGGCGCCGACGCGCTCGCGCACTTCAGGACCTCCGGCGCGATCCGGTCGAGCGGCAGGACCCGGTCGGCGGCGCCGAGCTCGACCGCCGCCTTCGGCATGCCGTAGACGACGCAGGTCGCCTCGTCCTGCGCGATGGTGGCGGCGCCCGCCGCCTTCATCGCGAGCAGCCCCTCCGCTCCGTCCGTTCCCATCCCGGTGAGCAGCACGCCCACGGCGCGCGGCCCGGCCGCCCGCGCGACGGAGCGGAACATCACGTCCACCGACGGCCGGTGCCGGTTCACGCGCGGCCCGTCGCGGACCTCGGCGACCCAGCCCGCGCCGGAGCGCTGGACGAGCAGGTGGCGGTTGCCCGGGGCGACGAGGGCGACGCCGGGCACGATGGGGGCGCCGCTCGTCGCCTCGCGCACGTCGAGCCCGGTCTGGGCCCGGAGCCGCGCCGCGAACGGGCCCGTGAACTGGGGCGGCATGTGCTGGGTGATGGCGATCCCCGGCGCGTTGCCCGGGAGCGCGGCGAGGAGCCGCTCGATGGCGACGGTCCCCCCCGTCGAAGCCCCGATGGCGAGCACGTGGTCGGTGCGGGCGGCGAGGGCGGCGGGGGCGGGGCCGGCCGCCGCCCCCGCGGCGACCGGGCGGAACCGCGCCGCGGCCCGGACCCGCTCCGCCAGCGTCGCCGTCATGTCCCCCACCGAGTAGGCGCTGCCGGGCTTGCACAGGACCTCGACGGCGCCCGCGGCGAGCGCCTCCAGGGCGAGGGCGCTCGCCTCCGGGGTGATCGACGAGACCACGATCACGGGGGTGGGGCGGAACCGCATGATCCGGCGGAGGAAGGTGAGGCCGTCCATCCGCGGCATCTCGAGGTCGAGGGTGATGACGTCCGGCGATCGCTCGAGGATGAGGTCCCGGGCGATGAACGGGTCCGGCGCGAGGCCGACGACCTCGATCCCTTCGTGCCGAGCGAGCTCGGTGGCGAAGACGCTGCGCACGAGCGCCGAATCGTCCACGACGAGAACGCGGACGCGTTCCCCGGACCCGTCGAGCCTCTCGCTGCGCTCCTCAGGCATGGGGAGCTCCTCGTCGGGCGCGGTGGCGCCGCTAGAAGTCGCTCACTTCCGGATCATGCTCCATCGGGAAGATCTGCTCATAGGCCTTCCCGTTCGCGCCGTTGCCCTTGCCGTTCGCCTTTCCGTTCCGGCGGGGCGACGCGACGGTGGCCACCCGCGGCTCGGCGGCCGCCGGCGTCGACCGCGGCGCGCGGCGGTCGCCCAGCTGGAACCCGGCGACCAACGTGGCGAGCTCCTGCGCTTGGCTCGAGAGCTCGGCGCCTGCCGAGGAGGACTCCTCCGCCGAGGACGCGTTCTGCTGGGTCACCTTGTCCATCTCCGAGACCGCGGTCATCACCTGCTCGACCCCCGTCGACTGTTCGTGCGCCGCGGCGGCGATCTCCTTCACGAGCTCCGTTACCTTTGCGACCGCCGCGACGATCTCGTCGAGCCCTTCGGAGAGGACGCGGCAGGCCGCCTCGCCCTCACCCGTCTGGCGCACCGACTCGCGGATGAGCCCCTCGGTCGTGGTCGCGGCCTCCTTCGCGCGGAGCGCGAGGGAGCGGACCTCCTCCGCGACCAC
>OBLY010000030.1_pt1 | contig 18307 bp, 17 predicted proteins | sample 1539041 | NCBI WGS metagenome assembly OBLY01 (sample SAMEA2690973, study PRJEB22502) | sediment metagenome | biome: Billabong; feature: Tropical; material: Sediment | place: Australia | collected 2013-05-14 | depth 1 m
TATAATCCCATAGGTAATTCCTATGGGTAGAAAAGCAAGTATCAAACTTTCTGAAAAAGAAAAAATGAACTACAAAGTGCTCGTAAGAGTACAAAAGATGCCCATTCATTCGTATCGTTGCCATGCTTCAATAGATGTAATGACAACTGCTGCAAGGAATTTCTTAAGAAAATATAATTCTATTTATGCGACTTAGCTTAGGATAACTACTATTACGAATTAAAGATTCTATCAATAGGCAGTGATCTAACACTTTAGTGGGCTATGTGTATATAGTCCTTAATTTAGGTTACTTTTTACACAGAAAATAAGGGGGCTTATAATGTGATGTATGTTGTTAAATGCAATTTGCCTCCTAAGAAATCGAAATTTTTATGTATAAGCTCACTTTATTTCAGAGTATCAATAAATGAATAGAATGAATCCTAAGGTTGATGTGTTTTTAAGTAACACCAAAAAGTGGCGGGAAGAATTGGAGAAATTGAGAATGATCATTCTTGACTGTGGGCTGACCGAAGAATTGAAGTGGGGTCAACCTTGTTACACTTTTCAGAATAGAAACATAGTTTTAATACATGGATTTAAAGAATACTGTGCGCTTCTGTTTGTCAAAGGTGCCTTGTTAAAAGATGCCAATGGTGTTCTAATCCAGCAAACGGAGAATGTGCAGGCGGGACGCCAGATTCGGTTCACCAATGTTCAAAAAATAGTTGAGATGGAACCAATTTTGAAAGCCTATATTTATGAAGCCATTGAAGTGGAAAAAGCCGGTTTGAAGGTGTATCATAAAAAGACTTCAGAATTTATAATTCCTGAAGAATTTCAAAATAAATTAGATGAAATCCCTGCCTTGAAAACTGCTTTTGATGCATTGACGCCAGGACGGCAAAGAGCATACATTCTTTATTTTTCTGCACCCAAACAATCCAAAACTCGGGCGTCAAGGGTTGAAAAATGTATGCAGCAAATTCTCAATGGAAAGGGACTAAATGATTAGTACATTCGATGAGAAAATAAATTTAACCTACCTGGGTTTTTTACGAACTATTTTTGCTGCTACTTTATACAAAAGAGCTACTTCTTACACAAAGCCGCAGAATCGGTAACACTTAAATAGTTTAATCAAATTATTCGTATCGATGCAAAGTTCCATCCTGAAAGTCGGTTTTTGGGGAGCTATACTTGCTTTTATTGGAACTGTTGGATATGATATAAGTGTACCTCTGCAGGTTTTCAATCTCGTGACTCCTTTGCAGGATGCAACAATTGCCTATGCCTTTTCACTAATTATTGCAACTCCATTTCTGCTTACTATGGTTGCACTTCACTACACAGTTCCAGAAAACAAAAGATTCTGGACTAGCGCAGCGATGGTTCTTGCCGTTATATATACAACTTATGTCAGTATAAATTATATTGTACAATTAACAACGGTGATACCCGCGGGATACTCTTGGACCCTTGCAAACCAACAGGGTACCCAAGGTCCACTTAGTCTTCTAAATCAAACTCCTCATTCTCTCTTTTGGGATTTAGACGGGTCTGGATATATCTTCATGGGCTTGGCGACGCTACTTGCATTTCCAGCTTTTGAGAAAAAGGGGTTAGAAAAATGGGTTAGATTATTTTTCTTAGTTAATGGTCTCATAACGCCATTGATAGCAGTTGTGTATTTTTATCCTACTTTTTCTGCTGGTCTATTAGTCTTGGGCCTACCCCAATGGGTGGTGACACTTCCAGTGTCAATGTTGTTATTAGCATTGTTCTTTAAAGACTCGCTCAGCCGCGAGAACCAATCAGGATAACGCCACTTTGCCAGCTTGCGCCACGATTGAAACGGCCACTATTTTACATTAATTATTGTTGTTACCAAAGTCACGAATATAAACTGAATCAACTGAGCCTAATTCTTTTTCATAAAGCTGCTCGTTCATTTTCTCCGCGCCATATGCCCATTCAAAGCTTCTTAGTGTGCTTTTCTCCTTGGAATTTTGCTAATTCCATGATTCGTATTTATACTGAACTTCTCCATTTGATTTATGGTTAATGATGTTGATTTCTTCATGGAAAAATCTGTCAAAAAGTTTTGAACTTAATAAATACTTTTGTTATTAGAGCCATCCAAAAATATAAATATGGGAAGCAAGGTAAACAGAATCATGAACGAAGGAGGACGATGCGGCGCAAATAAAATCCCTATTCAATCGCTCGCGATCTCCATAAATTCATACGATACGAATTGTTTGCTGAAAAACGAGAGGTGGGAATTTGGCTCCGGGCGGATTAAATTTTGTAGAGATAACACCCGAAGATCATATTTTTATTGAAGATATTTATAAGCAGATTATCAAAAAATATGTAAAGATAATCAAGTCTTTAAATGGAAATAGCGAGCGTGAGGTTGAGAGAGTGCCCACGTTTCAAGACGCCATGAAATTCCTGATAGAGCATGCTATTTTTAATGAAACTGATATAGAAAATTTTGTAACCCAGCTCGCTGGGAATCAAGATTAAAGAGCGAACTTTTGTAATAGTCTGAGATACAAATCCAAGCATGGTTCTAGGAGAGGCTCAGTGAGTGAAAAATTGGAAGTTGAAAAAAGAGAAAAATAAAAATTATATACATGGCGGATTATATGTGCTTGTAAAAAATCAATAGGCGCATAAACGGTGAAAGAATGAGAGAAATTAAAAGTTTTGTTTTGAGAAACCCTTCTGGAACTGAAACCAGCGTATTTACCGGTCGTCAACCAAGGCAAGCTGCTCTTAAGGCTGCCAATCGTATCGGGGGGGGACCAAGGATAAGCCTGTGGAGTTCAGGCTTCGAGAGCGTGGAACAAAGAAAGTGCATATTTTCAAGGGTTGGAAAGAACTCGTTTCGGCTCCGAAGAATAAACCTGACTGGATGCCAGATAAGGTTAACAAGCCATTCGTTAAAAAGACTGGAATTGAGAAAATAGAAAAGATTTAAATTTTCTAATCTATCCTAAATCTGTCTAATTATCATAGTAATAATAGAAACTTAAAATACATAGTAATGGAATATAAGACCCGATGGTTTGCGCGATAGATACAACAATCGAGGGCCTAGGACTTGATGCTGCCCAGATAAATGAAGAAATCAAATCGATGTACCTTGGGTCGGGATATTATAAAAAACGGTATGGGGCGCCTGCAATAGCTCACCAAATCAATATAAAAATCCTCGAAAAAATTATCGGGAAAAAGGCTGATGAAAAGGGCGTATCCATGCCCCTTGTGAAAATATCCGACCTCTACAAAACTGTTCGGAAAATCCTTGATTCAAAAGAAGTTTCAGAAGAAGACTATAATATAACAACTACTATTCTCAAGCAATACGACATTGATATGTACACTTTGAGAGATCTGTTCATATCAAGGGCTGTAATGTGGAATCACATTAAACACTGCCTTAATCTTCCAATTAAAAAAGTATCAACGGATGAGTTCTTAAAGAAAGCCGATACAAGAGTAAAATATCTGAAGGATAATTTTGGTCTCCTTCTCAGGCAGGCTTCAATAAGAGGAATAGGCGGCGAGGGGACAAGCCTGTCTCCGTTTCTGGTCGTTAGATGTGATAGGTGTGGAAGATTATACGATGTAGAAGAGGTCCTGAGAAAAGATTTTATCTGTAAGTGTATTAAAGAAAGAGAACAGTCATTATAAGATAAGAACACAAATTATGGAAACTGTACAAATCATGGAAACAATGAAAATCGAAGCTGAAAACCTAGGTGGTCTTAGGGGAAAGACTAAACTAGCAATGAAACCCGGCGTTAATATAGTCGAAGCACCGAACGCATCCGGAAAAACCAGCATGGTAGGAGCGTTTGCGCTGTCTGTTCTTCCTTCTAAAGAAGCTGCGCAGCATGCGCACATACTGCACTCGACAGAGACGGAAGGCAGCGTAAGGCTTGTTTTTGATGGGAACATAATAAAGAGAATAATAAAAAGAGGGAAAAAGAAAGAACCGGAGATTTCTGGCAATTCGATAGCACCAGAGGATATGTTAGGGTTAATAAGGCGGTTCGCTATCGCTGATGAAGACAATCCGGTTCTAACGGATGTTAGAGCTGGAATAAATCTTAGAGATGTGCTAACCGAATACTCAGGAGTTGATGTGCTCAAAGCTCAACATAAAAAACTAATTGAAAAAGAATTGACACTTCAAGATGAGCTGAAACAATTTACTGAGAAAGTAGGTAGAATTGATCTCATTAAAAAGAATCTTAAAGAACTTGAACAAAAACTTGAGGAACTAGAATCGGAAAAGAAAGAACTTCGCGGGAAATCTCCAGAAAAAGAAGAGACAAAATTGGTGGGGCTTGAGGGTGAAATAGCCAGAACCGGATCAAATCTGAAAAGTATTTCTGAGAGCGTTAAAGCTGCAGAGTCTGCCATAAAATCCAGAGAGGAAAGGCTGAAAGCTATCGATCAACACATATCCGGTGGCATTGAAGAAATTCTCAAACAGATAGAAACAAAGGAGCTTGAGAGAAAAGATCTTGAAGAAAATAAAAAGGAGATAGCAAAAGTAGAACTTTTGAGATCAAATGAACTGACACAGCTCAGGTTTATTAATGAGAACATTCAGGCATATGCAACAGCTCATGAGGAACCTAAAGATAAGCTTCAGGCTTTGATATCCGATGAGGAACGAACTATTATCTGCCCGGTATGCGACCATTCGGCAAAATATGGATATATTAAAGCAAAACTGAAGAAAACGGCTGAAGAATACAAGAGAGTATTGAATCAAGCGAATGAACTAAATGAAAAAATAAGTAAGTTAAGCCGGGAAATAAGCGGGCTGAAAGCCAGAAAAGATGAAATAGAGAGCATGAGAACCGAGAGAAAAAGGACACTAAATGACCTTGAGGAATGGAGGAAACAGCTCTCCCAGAAATTAGATAGCATGAAAGCTCTTGAGGATCGTTTGAAGCAACTCAAAAATCAAAAAGAGATATTATCAGAGGAAAGAACTAAAGAAGCATCAGAGTTTGAGGAAAGAAAAATCGAGGTCGAAAAGGAAATGGCCGTAACTATAAACTCGATGGAGAATATCAAGAAAGAGCTGAAAGTTCTTGAACCTGCAGTTGCCGAAATAAACGAAATAGAAAAGAGATTGACCGATACAAAGAATAAAATAAAATCGCTTATGGAGGAAATTGAGGAACGCGAGAAAGGTATTATAAAAACTTTCAATTCAGAGATCAAAAATATATACGCAAAAATGGGTTTTGAAAAGGTAAATGAGCTGCGCCTTGACGATAATTTTAACTTGAAAGTGATCAGGCTCAGTAAAGCCGGCGCGGGATATGCAGATACTGTAAAAAGCTTGAGCAAAACTGAAAAAGAGGTAGCTGGACTTATTCTGCTATTAAGCGGATACCGTGCATTTAAGATTGGAGAAAAGTATCCGTTCTTTATAATAGATGAAATAAGCTTCATGGATAAGCGGCGGCTGAAAATTTTCGTTAACCATGTTAAAGAAGCTGCGCGTTCAATAGTGATCATGGCTATTCCAGGGCGAGAGGTTGAGCTACCGGGCGTAAACCACATACCTCTCTCTGCCTGAATGCAGAGGTAAAGAAATGATTGGTGAGCGATATGTTGCAAGGCAAACTTCGAAAAATGATAGCCTCTCTGACCCTCTCTTTCTGAAGATACTCATACTTCTGGATAAGGTAGGCACTCTTACGAGCAAAAGAATCGCAGAGATTCTTAATATTTCCAGGGATGGTTCTCCTGCTGAGCAAAGAATGAGGCAACTTGAAAAGTTGGGTTTAGTAAGAGTCGCTGGAAGGAAGAGTTTCGGTGAAGGGAGAGCAACAAATCTGTGGGAATTGACTGCAGCTGGAAGAATATTTGTTGCCAGCGCCAGAGAGAAGGGAACTCTGCCCAAGATCAGACTGTCTGAAATGAGCGAGGAAACAAAAATTATCTGCTTTGGGATTCTGAATTTTCTGGAATTACCGAAATCTATTGATGAGCTGGATATGAATCTCAGGGCAGATGGCATTAAAATGAGAAAATACAAGCTTGGAGATCTTCTCAGGGTTCTTGAAGCTACAAAACTGATTAAGAAGACTCAAGTACGGAAGGAGGTAAAAGTGCTTGAGAGAATCGATGTGACAGAAATTTCCGATGTACCAGGCGGGATTGTGACATATATAAAAATCGAAGGCTCCGATGTTAAATCAGCAGAGATTTAATTACATTATTTACGGGTAATAAAAATTAACCATACAAGATGTAGATGTCAATAGATCCATTCAAAATTGAGGCTATAGATTGGCGCCCATCAACCGCAAACGAGATAAAATCTTACTATAAAGGAGTGTTTCCCTTGACTTGGAAAACCTTGCCTGAATATCTCAGGAAATCTTCACCGGTCGAATATGCCTTCGCTTTTCTCAGACCTATAAAAACCATTAACTTTCTGGAAAAGGATTTCGTGCGCAGAGGGAACAAGAGGTATAACCTCGAAGACCTTAGAAATCTGGTTCTTGATTTCAAAAAATATGATCCCTCAGAGGAAATCATAATAGAAAACAGTCAGGTCACAGGGTTTTATTTTTCACTAAAAACAAATAACGGATGGCTGCTCGCATTCGACATTGACTCTAAAGATGTTGCCATGGCGGGTTTGTGTGAACACCATTCTGGAGTTAAGCCTGATGCCGACGAAAAAGAGATTGCAGCATGGCAGCATATGATAAAGAGAATCCCGCCTGTGCATCCAAAAGATTCAGAGGGATATCTCTACTGCTTCAACTGCATCCAGATGGCTGTCAATAAGGCTTTTGAAGCCAGGAAAATCATGGTTGAATGGGGATTTGCTCCCGAGAATATCCATGTATATTATAGCGGCCAGGGGGCGCACATACATGTTCTGGAGGATGAATCCTGGCAATATCAGAAAGAAACTAGATCTTTTATAATAAAGATGCTATCCAACGCAGGAATACCACTGGACTCGAAGGTTAGTGCTGATGAGAGGCGCGTTCTGCGCTTTATTGGCAGCCTGCACGCAGGTGTTAACAGAAGAGTACAGGAAATAAACCGTCCCTCAGATCTGGAAAAGATATTATCCAAACCAAACTGGGTGAACAATGATCGATAATCCACTTATTGCAGCGCATAAGATGCCTCCAGAAGCACTTCTGGAGTTAATGAGAACAGGAATCAAAGGCCTTAGCATAAAAGAAGGATTGGCTGGACTGGTAGAGCACTACCTTTTCTCCGCTATTGGAAAGGCTGATATTCCGATAGAATTCTCAGATCTCGGAACGCCTGAGAGACTTGCAGCCGTAGCAGGTATTGCTGGCTGGCGCGCCAGGGAAGATAATTTTGAGCGTGTTTCAGCAAGAGCATTCCGCATGTTCCAGATACTTTTATTGGAATATCATGGACTTAAAATGCCTGCTATGCAGCCAATAGAAAATAGTCAGGATGAGATGGTAATATCGCAAATCCCTCCCCAAGCAGGAGAGACCGGTATGCTGAGAGCCATGTTCGGTGCTGATGCACGAGTCGAAAGCGGTTATGTTTCCATACCGCTCAGGGACGCTACCGGCAGATATGCTGCCGCTGATGTCTTAATAAAAAACAAGCGCGTCTATATTCCCGCAAGAATTTTCGGGCATAATTTTGGCATATATTCAAAACAGGTTTTTAATGCACTGGTGAAGATAGCAGAGCAAACAATTCAATATAACACGAAGACGAAATTTATAGAAACGACTGCAGAATTCACAAAAATTATCACCTCCATAGCAAACACTCATGGACCGTGGACACTCAGGAGTAATCATGAAAAAGCCATACCTCTTGTTGAATTCCTTATGAAAGCAATTGAGACCGAAGGGAACTTAAACCGCCCTATGACTATTATTGCTTTAGTTAGTAATATAAAACAATATCAACCACGGGCGAGATGGGAAGTTACGGAAAAAGAGAAAATAGTGAATGTATCCCCTGAAGAACTGCTGAATACGATTATAAAGCTAAAAAAGGACAGCATTTATATCCAGGATATTATCAGACCGGAACTGGGTCCGCAAGGGTGTCTTATAAAGATAGGAACTCCCAGACGAATAATTCTCACAGATATTGATGATTTCAGCAAACTCGCTGAATTCCCATGCTTCTCACGCGCAATGAAAGAAAAAGCCGTACCCCATCAGGTACGTGCAGCGATGTTCTCCACACTTTTGTGGTTCTATAATGTTGACCAGTGCGTTGAAATAATCGAGAAAAAAATAGGAGTACCTAACTTTGACAGGGAGCGCACTGTATATCAATTAAACTCTCTACTGGATACCGATCCTTCTGGAAAACCAGAGCCAAAGTACTGCTATGGCGTAAACGGGTTTGGACCATACTGTGTTGGGTACGAGAACTGCAAGAGATGCTGGTTGAAAGTCCTTAAACTCCCTGATAGATACTTCGAAAAGAAGAGAGAAATTATAGAAAATACCGATCAGGCGGAATACAATGCCCCTACTTAAGTCAAGGATATGATTCTGGGTGATTTCAGCAGCTGCAGTTTACGTGATTTGATCAATTTGTTTCACGCTTTTCATGCGTAAATCTATGAATTCAGTGATTTCATAATCAGTGGCAGGCATCTTTTTTAGCATATTTTATGATTTCAATTGAATTCACTTTCTAATACCTCAACACAATCTTCCTCAATAATGATGGTAAAGTTAAAGGAGAGGATGGACTTTCCCTTTCTGGTTACTGACTTGAAAAGAGTAGGTGGGAGGGTGGAGGGGGAAAGTCCATAGCTAAATCTTAAAAGCCATGTATATAAAAAGAGTTGTGAGTTGCGTGCCAATCATACTTAATACTGTGCCAACCTGATAAAGACAGGTGAAAAACATATGAAAATTGTCCATGTCCAATCCGTCCTTCCGGAAGAGGATGTAATCGCATTGAAGGAAAAAGCTCATGAGTCATCCATCAAAGAGGCAATTTCAAAGGCTGTATACCATTACTTAAAATGCAGATGAAAAGTGTGAAGCGGCAGGTTAATTTATTTTCCCGATCGTAAGTGATGACAAATAGTATTTTTACCTTTAAGGGAGATAAGACCTAAAAAGTAAGGGAAAAAAGAAGAAATCAATAAACGGATTACTTTTTAGGCTCTGGCTTGTCTTTTGGCTTCTTCTCCTTCTTGGCCATAATTAACCTCCTGACCGGGAAAGGTCAGAATTATATAATAAGCCTTAAGATATAACCCTTTCCCAAAACGGCCCCAGTGGAACTTGGGTGCGTCTAAAGTTCTCTTATGTGTTGAATTTGCGGTGCCAAGTCGGCGGGGATTATTAACGATTGTATCATTAATATTTAATTGAATGTTACTATATAATAAATCATCCCAAGTTATTTAAACAACCAATCGCTTAAAATATATCATGGTTGATACAACAATTTTAATCTGGCTAATCCCTCTGGTTATTTGGGAACTGGTCTGGAAGGGTGTTGCTTTATGGAAATGCGGAAGGAATAATCAGTTAAAATGGTTTATTGCCATTTTTATATTGAATACGGCTGGAATTTTGCCAATCATTTACTTGAAATTCTTCCAGAAAAAGCACTGAACCTCACGACCTTATTAAAAAGCAACTCTTACAGTGAGGCTTTTACGACCGCTCCCATAGCTAAAGCCTGCTCAACCCATACCATATCCTTCATGACAAGCACCATCTTATCCCGAAGAGGGTAATATTCTATTGAGTTCTTTAGAAGCTCGCCGTACTTCTGGTACTTGCTTATTTCCACAGTGAACGGCGCAGGGTCTTCTATTAATGTAGGGTCATAGCCTTTTCTCTCCAAGAGCTTCATTATCTTATTTCTCTCCCCTGCTGTTGGTATTTTGAAGCGGTACCGCTGCTTTTCATAGAAAGGCTCAAGCTGCCTGAAAAGCTCCGGGTCATCGAAGAAGTACTTGAAATAATAAGCGCTATCGATCTTGAAAATGTTGATGCGAGGGCGCTTTTCTGTTACATCGAAGTTAGGCATAAGCATAATTTGGATTGGAAAGCTGATAAATAATTCGATAGAGAAGGACACAACCTCGGAAAATATTTGGATAACTTTTTATACTACGTAGTAAAGTTAGGCAGTAAAATTGAAAAGAGAGATTATCATGAAAATAAGGATCATCAGTTCAAAGGATGAAATAAGTTCCCTTTCCAAAAGTGAAAAAATAGTTCATATCGCTTTCAGACCTTCAAACAAGGACATTTTCGCTCTTGTGCAGGCATGTCCTAGCGTAAGAGCAATACATATCCCGGGTTCGTATATCAGGACAATATCTAATTCTACCAGAATGTTCCTTGATATGCAGGGCATTGCATTATTGGAAGGCGATGTATGGGGGCATAGAAAGGATATTAACGAGTATTCAGAGATCAAACCTGAAGTCCTTGACCGAGTACTGGAACTTAAGAAAGAAGGTCTGTCCGAGTCCGATTTGATTGGCAGATTGGGAAGAGAGACCGGGCTTAGCAGGGATTTATTGAAATTTCTGTTAAAAGAGAAGGGTAAATAACCTCTTTCTTAATCCGGGTTTGTAAACTGCCAGGAAGATCTTGCCCAATAACTAATCAAATTCTTTTATACACCAAGTGCATTCGCAATTGGGGCTGGCGGTTTTACAATTTCCGGTTTCATCGCACCAGGTGCGCTTGCTGCGGTCTCAACGCTTGTTGCCCACAGGAAAAGGCATGTATGGTAGGCTGTGGTGATGTACATGGATAGCGCGACTACTAGCATAATCAAAACTGCTGCCACCAGTATAGCTACAATCGCACCTATTGCTGCGCCGCCTATAACGTTGAATAACATAACTCCGATGACGATAGCAATTATTATTCCGACAAACGAGAGTATGCCGGTTACAAGCCCTACAGCTATTTCTCCGACCCCTATCGGAAGGAGGTTTTTCTTAATAATATAGGTGGCCCTCTCCACAGCGCCTCTAAGCCCTCTACCCTCGATTACAATAGCAGGTATGATGAGATAGGTGGCAACAGTCCAGGCAGATTCAATGAATCCGACAATCATAATTGCCAATCCGCCTTCAATACTCCTGTCTCTCTCCTCCTCGCTTCTGATTATGCTTGTTATAATCTTTACAATCGCCGAGATAATGCTTAAATAAAAAATAGCCAGAGCATTCTTTTTGGTTGCATCCCATGCCTGGGACATGGTGGCGTTGCCTTTCTTAAAGTAATCATATATGAGAAATGCCGTCATGCCTGTGAAAAAGTAAGCGATATAATAATCTGCCAGAAGAATGAGGAAGACAAGGAGATAGAAGATTCCGCCTACTATCCGGGCTTGAAGAAGAAAAAGGACTATGCCTGCAGCGACTGTGAAAATTATCCCTACGAGTATCGAATAGATCGAAGGTTTAATAAGGTCAACATTTTTAGTAATGAGGCTAAAGCTCTCTTTTATGAAAGAAAATCCCTTGAATATATTTTCGAGCATATTTTGCTCCATTAATATTTTTGGTATATATATACATTTCGAATATCGGTTCTGTGTAGTCTGCATCTGACGATATGCACTATAAAAAACGTCTGATGAACAGCAATATGGAAAATCAGCTTTGCGCCTTTATATATCTTCTAAACATTTTTCTTTAAGCCAAATACAGACATAATCAAAAATTGCGACGAACACGGGCAAGGCAAAAAGAAGTATAAACATTTGTATATTAAAAATAATACTGATAATTCTCATTCTATCCGTGTCTGATTGACCAAAAGCCAAACTTAAACTAAAACCATATATTACTAAAAGTACCTCTGGAAGTCTCTTTAAATAACATTTTGCTAATTTTTTTAATGATATCATTTTTTCACCCATCAATGTTGAGTAATACTCATATGGCTCCAATAGTATATAAGTATTTTTATACTTAGTACGTACTACATACTATTTATGTCTAAGAGGGCATCTGAATATTTCTCCTCAAGTGGTGGAGTTTGGACATGGCTGCTGCTATGGTCAGCTTAATGGTTAAACGACTGGATCATATCAAACCTTCCTCCAGCATATGAAGGAATATTCAGACATGCTCTAAGTATTGTCATAATGTTCAGATATTGAAGGAATTGTTTTTCCAGTTAACATAGCGTACCTTTGATCCACCTCTTCAAAAATATTAAATCGCGCGGCATAATCAAATACAGCCCATGCCTCATCGCTCCCTAGACCTAGTTTTTCCATCAGGATTGCATGTATAACTTCTGCATCGGCTTTTCCGGAAGCGTCGGAGTATTTTTTTATTAACTCAATAAGTTTTTTCACTTTAGGTTCGAAATATAAATGCGCTGGCACAGGCTCAGGAGCGCGCATATCATCGTCATTGTAAACTTTAAATGCATTTAAACAGAGGGCTTTCTCCATCTCTTCTAAATTTGGAAAATATATTCTTCTTATATCAGCCTTGCTATTCAGAAATGCAATATTACGCTGTAACACGTCTGCATGAAAATTATATATCGTTATAAAGGGGCTATTTACCAGCGATATTACCTTGGCCAGCAGATCCTTTCCAACTTCGATAGCTTGCATCCTTCCATTCAGGACATGCCATGCGTGTACACCATTCATTTCAACCAATGGGTCATCGATGACTGTCTTTTTCCTTGGCAAGACCGATATAATGTTATTTTGTTTGCCCAGAACGTACTGACTGATAGTGATAGACGTTATTGATATTTTTGAAAAATTGAGAGGGGGAGCAAAATTCATACCGAGGGAAGCGATATTTTTTGTATAAAATAATACCATCACACGCTCCCAGCGTGTCTTTTTTCCGCATGATTCTTCTATCAAAGATGACATATATTTCCTTCAATATCTCATTGTATCATCGACAATATAATCTTTTTTGATTAATAATTTTCAATTACTATTAGTGGTAATTGAAACTTTGATTTTCAAAAATCCAGACAAGCCATGAAGTAAAAAATGACTACTCAATGGACAAATTCTCTTAACTGGATTAACTCTAATGCCGATATTCCTGGCAGTAAAATAAGTAAATTCTGTCCGGATATCCTGTATCGGCACAAACAAGATCCAAATGCAAAGAGCGGACGGAACGCCTCAAACCATCTTGGGATAAGCAAACAAGTTCTTAAAGCCCTTACCATACTGCCTTACCAACTACGCAGTGTGGGTCTAATATCTCCAGTAACTCCTCAAAGCGATATTGAAATACAAATGGAAATCGGTTCAGAATCCTCGATAGGCAAAACTCATGTTGTAACCTTATCCACTGCCACCGACAATTCCGGTAATAAAAAAGCCACGCTTTACCACACATGTAAAGGTTTATCGGACAGTCATCCGTGCTATCATATGATAATGGCATTAATAATATACGACCTATACGCAAACCAGGGCAACGAGTTCACAAAATTTTTCAGAGAAAATGACATTAGCAGCTGGGACCCTGTGGGTCTCCTGAGAGCGGCCGATGAATTCTATTTCGATATAAAAGAAGGAAAAATACCGCGAGATGTAAATTTCCTGAGCGATATCAGTATGCAGCCATTCATTATAGATCTTACATCTTTCATAGTTTACGGTTCACCTATTACGGACAATCCGAAAACGCAGTGGGTCTCCATAGATATTAATAAACTGTTGGAAACTTCGGACAGTGCTGCAAATACGGCACTCCGATTTTAGAAAAAAGGGATATCAGAGCTGCTCTTTCTTTTTTTTATTCTTTTTTTAATCCAAACTTTCTTTTAATATAATAAATTAACCAAATAAATCCAGACAAATAACCAGGTGATTCAATATGGTATTACAAAAACAACTCTCCCTGGCTGAGTCTGAGGACCAATCGACCAGTAAGACAGAAGAAGAATATCCGGTTGCTTTTAAAACCCTTCGTGTGCCTCAAGCCGCGGACCATAGCGAGGTGATACTGGAAGAAGCAAAAAAGAAGACAGAAACAATCGCTGAAATAGCTAAAAACCACCCTGATATCCGAGTACAATCAGGAACTCTGCCTTCAGGTTATATCGTATGCTACCATCTCAAAGGCGGCAGCATAATGTCAAAACATGAGTCAGAAGATGAGTTCATACAGAGGATTAAGAGAGCGATACCGAAGGAACTGAGGAGCAAGCATGATTATTTCAGGGGAACTCTCACCCGGGAACTTGATAGCCTCACTGTATGGGTAGGTCCCAACTTCCGGTTCTGCCCGATGAAGAACATTAATGAAATTGTAGATTTATTTGAGAATGCAAAAACGGCAGGAGTAGGAAAAAAAGAGATAAGCATTGCGAATATTATTGATGCACTGCTGGAGCAAAAAGATGAAATCAATGTGCGAGCCGAGGAACTTGGAATATCAGAGCGGATCAACTCCAAAGAACAACTCCAGCAGAAAATACGATTTTTACCCCTGATATTTGACATAAGCTTCCACTCAGCGGCGATGGGAATCGATTCAAACACCGTATCCAGGATAAAATCCGATATGGAAAATGAATTTAAATCGGAGATTGAAAGCGATCTGAAAAGCAGGATGCAGAAGGTCCTTAAAACACTGTCTAAATCTCTAAAGACTATAAAAACCTCATCGAAGAGGGGCAAATCCATGCATAAGCGAACCCATGATGCCCTGATACGCAACATGGAAGAAATTGAAAAACTCAATATTACCGAAAGCGAGGAACTGAAAAACATGATAAAGCTATCCAAAGCTTTAACGGAGGCGCTTTCCACCCAGGATATGAGGACGCATGCAAAGGATATCGAGGATAGCAGCGCAAAGATGCCAGAGCAGATTTTTGCCGAAGCTTTCAGAAAATCCGTACCTGTGGATACTAAATCAAATGACGACAAGGCACTGAACCTGGTGATTGAAGAAATTGTTTCACAGCTTTGAAATACTGTTCAAGAAAATCGTACGCAGTCAAATAATCTCTGCCTATTTTTCTCAATAATCAACATTGGAGAGTAATATGTCCAAGAAAATAACAGTGCGGCAGCCCAGCACACAGCAAGGACCATCGTTCGTACACTACGACAAAATTATAGAAGGACTGAATCTTATATTTGGCTCCACTCGAGAAAGCGTTAGAATAAGCGATCCCAGCATACTGGAAATGTTGAAAATTATTCCCATCACGCCAAATTCGATATCGCTGCTGTCAGGCATAATGGGTACTGGAAAAACAACATACGCGAGCGCATTTACTAAAATATTTTTTGGAAAAGACGAACTCGGGATTATTAAATGCGATCCTGAGAAAAAGCCGCATGAGACCCTCTACGGCATGGATGTAGCTTCCGAGACCAGGTATAATTATGATGCCAGTGGAAAGGTTGAGAGCACTCGCGAAGAGTTCGTATTCGACCCGGAAGCGCTTGCTTTTGTAACGCGTCCGATAAAATTTGCCAACGAAATTGCTCTAAGCAGTAAAGCTTTGCAGGATGCTCTCCTCGGTTTGTTTCAAGAAGGCGAGATTGAATATCGAGGGAAAGTATTCAAAACCAAAAAACCTTATATTGTACTGCTGGACCAGAACCCCTTGCACCTCCTGGGCATGGGCGCTAAAGAACTCAGCCCTGCTCTGACTGATAGAATAGACGTTTTAATTAATATCCCAACTCCCGGCATTTTCGATGACCTTGCAATTCAACAGAGCAAAGAATCTGAGCATGGATTAACACAGCTTCTTGACTATGAAACCATGAAAGAAGTTTTTGCTGATGTTGAAAAAGTGCGTAAACCCCTTGGTCTTAAATTTATAACAGTGGTAATAAGCCAGAGCCTGCGTGCATGCAAGTATAAAAAAGATATATCCTCCCCGATATTCATGGAATCTATCGACTGCGCAACCTGCGAATATAAAAATGATATCTGCAGCGCCATAGAGGCGCCGATAGGGCACAGGCATATAGAATCCATCCTGAAATTTGCAGGCAGCAGGGCATGGTTAAATAAACGCGAAGAAATCACTATAGAGGATATAATTGTTGTAATACCATTCGTGCTTTCCCACAGGATGAAGTTGAAAGCCAAGGCGTATATAGATGCGGACTGTGCATATACATGGATAAAAGAAAAAGCCCTGCCCTATATCGTAAAACAGCTGACAATCTACCAGGAAATGCTGGAAGAATACAGTAAAACGCTGGATGGCTCAAAAGATGCCCTGATTGCTGTAGCAAGAAAAAGCAAAGACAACCTCCTGTACCAGCAGATGATTGCCAGGATCAGCGAGCAACTGCTGAACCAGGGTAATAAGGAGCTTGGTACAATGGAACAGACCCTGCTGAAACTGAAGAGCCCTACAAGAGCTGAACTGGAATCAATTGCGGCAAGTTCCAACCCGAAAATATCAAAGATGGTATCCTCTCTAACCGAAAGAGAAATTAAAGATATTGAAATGCAGACTGAGAGATTAAACAAATACGAACTCGGGGAAAAGGTATCTAAAGGTCAAAAAGGCGGCAAGGACAGGAAGGAAATCACATACCAGAAAATTAATCTTCTCATAAAAAATATAGAAGCCCTGCGCCAGCGCTACGACAAAATAAAAGAAGTGATAAAACAAGCGCTTAGCAATACGAAGTTTGAGATGAAGCTTCCTGAAAGTGACTTTATGAACAAAATCTTCCCTGTTATTGTGAAGCAGCTGGACGAGAATGAAATTCTTGAATTCGGGCAGAACCGCATAAATGCAATAACTCAGGACATTGGAAATGCCAGGATGCAGATATGCCGCGATAATAGCGCAATAACCCTTACCATCGAAGCCGACAGTCAAGAAGACCTGTCGGAAGCCAGAGAACTCGTTCAGGTATAATTATGACTAATAAGAAGTCTGAGAGGATGTACCACTTAAGCAGGGAGCAGAAGAACCCTCAGGTTGGTTGCGATTTCTGCTGCATATACTGTGCCTTCAGAAAGCTGACACAGAGACTTAGCAACTGCCCTGACTGCAAAGCATTCAGACCACATTACCATCTGGAAAGGCTCAAAAAGAACCCGAAGAAAACCGCTGGCAAGGAATTCATCAGCCTTTGCTTAAACGGTGATGTGAGTTTTGCTAGCGCTGAGTTCATTTTAAAGCTGATAGAATACTGCGAGGAATGGAATGATAGAACATTCTTGATTCAGTCTAAGAATCCTGCTAGGCTCCTTGATTTTGAATTCCCATACAACGTGGTATTGGGAACAACAATCGAGACTAACTACAGAGCGATCGGCAAGAATCATACGCCTTATTCAGCGATCTCAAAGGCCCCTCACCCTGAAGAAAGGTACCGCGCTATGAGGCAGATTCAGAATAATGATGTGCATATCACGATTGAACCTATCATGGACTTCCACCTGGACGAGCTCATAAGCTGGATGAAGAATATCCCTAGATTAAAGGTTATCAATATTGGCTACGACTCTCGTCCCGATCTTAACCATCTCCCTGAGCCTCCATTTGAGAGAACCCTGGATTTGATAGCTCATCTCGAACCGATTGCAGAGGTCAGATTAAAGCAGATAAGACCGGCGTGGTATGAGAAGGCAACTCTATGATCCGGAGAACAGGATAGCTAATAGGCTGCCATGGAAAATTAATGCCGCGAATATGGCTGCATCGAGGATTACGAACTAACACGTGTTAGTCCGGGTTACTTTTTCAATTACAACTTCTTTTTTTGAAAATATAATCCATACATAAAGCGTATAAATATGCGGCCATTGACTCCATTTCTTGAAAGACTTGCAGATGAAATCAGGAAGCATTATGCTCTGACAAATGTGGATATTAAAATCACATCCGACAGAGCTATGAAGAATGTTTTGAACACTGTGGGTGCATTTGTCTGGAACATCATATTGTTCAGCGACGGCCTGTTGAAAAAGAGTCATGATCTCCAAACAACAGTTCTTGTGCATGAATTCGGACACAGAGTGTATTTTCCTGAGACCAGAGCAAAACAGGAAGTCTATTCCATAATTGCGGAACTTGCCGGCATACCAGAGCACAGCACAGGCAGATTTCTCAATATCATAGGCGACCTGATGATCAACCGCGCCAACCTTTATGATGTCTGGCATAAACAGATGTATAGAGGCCTGAGAGAGAGCTATTTTTCACCAAAAGAAGAACGCAAGGTATATGACAATTATACCTTTTTCCTGAACGTTCTGAATGCTTCTCTCCACGAATACCGGAATCACAAGATGCCTGTACTGACATCAACCGAAGAAAAGGCATACCAT
>OBLY010000031.1_pt1 | contig 18230 bp, 20 predicted proteins | sample 1539041 | NCBI WGS metagenome assembly OBLY01 (sample SAMEA2690973, study PRJEB22502) | sediment metagenome | biome: Billabong; feature: Tropical; material: Sediment | place: Australia | collected 2013-05-14 | depth 1 m
ACTTTACATATGCTTTTAGCACATGCTCAAAGCATATGTAAAAACTATGTGTTGAAAGCACATATCCTGTCGGTGGGTTCGGTCAGGATAATATTTAACTCCCAGTTTCGATATTAATTGAACCCTGAAGAGGCGTAGAATGACAAAATACCTTGTATTCATAACAGTGATAGGAAAAGACCGAAAAGGAATAATCGCCAGAATCTCAAACGCTGTTTTCAAGCATAACATCAATATCGAGGACCTGAACCAGAAAGTCATGGAGGGTTATTTTGTAATGACCATGCTTGTTGATATGTCCGACTCGCCGATAACGATAGCAGAGTTGAAAAAAGAACTTTCGGTCATCGAGACTGAGATGGGTCTTAAGATACAGGTCCAGCACGAGAACATTTTTCAGACGATGCACAGGGTGTAAGTTATGGAATACTCACTTGAAGAGGTCATGGAAACCGTAAACATGACACTCTACCAGAATTTTGATATAAGGACTGTGACTCTCGGACTTAACCTGAAAGACTGCATCGATTCTGATATTGAGGTCTTCAGCTCAAATGTGTATGATCGTGTTATGGAGTACGGGGAAAAACTTGTTGCGCAGGCAGGGAAGCTTGAAGAAAAATATGGCGTTCCGATAATAAATAAAAGGATATCGGTGACTCCGGTTTCACTTATAATAGAATCCAGCGATGAGGATGCGCCGGGCAAGATTGCACAGGCTCTTGATAATGCAGCCCGCGATGCTAATATCGATTTCATCGGCGGATACGGCGCCCTTGTCCAGAAAGGGATGACGCGGGGGGATGCACGCCTCATCGATTCGCTTCCCGATGTCCTTTCCGGCACAGAAAGAGTATGCGCTTTTCTTAACGTCGCCTCAACAGCATCGGGTATGAACATGGATGCGGTGATGCGGCTCGGGGGTATTCTCAAGGAAATCTCGAACCGGACCGAGAACGGTGTAGGATGTGCGAAATTCGTGGTATTCTCAAACGCTCCTGAGGACAACCCTTTCATGGCAGGGGCTTTCCATGGTGTCGGTGAGCCTGATTTCTCGCTGAACATAGGCATCAGCGGTCCGGGAGTGGTAAGAAGCGTGGTCGAGAAGAACAGGGATTGCGACCTGACCGCGCTTTCCGAGATAATCAAACGCACGTCTTTTAAGATAACAAGAGCGGGCGAGTTGATCGGCAAGGAGCTTGCGGCGAATATGGATGTTCCTTTCGGGATAGTGGACATCTCGCTTGCATCGACCACCAAAGTCGGAGATTCCGTGGCTGGCATCGTGGAAATGATGGGCATAGAGAAGATGGGCGCGCCGGGAAGTACTGCCGCGCTTGCTCTTCTTATTGACGCAGTAAAGAAAGGCGGTGCCATGGCATCGGGGAACGTGGGGGGATTGAGCGGGACATTCATCCCGGTGAGTGAGGATTCAGGCATGAACGCTGCTGTAAAATGCGGTGCGCTCTCGATAGAGAAGCTTGAGGCCCTTACTGCGGTGTGTTCTGTCGGGCTTGATATGATAGCGATTCCCGGAGACACGCCTGCTGAGACCATATCAGCTATAATTGCGGATGAGCTTTCCATAGGCGTTGTGAACGCGAAAACAACAGGTGTGAGGCTCATCCCTGTTCCGGGGAAGAGAGCCGGTGATTATGTGAATTTTGGCGGGCTGCTCGGTGAAACCTATGTGATGGAGATAAACAGGTTCAGCCCGCGTAATTTCATATTGCGAGGCGGCAGGATGCCAAGCCCGGTCACCAGTATGAGGAATTAGCGTTAATGTCCACATATGAGGTAGATATGAACCCTAAAAAAGCCGGATTTTCAACTATGGCTATCCACGCAGGAGAGAAAAAGACCGAAGCTGTACCGGTCGCCGCTCCTATTTACCAGACAGCGCCTTTTAAATTCAGAGGCGGAGTAATTATAGGTACTTCGGAGTTCATAAAGAGAGCAAGGCATACAGCAAAGAACCTCGGAGGCGCGCTCAGCCCGTTTAACTCCTGGCTCATCACCCGCGGTATGAAGACGCTTGCGGTCAGGATGGACAGACATAATTCTAGCGCAATGGTTGTGGCAGAGTTTTTAGAGGAGCATGAAAAGATAGCAAAAGTAATTTACCCGGGGCTCAAGAGCCATCCCCGGTACGATCTTGCAAAAAAGCAGATGAGCGGATTCGGAGGCATGATAGCGTTCATGCTCAAGGATGCAAAAGACGTGCCAGTGTTCCTCGATTCCCTGAAGCTGTGCACCCTTACTATAAGCCTCGGAGATGTAGAGACGCTTATCCAGCATCCTGCCACAATGACACATCCGGTGGTGCCGCGCGAGAACAGGCTCAAGTACGGGATAGCCGATGAGCTTGTACGCCTGTCCGTGGGGCTTGAGGATGCCGAGGATATCATTTCGGATACTTCAGAGATACCCTATGATATATCTGTCGAGCAAGAAATGAAATAATAAACTTCCTGAAATCAAATGTTAAAATTCATCTTCCAAAAGTGACCCCCACATTCCGCATATGCCGAGAAGGGTCAAAAAAGAAATATATTTAAGAATGAAAATCTATCCTAAAATATGCAAGTTTCTATATTAGTCTTTGAAATCCTGATGGCAGCGCTTTTTATAATCTGCATCTCACATGCACTCAGGCGCGGGAAACAGTATGTCATTGAACTGGCTATGGCTGCGGTTTACGGCGTTCTGCTGGAGATACTTACGATGATACAGCTTCGAACCTATACCTATGGCGATTTCCTCATCAAGATTTTCGGTGCTCCTCTTGCTATCGGTCTTGGCTGGGCTGTAATAATCTATACTGCCATGGCAACCGTGGAACGGTTAGGAGCCGCGCAGAAAGCCATGCCGTTCATGGCTGCGCTGCTTGCGCTCAATATAGATTTTTCAATGGACCCGGTAGCTGTCCGTGAAGGCTTCTGGACATGGGGAAAGAACGGTCTGTGGTTCGGGGTTCCTCTCGGCAATTTCTTCGCATGGTTCATAGTAGTGTTCAGCTTCTCGTATTTCGTTTACAGGTTAAGAGAGGTCAAGAAATTCCAGAATTTCTATCCGGTCTTATCAATGGTCTTATCCCTGGTCGTGCTTCTTGTTCTGGATGATATATGGGTCTTTTACCTGACACAGCTGGTACAAATCATTATATTTACTAGCATACTCTTTTTCTCCATAAGTTATGTTTATCTGAATAAAGGCAGGCTCAGAAAGGACAATGATTTTGACTGGAAGGTCTTCTCAGTCCCGTTTGTATTCCTGGTATTTTTTCTGATACTCCTGCTCGCCAGGGAGTACCGCACAGCTCTGCTGGTCCTGATATCATCGTTGATGCTTGTTACCGGTCTATATGTGCATCTTCTGCCGTCATTCGATGCTCTGCGGAACCATATACGGCTGGATTGGATTCAACGGCGCGCGATTCGCTAAGTATTTAATGAATCCATGCCTTAAATAGAGCAGATATTATCGTTAAATTAATAGAACACCAGTACCTTTAGGGGGGACGATGATTCCATCGATACTTGAAGCTTATCAACAACACATTGTAGAGAGACAAAAACAGGGAATACCTCCCCTGCCGTTAAACTCAGAGGAGGTAAAAGCCCTGGCAGAAATGGTTCTTAATTCACCTTCCGGGGAAGAAGAATTTATCTTAAAACTCCTGAAAGAGAACGTACCCCCCGGTGTAGACCCTGCCGCGCTTGAAAAGGCAAAGCTCCTGAGAAGCATAGCGCTGCGGGAAAAGCAGTCAAAGCTGATATCTCCCCCTCAGGCTGTCGAAATGCTGGGGATGATGAAAGGCGGATACAATATAGAGGCGCTCATCGAACTGCTTGAAGATGAAGAACTCGGTGATATTGCCGTCCGCACCCTTTCCGGTACGATCTTGGTATTCGGGTTTTTTGATAAGGTAAAGGAGCTTGCACGAACAAACACGCGTGCAAGGAAGGTAATGGAGAGCTGGGCTCATGCGGAATGGTTCACAGAAAGCCCCAAACTCCCGGAGGCGATAAAAGTTGCTGTTTTTAAGGTCACGGGCGAGGTGAATACAGATGACCTCTCACCCTCAACGCGCGCAGGAACCCGCGCCGATATACCATTGCATGCTCTCTCCATGCTTGAGAACCGCTATCCCAATGCGCTTGATGAACTGCGGGAGCTTAAAAAGAAAGGTTACCCCATTGCTTTTGCAGCAGATGTCGTGGGGACAGGAAGCAGCAGAAAATCGGCTATTAACTCCCTTATGTGGTGGATAGGCGAGGATATCCCCGGAGTCCCGAATAAGCGGAAAGGCGGCATCATACTGGGAAGCCAGATCGCACCCATATTCTTTAATACAGCCCGCGATAGCGGTGCTATTCCCATAAAATTTGACGTATCACACCTAACAAGCGGCATGGTCATTACAATATCTTTCGCAACAGGGAAGATAATGGATGAGACCTGGCGGGATATTACAACATTCCATCTTCAGCCTGAGACCCTTCCTGATGAGTACAGAGCAGGAGGAAGGCTTCTTCTGATAATCGGAAAGGAGCTTACCAGAAAGGCACAGGAAACGCTTGGAGGGATGTATAAGGATGTATTCCTTAGACCCAGAGAACCCGAACCATCCCGCAGAGGCTATACTCTTGCCCAGAAGATAGTGGGAAAAGCCTGTAACCTGCCGGGTGTCAGACCGGGACAGTCATGTCTTCCGAAGATAACAACCGTCGGCTCGCAGGATACTACAGGACCGATGACAGAGGATGAAATAAAAGAGCTCGTGTGCCTGGAATTCCAGGCCCCTCTGGTCATGCAGTCCTTCTGTCACACAGCAGCATATCCCACACCTGAAGACAGGAAGATGCATGTGGAACTTGCAAAGTTCTTCAGGGAGAGGGGCGGGGTAGTGCTGAACCCGGGCGATGGTATAATCCATTCATGGTTGAACCGCATGCTCCTTCCGGATACAGTAGGAACAGGTGGAGACAGCCATACGCGTTTTCCTATCGGCATCTCTTTCCCGGCAGGAAGCGGGCTTGTTGCATTTGCAGCAGCACTTGGCATGATGCCGCTTGATATGCCTGAAAGTGTGCTTGTTAAGTTCAAGGGAAATCCCAGGAAAGGTATTTTCCTGCGCGATGTTGTGAACGCCATCCCGTATTTTGCCCTTAGCTCCGGGAAACTGACGCTTGAGAAAAAGAACAAAAAGAACGTCTTCAACGGCAGAATACTGGAAATGGAAGGGCTTCCGGATCTTACCGTTGAGCAGGCTTTTGAGCTTACAGACGCCAGCGCCGATCGGCTGAGGCTGCGGTTATAACTCTGCCGCAGGAGCAGGTAGTTCGTTATATCAGGAGCAACATACCTATTTTAAGGTCGCTATTGAGCGAAGGTTACGTATCAAAGGCACTTGAGAACAGGATAAAAGCCATGGAAGATTGGCTTGCACATCCCTACCTCTTGAGAGCTGATGCCGATGCTGAATATGCCGATATCCTGGAGATAGACCTCTCAGAAATAACAGAGCCCCTGCTTGCATGCCCGAACGACCCGGATTACATACGACCTCTCTCCGAGGTGGCGGGAGTAAAGATAGATGAGGTGTTCGTAGGCTCTTGCATGACGAATGTTGATCATTTCCATACGGCTGCGAAGATGCTTGGAAAAGCGGGCGGAATCAGATCAAAGCTATGGATAGCTCCTCCCACAAGGATTATCCAGCAAAGGCTCACTGAGACCGGGGATTATGCCGTGTTCGGGGACATCGGCGCAAGGATAGAGATCCCGGGGTGCAGCCTCTGCATGGGCAACCAGGCGAGGGTGGCGGATAATGCGGTCGTGTTCTCAACTTCCACGCGTAACTTTGACAACCGCATGGGCAAGAATGCGAAAGTCTATCTCGGCTCGGCGGAGCTTGCAGCAATCATTGCATCTCTTGGCAAGATACCTTCGAGCGAAGAATATTTCATGAGAATCAAGGAAATTACAGCTGCATGATGAGAGTACAAAAATAGCCTTCTCATCTACATTCTCATTTACATTTTAATGTATATCCTGATGCACATCATCTTAAACTATATATAACAGTTACAATAATGATAATAATTATGTGGTAATCATGGAAACAGTCGTTTTGAGCGGTGCTGCTCCTCTTCAAAGCAAAGTAAATATCCAGAATGTCTTCCCAGAAAAAACAAATATTTTGCCGGGAAAAAGAGATTTTTCGATTATCACGAATTCTGCTGTTTCTGTCGCTGAAAAGCTCAGGGCATCTGCGATAATAACCTTTTCGGAAGAAGTTACAAAAATCTCAACCAGCGTTCCTGTATTTGTTTTCACTGGCAGGAAGCTGGCAATGATGAATGAAATTACCCGCCCTATCGAGGAAACCGGAAAAAGTATCTATGAGAGGATGGAAGACAGGGCAAGGAGCGCCGCGGAAGAGATAAGCGAAGCAAGCCTCATAGCTTTTATAAATAATCTCATTGATACGGAAGGCCTGGTAGTGGGGATAATAAAAATGAAGGACAGCGACTCCATAATCGTATATGACCTTGCAACAAATAAGATCATGAAAAAACTGATGGAGTGTACCGAAAGGGTGGAAGCCAGGGTGTTGCGGTCCGTGCTTAATATAGGGCTTCAGATAGCATGCCAGGGAAGGGAGGGAAAATCGTTCGGCACTGCTTTTATAATCGGCGATTCTAACGAGGTAATGCGCCGTTCCCATCCTCTCGTGCTTAATCCTTTTGAAGGGCAATCAAAAGAGAATTGTGATATCGTTAACCCCCAGAGCTGGGAGACAGTGAAGAGTTTCGCACAGCTTGATGGTGTTTTTGTTATTACGGGGAAAGGAATAATCCGGGCTGCAGGCAGGTACCTTGATATCAATGCCAAGGATGTCCCTACAGAGAAGGGGCTCGGAGGCAGGCATGCTTCAGCCGCAGCGATAACGCGGGATACCGAGACTATCGCAGTAACGGTATCTACCAGCGGCGGCACGATCCGGGTATTCAAGGATGGTCTTGAAGTAGTGAAGATCGAACCAGATATCATGCTTGTGCAATAGCGGATTTTCCCAATCCCTAAGTGGGATGATATAAAGTCGCCTGAAAATTAAATTTAATCCAAGAGGTAGCGGGCTGCGATATGTCATCCCGAATAACTTATAAACTAGCGCATCAGTTAGATGCTATAAGTGATGAAACCCTATTTGATATTGTTGCTTGTAATACTTGCGGCAGGATGCATTACTACCGGGATAGACACCGGGGCTCCCCGGCAGTATGAGCTTCCTGGGATTAACAATACCACCATCTATTACCTTAACCTTTCGACCATTCAGGTGGTCGAGAGCGTCACAAACCAAACGTCTGTTAAACTTATTATCGGGGATAGCGGTGATATGGATTTCAGGGACCCTGTGGCAGTAGATTATGCAGGCAATAATGTTACTTTCAATTTCTCAAAGGGAGCTATCTTCGGAAGGAGTTTTGTACGCTTTGATTTCAATTCGTCCTTTTCGGGGTTCATAGCCTATACCCAATCCGATGGTCAGGATTTTACCCGTCAGCTCACTGATAACGGCAGTGTTCGGGTTGTTTTACCCGAGGGCTACACTACAGGCTCGAATTTCCTGGGTATAGCGCAGCCGCCACCAGATAATATTACTACGGACAGCAAGGGAAGAGACGTGCTTATCTGGAATAACCCTTATCCGAAATACCAGACGATATCGGTGAAGTACTATTATAGGGATGCCCCGGCTGCCCTGCTATATTTCTTTATTTTCCTTCTTATTGCCGCGGTCGTGATATTCGGCTATTACAGGCTGAGCATAAGAGCTCTTAAGAAAAAACGCGACATGGTGGAAAAGGGTAAAAAACCATAACAAACCGGAAACCTGAAAATCTTCAATATCGCATCTATTTCCAGAAAGTACCGTGCTTTTGGTAAATTATATAACTTTCTTATTCGTATAAGCACCAGAAATGATTAAAAAATGCCCAATTCACGGAGTATTCCGTGGAACTGCATGTACGTGCGGTGAGGCTGGAAGCCTTATACTGGACGATGAACAGACAGAACGGCTTGGACGCTTCGTCTCTGGAGCGCTCCGGCATTTCCCGGACGATCTCGGGCTGGCTATGAACCAGCACGGATGGGTTGATCTTGATGTGCTGTGCGACGCCATGAGGACGCGCTACAGATGGGCTAACAAAGAAAAACTTATCTCGATAATCGAATCGGATGAGAAAAAAAGATATGAGATCCAGGGCAGGAAAATCAGAGCAAGGTACGGTCATTCTGTGGATGTAGATCTTGATTTTCCTGATAATACACTTCCTGAGCTCTACTACGGAGCAAGCAGGGAAGAGGTGGATATCCTGCTTGAGAAAGGGTTAAAACCGATAAAACAGCGGTACGTACACCTGAGCACTTCCAAAGAGAAGGCACTTGAAGTAGCAAAAATCCATACCGATGATCCCATTTTGATTCTGGTGGATGCTGCGGAAGCCCAGAAAAACGGCGTTAGAATGATCTCTGCTACGGATAACATAGTCCTTTCTGAAGAGATATCACCGCAATATCTGAAACTGATACAGGGTTAGTGTGCCATCAATAAATTTAAATCGGAACGCTGCCTATTAGGTATGATGCCGAGTCACATCATCTCAACGAGGGATTTTTCAAGGGATGAGATTGATGCTATCCTGAACAAGGTAAAGCAATTCGAACCGATAGCAAAGGGCAAACGCTCTGACCTTCTTTCAGGAAAGCTCTTGGCGACGCTTTTCTACGAACCGAGCACTCGCACCAGGTTGTCTTTTGAGACTGCCATGAAGCGGCTGGGCGGGGAAGTTATCGACCTTGGTGCGCTTGAGACCAGTTCAGTGGCTAAAGGGGAAACACTTGCGGATACCATACGGGTTATAGGGAATTATGCCGATGCCATTGTTCTCCGGCATCCGCGTGAAGGCGCAGCGAGGATGGCGGCTGAGTATTCGAAAGTTCCGATAATCAATGCAGGGGATGGGGCAGGGCATCATCCTACACAGACCCTGCTTGACCTTTATACAATCATGCGTGAAAGCAACCTTTCGGGGTTGAAGATCGCTATAGTCGGAGACCTCAAATATGGTAGGACCGTGCACTCGCTTGCATATGCGCTGTCCCTGTATCAGGCAGATATGACCCTGGTCTCGCCAAAGCAACTGGTGATGCCCGACACAATCAAAAAAGACCTGAAAAAACAGGGCGCAATCATCAGCGAGACTTCGCATATCGAGGACGTTATCGGTGATGTTGATGTGCTGTACGTTACGCGGATTCAGAAAGAGCGCTTCCCCGACCCGGCGGAGTACCAGAAAGTAGCAGGAAGTTACAGGATAACCGAAGAACTCCTGAAATTTGCACGTGATAACCTCATAATAATGCATCCACTGCCGCGCGTGGATGAAATAGACCCTGCCGTTGATAGGACAAAGTACGCACGGTATTTTGAGCAATCCTTCTACGGCGTTCCTGTCAGGATGACGCTCCTGGCTATGGCAATGGAGGCGGTATGACGGAAATTAATGAACCAGATAATCCCGATAACTCTCTGGCAAAGAAAGAAATGCGTGTACGCCGGATAAAGCACGGAACGGTGATCGATCACATTACTGCAGGCCAGGCTCTTAACGTGTTACGCATATTGGGAATCTCAGGAACTACAAGGGCAGTGGTGACCGTGGCTATGAACGTGCCAAGCGGCGTTATCGGGATGAAGGATATTGTCAAGGTAGAAGATAGGGAACTTGAAGAGGAAGAGGTGGACAGGATTTCATTGATAGCGCCAAATGCCACAATCAACATCATCCGTGACTTCGAGGTAATCGAGAAATTCCGCGTTGACCTGCCGGAGCGCCTTGAAGGCGTGGTGAAATGCGGGAACCCTAACTGCATTTCAAATACAAGTGAGCCTGTTATTTCAAAATTCCTGGTAAACAAGAAGCCCGTCGAGCTGCGGTGCATTTACTGCGACCATGTGATCTCAGAGGGAATTGCCGAGCATTTGATTTAAATTTGAGTAATAGATTAGCTTGACATTGTCACATTAGACTTACCGATAGCGAATTTAATTTCTTTACGATATTGATGAATTCAACTAGCCGATGTCGATTTGTTCTGAAATGTGACAAAGTCAAGTTAGATAGTGTAAGAAATTATAATTGTATCTTATAAACAACCTCGCATGCATACCAGGAAGGATGTATGGTTTTGCATCTGTTACGATTGAAGCTCTGTGTAAGAGAAGGGATATCAATACCCTGGTTTTCAAACGCCTCAATCTGCGAAGGATAATCATGAATGCATTCGATTTTCTTTTCTAATTGTGCTTCGCTGATCTCGATCTCTTCCTGCTTAAGTTTTATAGTATATTTATTCTCAAGATAATCTTTTAATTTAGATTTTCTTTTCTGGTTAAATTCGTAGGTGTACGGAAGGTCTTCGTATATAAAAAACCGGATGTCTTCCCTTTTATTCTTCCCGACCGCTGTCATAAAAGCATTATGTAAAGCCTCATGATCGGTATGAGTGATTTTAGGGCCGAAAGCTGCGGGACCGTACATTAAAATCTGCCTCCCGGAATATTTCGATATAAGGGATATTATATCGTTGTCTATACTTTCTTTAATCCCTATATGGACGGATTGGTCCGGTATTTTTCCCCTGTACTGGAAATCGAGGTAATTGAAATTCCTGATGATTGCGCCGCATTCCCCAAGAGCCTTCTCATTCTCTCGTAATCTTGCTTCGATTTCCTGGTCGCTATCCTTGAATCCTGCGATATGGTCCCACTTAGTATGCATATCTTTACTGGGTTTACCTGCAAAAAAGGTATCTACTTCAGTTTCATATTGACCTTTAGCCAGAAACCCACCCATTGCTAGGACTGCATCATCAAGATGTGGCGATAGTATTATAGCTATTGGTCTTGTCTGATTCATATTCAGGGAACTCCGATTCTTACAATCAATCAGGGGAGTTATACTGGCAAATAACCCAGTATAATTAAACTGACTAACCCAAATAATATTTGTAGTTCTAAGAATAAAAGCTTTCCTGTGGAAAACAATGTAGCCGAAGATTGATACTTATCACTCAAATCCTATCATTCCCCTGTAAATCCCGGATGATGAGCCTTCAATGACCGATGCCCCGGCTGCTCTCCTATAAAATTCAATAGAATCTTCAGCGCCTCCTATAATCGCATATGCATAACCCTGTTCTCTCATTGCATAGAGACATTCCAATAATAGTGCTTTCCCAATTCCCTTTCTCTGTAAAACCGGAGAAACCCCGGTAGGACCAAAATAATCTTTGCATATCACATCATAGCAGGCAAAGCCTGCCAGGTTTTTTTTATTCTCTACTGCTATAAAACAGGAGACAGGTTTGTTGCAAAAGGCAACATCGCCCTCACCTGCCCATCTATCACCGAATGTATCGCTAACCCAGGTCACGATTTTGTTCTTGTCAGGTGCTAATGCTCTCCTGACCTCAATCCCGTAAGCTTTAAGGTTCTCAAGGTTTGGAACAACATCCGGCAGGTCGTATAATTTTACAAGCATATCTGGCATATCGTTTCACCCCAAATTAAGTTATTTGTCCGAAATCATATATATTTACTGCTGCAATGGAGAACAGTGTTAACTTAGAGCCTATTCGAAAAGTTAAAACCACAAAGGCATAGAGGTACAGATATTTTTAAACATATCTCTGTGTTCTCTGTGCCTCTGTGGCAAATATTAATCAAAAGACATGGAGACATACCAATCAATCCATTAATCCGTACATATGCACGGCTTCTGCCCGCATGTGGGGCACCTGTAAGGATATTTTTCAAGGAATACCTCTTCCAGGTCAATCCCGTAAAGGTTTGCCAGTGAGCCCACCCATGCCAGCGTATCCGCGATCTCTTCTCTTATCCCTGCTTCATCTTCCCTTCTTACAGCTTCCGCAAGCTCCCCGACCTCTTCAACGAGCCATAGCATCGTTTTATCTTTGCCTCTGCGCCTGTCGTTATGTGCATACAACTCTCTCATGATATTCTGGAATTCTTTTATTTCCATAAAACAGCGCAACGTATCCTGCGCCATCACCTCTATTCTCTCGTTATTTATACAGGCACATAAAACCTCTGTGAAAAGTTTAATTTAATAAAAAGTATTATAGCCACACCATGGATGAGAACACAGTAAACAGGACGAAAGCTGCCATAAACGCCCTCATTGATATAGAGCAGTTGTGGATTGAGAACACTCCGGATTATAATCTTTCTACCCAGGAACTGGTGGTACTTAAAAAGAGACTTGAGAGGTCTATGGAGAATATCTCCAAGATATACGAGGAGAACAAGGCGAAAATGACGGCGGCTGAGGAAGAGATCAAAAAGATGCATGTGGGAAAGAAGAGGAAATAGCAGGGGAAACAAGGTACACATGCATAGTACATCGTACGGGGTATACCGTGTTGAGACAAGAAGCTGCATCATGAATTGCTATGTGCTACCCCTTCCGTTTGGGGTAATCCTACTGAGATATGCATCAGTGGTAGCACTGGAGTGTAAAGCTCTCAGAACAATATGGAGAAATTTGAAAGACTAACTCAAACTATCTGTAGGATAAGAAATACAATGGAGAAACGAACATTGAATCATCATAAGAGTCGTTACAAGTGATAAGCGAAAGTAGACTGAAAAAAACGCTTAGACCAAAAGGTATGAAATCTGACCTTAATGGCTGGGTTTACATTAAGGTGAACGGACGAACGATTTCCGGCTTAAAGATGGCTCCTAAAGTATTTAAAATCATTTATGTTGTGGAGCTTGGTAAGCCCGTTGCGCTCCTGCATTCGGGTAGTAGCTCTGTAAAGGGTAACGATGGTGCAGAGGGTAGAGGAAACAGTAAAAAGCGAAAGATAACCAGTAATAGGTTATATAGAGGTTCAAAATTTAGGATTAAAAGATAATACCGAATATAAGTCCAAAAACCATATCTATAAGAAGTAAAATGATGTTAAAGAAACCCCAATATTATTAAAGAACCTTAGCAGCCATTGATTATGTCCACCGATATACTCACCAAAGTAACCCTCGCAAAATCAGCATCTATCCCCTTAGCTAGCGTGCCCGGCGCCACCAAGGATAGGGCTCTTGCAGAAATGGCAGCGGCTCTTGATTCGAACAGGAAAAAGATAATCTCAGCCAATAAAAAAGACCTCGCTGCGGCAGAGAAGATAGTTGAGGCGGGGAAGCTTTCGAAAGCGCTTGTCAAGAGGCTGAAAGTAGATGATGTCAAAATCGATGAGATGATAGCCGGCATCAGGGATGTCATTAAATTTGAAGACCCGGTGGGTAAAACTCTCTCGGCCCTTGAACTGGATAGCGGGCTTGAGCTTTACCAGGTTAGCTGCCCCATCGGTCTGATAGGCGTTATATTCGAATCCCGCCCCGATGTCGTCCCGCAGATAATGGCGTTATGTCTTAAAAGCGGAAATGCTACCATTTTCAAAGGCGGAAGCGAAGCGGCACATTCTAACAGGACTATATTTGAAGTGCTTGTAAACGCCATCGAGAGCACAGAAGGCATGCCGCCGGGTGCGTTTGCGCTCATGGAGACAAGGGAAGAGGTGAACGAGATGCTGAAGCTTGATGAGCATATAAACCTCATAATTCCCAGAGGCTCAAACGAGTTCGTGAAATACATACAGGATAATACCCGCATTCCCGTGCTGGGGCACTCAGCGGGTATATGCCACGTGTACGTTGATAGCCGGGCGGATATGAAGAAAGCCATAGACATAAGCTACGATGCCAAAGTCCAGTATCCCGCGGTCTGCAATGCCATGGAGACCCTGCTTGTGCATCAGGATATTGCAGATGAATTCCTGCCTGAGATCGGGAAAAAGTACAACGAGGCGGGAGTGGAGCTTCGATGCGACGACCGTTCATTCGAGCTCCTCAAAGGCATGGGATTCATAAAAGCGATACTTCATGTCACGGATGATGATTGGAGGACAGAATATAATGACCTCATTCTCTCGATCAAAGTAGTTGATTCGCTGGATGAGGGGATAGACCATATCAACAGGTACGGTTCCCATCACACCGATGCCATCGTGACCGAAGATAAAAGGAATGCTGCAAAGTTCATAGACCTTGTGGACTCATCCAGCGTGATGTGGAACGCATCCACCCGGTTCTCTGACGGGTTCCGCTATGGAAAAGGTGCGGAAGTGGGCATCAGCACCAACAAGATACATGCCCGCGGACCTGTGGGAATGGAAGGACTTCTCATCTACAAGTATGCACTCCTAGGAAGCGGGCATAAAGTTGCTGATTATGTAGGAAAGAACGCTAAGAAATACACTCATAAAAAGCTGAACGCGAGCCTTGCTGATAAAATGGGGAATTAGATGGAGCCAACTGCTATTGATAGGAAGGAACTCTTCAAGGATGTCAGAAGGATAGTTCTGAAAATAGGGACTTCATCTCTTACAAATGAAGACGGGAGCTTTAACCGGCAGTTAACAGAGAATATAGCAAAGCAGGTCGCGCAGCTCAGGGAGCTTGGGAAAACAGTGATTATTGTAAGCTCTGGCGCCATCGGGATAGGATGCGAGGAGCTGAAAATGCCTTTGCGCCCCAGGGAAATCCCGCTCCGGCAGGCAGCAGCAGCCGTAGGCCAGAACATCCTTATGCGGGAATGGATGGCGGCTTTTGATAAACACAACCTCAAAGTTGCGCAGATTCTCCTGACCTATGAGGCATTCTCCAACAGGATGACATACCTTAATCTTCGCAATAGCATCTCCGAGCTTCTGGAATTCGGGGTCATTCCTATCATCAATGAAAACGACCCTATCTGTGTGCATGAAATAGAGGCTACCTTCGGTGATAACGATAAGCTCTCCGCAATGGTGGCAAGTAAGGTCGAGGCTGAGCTTCTCATCCTTTTATCCGATATCGATGGCTTATACAACAAGAACCCTAAGAAAAACGATGATGCGCTACTTATAAACGCCATAGAAAAGATAACGCCGGAAATAGAGAGCTATGGCGGGAGCCCGACAAGTATGAAAGGCGTGGGCGGCATGAGAAAAAAGATAGAGGCACCAAAGATAACATCGATGTCCGGCTGCCATATGGTTATCGCCAACAGCACAGCCGAGAATGTAGTTGCCAGGATCGTAGGCGGCGAGAAAATCGGCACGCTGTTCCTTGCACGCGATGGGAAATACAGGAAGAACAGGACGCGCTGGATAATCCTCTCAAAAGCCGCCGGGAAGCTCATCGTGGATAAAGGCGCGGAGGAAGCTATACGGAAGAGCAGGGGGCTTTTGCCTTCTGGTATCGTCGGGGTTTCGGGAACTTTTGATAGGGGAGATATTATCGAAATAGAGAGTGAAGGCAAAGTATTTGCAAAAGGTATCACGGACTATACGTCTTCCGAATTGAAAAAGATAAAGGGGAAGCATTCGGACATGATAGAGAAGATGCTTGGGTACAAGAATTATGATGAAGTTGTGAGGAAGGGGAATATAGGGCTGTTGTAAAGCGGACAGCTAACTTTATATTGCGCCTGAACTCGGAGTTTCAATCCTTGTTTTCGCAATCTATTGTCTGGTGCATACATAAATCGCCATAAAACCTTCAAGATAATCTGCTTGCAAGTACGAAGAGCGCAAGAAACATCAGCGCGCTTTTTGCTTTATTTGAAAGTCGAATTTAAACCATCTGCGCGTTCATGATTGATTATTCACCCTCTCTTTCGTCCGGCTAGATACACTGTCAGAATTATTGCTATTACTAGAACTATCTCAAATCCGGCTATCTTTTCAGTAGGGCTAACCTTTTGGGTTCCGGTTGAAACTACTTTTATCAGCCAGGCATCACTACCTCCAGAGCTGAACGAATTTGTGTTACCTGCGAGGATACAAGGAAAAGGCATTATAAGGCAAATCCAAGATCTGGATGGGCATTCAAAGAACATATAAAAAAAGTTGGAATTTGAAAGGATAAAGGTTACATAGTGCTTTCAGAAGATGAAGCAATAATCTCGCTAAATCCCACCAGTAGAAAGCTACGGGCTCCTTCTGGTTCAAAACCTATACAACCTGTTACAGGGAGCCATAAGAATGTATAAATGAAAATGGCTTTATCCAATTTGCAAAATATCTTTTGAGATTGCATGGAAATGCAAAGGCAACCTCATCATATGGCCAATACCAAAGAGATTGCCTGAACTTAATCCAATGGAGCAAGGTTGGAAGAGTTATAGAGAAAACATTACGTACAAGCTCTTTGAGGACAAGAAAAAATTAGGTCATGCAGTAAAGAAACACATAACAAAAGAATTTAAAATCAATTCCACGCGCTTATCGTTATATACATGCCTGTTAAACTCTACGACCGCCCTATCTGTTTCATTTTCAGGGTCAAGAACATCGCCGCCCCACAGCACATTATCAGCTACCAGTAAGCCGCCGGAACGGGTTTTTGGCATACAAGATTCCCAATATGTCTCAGCCATAAGTTCACGCAGAAGTGGTGATTCCGGGGCTGTGTTCTCTCTACAGTAACGTTCAATTTCCTTTGGTACAATCCTCATGCTATTATTCATATAATTGGACGTAGCTAAATAAATAGCTAAAAGGAGGTATAATGCTACAGAGGGGTATAAGGAATGGGGTTTTATAAAAGAGATAACATACGAAGCTACAGTAGAGAAAATGAATGCCAAAGAGTAGTGATTGTGGGTGCAGGTTTTGGAGGGCTGTGGGCAATAAAAACCCTTACCCGCTACCCTGTAGAGATCTATCTTATAGACCAGAACAATTATCATACTTTCTTCCCTTTGTTATACCAGGTTGCAGCAGCAGAGCTGGAACCTGAGGATATAGCCTATCCTATTAGAAGTATTGTTCGCGGATTTCCAAATGTTCACTTTTTACTTGCAAAAGTAAATAAAATTGATCTGAAAGCACAAATCGTGGAAACAGATGTTCGTACTGTCCATTATGATTTTCTGATTCTTGCCATAGGAAGTGTAACTCACTTTTTCAATATTAAAGGAGCCAGTGAATATGTATACCCTCTTAAAACTCTTGAACAGGCAATAGATCTTCGCAATCAAATCCTGACCTGTTTTGAAAGAGCAGCATATGAGCCGGATGAGGAGCGCCAAAAAAGTTTGCTGACCTTTGTTATTGTAGGGGGCGGTTCAACCGGGGTAGAGTTTGCAGGTACCCTTGCTGAATTGATTTATGGTCATATGATAAGGGATTACAGGAACCTGGATTTTGGGAAAGTCAGGGTAATACTCCTGGAAGCAGCGGGAAAATTAATTCCAAGCCTGCCGGACCGTCTTAGTAATTATGCTCGTGAGAGGCTTAACAAGGTAAAGGTGGAGGTTCGCTTTAATTCAAAGGTCAGTGAAATCGGACCCGGCGAAGTAAAACTTACCGATGGCTCCGTAATCCGAACCTATACTACTGTATGGACAGCGGGAGTAAGAGGGAAGCCTTCACTAAATAGCTGGGGGCTACCTGTAGCTCCGAACGGGAAAGTGGCTGTTCTGAATACACTTCAAATTCCTGATTATCCCAATGCATATATAGCAGGAGACCTTGCGTACTTAGAGGAAGACGGACGTCCACTACCTATGGTTGCACCTGTTGCGCTCCAGCAGGGAGCGACAGCAGGAGAGAACATCGCCCGCCAGATATCTGGTAAACCTCCGGCACCGTTCCATTACAACGACCAGGGCATTATGGCAGTTATCGGGCGAAGGGCAGCAGTCGCCTATCTGTATAACCGCTTTGGTTTCACAGGATTCCCTGCCTGGATCATCTGGCTGGGGGTACATCTGTTCAGACTTATCGGTTTTAGGAACAGGTTGTTAGTTTTAACCAACTGGGCATGGGATTATTTCTACTATGAACGTGTCGTGCGCCTTATATTGCCTGCTAAACCGTTATCAGAAAAACATAAGGAAGAATCTTGATAGTTAATAATAATATATCCTGTTAGGATGAAGGGAAGGGGGCATCCGTGGCTGGAAAAATGCCCTCTCCTTTGACCTTATTATGAGTCACGCCTTTGAAGTATCCCATAGCTATTCATCCTCTCCTCTGTCTCCATTGCTTCCTTTGCCAACCTTGTTAATAAGGGTAACGCT
>OBLY010000032.1_pt1 | contig 18074 bp, 18 predicted proteins | sample 1539041 | NCBI WGS metagenome assembly OBLY01 (sample SAMEA2690973, study PRJEB22502) | sediment metagenome | biome: Billabong; feature: Tropical; material: Sediment | place: Australia | collected 2013-05-14 | depth 1 m
TGGGAAGGGGAAATGAACCAAAAAAAGGGTTTTCGGGCACAAAGCGCCCGAAAACCCTTATTTTGTTCTTCTTCCAAGTAAAGAAACCGAGGCCAGATGGTGTTGGAATTACTTTCCGGCGAGGGCGGCGTCGATGGCCTGAGTCGTTGTGTTGAAGTTAGGAATAGCCTTCCCATTGATCACAATGGTGGGGGTACCGGTGGCACCTACCGCCCGAGCCTGAGTGCTGCCGGCGGCAACCTGCGAATCATATTTTTTCGCTTGGTAACATTGGTTGAACTTGGTCATGTCGAGACCAGCGTTCCGGGCCATTTTGGTGAGGCGGGTATCGGAGAACCAGCCGGCGTCCTCGGTAACCTGGTTGGCATAGAGGGTATCATGATACGGCCAGAATTTATTCTGCTCGGCGGCGCATAAAGCCGCGTTGGCAGCCCGGCGGGAGGCATCGCTGCCATCATTGCCATCGATGACAATAAAGAAGTCATAGGTGTAATAGACCTTGCCGGTATTGACATAATTCTGGATGACCGTGGGCTCGATGGTTTCGGTGTACGCCAAACAGCTGGAGCAGCGGAAATCCTCATAAGCCACCAACTTGACCGGGGCATTGGGGTCGCCGAGATGAGTCCCATCGATTTTGACTGTATATGCCTTCGGCGTGGGCACGATCGGATCGGCGTTTTCGGCAGCCTGGGTGGCTTTGGCATTCTGGGAAATTTTGATCCCCGGCAGGACCAGTGCGAAGGTGACGAAGGCGGCGCCAAGGACCACCAATGAAATAATAATGATGCGACTGCGGGTTTTCGCCTTCCGGCGGCGCTCGCGGATTTGTTCACGTTTGCTCATACCCATATATTCACCTCATAATGATAAAGAAAATAGCTCTTCGGTTGGTCCTCCTGACCAAGTGCATCACGAGAACCAGCCCTACTGGATAACAAACATCACCAACCTTTCGTCAGCGATGAATTGGCAAAGAACGCCAATTCATCTCCGCTCAGGGCTATTTATAAACTGCTTCTTGTGATAAAGGATAACTCAGAAGAATGAATAAATCATGAATTTAGCCGCCGGCGAGGGCAGAATCGACGGCCTGGTCGAGCTGAGAATAACTGGGTAGCAAGACGCCATTGACGACCACGCTGGGGGTGCGGTCCATCTGCAAGGCATTGACGGCGTTGAGATCATTTTCTATTTCTGCATCATCTTTTTTGCTTTGAAAACATTGGTTGAACGCATTCATATCCAGGTGAAGGTTCCCGGCCATTTTGACCAGACGGGCGTCTGAAAACAAATCAGCGCTTTCGGAGAACTGGTTGGCGAAGAGGGTGTCATGGTACTCCCAGAATTTGTTCTGCTCGGCGGCGCAAAGGGCCGCATTGGCGGCCTGACGGGAAGCACCGGAATGGTCCATACTATCAATGGTCAGGAAAAACGCATACGTGTAATGAACTTTGCCGGTCTCCACGTATTTATGGATGAAAGCGGGCTCCAGATTCTCGGAGTAATTCTTGCAGCCGGACCAGCGAAAATCCTCATAGACCACGACTTTGACAGGGGCATGGGGGTCACCGAGGCTGCGCCCATCGGTCTGGGCAGTGTAGGCCTGGGGTGTGACCACCACCGGGCCGGCAAAGGCAGCAGTATTGGTGGCGTTAGCACTCTGGGTGGCTTTTATGCCGGGGATGATCAAGACGAGCGTGATCAGGATGGCAATGAGAATCACCAGGCCGATGACGAGAATCCGGCTGCGGAGGCGGGCCTGGCGGTGGCGTTCCCTTAATTCCTGACGTTTGCTCATAATATTTCCTCCTGATTCCCCTGTGAATGCTTTCAGCCAACCACGGGTCGGACTTTTGTTTCTATCCGAAAATTACCCTAGGGTATTATTTCAAGGAGGGTGAGACCAACGAGTCAATTTCCATATGCTCAAGAGAATGCTTCCCTTCGCTCTGCTCCGGGTCTACCCTGATTAAAACCGTCAGGGCGTTGGCGCCACGGGACGCTTCGCAGCCGCCTTTGGCGTCCCGTAATGACGTAACTCTTTTGAATTTTCAGATAGATTTTTTATTGATTTCCCAGAGCCGCATCGATGGCCTTGGAAATATCGTCCACCGAGGGGATGCGGGTGGGGCCCTGGCTACTGACGACCATGACGCCATTCACAAAAATACCCGGCGTCGGCGGGACACCCTTGGCTTTGCCCGCCTGCGCATCCTGCTCGATCTGAGCGGAAAACTGACTGGACTGGAAGCACTGGTTGAATGCATTCATGTCCAATTTGAGCTGTTTGGCGATGGCCACCAAGCGCGCATTCGTGAAGGAACCCTGATTCTCGCCGATCCAATTGGCAAAGAGGAAATCATGATATTCCCAAAACTTCCCCTGGGCGTTGGCGCACATGGCGGCATTGGCAGCCTGATGGGATTCGCCCTGGCCTCCATCGATGAAGGGCTCGAAATGGAATGTGTAATAGACTTTGCCAGTATCGACGTATTTCTGGATGATCGGCTGTTCGTAGCCATCTGAATAGGACTTGCAGCCGGAGCATTGGAAATCTTCCCAGACGTCCATTTTCACAGGCGCGTTGGGGTCGCCCAGACTAGTGCCATGGCTGGCGGTTTGACGGGCTTCAGGGGTGATGACGGTGATGGTACCGGAATTGAGGGCGGTTTGGGTGGCTCGAGCGTTTTGGGCTGTCTTGATGCCTGGAAGCACCAACACAAATACGGCGAAAGCCGCGATCGCAACCACCCCGATAATGGCAATAACGCGCCGGATGACGTTTTGTTTTTGCCGGCGGGCGCGCAACATATCTCTTCTACTCATGGTATCTCCTCTTTCCTTGGAACGTGGAGGGATTTTGCCATATTCAGGGCAGTTTGTCCAGTCGAAAGACCTGCTGTCGGTTTATAAGCGGCCAGCTGGAATTTATACACAATGGACACAAAGGATCACAAGGAACGGAAGAATAGAAAGGAGTTTGAGGCCTCATTATTCCAATCTTGATTTTATGGATGGACTTTTAATGTCGGTCAAGCCAATCGACCATAAATTTGAATACGTCGGCCTGGACGGGTTCATTGTGGATTTCGTGATAGAGGCTTTCCCAAACCTTGAGGGTGACCTTGTCACCGGCGCGACGGGCGAATTCCGCACTGGCTTTGGCGGAGGTGATCGGGTCTTCGGCGCCATGCATGAGGAGCATAGGCAAAGTCAATTCAGAGGCATGATCCAAGGCCCATAAGCCAGTTTCATACATGGAAACGAACAAGCGGGCGGAGATCCTATCATGCACGAGTGGGTCCTGCTCATAGGCTGCGACCACGGCCTGGTCATGGGAAAGGCCTTGCGTATTCAAGCCACTGCCCTGGGCGAAGGCAGGAGCGATCCGGTTCATGAAGCGGGCCAGGCGCACCTGCGAGGCGGGAGGCTGGAAAGCCAGCTCCAGCCATGGACCCGTGGCGATGACCCCGCGCAGCTTCGGCTTGCAGCGGAGGGCATAATTAATGACGAGGTTGCCGCCCAAGCTATGACCGTAGAGGAAGCGCGGCAGGCCGGGCGCACGAGCATCCAGCTGGCTCAGAAAGGCGGTGATGTCCTCCATGAGGGCAGGATAGCCGGGCGTGTGGCCGCGGGGCCCGGCGGATTTGCCATGACCGCGGAGGTCAAAGCCGAGGAGGGTATAGCCGGCCTGTGTGAGAGCGGCGGCGACATGGTCAAAGCGGCCGATGTGTTCACCATGCCCGTGAACCAGGGCAATAGCGGCTTTAGGCGCGGCCGCGGGAAGCCACTGGCGGGAATAGATTTCCAAGTTATCGGGGGATTTCCAGGTCCATTCTTGGATTTGCATATTAAATTCTCCTCACATTCTTTTCCCAGGAAAAATCTCACCACAGAGAGAACAGAGAAAATTGACAACGAATACCAAACGAATCCTGAGTGAATTATAAGGCTTTGGGTTCGCCGACCTCGAAACGGCAGCAGGGATCGCCTTTGGCGATGCAATGGGTTTCGATGATGGCGAATTCCTGGTCAGTAGCCCAGCGGACGGCCTCTCCGACCGAGCCGACATAGAGGTGACAAATGGGTTCCGGGCTGTGACGGCCCAGGCAGATGGCGCAGGTGGATTCGCAGTAGGCGATCCGGCCGCCTTCGTCCTCCACCCAGGCATTGACCTGGGGGTTGGTCTTTTTCAAGGCGCCGACCATGGCGTTGAGGACGAATTTGATGCGCTGACGCTGCGGCATGAGTTTAAGAGCGGCTCCAGCCACGCCCATGAGGGCGCCCTGCTCGCGGACGCCATATTGAAAGGAGGCTTTGCCGATGCGGCGAAGCATGCCCTTTCCACCGCGGCCGTAGAAGGTTTCAATGGCTTCATTGAGCCTGGCATATTCGACCGTCTTGATGCCTGGCTGGGTATCGTTGGGAGGAAAATTGCCAATGAATCGATCCAAACCGACGCTGTGGAGGACGGCATTCAAGCCATTCTCGCCCATGACCTCCTGGGCCGAGATGAGAGCCTGCCGGACGAGGGCGTTGACGATGACGGCATCTTCGGGATTGACCATGGATTCTCCTGGTTGTTTGGAACTATCCAGATATCAAACACAGCGTACATAAAGGATTACTCAGGATAAACATACCATCGAAGATATCGAGACCCGGGCGACCCAGCGGGTCGCCCCTACAATTCGTCAGTCGAATTCACTGCCTACGCCTGTACATCCAGTCTTAAAGCGCTTTGAGGCTTACCCGATATAGTGTGTTCCGAAAAAAACCGGGATCATTATCGGGACTTCGCGCTCAGGGCTGCCTCGCAATAACACTTGATTAGCGAGACGGAAGCTGGTAGACCGGGAAACGCTCGCCGGTCTCATGGAAACCAATGCTGGTATAAAGCGCCAGGGAAGCAAAATTGTCGCTTTGGGTGTTGACGGTCAGATGAGCCATTCCGTGCCGGCCGAGCTGTTGGATGAGATCGGCGACCAGGGCGTGACCGACCCCCCGCCCCTGGACGGCGGGATCGACGGCCAGACGGGCCAGGTGAGCGCCAAACGGATTGCGGGTGCTGATCTGGTATCCCACCACCCGGCCAGCCGTCTCGGCGACGGTCGGAAAGACCGCCTGAGGAAAGGCCAGCTCAAGGGACTGGAGGGAATTCTGCCACAACGGCTCGAAGGCGGCTGCATCCACCTGGGCCACCACAGGCAGGTCGGATGGCTGCATGGGGCGGATGGAAAAGCCCACCGGCAGGTTTGTCTCCAACCGGCTGCTCCCCTGACGCTCCAACATGACGATGGACTGGCGGGTGGTGAAGGCGCTGGCAAGGAGCAATTCCGGCAGCCAATCCTGGAGAACGATCGCGGCGACGATGATGCCACCGTCCACCACCAGAGTAGGATGGACCGCCTCCCACAAAATCCGCCAGGATTCAAGCAAGGGGATTTTGCCGGTATTAATAAATAAACGCACCCAGGCAACCCTGGGAGGATCAGGAGGGCAGGCGAGGGTGGCAGAGATCTGGCCCTCGTTCTCAAGCACATAGAAGGGGGAGAGGCCGATCCAATCCAACGGATAGCGCCAATCCAAATGGCGGTGAACGTAGGGACTGAAATGGATTAAATTGGAAAGCTGGCGATGATCTGATTGAACGGCAGGGCGAACCTGGAAATCCACGCCGATCGTCATAGGCGAATGAACAAAATTTTCTTCATGAGGCGCTGTTTGAGGGTAGGATTCTTGACCCCAGCCAGGGCGGATTGCAAAGTGAGGATGGCTTCGTAGAACTTGAAGCGGCGGAGGTAGAGCCAGGCCAGTTGCTGCATAACGTCGACGCGCAAATTAATCTCACCCGCTTTTTCCAGCGCGTCCCCGGCCTGCTTGTAACTCTCCATCGATTCTTTATAGCGCTTCAAGACTTGCAGGGCCGAGGCGCGGTTCGCCAGAGCCATGCCCTGACGGCGCGAATCCCCTGAGGCGGCAAACAACTGGTCGGTGCCCTGGAGAGCCTCGAGGGCTGCCTGAGGGTCTTTCGCCCGCAAGAGGGCCACGGAGCGATTATTCTGCATCTCCGCGGCCATGAGCGGTTCGCCATGTTCGGTATAGCCGTGAGCCGCCTGTTCAAAGGCCCGGGCTGCCTGCGTAAAGCCACCGGACTGATAGGCCTGGACCGCCTGATCGGCAAAGTTCTTGGGAGAGGATTGACTTTCCATTTATCTACTATTAATAGGTGATATCGAGGAGGTTCTCCGCGACCGCGCGGAGCTTATCGGTGGACATATCGCTCAATTTCAAAGCCAACTCCAGATAGGGCCGGTTGACCGGTTTGGCTACGAAATTCTGCAGCTCGGGGGTCAGCTCGAGGAAATTCTCAATGGCTTTCTGCTGAGCCATCCACTTGCCAACGACGCCGGTCTGATCGAACATGGTTTCGACGCGGCCACCGATCAAGGACACCAAGCCCTCCAGGACCGGCATGGGGATGGGGCGCTCGCCCAATTCAAAGGATTTCAAGCGGGAGGCGGGAATCCCGGATTGCTCCGAAAGGATGGAAAGCGAGAGACCGGCATCTTCGCGCTGCCGCCGCAGGAGGGCGCCGACCAATCTCTGGCGGATGCCCACGAAGGCGGGCAGATTGAGCGATCCGGCCGCGGAGGCTTCCACTGACCGGGCATTTTTTCCCCAGAAATGAGCCATTGGCTGGTGCAGGGAGAACGCCAGAAGTTCCAATTCCGGCAGGGAGGGGGCGTTGCTGCCTTCCTCCCAGGCGCGGAGGGCGCTGCTCTTCACGCCAATGGATTGGGCGCATTCGGGGATGCTTAGGCGCGCGGCCATGCGCGCGTCCCGAATCAAGACGCCTAATTTTTTGGAACGGATAGCCACCTGCGCTTGTATACTCATAGGGATTGCCTCGCGGAGATGCTGGATGCTGTTAAATTATTATAGCAGAGGACCCTTGGGCGCATGGGTGAAGCGGGGAGCGGGAATCGGGTCCGCCCGGGCTAAACCGAGCGTGCTTTTTGGATTTCGGCCATCTGCAAGCCGATCTCTTTCAGGGAGAGGGCGGCGGAATTGTTGGGGAAACGGGTCATGATGGGTTCATGACGGTTGTTGGCGACGGTGAAGTTATCGCCCATGTAGGACAGGGTCATGCGAATGGGCAGTCCGATCTGTTTTTCCACCTCGGCCTTGGTGAGACCTTCCAGACCGACTGCCCGGTTTTGGATGGCATACATTCTGGAGGGATCGACGCCCTGGTTCTTGAGGTATTCCCATACCGTGAGGGTGAGATTGGCCGTGGCAAGTTCGGTGCCCAGGATGAGGGCGACGATATCTGCGGATTGAATGATGGGCATGCTGATGCGGGAAAGCGAACGGCCCAGGTCAACGCAGATGTAATCGTAGGCATCCGCGATCATCCTGACGATGTCGCCGATGCGCTCGCCGGAAAGATGGTTGGCCAGCTCGGGATTGGGAGCGCCGGCCAGCAAATTGAAGTTCCAATTCAGGATATGGGGCAGGTTATCTTTGAAAAATGCAGGAGTGCGCTGTTCGGGCGGCATGGCGGCTACGGTGACCAGATTCAGGCTATCTCTATAGCCAACGATATCGGCAATGGAGCCAATGGGCAGGACCAGATCAATCACGGCGACTTTTTTGTCCGTTTTCTGGTTGGCGAGGGACATGGCAATATTGGCGCAGAGGGAGGAAGTGCCAGTACCACCCTTGGCGCTCAAAAAGGCAATTAGTTTCCCTTTGTTCGCGGCGGATTCTTCCGCCTTAATCACGCGGGGAATGACGTCCATGAGAGTCTGGAGAGTGAGGCCGGATTTCAAGACATATTCGTTACAACCGGCGGACATCAGGGAGTCTTTTTCCGCGGGATGGTCCTGATGCCCCAAGGCCACCAGGGGGAGGCTGGATGTACGGCGGTCCTGGCGCAGGCGCGCGATCAATTCCGGTCCGCTGATATCGGTGAGAGAGGGATCGAGGAGGATGACATTGGGATGATCTCTCCAAGCGATGATCATTCCTTCCTTTCCGGAAGCGCAAGGAGTGACCGTAAAGCCCTTTTCGGTCAAGGACACTGTCAGATAATTGCGGCTGACCGCATCTGCATCGACCAATAAAATGGAAATGGGCTTATTATCCATAAGACACCTCCAAAATTCACCCTTCCAAGGGCGGCATGAGATATCCCAGCCCGGAACGGGTGACTATATGGGCCGGCTCATGCGGATTTTCCTCCACTTTTTGGCGCAAGCGGGCAATGGTGACCCAAAGAATTTCTTTATCGTCACGATATTCAGGGCCCCAGACGCTGGTGAGCAACTCTTCGGCGGTGAGGACTTTGCCGACATTATGCGTAAATTGCAGCAAAAGACGGTATTCGGTAGCCGAAAGGAAGACCGGTTGATCGCCGAGCCAAACTTCGGCGCGGGCAAAATCAATGCGCAGGTTGTCATGGACGAAGAAGCGGTCTGGGCCGGATTCGGTGACCTGGGCGCGGCGGAGGACGGCTCTGACCCGGGCCAGCAGTTCCATCACGGAGAAGGGCTTGACGAGGTAATCGTCTGCGCCGACGTCCAAGCCACGGACCCGATCCTGCTCCTCGCCTTTGGCGGTCAGCATAATGATGGGAACGGAAGAGAACTGGCGGATGCGCTGGCAGGCCGTGAACCCATCCATGCGCGGGAGCATCACATCCAATAGGACCAGGTCGACCGGATTGGCCGAGAAGGATTCGACCGCCTCCTCCCCATCCATGGCCGTGAACACCTCGTACCCCTCGGTCAGCAGGTTGGCTTCGAGGAGGCGCAAGTAGCGGGGCTCATCATCTACAACCAGAATGCGTACGCTCATCCTTACAGTCCTTTCTCAGGAAGATCTTTTTGAGATTGCGGCAATTCGATCACAAAGGTGGTGCCTTTCCCGGGGGCCGTCTTCACCGAAATATGTCCACGGTGGGCCAAAATGATCTGTTTGCAAATGAACAGTCCCAAGCCGGTGCCGCGCTTGTTAGGCTGGCCGGGGACGCGGTAAAAACGCTCGAAGAGGAAAGGCAAATGTTCGGAGGGAATGCCGGGTCCGTGGTCTGAAAAAGCGATGGTCTGTTTATCGGACCCACACTTCAGGGAAATATCGATGGGTGAATCCGGCGCGTATTTCATGGCGTTTTCGAACAGGTTATCAAAGACCTGGGTGAGATGGACGGTATCGCCCCAGATGGGGACCGAGGCAGACGGGTCAATCTCGAGGTTGATGGTCAGGGATTTGTGGCGATTTTGGAAGCGCAGGACCACATCCCGCAGGAGCGAATCGAGGCGGACAGGCTGGAAATCCATGGGCATGTTGCCACTCTGCAGGCGGGCCGAATCGAGGATATGGTCGATCAGATTTATTAAATGGTCGGTCTCTTCGTCGATGATGGTCAGGAATTCATGCTGGGTGGCCGGCTTCCAGGTGGTATCGGAGCGAAGCAAGGAAGTGGTGTACCCTTTGATGAAGCCCAGGGGGGTGTGGAGTTCGTGGGAAATGGTGGCGATGAAATCGTCCTGGAACTGGGCCCGCTGGCGGGCGGATTCCAATTGGGACAGGCTCTCGTTCAAATGGCGGTTCTCGAAGATCCGCTCGACCTGGACGGCTGCGAGGGCTGCAAAAGGCATTTGCTCAGGTGCATATTCCGGGCCGCCAAAGCGGACAAAGACGAGGGCTCCGGTCCCGGTCTGCAGGCGGAGAGGCAAGCCCAGGAGATAGGGCATAGTGGTGCGATCGGCGGATTTGGAGGGCGGAGGCGCGAAGAGGACGATCTTGTTCGTGGAGACGACCTGGTTGGCGATCTCACCGCCCCAGGAGGCTTCGGCTTCTTTATTCCGGCCCCGCCCGGCGGAACGGGCATAGATAGCTTCAGGCACACCTTCGGCCGCCTCGATCATGTAGATGGCCAGATTGTCAAAGACGAATTTCTTGCGCAGGAGGACGAAGAGGGAATCCAACACCTTTCTCCAATCCTCTTTGAGAATGACGTCGTTCAGTTTAGAAAAGAGTTCGAGGGCCTCACTATCCATGCTGCCTGCCATTATTCAACCATATTTTTCACGACCGTCAACAAGGGGAAGGAAAAGGTGGTACCTTTCCCCTGTTCCGATTTCACATCGATGATGGAACCATGAGCACTGACGATCTCCTTCACCAGCGCAAGCCCCAGGCCCGTGCCGCCGTAATGGCGGGTGGATGAGGCGTCCAACTGGTGGAACGGCTCGAAAATCTCATCCATCCGATCCGGCGGGATGCCGATGCCGGTATCGCTGACGGAGATCATCACGAGCGTATCGGTCTCGGGCTGGATGGTAAGGGTCACCAGGCCGCCCTTGGAAGTGAATTTGATGGCGTTTTCCACCAACTGGAGGATGGCCCAGGAGATCTTTTCCTCATCCGCCTGGACGTAGGGGATATCCGGACGGATGTCGAAGGTCAGGGTGACACTGCGATCGCTGGCCTTGGGGCGGGAATAGCTGATGACCTCGCCGGCCACCTTGTTCAGGTTGACGGCCTCCAGGCGGAGGGTCATTTCACCGCGGGCAGCCAATGAGAACATGATCAGGTTATCGATCAGGCTTTCCAGCCGGCCGGCGGCGCGCTGGCTAATCTGCAAGGCATTCTTTTGGTCATCGGTGAGCTCACCAAGTGAACCGGTGGTCAGGAGTTCCAAGTATCCCTTAACATGCGTCAGAGGGGTGCGCAATTCATGGGAAATATTGGCGACGAAGTTGGCCTTCATCTGGTTGAGCTCGGAGAGTTTGCGGAGGGCTTCCTGGAGCTCGGCCGTGCGCTCCTGGACGCGCCGCTCGAGGAAACGGTTGGCATCTTCGAGAGCGTTGCGCAACTGGATAATCTGCTCGGTGACGGCCTGGTCAATCTGGCGGCGGGAGAGCAGGTTCAGATTTATAAGGGCTTCGCCAAGCATCAGGCGCTCGCCGATCATCTGCCGGGTTTTCTGGTGAGACAAAGCTTTCTGCAGATCGGCGTTGGAGATGAGACCTTTCTGGACGAGATATTCGCCCAGGCGGGGAACCAGTGCTTCGGGAGCGAGCGGAGCAGTCATCCGTGAATCCTCATGATTGCCAGACCCATTCCCCATTGACCATGGTGGCAACGGGCTGAAGGTTGATCAATTCGACTGGCGGGCATGCAAACGGATCGTTTTCCAGCACGATCCAATCCGCCAGAAATCCGGGCGAAAGGCGGCCAAGGCAGTTTTCCATCCCGGCGGCGTAGGCAGGGCCACGGGTGAAGCCTGACACGGCGGCCTGAATATCAAGCCGCTGCTCAGGATGCCAACCCTGCGGGCCGGGTGAACCGTCGAGGCGCTGGCGGGTGACGGCGGCATGCAGGCCCAGGAAGGGGTTAGGGCTTTCGACAGGGGCATCGGAGCCGAAGGCCAGGCGGGCTCCATGCTGTTCCTGGGTACGCCAGGCATACGATCCGGCGGCACGATCCCCCAAAGCCAGGTCGGCCATGCACATATCGGAAGGGGCATGGATCGGCTGCATGGAGGCAATTATTCCCAATTCTGCCAGCCGACCGGCATCCTGCGGGTGGATGGTCTGTACGTGTTCCATGCGGTGGCGCAACGCCGGAAGGCCTTGCTCGCGCTCATAGCGGCGCAGAAGCTCAAACCCATCCAGAACTTCATGGATGGCCCGGTCGCCAATGGCGTGCACCGCCAGGCTGAGGCCGCTGGCGGCAGCCTGACAGCCCAATTCGAAAAGATGTTCAGCATTTAATAGTAGAATACCACGATTCTGCGGGTCGTCAACATAAGGTTCCAGCATGGCGCCGGTACGCGGGCCTAGAGCGCCATCGGCAAAAAGCTTGATGGACCCGATGCGGAGAAAATCATCGCCAAAGCCGCTGCGAAGGCCCAATTCGACCGCCTGAGGCAACCGCTCCCGCGGGAGAGACTTGACCACCCGCAGACTCAACTTGCCGCGCTGATGAAGAATCTGGAGGGCTTGAAAGCAGGTGCGCCTGTCGAAATCATGGACGGCGGTCAGACCCATTTTCCAGAGATCGGGGAAGAGACGCAGGAACGCTTGGGCCAGAGCCTCCGGGGCAGGCTCGGGAATGGCTTTTTCCACCAATTCGAGGGCCTTTTCGAAGAGGATGCCTGATGGCGCTCCGCGTTTATCCCGCTGGATAACTCCGTCCTGCGGGTCAGGTGTGGAGGTTGTAATTCCGGCCTGATGAAGGGCCAAGCCATTCAACCAGGCGGCATGGAGGGATTTGGCAGTGAGGTAGCAGGGATTCTGCGGAGAGACCGCATCCAGATCGGCGGCAGTGGGCCACCCGCCACCCCAGATATTCTGATTCCACCCGTGACCGCGAATCCATTCACCCGGAGAGGCCAGGCGGACGCGTTCGGCGACCCGCTGTAATACCATTTGTATGGTATCGACCTCGCAATCGACGACCTGACGGCTGAGGGCCAATTCCTGTAAATGGATATGCGCATCGATCAAGCCTGGCAGGATGACCCGCCCTTTCATATCCTCAGGGGAAGATTTCTCGAATTCTTGTAGAAGCTCCTCGCCACCCACTGCAATGATGCGGCCGGCCTCCCAGGCCAGCGCCGAGGCAACTGGAGCCTGTGGATCGAGAGTATGAATGCGGGCATGATGGAGGAGGTTCATGGGCCGGGATCTTCCTCGAATTATTCCTTCAACAATCTGGCCATCAGTGCATCGAGTTCTTCATCAGAATAATAGCGAATGGTCACTGTGCCGCCCTTGCGACCGGAGCGCAGGGTCACTTTGGTGCCCAGGCTGGCCCGCAGGCGTTCCTCCAAGGCAGCAATCTCAGGCAAGGCGGCCGGCTTTTGTTTTGGGACCGGTTTTTCTCCGGCGAGCTTGCGAACCAAATCCTCCGTCTGGCGGACGTTCAAATCCTGAGAGAGGACCGTCCGCAAGGCAGCCGTCTGGGATTCTGGCATGGGCAAGGCGAGGATGGCGCGGGCATGGCCTTCGGTAATGCGGCCCTCGATCAGGGCATTCTTGACGGCATCTGGCAGCTTGAGCAGGCGGAGGGTGTTGGTGACGGCGACGCGGCTTTTTCCCACTTTGGCGGCAATGCCTTCATGCGAGAGACTGAAGTCCTCGGCAAGCTGCCGGTAGGCTTCGGCTTCTTCCAGCGGAGAAAGGTCATACCGCTGAACATTTTCGATGATGGCCAATTCCAGGCGCTGCTGGTCGGTGGCTTGGCGGACGATGACCGGCACGGAAGTTAGTCCGGCCTGACGGGCTGCCTGCAGACGGCGTTCGCCGGCGATCAAGACATAGCGCCCGGCAGAATCCCCCGGAGTGACGATTAAAGGCTGGAGGACCCCATGCTCGCGAACCGAAGCGGCGAGTTCGCCCAATTCCTGGGGATGGGAGATGCGGCGGGGCTGACGAGGGTTGGGAGAGATCACATCCACGGAGACCAGCATGACGCCGTTCTCTCCCGGAGCGTTCTCCCCTCCAGGGATCAACGCTCCCAGTCCGCGACCGAGGCCGGATTTCTGGGGCATAGTACTCTCCTTCGTCACTCTTGACTTACTTGATTTACGGCAATCGCAACGCCATCACTTTTCAACAATTCACGCGCCAGGGCATCATATGATTTGGCCGCGTGAGATTCAGGGGCATAGGAAGAAACCGGCAGGCCATAGGAGGGCGCCTCCGCCAGCCGGACGCTGCGGGGGATGATGGTCTCGAACACCTGCTCACTGAAATACTTGCGAACCTCGGCAACCACGTCGCTCGACAGACGGGTGCGTGGATCGAACATGGTCAGGATCACGCCACGAATTTTCAAGGAGGGGAAAAGGGCCGTCCGGACGCGCTGGATGGTGCGGGTCAGCTCTCCCAGGCCTTCCAGAGCGAGGTATTCACACTGCACGGGGATCAGGACTCCATTCTGGGCTGCCATGAGGCCATTGATGGTGAGGAGACCAAGGGAGGGAGGACAATCGATAAAGATGTAATCATAGCGGTCCACGAGGGGGACCAGGGCATTCTTGAGGCGGGTTTCGCGGCCTAATTCGCTGACCAATTCCACCTCGGCTCCGGCGAGGGCAGGCGAGGATGGAAGGATGGCCAATTTGAGGCGAGGGTTCTGGAGGATAAGGGTGGAGGCCGGTGAGCCTCCAAGCAGAACTTCATAGATGCCGCCTTTGACTGTGCGCTTATCCACTCCCAAGGAAGAGGTAGCATTGGCCTGGGGGTCAATATCCACGATCAGGACGCGCTGACCGAACTGGGCCAAATAGGCGCCCAGATTGATCGCTGTGGTGGTCTTTCCGACCCCGCCTTTCTGATTCACGAGGGTGTACACGCGTCCCACTATAAGACCTCCACCAGGCAGGTTTGAATCTCTGCACGGGTCGGGATGCCTTCCAAGCCGCGGCGCTGAACGGAAAAGGAAGCCAGACGGGTGGCGAACCGGGCCGCCGCCCAGGGATCCTTGGTGGTATAAAAACGCCAAAAAAACGCGGCGGCAAAGATATCACCCGCGCCAGTGGCATCCACTTCTTTAATCTTGGGGGCAGAAAACCGACGAAGATCACCATTCCAGTATAGACGAGCGCCGGCGGGCCCTTCGGTGACGGCCAGAATCTTGCATTCGATGGCCATCCATTCTATCTGTTCTTCATCGCCATTCACGTCCTCGAGGCTCAAAACAGCGGCGCTGACTTTTGGCAGCATGGAAGCCGCTTCGGCCCACGGACCCGGATGGACCCGGCCGCGCTTCGTCCATGTGCGCAACCAACCCTGGGGAGTGAGTCCTAGCATGGACGAATGGAACTGGCCATCGGCGAGGGATTTGGCTTCTCCGGCGATAGGCCCTACATGAACGATAGGCGTATTGCGCCATTGGGGAGGAATCTGCTCGAAGGTCAGATCGGGAGCGACATAGTGAACATATTGGCGGCGTCCTGTGGGGGTATAGACATTCTCAAAGGTGGTGCTTTGGGGAACGGAAATACTGTTCACCAGGATGCCATCCAATCGGTCGAGAGATACTTCGCCGCCCCAAGCCGTGACAATTCCCACCCGCAAGCCCAGGGCCCGGGCCGTCAATCCCGAGTAAGCCACCGTCCCACCCAAGCGGGGTCCATTGGGCGTAAGGTCACAGGCCAGGTGACCAATAATGAGATAGTCCACCGGGTTGAGGGGGACGAGGGAATGCATACGTAAATTATACCTGAGGATGAGGAATTGCCGTTGAAACCCAAGAGTGAAGCCATGTTTTTCAATTATTTAGGATTAATTCCCACACGATCATTTGTCTGGCCACTCTTCCGAACGGAATATTACAAGCCAAATGACGATTCCGGAATTCTACCTGCTACCCCTCACCCCCAGCCCCTCTCCCTTCAGGAGAGGGGAGTTTAATTGCGAAAATGAACAGCGCTGGAGGAAAACACTCCAGCGCTGTTCATTTTCGCACTACCTCCATATCGCTCTTAGAAAGAAAAGTCATATCAAAAACAGGCTGGGGTGAGCCAAACTCACTTCAGCCTGTTTTTAACGGTTACGGGAAAGGAAACTACTTGGGAACGATGGTGACTTTCCGGCTGGGCTCTTCGCCGATGGACTGGGTGGTGACCTTGGGGTGGTTGCGAAGCTCCAAATGGATGATGCGCCGCTCGACCGCCGCCATGGGTTCCAAGACCTGGCGGCGACCGGTGCGGATGGCTTGATCGGCCATGCGCTGGGCCATCTGGCGCAACTGGCGCTCGCGGCGGGCCCGGTATCCTTCCACGTCAATGACGATCTGCACCCAATATTCGACCTGTTTGCTGACAATAAGGTTGACAACATATTGGAGGGCATTCAGAATCTCAGCGCGGCGGCCAATCAGCACGCCCAAGTCATTGCCGCGAATGTCGATATGGACTGGCCGGCGATTTTCTTCATCCGGATCGCCGTAGCGGGCTTCAACCCTGGCCTTGATCTTCATTTTCTCGAGTATTTCCACGACGGTCTGGCGGGAAATGAAGAGGAGGTTATCGTCGAGCGAACGAAAAGCCTCTTCCATTTTCTCGGCTGAGACCGCTTCTTCTCGAGTTTTGGAGAGCCCCCCCGAGGCTGCCGGATCCACAGCGACCGTCCCGGTGGAGGCGGGTTGAGGCTCTTTAAGGGTCAAGCGGACACGGGCCTGGCGCCCGCCAATCCCCAACAGGCCGCGGCTACCCTCGTCCAATATTTCCACGTCAACGGCGTCCCTGGTCAAACCAAGTTCGGAGAGGCCTCCCTCAATGGCATCCTCGACAGATGGAGCAATTTTTTCGAGAGTTGTGCGTTCGTTCATTTCTTCCTCGCTGAAAGTGCCGGTGTTTGGGCAGGCTTTTGACCCGGCAAAAGGGCCCGCCAATTGACCTTACCGAGCAAGGCATATTGAGCAATACCGATCAAGTTACCGGTAATAAAATAAATGGACAGGCCTGATGCAAAAGTGAGGGCAAAGTAGCCCAACAAGAGCGGCATGTACAAAGCCATCATCTTGCCCATCATAGCGCTCTGGTCATTCGGATTCGTGCTGGCTGGCAGGGTCACTTTGGACTGGATATAGGTAGTAATCGCCACGATGATTGCCAAAAATGGTATGCCAAGCCCAAAGATGTACAAACGCTCGGGCTGACCCAGGTTCATCCACAAGAAGCGGCTGTTGAGCGGGACGAGATCGCCGACGTGCATGAAGGGATAGACGGTCCGCGTGAGGGTCAACAGCTGCATCGGGGAAGGCGCGAGCGCCCGGATGATGCTCTGGTACAACCCGAAGATTAATGGAATCTGGATCACCGTCGGCAGACAGGAGGAGAGAGGGTTATAGCCAATCTCTTTGTAATACTTCATCTGCTCCTGGGCCAGTTTTTCCCGGTCATCCTTGTATTTCTTCTGGATGTCCTGCCATTCCTTCGAGTTTTGCATTTCCATCATCTTGGTACTGCCCTTGATCTGTGACGCCATCAAGGGATGGGTGATGAGGCGAATGAGGATTGTAAACAGGATGATCGCAACGCCAAAATTCCCCCCGATCAGCTTATAGATCATCAAAAGCACATTGGTAAACGGATTGACAATGATGGTTTCCCACATAGATTCACATCCTATTTAGGGGGATTGAAAGGCCATTTCACTGCTCCAGACTTGTCGAGTGCCTCCATAGGGGAGGTTCCGCCGGTTGGAGCAACCAAAATTAAATCTCCCGCGGCCACGGGAGTGGCATAAATCTTCCCGCCAACTGAAATGGGGTGGACGCTTTTGTCTTTTATGTTAATCAGATACAGGTTGCCGGCCTCGGTCCCTACGACGATATTATCGCCATTGACCAGCGGCGAACCGATGATCGATCCGCTGAGGTCCTGCGACCAGGGCTGTCCGCTGCCGGAGAGGGGGAAGGCGAATATTTTTCCATTGGCGTCGCCGACGTAGAGGTTGGTCCCGTCCAATATCGGGCCCGTCCAAATCCAACTGGTGACCTGCTTGGACCAGACGCTTTGACCATTGGAGGTATTTAGTCCGTACACCGTGCCGCCGTAGGTGCCGACGTAGAGGGTTTGGTCCTTACCCAGAGCCGGGGAACCCAGGATAGCGCCATCCAAATTCTGCACCCAGACCTGCTTGCCGGTGGAGGCATCCACGGCATAGACTTTTTTCCCGAGGGTACCGAAATACACGTTGGTGCCATCGGTCACCGCGTTTCCCCAAATGGCCTGATCGGCTTGGAACGACCACTGCAAGATTCCCTGCAAATTCAACGCATAGAGATTGTAATCGGCATTGGGAGCGTAAATCATTTTATCGGTGACCAGAGCGCCGCCAATCCATTTATCATGGGCCTGAGTGAACTGCCATTTGGATTTTCCGGTCTTGGGATCGAGGCTGTAGAGCTTTTTATCAAACCCGCCCACGATCAACTGGCTGCCATCCGAGGTCAATTCAGGGGTGGCGAAGAAAGGATTGGCAGTGGAGGCTTTATCGGGGAAGCGCCAGAACTGCAAGCCTGTCTTCAGATCGACCGCGTAG
>OBLY010000033.1_pt1 | contig 17945 bp, 26 predicted proteins | sample 1539041 | NCBI WGS metagenome assembly OBLY01 (sample SAMEA2690973, study PRJEB22502) | sediment metagenome | biome: Billabong; feature: Tropical; material: Sediment | place: Australia | collected 2013-05-14 | depth 1 m
AATGAGGTTGGGGTGGCTACACAGCTGCGGTTGTACTCCCGTCCAGCTGGGTCATCCACTCGCACAGCTGTGGATACTCAGACGTTATCAGCTGGGGTCGGTTCTGGGAAGGTTAAGCGGGCTTCGCTGGGATACACCTTCCTCAGTAATGGGGTGTACTACCTCACAGTAGTGGCCGTGACGGCGGCTGGGATTGAGTCTGCTAGTCATTCTGCTGAAGTGCAAGTTGAGGTGTCCAATGTTAATGTGGTGAGCCAGCAACCCGCCTTTGAGGTATCACGAGGATGAGCGTTGAAACGGTTGAAACCCCCGAGGTGAGTGAAGGACTCTCAACACAGCCGATCGTGTCAATTGACGGTACATCATACGACTACATGACATGTACCAGCATTGAGCGCAACAGTGGTATAATCCCTAGTAGGGCTATCATCAAAATTGCTGCAGCTGATTGGGACACTACCGGACCCATTACACTTAACGCTTACAGTTGGCCCTTCAAGTTCGGGAGTCGTGTCAAGATTACCTGTGATGATGCTGTGGCTTTTTTGGGTCAACTAGGACGTCGCAATGATCAAGGGATGGATGACTCAATCGTCTGGACTGCTTATGATGATATGTGGTTGCTGCAACAGATTTACCTTCGTGGGTGTTTGGTGTGGGACTCTAAAGTTGAACAGGTAAAGTTCATCCCTCGTTATACTATGCGAGCTAACCCTGAAGGGAGATGGAATTGTATTCCTGTTACGATTAATGGAGGTCTTTACCCAGTTTTTGCGGCTGTCCCAGACATTGGGAAGACTTACGAGTCACCTAATGAAACCTTCCCCGCAGCTATGGAAGAGGGTAAACTGACAGCATGGACCCCCAGACGGCTACTGATGTACGGTCAGTTGTTGTGTTCATTGAAAGCTGGTGATGTTCCTGGAATTCTGGCCGACGAATGGCGTTCATTGGCCGACTCTACCCGGTTGTTGTGGTCAATCGAGAGCACCAACATTCAAGGAGCAGACCCAGCTATCCAAGGAAATGACCCACTGGACCGAAAGTTCCCTGATTGCACGTTTCAAGGTATGCGGATGAATTTGTTTTTGGAACAGGTTCTCAAGGTTGCTGGAACTCATGAGTTATCATTGGTGTACGGTAGTGATGCAAGTGAAGTACACTTTCACCCGGCAGTGGTGTTCAACCAACCCACTGAGCAAAATCAATCTGTGATTCCATGCTTACGGAGTGGAAGACCAACGTCTGCAAACACAGCTTTTGATTTCACTTTGGATGAAGATGCCACCCAGATTTCTGAGTCAGTGTTAGTGGAAGGTCAACCTGTGCGGGTTGAAAGTATGGTGACTACGGACCCAGTTAGCCCTCAAGTCTATCAAACGTTTTTTGCCGCATGGACAGATGCTGAGGAAGCAGCCTTCAAAGCATGTATTACAGGTAATCCTGCAGCGACACCACCGTATTATGCATGGTTCCCAAAGACACAGAACGACACCACAGAGGGTAATAGACTCTACGCTGATGGGAAGGACGGGTCTGGGTCTGGTAGCGGAACTAATGGTTTAGTGCCTTATGCATTGGCCGGGTCACAGGCTGCGGTGGCTTTGGCCAGACAATGCTTCCCTCGGGTATACCGAGCGTACTCCATTGACTCAGCTAACCTGTACAGTGAGGGTACCCTGAAGGGGATCAATCAAGCCTACAAGAATGCTCCATACCTCAGCAACGTGCCACGACCCATTTTGGAAACACAGCTGCAGTACTACGTTCAAGCCATGAAAGACGGAGCTGAGGCGGAAGCCCGGTTGCTGGAACGTATGCCTATCCGCATTCAGGTGAAAAATGAGTTAATGTCACCAAACGTTTGGCAGGATGTTCCTTTTGACGTGGGTGTTCGGGTGACTGGGGATGGACTTATCTGGTTGGATGGTTTAGCAGAAGCTGCTGATAGCCGTGGTTACTGCTCTTACATTGGAAGTTTGACCAGTGATCCCAGCCATGTAACTCGCAGACAAATCCGAATGAATGTAGCATTCCCATTGGATGTGCGGGTTAAAGGTACTGCAGTGGTACCTGGAGGTGAATCTTCCCTGTCCGCAGACATGGCAAAAGAGTTGGGGGGTCCTCCACTGCTGTACGTGGATAGCTTAGGGGCATATGAGGAGAGTCATCAAGTTAACAGCAGTCCCAGTGCCAGCACCAAATGGTACACGGGTTCAGGGACTGTGACCACACCTATTAACCGTCTACTCCCCCCAGGGAGCGAAGCCCTACATGCAACCTATGCTGCAGAACGGCGTTTAGCTGGGTGTCGATATCCAATTCGCACCAGTAGCTGGAAGCTGGTTGGCATTCGTTTGGAGTACACGGTGGGCACGTGGATTGACCGTGTCCAAATGATTGGTGGGGCATCTGGGGAGAACGATTACAACATTAGTGCTCCAATTCGCTCAGTCATTTATGACTTTGTTGGACAGCTGACCATTATTGGAGGACTGCTCTCCAACCTTACCGCGAACCAAAACAAGTCTACGCGCAGTTTGTTTGGGGCTACGTCAACCTTGCCACAGAACTACAAATCCCAAGCACCACGATACTTCAGTGATGTTGGCAAAACGGTCAACAATGATAACGTTAACTTTGATAACACTACCGTCCGCGAAACTGGTGGTGCAAAAGGTGGGGCTGGTTTTGACGTTAAGTTCGGTGGCACTCCGTTTGGTTGGCAGCGCGTCATGAATGGTATGGGAGCATTCTAATGCCTTACGCACGACCCGGTGCTCATCTACGTCCACCCAACATTGGTTGTGAGTTGGGACCCGCCGCTAAAATTACCGATGTTAACTACATCTACCCGAATGCTGCTGGGACGGTGGATCACAGTGATTTCGGGAAACCGATCAACGTTAATTTTGGTGGTGCTGGAGTTAAAGCCACCACAGATGAGATGTGGATGAAGTTTGACCAACCGATTGACTACGTAAGTATTCAGAGTTTAGATGGTGTTTTAGCTCGGATGATTAATATCAAAGGCTTAGAAACTTCAATTGGAAGCCGTGATAAATTCTGGTCTCTTCTTGATGCACAATGGTCTCTTAGTCCACATATCATACCAATCGTCGTCAATTACAATCCAGCCACACTGTCATATAGCAACGCTTCCAATAAGTGTTTGTTCTCTCAAGCAATGGGTTCATATGGAAATGACTTTAATTATCAGTACTTTACAAATCGAATTGAAAACTACTGGACGCCGTTAACATTAGATGAGCCTGGATGTCACCTAGTAAAAGCCTACTCAGACGGTGATGGTGGTTCAAGCACTGGTGATGTTGGAGTAGAATACGATTCTACGCTACACGGAGCATTAGGAGTAAGTCACTCAGCAATGACGGTGTGGTTCCAGACTGTTAGTCCAAATCTGTTTCAAGCTACCGACTACTCCTACCGTGAGGAAGAGGAAGACACTGTTGATGAGTTTGGAGATCCAATTACTATTACGCATCACTACTCTAATTTCATCATGGGTGAGGACTATCGTAATAATCCAAGTGTAATTGCAGCCGCCTTTCCGTTTTTCAGGGTGTACGGTTTATGTTTACGACATTGGGTTGGTCAGTTTTCAGGACCCAGTGTTTTTGGTGCTGTATCAACAAAGATTGATAACTTATCCGTGTACGGTCAAGGTGGCCTAATCGATCTAGGTGGTGTGTTATGAGATCAACCCCCGTATTTAACAACTATCGATTTGGATACCCGTGCAGTTATCTACAGTCTACCAGTCTTGGCAACCCAAATGCAACTACGTGGGGATTTACCGGCTACAACTTCGTTGAGGGTGACCCATACAATGTATATCGTAACCTCAATCGTTATGAAATTGGGTGTTATTATCAAGAGGCTTACCACGATGGGAGTTATAACTTTCCACAGATTGATGATCGAGTTAACCGCTACTATCGTTTTGTGCGACCAATGCACGACATTTCAATGGTATTCACGTTGACTGTTTTTGGTTGGATTGCTGAGTTAGTTGATCTCTATTCAGTGGTTAGTGATAATTTATCAGGTACTAAGTTTCGTGTTACCCTTGTCCAAAATGCTGATTGGGATCATGAGACGATTACATGGAATAACCCCCCAACCATTGATAACACTGATCCACATTGGGAGTACGATACAGCAAATCTTGCCACGGCAGATCAAAATCAATATCGTGGCGTTTACAAAGTAGCTTATCGTACACAAGTATTACTGCAGAGCACAAAACTTTGCTATGGAGTTGCATTAACAACTAAGGTTGATTCTACACCACCCTTACTTAGTGGCACTTATAGTCGAATAAGCATGTCATTCGCAGGTCCAGGTAATGCAGCCTTAGCATGGCCATCAAATTTTTGGAACACATCACTACTACCAAGTTTACTACTTAACACCCCCTTACAGACAAACTGGATTCCAATAACGGGGTGGGTTGATTTTACTCGTGAAATGCCAAACGCTATCCAAGTAATTAAACGTCAACAGGGAAGCGTCACAATTGATAACTTTCCGTCTCGCAGTCCAGCCACAGTTACATTACCACTTGCAACACTCACCACTGCTACACCACATGGTCTACAACGGAATGCACCCATTAGTGTTGTTGGAGTTAGCTCGGATCTATCATATCTCTCTTTGCATGGTGCAAGTGTAGATCCTCTCTTTACAGCAGCTGGTGGATACGCTAACTTTGATGGAGGTGTTGTGTCTGGAGTAGTACTGGACGTACCTTCATCTACCACATTACGCTACCACACTGGCATTTATGGACCGGAAATAACAGAAGGTGAAACCGCTTGTGGTGGGTTCGTGTGTCCAGTTGGGGAGTGTGGCAGTCAACCGTTCACCCCTCTTTCTTCATAGCCGCTAACTGATCGGCAAGCTTCATTGTTTCAGCTTTTGCAAAGTTGATATCTCGGTACACGCCATTTGGTTGGTGATACGGTGCATACGGCAGGAGATCACTACCGTGTCCACAATCAAAACCAATCTCCCAACCACCCTTATCAGTATCATCCGACAGTCCAGAGAACGTTACACCCCCATGCACCTCTAAATTGATATCATCAGACTTCTTCCCAGCTTCTGGGTGTGACTCCGGTACAGTTACTCAAACATTAGGTTATTCGGTTCGTTGTCCCAAGAATGTTCGCTCATTTGGTTATCACCTCCACAACCACGTCCGAGAGTTCAGGTAACTGGTCCTTCCCCAAACATACCCAAAGGGACACACACCCATAGTTTGGTCTGTGGTCTTTATCAAGCTTTGGTAGCACTACCAACGCCTTGCGTCTCAGGCCGATGAACACCCCTCGGGTGTACGTGATATCATCCCATGTCGGTATTGCATATGGAATCGTGGACACCTGACCTGGCCTGGGTATAGCTATCAGCTTCATCAATGTGACGTGTAACCATTGCTGACCATCTTCCTTGGTTTTCACTTCTGTGAGCACTTGCAGCTTTCGTGGTATGCTGATGAAGCGTACCGTATCCACCCCCAGTTGTGCAACCCGGAAACCTTTAGCGTGCCACGTATCACCCAGCACGTGGAGTCCTCGGTCAGTGAGGTCCTTAGTGTGCTTGTCTGGGTTAGGTACAGGTTTGGTCATGTGTAATCTCCTTAGCAGAAGTCATTGCTTACTACTGTACGTTGCACTCGGCAGATGGTGTGGTAACAGGCACGCATGGCTTTAACCACCCCAATCATCTCCTCTTCAGTAGCACACTGGAACTTGATGCTGTGCCCGTCATGCCAGAAGTCAATGGCGTAGGTTGTGTTACCATCAGAAGTGGTTGTGGCAATGCCTTCTACTAAAAAGTAACTGTTACTCATATGCTTCGTGTTCCATCCGGGAGTGTGATAGAGAACTCTGGTAACGGATCACCATCTAAACAGCAGTACAGGTGTAAGCAGTACGGGTGAATATTGACATACCGAGACTCCTCCGGAAAAACCATAACAGCTTTACGGTTGGGTCCAATAAACGTTGACTTCAGGTCTTTAAGATCATCCCAGTTAGGCATAATAAACTGTGGTGCAACGATCTGACCATTCCACTTTGATAAAGAGACGTGTAGCCAATGTTTGTTGTCTGGGTGTGTTTCAACTGTAGTAATCACCTGCTTTTGAGACTCTTGATGAACCCACTTCACTCCATCCATACCAACTATATAAACCACCCAGCCAGCTTGAAGGATACGGTGGCAATCTAGACAGTTTAGACCCACACTACTAACCTCTTTAATGGTTAGTTGAAGCTGTCGCTCGGTCATATTGTTTTTTCCACAATGACTTGCCAACCTTTATGCAGCAATTTGTACTGCCCTTCATGGCATGCCAGAAATGCGTCAATGGCTAGTTTAGGTTCGTGCACCGGTCCATGACCAGAACTCCTCCACTCATAATCATCCCAGATTAGTATGCCGTTGAACTTCAACAACCGCCAGCAGACGCAGGAGTCATACAACACGTTCCAACTGGTATGACACCCGTCGATGTAGATGAAGTTCACAGGATTGTGAATACACTGCAACTTAACGTCAGAGTTACCCCGGTGGATGGTAATTTTATCACGGTAGGCTTCCGTGTTGTCCAAAAAGTTTTGGTACACCTGTGAGAAATCATCACCACGTTCTTTGTAGAAAATACCACCATCAAACGGGTCCACTACTGTCATTCGAGAGTCTGGGTGATTGAGAACGTTTTGAAGGAACCATACCGTGCTGTACCCCTCCAGACATCCCACCTCCAGTCCCATGGCTGGGGTGTTGGCGAAGCGGTCCATGAGGATTTTCCACTCTGGGTGGTGCTGACCATGGATAACGCTATACTGAGCCACGTTTACCTCCTTTATGGTTGTGTTTAAGTGGTTCATAATCCCAACATAGACCCTGTGGGATGGGTTTACGTTGATGATTTGGGTATTGTCTACCATCTATGTTCACCAAGTCCTTCTTGACGTACGGACAAATGAACACACGCTTTGAAGCGGCATGGGCAAAGCAGTAGAGGTACTTACCAGCGTTGATATGCCAGTCACACCAAGGTTCATTTTTACTCATAGTACCCATTTCTTATTAATCCCCGCGTGGCCGGACACTCGTTTTAGCCAGAGCTTGGGGTTTCACCAATCGCTCCGAGGCCGGTTACGTGTGGTTCGCCACACCGCACGCGGTACTAACGTTGAATGCACATCAACCCTTTCAAAAAGCTATCACTCGTAGTCAGCAGTATGAACAACACCAAGTATGCCGTAGCCACTGTCAATGCTGGGAGAGGTGATGTCCCATGGTAATACCACCAGAACATCACTTGCCAAGTGCGGTGCATGAACTGTGCAGTTAGCAGTGTTAAGCATATCGTCCACGCAATCATGACAATTAGCATCATGCTGTTCACCCCACTACCTGTTATTGTGTGCCCGGCTTCTCACCGGGTGAGGTGTCGTCGCCCGTTCACGCTACCCTTCCAGCTTCCCCGAGGGACAACAAGCTGGTACTCTACGTTCGTAGCTTGCCGCATTACGTCTCACGTGGCACCATGGTTTGCCAAGGCCCCTCAGATGGCAACTCTGCGCGTACGCGCTACACACAGTAAACTCCTTAATCTAAAACCCACTCTTCAGAGCACAAATCACAGAAATCACCCCACCCAGGTACGGACCATGCATACACTTCAGAAGCCATACCCCACACTGCATTGAAGTATCGACACAACGTACAACCAGTTTCGTGAGTTTGCTGAGTTTTCAAAAACTCTAGTTCCTCATGTATCGTACGACCAGTAGGTTTGGAGGATGCACACCCAGGAATCTCATAAGCCGGGTGGTTGGGGTCAAGGTGATGAAACACAATCTCCTTGACCTCGTTCCAACGTAGATCCAATAACGCCCACCAATCACGGTCAGTGTTGATTGTCATCGTGATACCCTTACTTTAGCGTCTGGCCATTGGTGGCAAGCCTCCAACAGCTCTTTGACGGTTTTCAGCAGCCCTTCGTAACTACCCCAACCATTCTTAGGGTTAAACTGTTTGAAGAAATCCGGACGAAATATCAAGTCCATCAACCCACAATTCAACGGGTGGATCAATGATTCTGCCGTCTCATACTCATTTTCATCCGGTCTCCACATGCAATAATACAACCCAGCTGCAGCGGCCATATTGTTCAAATTGTGTGTGATGTTGACATGGTACACAGGTTCTTCCTCACCATCCATATAAAGGTAGATGTCTAAACTCATACTTTACCTTTCCACTTGGGTGTAGGGTGGTGCAAACCGGGTTGTCGCAATGAGATGAAATGATAAAGTCGGGATTGTCGTACCGAATCGGTTTGTCTGGACACGGTTCGTCGCACAGATAGGAGCGGGCACAGCTCGTCACATTGAAGGGGTAAGACCGGTGATGGGTTGTCACCTCGAACTGGTCTGGTTAAATTTGAATGGATTTGTCGCACAGGCAAGCCCGGTTCGTCGCTCTGCGCGGATCTGTGTAGGCTGGGCACGTCACAATGGTTTGTCACAGGTTACATCCTTAGTCTTCAAGTACATCCCACACTACCACGTCGAACTTTCCTTGCCCCTGACTGCGACAAGCACCTAGGCCGTCATCCTGTGCCAGTGCCCACGCCTTGCGCATGTCCTCAATTTTGAAGCACGACTTCTTAGGCCACTTGATTACAATATCCAACTCTGGCTGTTCAATGTAGTCATGTCGCCCCAAGGCTGAACGCGTACCAGAAGCATCTGAAATGTGTTTCACCTTATCCACGTAGCCATCTGGTTTGGTGATAGATTTTCCATTCTTTAGAAATATCGGTCGTAGAGGGTCTACATGTACTGCATGCTGTAAGGTTTGACGACCGCCAGCATAGCCGTCTTTCTTATCCTTTACGGAGGACTTCTCCCAAGGCTTTTGTGTTAAGCCGATGGTGCTGAACACTTCCCGTAGCAGTGCCTTGATGTTACCATGCCAGATGCACAGCCGTCTTTGGTTGTCCACCTCAAACTGACACCACCCAGTCTCTTTAATCTCCGCTTTCTCTTCATCGGTGAGCTCACCCGCCGCTACTCGCTTCTTAAAGTCTGCCTTCTCAGCATCAGACATGTGCTTAGCTGTGGTGTAGTAGTCCAGCATGTCCCCATGCTTGGGTAGCCCTCCATAGATACGATCCCGGAAGCGTAACCGCAGTTGAACACAACAGTACAAGTCTTTAACCTCACTTTGCAGAACAGACATTCGCTGCACCTCCTTTTCAGCTTGACTCTTTCTCGTTGCAGGCAATGGATGCGTTAGCCCACATGATAGATTCACGGAGAGCCTTCAGTGCGTAGTCACATTCTGTGGATGCTGGACAATGTTTCACAATAGCAAAGGCTAGCTGACGGGCTTCGTAACGTAGCTGCTCATACCGAGCGGGCTGGTTTCCGAATGGTTTGTGATAGGTGAATTGGTTTTCAATGGTAGGCCACTGAGTCATGTCTGTATTGTTCTCCGTCTCCATTTTAGACACAGTTACAGTGTTCAGCTTAAACTTAAACTTACGCGCATCATAAAAGTCTTCATGTGTGAAGAATGTTGTACCACCCGCAAAGACGTGCAGACGGTCTACTTCATCTTCGGTTAGAGTGTGGATCACGATTGATCTAAGGTGATTAGGACACACTGTCCAGTCAATAGCTTTTGAAGTGTCCATCCGAAAATCATGAATGGTTGCTCCTATAGTTGTTCCACCACACAGTACACATTTCTGCACTTCAAACATACCCAACCTCCATTAAAAGTGCTCTAACAGCTCACCACCCAATCCATAGTTGCGGTTCAGGTTATTCTTCCACGGATGTAGCTGACGCAGTAACTCAAAGGTGTACTTGTTCACCTGCCATGAAGCTACGGTGTCTTGGGTGTCTAAAAACTTCGTTCGTTCCCCATGCTGCAATACAGTTGGCTTATTCACCAACTCCCGTTGTTGTAGTCCAGCATTCTGTAGGCAGATGCGCATAGCATCATCATCGTAGCCGTACCCTGACAGAGATTCTTCATACCCGTTCACTTTGTCGTAGTCTTCAGAATGACACGCTAGAAATCCAGACAGATGTTCACCCCTTCCAGCAACGGCAAACTCACCGGGCTTGAGATCAGCGAGTTCTGTTACTGTTGCTGGAAGAAGAATGTTATCAATGTCCATGAACACTAAGACGTCACCGTGTGATTCAACAGCAGCCACGTTGCGAGCGTGATTCATGTGCCACTTATCGGCGTACTTAACCCATACATAGTGAAAAATCTGAGGGTCAAAGTTTTGCTTTGACCACCAGTTCCAAAGGTCAGTATCGTCGTATTCAACCAGCACAATCTCTGCAGAAACCTTGTTCGCCTTATCCTGAATTAGGTTGTAAAGGTTTGGAAGGGTTTGTTTAGCTGCATCTAGACGACCTTTGCAGTACGTCAGAAAACTAAGCATGGCTGCTCCATTGCTCCCATGTGGTCATTAGCTGCAGTTTGTTGGGAAGACCCACCGTCCAGTTAGCGTGTGCCCAGTAGGCTTCTCGTGGAGGAATTGCAATGGGATCACCGGAGTTCCACCGTCTACCGGTTTGGTTCCAGTACAGGTTGTGTGGTAGCGCCTTCCACCGTGTTGTATCACGATAGTGGTTTAGAAGCGGGTCGTCCGCCATGGTGCCGGCTCTAGGGTCTGAGTAAATTTTCCGGAACAGCTCCAGAGTGCTATCACATGGAAGGATTACCTCTAAGCACCCACAGAGTTGGGTGTTGTGGGGTAGATCATCCGCAGCGAGAAAATCACAGTTCACAATCCGTGCAAACAGATCGTCCACAGGATCTTTTAGGAAAATGGAGTCACACCCAGTAGTACAAAAAACTTTGCGTTCTTCACAGATTAAACGAAGACGTTGCTCACCTAACCACTTCATCAACTGCCAGTATTGAGGTTCACCGTAGACACACCCGTCAATTGGGCACTTAATGGCATGGAGCTCAAAGGACGTTCTCTTCACAGAGTTGGTGAAGAGCTTCCAAAGGGGATCAAACGATGGACTGTGGAACGCAAAAAGTTTCATTTGGCAACCCTTTTATAGATGACTCCAGTCTTCACCCAGAAACTGTGCTCTACAGGTTCATGCGTGTCAAAAATGGGGTGAAATCCATACTGCATTAAATGTTGCATCCAGTATGAAGTCGGCTTCAAATTAACGTGGTGGTGTCCAACTTGCCCCGGCAGTTCATTGGTCATCGCTAGGTAAGTGCCTTGGGTTAAGGTTGCAAGTACATTAGTAATGTACTGCTTATCAATCTGCCCCACGACTTCACAGCACCACACCAGTTCTGGAAGTGGATAGTGAATGTATGCCGACTTTGTTAGGTCATGCACTACTGCTGGAATGCCTTTCGATTTGGTTATCTCCACGTTTCTGGGGGCACCGTCAATACCAAAGACGGTACACCCTAACTCTTGGAATGTTGCCAAAGCATGACCTTCCCCACAGCCAACATCCAACACTGAACGCACCGCTAACCACTTTACCATCCACTCCCAGAGCTGGGGGTAGTAGGTCATGGGGTTGCCACCGATCCAATTACCACCTACATGGGAGAGCTCAGGTTCTGTTGGAATGTAATGCGGCATATTGATCACCAATCCTGCTTTGCACGCCAGTCTGAAAACGATTCACCATACATTGCATCGATAACTTCCATATACAAATAATGCTTGAAATCATCTCTGAATCTGTGGTCTTCAGCAGCTCTTTTGACACATTCGTGAACATAATTGTAAACACCACACCAGTCTACATCTGCAAGCGGTTTTGGGTTTGGGGGCTGTCTGAGAAGTTGCTCCCTACGTTCTACTTCAGCTTTTAAGTCTTCATCTGATACATCTTTCAAATCCATTGTAATCACCCCCTATTCAAATTTAGAAAACAGGTGGAGAGTGCTTCGCCGCACTCCCCACCCTGACAGTTGCGAGCTGTCGTTATGTTGCTAATGAATTTCAGGTTCATCAGCTAAGTGTGTGGTTTCCCCATTAATGGTGCCATAGGAGTTTAGTTTTATCACCGTGCTCTACCACTGAGCTACTCCTGTCCACAGCACACTCCAGGAATGTGCTGTGCACAGGAGGTGGGAGTTGAACCCACGACCCCGGTTTGGTGCACCTACGCCCACGCTTGGGACCATTGTTAGTCCGAACTTGCCAGCCCAATCTGAATCTTACGTTAAGCGACGGGGCTGCTTGGTGCTCTACCAGTGAGCTACCCACGCATTGATTTGTTGGAGCGTGGGGATGGAATCGAACCACCTACCTCCAAGTTGTGACCGTCTCTAAGCCTCAGTCTCAGCTTGGCTGGAATTCGTCGCAAGTTTTCAAAGAACAAACCTCACACTACTTACTGTGGATGTATGTCATGATTGAACTGCCAACAGCACCTTCAACAACTGGAACGTCGTTAGCCCGCATACGAGCATCCTTGACCGCAGTGATAAGTTTATCAATGCGTCCCAACCATTGAGCTTTAGTTCCAGGATGTACTGCACCCGAAAATATAGTTGTGCGGAAAGTACCGATGGTCACATCTTCCACCACATCTTTCACCTGAGCTGGGTGTTTGTCTGTAGCTGGGGCCATGATCACTGGGACGGTCTTTTTGGCAGTTCGATACTGCTCCACAGGACCCCACACCCACAGTCCAGGGTTACCCTCATGTTGTTTCCAAGGTTTAGACAAATCCAAAGTAGGTATTTGGTCGTAAACATCCCGCAACTCCCGTAACCGTTTTTCCAGTGACAAAAGGTTGGTTGCTGGGACACCTTTCGCCAGTGTGACACCATCCACAACAATATCCGCTTTGGCTTGCATATTGGTGAGGTCACGACTCAACTCATAATCAAGTAACTCTGTAACAGAGTGATTTCCCCACGAGAGTCGTCCATTAACGGTGGTGACGACCTCTTTGCGCTCTTCTGGAAGTGGGTCACCATTCTCGTTTTTGGGTGTGTACATCTTCACCAATCCAAGGAACAAATCTTGTCCCTTAAACACGTGACGGGTTTCCGACATCATCTTTTCATACGCGCCTTTCTTCTCAGGCTCTGTGACGATCAACTGAAACAACTTCTGTGACATGCTCTCCCCCTTTCTTAGTTTAATCCTTAACCGAATGACTTAATCCGGACATCATTGCTAGAATGCTTGCTACACGTGTGTTCACCGGTGTCACTGCCGGTGTTTGAGCAACGTCTTTTGCTAACCTTAACACCCCTGTCACATCAACCACCCCGTCAGCATTAGGTGTGAACCATCTTCCATGGAAACAAATGTCACCCTTGATTACCGGACGTTCAACAGTTTGAACAATCTTGTCCTTGTACTTAATTTGAATCGTCCTAACCTTTGTCACATCACATCTCCAGAGTGTTTAGCTGGAAGTGGAGGAGCATCCACTTCCAGCTCTGTGGTTGCAGCACATCCACTGGCGACGGATGCTCTGAGGTTATCCCCAGCCCACAGCTCGTTAAAATCATCCCCACACCACCCCGGTACCCTTACACGCCGGACAAGGCTCTGCAGTTGGAAAGTTTGTGTAAGTCTCAAAATGCTTCCTTATTTCAGTTTTACCGTCACACACGGGACATTTGAAGGGTTGCTTGTGGTGGTCTGGGTACACCGTAATTCGTCCGCAGTTATGGCACCCTGTTGAAGTAAGTGAGGTGGTTGACGCACCACAGTGCATGCAAGTGTTCATTTGTTAAAACTCCTTGCCGTCTCTCCGAGCTGTCACGTCGTTCTATGCTCTATTGGCCCCAGACGTTCTCACGCCGCAATTGCCGCGTCAGCATTCCCGCCAGCGTACTCGTGCCACACTTGTGCTGGATGCGCTTTCGTACAGTGGCAACGCAGAATACAACACTCAGTCACCATTGCCCCAACCCAGCATCGTGAATCAACCACAAACGCAAGAGAGGTCCGAATGCAACCAAGAAATACACCACAGACCCGGCCAACAGCAGTAAAGACACCGCAATGGTGACCAGTGCAACGTGATGTATAATGGTTAGATTCTCTTGCATGACACCTACTCAAAAATTAACAGGGGTAAACACAGTGTCTACCCCTTAACCGTGTCTAAGCATCAATGCATAACATACATTTAGACACGGTTTCATTCTCCATTCTCCATTGCTAATGCTGCGTGCAAAAAGTCTTTTGTCTTGAACGGCAAGGCTTCCAGTATTTTAGCCATGCGGAGATGTCGAACTTTATTATTCACACCCAAATCTTGAATGAAGTACTGCAACACTTCTGCTTGTTCCGTACTGGTTGCTGTGGCCAATAATTGTCCAAGCGCATCAGGGGTGATTTTTGTAGGTATCATGAGATGCATTTTAATCTCCTACTACAGGGAGCTGCCCTGTGGATGGTGGTTGGCTAGGTTTGCTAGGACAACTTGGCTAGTAAAAACGGTAACGATCTCGTTCACAGCGTTACCAGTATGAACCGACACGGCAGCTCCCTGATTAGTAATCACAGCGACACTCCCAGATGATAGTGTTTCTTCCAACTCGGTCACCGACACAACGGTTGAACACAGTAAACTCGATCACCACGTCTTCATGGAGGTCTAGGCAATCTTGCAATTCAATCCAGCTTTCGGGTGACATGACACTCTGTAGGTACAGCTGAACATCGTAGCCAAAATGATGGTAAACAGTTCCATCCTGTCTACTGAGAGCTTCCCGCATGGTCACCGGTTCGGTGCTGCACACCAAGTACAAACCACCCACATCACGCCACACCTCACCCTGAACAATTCTGTCTTCATCGGGAGCTGGTTCACAGATGTAGTACTGGGGTGTCCATCGTTGCAGAAGGTCAGACCACGTAAGGTTAGGCTGAAACTTTCCCCCAGCCACGTAACTGCGGAGTGACCACCGGGCTTGTTGGTTCAGCACATCTTCAGCCAGCACTTCTTTGGGGTGTGACCACGTGCGGAGTTTATTACCAAACGCACCCAACTGCCACAATCTGGATACATCACGTTTGTTGCTCAACATGACACATCACACTCAGTTAAGACAATGATGCCGGCCCTACATCACCGAAACACACGGTGGACTGTTGGTTAAGTATGCTCCAAGCAAGTAAGGCAAGGTGGCGCATCTGAGGGTGTGCTTGTTTGGAGCACCTCAATCGAAAGAAGTGTCTCCACGAGCGAAAATTTTGTGTTACTACAATCTCAGTCTTAAGGCAGGTTGGTAGTACTGCCCGCGCAATCTGAGGGGCGCATCCCTGTTCAGATAGCTGCATGTATGCGTGTTCAGCTGCTTCACAAGCAGTGCGCCAAGTGGTTTCTTGATCCGGAGACAAACCATGAGGTTGTATTACAGAGATTTCATGATTAAACTTTGATGAACTATAGGAACAGTATCGCGAGCTTTCTTGTGTGTAACTTGCAATTCTATGTCGAACAAGTTCATGGGAGTTGCCAGACCAGACCGGTCGACCACTCCTCCTTACGTAAAGTCGGTGGAATGGCACCTCAGCACAATAAACAGTTCCAGTGTAAGGAACACGAGTTCCGAAGTGTTTAGCTGAGTGGCGTTGGAGCAATGCCACTGAGGTTTTTTGGCAATGTACCGATACTACGTACATCACAGCAGGTGGTTTGTTGGGGTTGCCAAAACTACACACCCTAGGTGTAGGGGTACGTACATTCGCAGACTGCCCTACTTTCATATACAACTCTTGTAAATCACCAGCGAAACCAGAAGAAGCTGTGTATATCACAACGTGGCCGTGACGTTTATGAATGCTACCATTACCGGCTACCACTCCATCCAAAAATCTTTGAATTTGTCGAGTGGAAGCATTCTTTATCAGAGTTGGCACTCTGACCCTGAAACTCTTAGGGCCTAACCCAAAAAGACTTACTACAAAATCCATGAGTCGAAGGTTATCAATTCGAATACTGTTTTTGATGTGATAAACAGAAAACCCTAAAGACTTGCAGAGACACTTAATACGCCTAACATGCTGTTTTTTAGTTTGGCTAATTTCAATACATGACCCAGCCTTTTTACCCACCCGATAAGATCCATCTGTGGCCCACATACCAAGCAACTCAAAGAGATCTGCTGTCTTATCTACGCCATACGAGAGAGCCGGGCTGCTGTGGAATTTGGTTCGGTGAGCTGGGATCGTGATACTGCAATCTGGAGCCTCCCAAATTGCGGTTTTGGTCATTTTGTATCTACAATTCTTTAAGTTCCGTGCCTCTAGGAATTTCCAGCACTTGGTTATGGGTGACCTTTTCTCATAGTCAAAGACCCACATCTTATGATTGTCAGTGACCAGCAAATCTAAATTAGTGCTTTGGAACCTAAGTAGCTCACCAGTAAACTGATAGCTATGTAATTTTAACGGTTTGTGCCATTGCAAACGATTGTTATCATCCAAACAAGCTAGCTTGTCATCTCTAGTGACCAACGGCCATGGTTTCCATTCGGTGCTGGTAAGAACTTCCGTCTCTGCGTCATAGCAGCAACCCCTATCACACACAAACCGGATGCTGGCACTAGCATGCTCTAAAACCGATTCATGACCAAGATCAATGATCTTACGTATGAACAACTCTGCCGAGGCCGGGGTAATCTTGTCCTCAGACTTGTAAGCCGTACGACCGGCCCGCTCAATCACCAATTCAGCAGATGGAGTAATCCACACCAGCTGAGCATCAAGGTCCACAATTTTCATTGAACTCTACTCACTTGATCATCTGCAGTAGCACGGTCATGAGGAACACAACCCCTACCACGCACAGCACTGCCACACCCACAGCTGGGATGATCCACAGAGGTGAAAGCACCCACAGCCATGACCACTGCAGCACTCCCAGCCACCGCAACAACACCAAACCAAACGTTGCACCTAACTGCAGAGTAACCAGACTTGCAACATGAATGCGGAGTTTCATTTCTTCTCAACATCTTTGGCCACAGCGACTTCTACCCCAAGCACCTTCTTGGCGTTCTCAACTGTTAGGTACACTTCCACACGTTCATCCATCTTCCATCCACGCGATGTGTACAGTAGATACCATCGGCAAACCTGCAGACGTTCTTCAGGAGTAATCTCAGCTTTTTTGAAGCGCTCATAGCGATCTGCGATCCAATCGAATATCACCCGGTCAGCCGCACTCTGCTCCGAGGTTGCTAATCCGTCATTTTGCATCTGCTCCGCTCGTTGACTCCATTTTTTCAACCATGCCTTTTCAGCCTTCTCCGTACTGTGGGTCTGTACGTATGCAATCACTACATCCCGGATGGTGACTTCTTCCGCACCCAGCAGTGGACCACCCACCGCTAATAGTGTTAACACCATTTTCATGCTTATCCCTCACTCGCCAGACACTGTGGTTTGTTCGGTGACAGCTTCATGCAGTAATCAATGAAAACACGGACCTCCTGTGCCAATCCTGTCAGTGGCAGGTTAGCTGGGTTGACGTGCTGCGCTTCATCCATAATCCGTAACACTATCTCTGTAGGAAGATGGTCCGCTAACAACGCGGTTTGGACCAAACACAACCAATCACAGTATCTCTTATCCATTACCTTCCTCTTGCTTTTGCACTGCTCATCTGCATTGGAACTGTTGGTGTTGGTGTAGGTGGTAGTGGGGCACTGACCGCGCACTGTTGGTTGGCTAAGGCTTTCTTCACTGCCTCTACATCCGTAGAATGCGTTAAATACTTCAACCCAGACCCAGTAAAACTAATCTCCGCGTGTTCCGGGTGCTGCGGTGCGCCTTCGATTTTAATGTACTCTACCATAGCCAGGTTGATCCATAGGTTTTCATGGGGTAGATGAATCATGCTCAGCTCCTT
>OBLY010000034.1_pt1 | contig 17856 bp, 17 predicted proteins | sample 1539041 | NCBI WGS metagenome assembly OBLY01 (sample SAMEA2690973, study PRJEB22502) | sediment metagenome | biome: Billabong; feature: Tropical; material: Sediment | place: Australia | collected 2013-05-14 | depth 1 m
TCGGCAGGTTATTCTTTACGCCAAGCTCGAAGTCATCGATACCGTGACCAGGCGCTATGTGAACGCATCCTGTGTTCTCCGCCGTGACGAAGTCCGCCATGTAGACCTTATGCTGGAATTCCTTTTGTTTCGGTACCTTATCGTTGAGTGGATGCAGGTATTCGATATGTACATCCTCGCCGAGCATGGTATCAAGTACTTCATAATCCTTATACTTCCCTTGTTTCAGGACATTTTCCATAAGCTGCGCTGCCATTATCAGTATATCTTCTTTTCCATCCTTAACAGCCCTGACTTTTACATACTCAAAAGACGGATGCACAGCAACTGCAATGTTGGCAGGGATTGTCCACGGCGTGGTAGTCCATATTACTATAAAAGTATTTTCTTCAGTTGCAAGCGGGAATTTTATATATACTGAAGGGTCGGTCTCATCCGCATATTCAACCTCGGAATCGGCGATAGCCGTCTCGCATCTGGGACACCAGTTCACGACCCGCAATCCTTTTTCAAGAAGGTTTTTTTGATGTGCCTGTTTTAGCGTCCACCAGGCAGCTTCTATGTACTCATCACGCAGAGTCATATACGGGTCTTTCCAGTTAAGCCATACCCCCAGGTTCTTGAACTGGAGCGTCATCTCATCTCGGTGGGTCAATGCGAATTCCTTGCATTTAGCCACGAAATTACCCACGCCGTATTTTTCGATATCCTTCTTCGATTTAAATCCGAGGACTCCTTCTACCTTTACCTCGATTGGAAGACCGTGCATATCCCATCCGGCACGCTCAAGGATATGATAGCCGTTCATTGATCTGTAGCGCAGTATCGAGTCCTTGATTATCTTATTCCAGGCTGTACCCAGGTGGATCCTGCCTGTGGTGTAGGGCGGCCCATCTACAAAAAAGAACTTCTTCCCGTTCTTTCTGGACTCCCTGACGCGTGAATAAGCGTCCATATCCTCCCAGAATTTCTGGATATTCTGCTCTATGATTTTTGCATCGTACTGAGAAGCCTCTTTTAACATAAAATAATCTCCAAAGAATGGGGGTAGTAAGGCGTGATGCAATTAAAAGGTTATGGTTTTAAAAATCGTACAGAAAGGAAAGAAAAAATAAAAAAGGAGGCTTCAGTTGTTATCTTAACAACCTGCCTATCCGCCCCTGGTGAGATACCAGAGCAGGATTAATATTATCAGCAGGATTAAACCGAACCAGATATAAGAACTGCTGCCCTTCTCTTCTTTCTTAATCTCCTGTTTTGGTGTTTCAACTTTCACAACAGGCTTCGGTTTCGGTGGCTCTACCCTCGGTCTTACAGGTTCGGGTTCAGGTTCAGGTGCCGGCTCTTCCTCTTTTTTAGCCTGTCTATCCTCTCCGCCTATGAATGGGCTTTCCACACCTGTCAGTACAGCCATTACACGAACCTTGCCTGTCAGGGTGTTATCCACTTTCGCACCCCAGATGATCCTCTTTGTGTTCGGGACTTTATCCATTATCATTTCGCCTGCGACCGCGACTTCCTCCAGCGTCAGGTCTTCGCCTCCGACGATGTGGACAAGAACGCCGTAGCTTGCCGAGATATCCCTGACATCAAGCAGCGGTGTGCTGATAGCCTGTGCAACAGCCTTTCCGACCCTGTCCTGACCATCGCCCTCGCCTATCCCGATCGATGACACTCCGCCGCGCTCCATTACTGCGCGCAGGTCTGCATAGTCGAGGTTAACAAGGCTTGGCTGGGTTATGGTATCTGTGAGGTTCTTTACGAACGCTCCTACGAGCGCATTTGCAACATTGAGAGCCTCTTTTAACGGAAGGTTCCCGGCTACTTCCCTTAATTTTGAGTTATCGATAATTACAACAGAGTCGCAGGATGAAGCAAGCAGGTTTATAGCTTCTCTCGCTTTCTCCCTTCTTGCCATTTCAATTGTGAACGGGATAGTAACGCATCCTATTGTGAGGGCACCCATCTCGCGTGTGAGTTCCGCAGCCACCGGCATTGCGCCTGTTCCTGTTCCTCCGCCCAGTCCTGCTACAAGGAACACGAGGTTCGTTCCTTCAAGCTCGGCCCTCAGTTCTGTAATGTTCTCCTTGGTAGCCTGGGCTCCCATTTCGGGATAGCCCCCGCACCCGTGCCCTTTGCACAGCTTTTCACCAAGCAGAATAAGCTTATCGGCTTTCTGGACATAAAGATGATTAACATCGGTGTTTGCAGCAATAATCCTGCCACCGGTCATTCCTTTTTCAGCAATCCAAGTCGTTATATTACAACCAGCGCCACCCAGCCCGACCACAGCAACAGATGGTTTAGCGGTTTTCGCAAATTCTTTTAAATCCGTAACCAATTCTTAAGCCTCCTTCAAAGTTAGGCCTGTATATTTTAATAGATGTTTTAGTATATAACTTTTTTTAAGAACGACAGCTTACATTCCGAATTTTTTCATCATTTTCTGAACGTTGAATTTTCCTCCCTTAAGACCTTTCATGGTTTTTTGCATCATCTTATGGTATTTCAGGAGTTCTCGTACTTCCTCATACTCTGTTCCGGAACCACGCGCTATCCGAGTGATTCTTGAACTATTTATGTGTTTCGGGTCTTCCAGTTCCTTATCGGTCATGGAATCCATGATATATTTGTACCTGTTCAATTTTTCCTGTGTGACATTATATGTATCATCGGAGATGTTCGTTCCAAGCCCGAGTTTGCCCATGGGTAACATTTGCATCACCTGTTTGAGAGGACCCATCTTGTTCACAGCTTCCAGTTGCTTGTACATGTCCTTCAGCGTGAACCTGCCGCTCAGCATCGCCTCCATGTCCAGCTCTTCGCCCTTAAGCGTCTCTTCGGCTTTTTCAACAAGGGATTTGATATCCCCCATGCCCAGTAAGCGGGAGATGAACCTGTCAGCTTCGAATCTTTCAAAGTCATCAGGTGTTTCTCCTATTCCGATGAAGGCAATAGCAGAATCAGTTTCGGAAACGGCGGATAACGCACCTCCGCCTTTGGCAGTACCGTCAAGTTTTGTTATAACCACGCCTGTTATCCCGATGGAGGCATTGAAAGCCTTTGCCTGTTCGCTTGAGAGCTGACCCATAGCAGCATCAAGGACAAGCAGTTTGTGATCGGGATGAGCTACCTGATGGATATCTTCCATCTCTTTTATCAGGTCTTTCTCAAGGGCGTGCCTTCCGGCGGTATCGATTATCTTTACATCGTATTTCTCTATTGCGGCAAGTCCCCGCTGCGTAATGGCTAAAGCATCCTTCACATCTTTTTCGCCATAGAAAAAGACTCCCAGCCTGTCGCACAGGGTTTTTAACTGGTCATAGGCTCCTGGCCTGAACGTATCCGCGCATACTACTGCTGCTTTTAATCCTTTCCTCTGGAAATAACGCGCCAGTTTTGCTGTCGTTGTAGTCTTGCCGCTTCCCTGCAAGCCCACCATCATTATAATCTGCGGAGCAAGCCTGATGTTCGCACTCTTTCCGAGTATATTTATCAATTCCTGGTAAACAATGCGTATTATGTGTTCCCTCGGACTCATCCCGCCGGGGGGTGACTCTTTGAGGGAGCGCTGCTTTATTTTCTGGGATAGAGCCATCACAAGCTTTACGTTCACATCAGCCTGCAACAGAGCCCGCTGGATATCCCTGACTACCTCGTCCACTATCTTTTCATCTATCCTGCTTGCTCCCACGAGCTTCTTGAGGGCATCCTGAAGAGAACCGCCCAGTTTATCCAGTACCATAAATTCTGCCGTTAGTTTGTGATTAATTGTTGTTCTGTTTAATGATTCTACTTTTAGTTAAAGCTTATGCTTTAATTTAATCAAAAACATTTAAAAATATAACATCCGAGATACAGATAAGAGGTATCGGAAACCCGATCCTCTATATTCTGCTAATACTTACTTTTCTGCTCAAAGGATATTAGAGGTCTTCATACGGCTACTCTTCACGTGCCTCTTCAGCAGGAGCAGGGTAAGGTACTACTCTCTCCCTCTCAATAATACGCTCCTTTTCAGTTTGTTCTCTTTCAAGGCGTTCCTTTTCACCATGCGTTGCTTTAGCCTCTCCGGTTGAAGAGATATGCTGCGCACCAGTACGCTCCAGGATGTCTTTAGCGCGCTTTGTTTCCTCCGAGCTATCCGAGTGAACCGAGAGCAATATCCCGCCTTTATTGATCAGCCCTTCATACCTTTTTGCTTCATACTCCGGAACGCCCATGCCGACAAGAGCTCCTGCAATCCCACCGATTATACTGCCTGCACCGGCACCAGCCAGCGCTGCCATAATCGGACCCGCAGCTATGAAAGGACCGGCGCCCGGAATTGCCAGTGCGCCAATTCCTGCCAGCCATCCCAGGGCTCCTCCGATGATAATTCCGGCTCCAGCGCCTTCAGCAGCGCCCTCCGGGGCCTTTGTATGTTTCTCAGTCGCGAATTCTTTTGTACTCACCTCTTCAGACATGAGTACCGAGATATCGTCGCTGCGGAAACCTGCTGCTTTCAGGGCATCAACTGCTGCTTCAACCCCTGTCCTTGTGGTATATATTCCAAATACCGCTTTATTTTTTGCCATATTGTTCTTCCTCCCCAAACTTACTACCTGTTCTCAGCTTATATTCATTTTACTATTTTTCTTTATTCCTTATCATAAATGGTTAAACCGGCTCATGTCCTCGAATCAGTCTGACCAGTATCAGGACGATAGCTATAATCAACAGCACGTAGATTAAACCCCCAATCGTGTTGGAGCTAACAACTCCCAATAGCCAGAGAATCAAGAGGATTACGACTATAGTTGTTAATAAGTCCATTATCTAACCTCCCATACTTATGTTTTGTACTAAGGGTTGATAAGCTTTGCTATCAACATATAAAAAAAGTCAGTTAGTTACCTGCTACAATAGCAACAGGTAACTAGTATTCATACGCTACTCAGGTACTGCCCCCGGTCTCCTGGTAGGCCTTGAAACCGGCTCAGGTGGAGGCTGGGCTGCCTCTTCCATATTCCGTAGCTTTTGTTTAGCCTCTTCTCCGGATACGCTATCCAGCAACCGTGGTATTCTATCCTTCATGCCGATGCCGAAGGCAACTCCGAGACCCACGCCGGCACCTACTGCAATTCCCCAAGCAAGAGCAGTTGCGAATACGTAAATAATGCTGGTGTTGATTCTCAACTGATCAAGTGCGATGATTATCACTATAAAGTACAGGAATACCTCTATTGCCGTAGAGAAAATACCCATATACGGGACTTCAGAGGCGCTTCCAGTTCTTCTGATCAGATCACCGACTATGTCAGCGAATATGAATCCAACCACCAGTACTATCAGAGCTGCTATGAGATTCGGGATATAGAGTACAACGCTTTGAGTGAATGCCGTTAGCATTGGAATTCCCAGAACATTTACAGCAGCCATAATCCCGATAATATAAATGAACCATCTTACTATCAGATCAAATACATGACGTATCGAGGTTCCCGATGATTCGATTGATTTTCCGATGACGGTTCTTCTTAATGCATCATCAACGCCGACCCTGTCCAGCGCGCTACTTACTAATCTACCAAGTGCTCTTCCTACAATCCATGCAATAATTAGAATAATTATTGCTGCAATCAAGCTTGGCAGAAATACTATTATGCTGCCTATAGCAGCATTGAATGAATCAACAACACTCATTTAATTACCCCCATTTATGTTATTGTTATACGGGGTATTAATACTTGCTGTGTTCGGTTAAATTGCGAAGCTGTACTGTGTAGCAAAAATAATTGGACTCTGGTTAAATCGTATTTAATTACTTAATTTAATTAATTATGTTTTCTCTCCATCTACGATAATTAATTGTTCTCTCCAATAAATGATAAAATCGACATGCTCTAAGGTGATAAGGTATATATGCTATGAGAATAATCTGTATGCAATATATTTAGCAAGTCGAAGGCATTGTGTACGATTTTGGATATATGGGCATGCAATGAAAAAACAAAACCGAAATAATTTTATTTTTATTTATCGACAATACAATGAATAAGGGAAATCGACATGGAGAGCACGAATAAAGAATATGGGGCTGAACAGATTCAGGTACTTGAAGGTCTTGAGCCTGTACGCAAGCGCCCTGGAATGTATATCGGAAGCACGGATTCGCGAGGTCTTCACCACCTGATATATGAAGTGGTGGACAACAGCATAGATGAAGCGCTTGCAGGTTATTGCACCAGCATCGAAGTCTATCTGCGCTCAGACAGCAGCGTAAAAGTGGTGGATAACGGCCGCGGCATTCCGGTCGAGATACTGCCAAAATACAACAAATCCGCGCTTGAAGTAGTTATGACAAAGCTCCATGCAGGCGGTAAGTTCGATAACAATGCCTACAAGGTCTCAGGGGGCCTGCACGGCGTCGGAGTCTCTGTAGTAAATGCGCTCTCGGAATGGCTTGAGGTGGAAGTCAAGCGCGACGGGAAATTGTACAAGCAGCGGTACGAGCAGGGAAGACCTGCAACCGATGTGGTGTCTATAGGCGATGCACAGGGTACTGGTACAACCGTCACATTCAAACCCGATAAGACCATTTTTGAAACATTACAGTTCGACATTGATATAATCGCAGGCAGGCTTCGTGAGCTTGCCTTCCTGAACAAAGGGTTGAAAATCTCGATTAAAGATGAATTCTCCCAGAAAGAACAGATATTCCAGTATGAAGGCGGCATCATCTCTTTTGTGGAGTTCCTGAACAAAAACAAGAATGTGCTTCATGAGAAGCCAATATATTTCCAGAAGCAAAAGGACACCACCGTTGTGGAGATCGCCATGCAGTACAACGATAGCTATATCGAGAATATCTATGCGTTCGCTAATAATATAAACACCCACGAAGGCGGTACGCACCTTATCGGCTTCAAAGCTGCCCTCACCAGGGTGACGAACGATTATGCAAAATCAAAAGCGATGCTGAAAGGCGATGATAAACTCTCAGGCGAGGACGTAAGAGAAGGGCTCACCGCAATAATTAACGTCAAACTCACAAACCCGCAGTTTGAGGGGCAGACAAAGACAAAGCTCGGCAACAGCGATATCAAGGGGATAGTTGAAACACTCGTTTCCGAGGGTTTATCAGAATTCCTTGAAGAGAACCCAGCGGCATCCAAGAACATTCTATCCAAGGCTCTTGAAGCGGCTGAGGCAAGGGAGGCTGCACGCAAGGCACGGGAACTCACGCGGAGAAAGAACGCACTGGAAGTAAGCTCACTGCCAGGCAAGCTTGCTGATTGCTCGGAGAAAGACCCTGCAATGAGCGAGATATATATCGTGGAAGGAGATAGTGCAGGCGGCTGTTTTTCTGGTGATACACGTATTGCTCTGACAGATGGTCGCGCACTCAGTCTTAAGGAAATTGTGGCTGAGCATGAGATGGGAAAAGAAAACTTTTGCTACACCATTCGCAGCGATGGTACAATCGGGCTTGAACGCATCGTAAATCCTCGTATGACGAGGGCTAAAGCTGAAGTTATCAAAGTTACCTTAGACACAGGCGAACATATTATCTGTACTCCTGATCACAATTTCATGTTGCGGAATGGTTGCTTTAAGCAGGCTGCAAATCTTACTCCAGATGATTCGCTTATGCCGCTGTACCGTAAGCTTTCTGACATGAGCGAACCTGGCATTACAATTGAAGGTTATGAAATGGTGTGGAATCCGCGTTCGGAGTCCTGGCTGTTCACGCACCTCTTGGCAGATTGGTACAATCGCTGGCATTGTGTATATGCGCAGGATTATGGAGAACACTACTACCATGAAGCACTTGCCTGTGAAGCTATAGCTAATTTTAATCACCGCATTATCGCCATCGAACGCCTGGAAGAATGCATGGATGTTTACGATTTGGAGGTTCCGCATACACATAACTTTGCTCTTGCTAATGGTGTATTTGTACACAATAGTGCAAAACAGGGGCGGGACCGGAAGTTCCAGGCAATACTTCCCCTTCGCGGCAAGATATTGAACGTTGAGAAGGCGCGGCTCACAAAAATCCTGAAGAACGAGGAGATACGCGCACTCATTACAGCTATAGGTGCAGGCATCGGAGAGGGCGAGGAATTTGACATCAAAAAAGCGCGGTATCACAAGATAATCATAATGACCGATGCCGATGTCGATGGAAGCCACATCCGGACTTTATTACTGACTTTATTTTACAGATACATGCGCCAGCTTATCGATACCGGATACGTCTATATAGCGCAGCCGCCGCTTTTCAAGGTCAAGAAAGGCAAGGTCGAGTTTTATGTATATAACGAGGAAGAACTTACCAGGAGACTGGCTGAGATGGGCAGGGACGGGATTGCATTACAGCGCTACAAAGGTCTTGGTGAGATGAATCCCCAGCAACTCTGGGAGACTACGATGAGCCCGGAAACGCGTACCATGCTCAAAGTCACACTTGAGGATGCCATCAAGGCGGATGAGATATTTACTGTACTTATGGGCGATAAGGTGGAGCCAAGGCGCGAGTTCATCGAGAGGCATGCGAAGGATGTTAAGAATCTGGATGTGTAAGGATAAGAAAGGTGAACTTTGATGGAGAATAAAATCAGGAAAGAAGACATAAATAATGAATTCATCAATGGTTGGAAAAAATCTTATGATCCAAGTTATGATGAAAGCATTTATTTTGATAATTTGACTCCACTCAGGAATTTAACAGCAGATAATATCCAAAAACTATTCGAATGGAAAAATGAAACCAAAATCATTTCAGAAAAAAAGCAAAAATCATTAAATAAACTTAAAGATAATCTACCTGAAATTCAAAGAAGATTTGAACATTGTGGCAGTTCCATAAACGAATTAAAAAATATTTATAATTACAGCTTTCAATTTTTTAAAAACGGAAATATATGGAATTTATTTTTCCTTCATATACTAAAATATGAAAATTGTCCAATTGCTGATAGATATGTTTATCGGGTTCATAATTATATATGCAATGGAACAAATCAACTGCCAATAAATGGTGATTGGGAGGCATACATTGATTATAGAGATTTTTTTAATGAAATTGCATCCAAAACAAATCGATATTCCATAAAAGAAAGAAAAGAAATAGATGAAGCCTTTTGGGGATTTGGTAAATTCTTACAACCAAGGAAAAAGGCTTGTAGATAAAAAAGTGGATTGAACCAAACCAGAACTAAAATATTATGCAGCCAATAACCGACGAAATAATCCAGGAAATTAAAAACCGCATTGTTAAAGGAGTCCATCCTGAGAAGATAATACTTTTTGGCTCGTATGCTTATGGAAACCCAACGAAAGATCGTGACCTGGATTTATTAGTTATTCTTCCTACAGAAGAACCGATGCATAAAAGAATCATGAAAATAGGAAAATTAATTCGAGACATACATGTTCCTAAAGATATTCTTGTTTATACACCGCAGGAAGTTGAGGCGTGGAAAAATGCATCATCGGCGTTTATTACTTCCGTTATGAAAAAAGGAAAGGTCATTTATGGATAATATGATTAAATTAAATAAAAAACCGCAGATAAACGCAGATAAATGCAGATTAGTTTATCGGGTATCCACCTTTAAGCCTACAGGGCATACGTGTATGCGTCTTCCCGATGCGCGACTGGGGAGTTGATCCACAATGCACTTAAACATCGCACAAATTTCAAAAGACAAGAAAATCCAGGATGCATTCACCGATATTATCCAGAGCATAATCAGTAACTATGCCCCCCAGAAAATTGTGCTTTTTGGTTCTTATGCGAGAGGAGAAGCGCATGAAGGCTGCGATATAGACCTCATGCTCATTAAAGAAACCTCTAAAAGGTTCATAGATAGAATTGCAGACGTAATAAAATTGAACAATACATCGCTTTCACTAGAGCCATTGGTGTATTCTCCTTTAGAGCTTGAAACTATGAAAAAAGAAAAAAGGGATTTCATAATGACTATTGAAGAAGAAGGAATAGAAATTTATGATGCGAGACACGGAAAGATGGCTTAACCAGGCAAAAAATTTTAGATTTCATTTCAAAATTAGTAAATATTTAACTTATATCAATTTGAGCTGATACCATGACCGACCAAGAACCCAAAAACCCGCAGCAGACGCTTGTAGTTGAAAAAATCACCCCCGTAAATATCGAAGAGGAGATGAGACGCTCGTATATTGATTATGCGATGAGTGTCATCGTAGGGCGCGCGCTGCCCGATGTGAGGGATGGTCTGAAACCAGTCCACCGCCGCATTCTCTATGCGATGAACGAGCAGGGGATGACATCCGACAAGCCCTACAAGAAATCAGCAAGGATCGTGGGAGATGTCCTCGGTAAGTACCATCCGCACGGCGATATGGCTGTTTATGATAGTATTGTCAGGATGGTGCAGGATTTCTCGCTCCGCTATCCGCTGATAGACGGGCAGGGGAACTTCGGCTGTTTCACTGGCGATACTAAAATTAAGCTTCTGGATGGTACTGAGAAATCGTTTAAGGAACTCTCCAGGTTGGGGCAAGATGAGATTTTCTACGTTTACTCTGTTGATGAGCACGGCAAGATTGTGGTGGGTGAAGGCAGAAATGCCCGAATTACCCGTCGCAATGCAAAACTTATCGAGCTAACACTTGATAATGGTGAGACTCTTCGCTGTACGCCTGATCATAAATTCATGTTACGCAATGGCACCTACAAAGAAGCTCAAAATTTGACTTATAATGATAGCCTCATGCCAGGATACTTCGATACCGCTCCTATCAAGGATGAGTTGAATGAATACTTAAGGGTGTTCCAGCCTACCGCTGGTGAATACCAGTTCGTCCACCATCTTGCTGATGAGTTTAATGCCCAAACAGGATTGGCACTAGAAATGCATACGCCGTTCGTTCGCCATCACAAGAACTTCGATCGCTTTGACAATCGCCCGCCCAATATTGAACGTATGGCATTTCTCGAACACCTTCACTTACATGCAGAATATATTCAGGAATTATGGGAAAATAAGACATTTCGTGAACAGCAGAGGCAAGGGGTACAGAGCTATTACGATGAGCATCCCGAAGTACGCGAGGAGCGCAGATGCAGGTTCATGAGCCAGAATCATGAAGAGGCGTTTCGCCAGGAAAATACACATAGGACATCCACTGGAATGAAGAAATACTTTGCAGAGAACCCGCAAGCATGCGACGAGATATCCAGGCGTATGAAAACATTGTGGGAGGACGCTGATTATCGTGCTAAAATGAGTATAGCACTTGCAAATATAGAGAAACGTCAGTTAACATCTGAAGAAAAAGCAAGAGTAGCACAGATCGTTTCTGAGAAAAGCAGAGCTATGTGGAAGAATGAGGAAAAGCGTGCTGAGATCATCGATGCTATCATAAAGGCTCTAACTTCCGAAGAAGTAAGGGCAAAGCTCAGAGAAAACTCAAAGCGGAATTGGCAAAACCCACAGTACTGTTCAAAATATCCCGATAATCATTTCTCCAGAATGGCACAAATACTTTGGGATAAACCCAATATCCGAGATATGCATCGAGAAAAGATTGCTCTACAATGGCAGGAACAGTCCTTCCGTAGCGCTCAACGCGAAGGAGTTATTCGCAGCAATGAGACGCGAATGACCAAAAATCCGGAAATTATTGAAACCGCTCTGAAATATTTTAAAGATTTTGATAATCTGCTGGATTCAGCCCAGAACTACAATCATAAAATTATCTCCAAACAATTCTTGGACGAACCCGCCGATACATACGATATTACAGTTGATAGATACCACAATTTCTTGCTTGCATCTGGTGTGTTTGTTCACAACTCAATCGACGGCGATAGTGCAGCAGCGATGCGATACACCGAAGTCAGGCTTGCGAAGATAGCCGAAGAAGTCCTTGTGGATATTGATAAAGAGACCGTGGATTTTGTCCCGAACTACGATGAGTCGTTAAAGGAGCCGACAGTACTGCCGTGCAAGCTCCCGAACCTTCTGGTAAACGGTTCAACAGGCATTGCAGTTGGCATGGCGACAAACATGCCGCCGCACAACCTTGGCGAGGTGATCGATGGCATAACCATGGTTATTGACAGGCCTGATACCGGACTGGATGAGCTTATGGCAATTATAAAGGGTCCTGATTTCCCCACAGCAGGCATAATCTACGGACGGCAGGGGATCAGGGATGCGTTTTCCAGCGGCAGGGGCTCTGTCAAGATGCGCGCCCGCGCCACTATTGAAGAGGTAAAGAACAAGGAGCAGATAATCATTACAGAACTTCCCTACCAGGTTAACAAGGCAAAATTGGTAGAGGCGATTGCTGGCCTCGTGAGGGATAAAAAGATAGCGGGCATCACCGACCTGAGGGATGAGTCGGATAAAGATGGCATACGCATAGTCATAGAGGTATCAAGACAGGCTCAGGCGAACATTATACTGAACCAGTTATATTCGCATACGCAGCTGGAGGACACCTTCGGTGTGATTAACCTTGCACTCGTTGACGGGCAGCCCAAACTTCTCCCATTAAAAGATCTTATCGTCCATTATATAAATCACCGAAAGCTTATAATCATACGGCGAAGCGAGTTTGAGCTTAAAAAAGCGCAGCAACGGGCTCATATCCTTGAAGGTCTTCGCATTGCGCTCTCACACATTGACGAGGTCATAAAACTTATAAAGGCTTCAAAAACGCCAGATGAGGCGCGTGTCGGTCTTATTTCTCAGTTCAGCCTGAGCGAAGAGCAGGCAAAGGCTATCCTGGATATGAGACTCCAGCGCCTGACAGGGCTTGAGCGCGAGAAAATAGATGCGGAGTACAATGAACTCTTAAAGACCATAGCATGGCTCAAGGAACTTCTCGCCAGCGAGAGCAAGATACTTGCGGTTATAAAGACTGAGCTTTCTGAGCTTAAGGCGCGCTTTGCAGACAAGAGGCGCACCGAGATAATCGAGAGCACAGGAGACCTTGTGACAGAGGATCTGATCCCGAAGGAAGATGATGTAATAACGATCACGAACAGCGGGTATATCAAGCGCATCGCCGTTGACGCGTATAAACAACAGCGCCGCGGCGGCAAGGGCGTTATGGGCATGGAGACCAAAGAGGAGGATTTCGTGAGCGACCTCTTCATCGGCAACACGCATGATTATATGCTGTTCTTTACGGACAAAGGTAAGGTCTACTGGCTGAAAGTTTATGAGATCCCCACTGCAGGCAGGCAGGCGCGCGGGACTGCGATTGTGAATCTGCTCCAGCTTGAGCCGGGTGAGAAGATAAGCGCTTACATCCCCATCAGCGGATTCGATGAGAAGCACTTCCTGCTAATGGTCACGAAGAAAGGCACAGCCAAAAAGACAGCACTCTCCGAGTTCTCAAATCCCAGAAAAACAGGGATAATCGCCATCTCTCTTGATGACGGGGATAAGCTTGTATCCGTGAAGCTCACCGACGGTACTAAGGATGTCGTGATAGGCACAAAACACGGAAAAGCAATTCGCTTTAACGAGAACGACGTTCGTGATATGGGACGAGGGGCATACGGCGTAAGGGGCGTGAAACTTGTAGGTGAGGACGAAGTTGTGAGCACAGCCGTTGTCGAGGAGGGCACGACCCTTCTCACAGTCACTGAGAACGGCTACGGGAAGCGCACGGGATTCGAGGAGTACCGCACCATGAACCGCGGCGGGCAGGGCGTGATCACTATAGACGTGAATGTGAGGAACGGCAATGTGGTTGATATCAGGAGCGTGCATGAGGACGATGAGATCATGGTAACGACTTCAAAAGGCATCATTATCCGTGTGCCTGTGAAGGGCATCCGCGTGCAGGGCAGGAACACGCAGGGTGTTAAGATAATGAATGTCGAAGGAGGCGACCGCGTGGTCGGCGTGGCGGCGATGGCGAAAGAAGAGGAGAATGGGGAGAATGGGAAGAGGGAGCGGGTGAAGCTGGAAGGGGCGGAGGAGCAAAAGGAGGGGGAACAGAAACCTTAAGTCGCATTATATGGAGTGAATAAAATGGAAAAATATATTTTGGGTGCGGATGCGGCATGGTCAGATAAAAATCCTTCAGGGGTTGCCCTGTTAAAATTGTCTCATAATTCAGTCCCAGGATTAATAAAAGCAGGACGCTCTTACGATGAATTCTGTGATAACGAAAAGATTGTTAGGCAAAACCGTGTAAAGGGTTCACTTGATATTCTTTTATCTCCTTCTCCGATAACCCATCGCAGGAAAGCCGACCAAGATATATCTCATGAATATGGTAAGAAGAAAGCTTCGACACATAGCCCTTCACCCGAACGGCCAGGTGCTATAGCAATTAATATTTTCAAGCAACTTCATAGGTGTTCGCTTAAGCTATCCATGAATCCATCAATCTCTTCCTATTAATGTTGGGATCACCTCCCTGACCAATCCATATATCAAATAATGTAAGCATATCCAATTTTAGACCCATGCTATCAAGGACTTCTTTCAATAATCTATCAGCATTTTCCATAAACACTTTTGCCCATCGTAGATGCGTATACCGATAGGCATTTTTAGGGTTAACATTTTTTATCAATCTTAGTATTCGGCGACAGCATATAAGAGTCAGGATAGCTACCCATAACAAGCATTTCACTACATTGGGGTTTGCACTTTCTATGTGATCGATGTGATAAACATTTTTTAATTCTTTAAAAAGAAGTTCCACCTCCCATCTCGCACTATATATATCAGCTATATCCTCACCAATTAACACATCGATTGGTATTCTTGACTTCAGCAGTCCTTTCAGAAAAGATTCTTACTGTTTTAACACCATCTGCAACTGCACTAACCACACAAGAAAGTTCCAGTCCAGCAGCTATCTTTTTTGAACTAGCAGCATGCCATAGATTCGCAAGAGACTCATGCAGCCTGATTATCGTACTACCCTGTATGAGTATGCAGGAAGCAATTATTTGGTAGGTTACATTGTAACCATTTAAGAAAATGCTCCTTTCGACTATCTTTGTAAAAGTTGCAATACTTTTCGAGATAGGCTCTTAGATAAACTAAGCGGGGCAAAAAAGGCTTGAAAAGTCCAGAGGCAGCACCGATTATGAGAATGAGCGGCGATGCTTATTATCCCTGGTACGATTTGTCTTTTGCCCTACCAGTTTCTCGATATCAAAGAGTGATATATGATATTCCATGGAAATATCAAGTTCAGCTTTGGTAAGAGCTTCACTTTCGTTGATACCAGTATGCATAAGTGTTATCTTTCTCTTGGAGATAGCACCAAGTACATCAAAGATATCCATACCTTATCAGTCTCCTTGTAAATATATAATAACCTACATGTACTTAAAGCTATTTGGCATTTTTTATTGAAATGTGCTAAATGATGCAAACCCCCTCCCAAAACTTTATGGAAAAGTCAAAAAGGAAGAATTAAAGCTTCTCCAACTTTTCAATTCCAACCTTCTTCACAAACGGCTTATTGATCTTATCCGGCATCCATGAAGGCTTATTCTTTGGGGCATTAATCATTTCTTTCCAGCCCTTGAAAATGTGAATCTTCTTTGTCCCTCTTTCCCTCAGTCTTATCTCGACGGGTTTATCCTTGCTTCCCCCGAACCGGTTTGCTGCCTTTAGAGCAGCCTGGCGCGGCTGGCGCCCTGTGAACACACCATCCTCACTACCATCTTTATTCCTTAAAATAAAATTCTTGATTTCTGCCATATTATCAATTCTCCTTGCAGCATTTGATGCTGCAAACGCTATAATAGACATTATCTATTTATAAATCTTATTTACATGAAAAAATATGCTAATTGGCGAGAATGCTATCTGCAACCGCAAAAAAGTCCCGACTGCCCCAATATTTGGATAATCATGTATTTCAGCTATTTCAACCGAAAACTACTTAAGTAAAGGACATAAATAAATCTTAGGGTTAGTTGTGATTTAAGGAGGTAAATCATGAAAATCGTAAAAATAAAGAAGATTTCAAGAGGAACCTGCAAGTGCCACTCTTCATGCACATAAAAAATAAAAGATGTTTGATTTTTATTTGACTACCTCATATCCCGCTTTAGTCGATTCTGTGATTCCGCCCTTCATATTATAAATCCGGGTAAACCCGTTGTTTGCCAGTATCAGCGTAGAATTTCTAATATGCCCGGCATTATATTCCTCCTGCGTACGTACATCCAGGATGAAAACGTCATCTTTATCGATCATTTCTTTAGCCTGCTGAACGCTGATGTTAGTATACTGTGCTTTTTCAGGCGATTGTGTGACGCATCCGGATAGCGTTGGGGCTAATGTAAGATTCATAAATACAAGGATGCAGAACTTCTTCATAATATTCACACCCTCACCCTTTCCCCGCACTCATTCCTCCTGTAAACCCCGAACTCGCTCTTCTTCAGGACCTCGCCTGAGAACACGGGCCCATCCCTGCATACGCGCAGCCCGTCAATGCAGCATGCGCCGCAGATTCCTATTCCGCATTTGATATAGCGGTGGAGACTGAACTGCACCTTTGACGGGGCGACCTTATCGAGTACCTTTTTCATCATAATTTCAGGTCCGCAGCAATATATCTGGCTGTATCTATCCGGTTCTTCGATCAGTTGTGTTACAAATCCGTGTATGCCCTCTGAACCATCATCCGTGGCAACCCTCACGTCCCCGACAGCCTCGAAGCGCTCCCTGAACAACAGTTCCTCTTTCGTTCTGGCGCCAAGCAGCGTTGTGACCTTAATACCGGATGCCCTCACCTTCTCGGCCAGCGGCGCAAGGGGAGCGGCGCCGACGCCGCCAGCGACCAGCAGGATATATCCCTTCATTACGTCAAATCCATTGCCGAATGGACCGCGGATGCCCACCGAATCGCACACTTCAAGCTCAAATAAAGCCGATGTTGCATGCCCTACTTTCTGCACGGTTATCGCATTCTCGTATGAGAGAGCCATCGGGATCTCATCCACGCCGCGTATCCACACCATGACGAACTGTCCCGGAATAAGTTCAAAAGAAGTATCAAAAAAGAACGTCCTTATGGCAGGGGTTTCATCAACGATTTTTGTAATAACCGCATTAACAGGTCTCATACTTCGTGCGCCATCCCGTATATGTCATCCAGCGTCCATTCATTCTCATCTAAAAAAGCCTCCGTACATGAAGAAATATCGTTGAAAATATTAATGTTGTTCCCAACAGCAGAGCCGATTTGCACTGCCTTTGCGCCTGCCATGATAACCTCCACTGCATCTCTCCAGTCAGATATCCCGCCCACGCCGATCACGGGTATATCAAGGACATCATAAAGGTCGTAAACGCATTTCACCGTCACAGGTTTAATCGCCCTTCCGGAGAGGCCCCCGAATTTATTGCCGAGTATCGGATAGCCGGTCTCGATATCGATAGTCATGCCCCGTACAGTATTTATTGCTACAACCGCATCGGCGCCGCCGTGCTGTGCAGCAAGCCCGATGCTCTTTATATCGGTAACATTGGGGGTCAGCTTCACCCACACAGGCACATTTACAGCGGTTTTGACAGCGTGCGTGATATCCTCCACAAGAGCAGGATCTGTGCCGATTTCAGCGCCGTATCCGTGGGCATGCGGACAGCTCACGTTAAGCTCAAAAGCATCGGCATCCAGGGACTTCGCTATTTCAGAGAAATCGAGGGAACACCCGCCGAAGATGCTTGCAATCACAGGCACTTCTCCTTCCCTTGCTCTGTCAATCTCGCTCTGGAAATCCTTATACGATGGGTTGGGAAGACCCATGGCGTTAAGATAACCGCAATCGACCTCTACCATGCTCGGGTTACTGTGACCGCTTCTGGGCTCCATACCTACGGA
>OBLY010000035.1_pt1 | contig 17612 bp, 14 predicted proteins | sample 1539041 | NCBI WGS metagenome assembly OBLY01 (sample SAMEA2690973, study PRJEB22502) | sediment metagenome | biome: Billabong; feature: Tropical; material: Sediment | place: Australia | collected 2013-05-14 | depth 1 m
GTTCATTCTCATCAATTCTTTTAAAGATGATTTCTCCCATCATCATAGCAAACTAAATGTTATTTAATGTATATATATCTAATCGTAGAAATAGAAATTGCGCATTGCGCAATCCACAAAACAACTTTGGTCAAAGTTCAAACCATCAAAACAACTTTGTACAAAGTTCAATTCATCAAAACAACTTTGGTCAAAGTTCAAACCATCAAAATAGGTTTGTACAATGCTCAAAGAATTATAACTTTGGTCAAAGTTTATGAACAATGTTCAAACTTGTATCTATCATTTTCTCAAGATTTCGTTTACCCTTGCCTCAATCATAGATTTAAGCGTGTCCTCGTTAAACATGGCTTTCATCTTTTCCATTTCTGATATGGTCTGCTGGTGTTCCTCAAGCAATCTCTTAACCACTGGAGTTAATTCCTGATGCTTACTGCAATTGGTACAATACTGCGCCTCTATTGGCATATCCTTATGACAATTCGGGCATTCTTTGGTTAATGGACTCTGTGATAAATGCTGCTGTGCTGCTGCTTTCCCCTGCCTTGCTAATTGTGCCTGTTCAACATCCTTGTTTCCAACATGGATATAGACCGCTGGCATGTCAGAACTTCCAGACCACCCGGCAAGCTTTCTTAAGATGCTTTCTTGCATACCATCGCTTGCAAGATTCGTTAGTGTTGAATGTCTGAATAAATGAGGGTGCACATTTCGCTTAATTCCTGCCTTTTTAGCGATCTCTCTAATTTGCTTCCTGGCTGCCGTTCCTATCATGCGTTCATGGTGCGCTCTTGTTCCAAGATTAACAAATAAAGGTGCATTCTCTTCATTTTTTAATGGATGAATGTTTAGCCACTGCATGATATGAGGAACTGAATTTATCAAAGCGATATCACGGCTTCCGGTTTTGCCTTCTCTGATTCTCATTTTAAAACCATAATCAACTTTTGAGAGATCATAAATATTAAGGTTCAATGCTTCGGATATCCTGCATGCGCTTTCAGACAGGATAGATATTAACGCCGCTTCCCTGGGGTGCTGGCAGGTAGCGAGCATTTTCTTTATTTCATCACTGGTTAACAAGTCATCCTCTTTGATATGCGTTTTTATCTTTTTGCATTTTATCCATGCGATCTTATCCGGTTCACCCTTCCATCTAAAATAATTCTTGAGATACACTTTATATAAACTCGCCGTTTTCTCAGTGACTTTGAGATTGCCTATTATCTTTTTTAAATCGTTCTCGCTGCATTTGTCGAGTGATTTCACTTTATCCATTGATTCAAGAACAAAACGAATTGTATTCAAGCTGTTTTCTTTTACCCCATTCAATCGTTTTTCATTTAGATATTCATCAAAGTTAGTCATAGCAAGCATCATATTGTCATAAAAGGTTATAAGTGTAACTGTAATAGTCTATAATCCGGGGTTTGTGACTGAGGGCGATAGGTGTTCTCGTGCATCCGCTGAGTGGTTAAAATCAATATAACAGTTATAAAACTGAATAGGGCACGAATAGGGCTTTATTATATTTAAAATGAGTTTGCAGATATTATAGACTGAGGTTAAAGGAGAAGGAATTTATTAGGTTAGTAGATAATATGATGCTCATAGGCGATCTCAAAATTTGAATAGATAGTTCGATTCGATTAAATAATAGGTGAATAGATATTGAAGAAAAGAAAGGGTAATTCAAGGACTGAAAGAATAGGTCTCAATTATATTGAAAAAATTACAACAGATGCATGCCATATTTTCAGAAGGGTACTAGAAGAAGATGTTGGAATAGATGCTGATATTGAAATTTGTCGAAACAATAGCGAACCATCCGGAATATTAATTGGGGTGCAAATAAAGACAGGCGAGTCGTATATACAGTCAGAAAAAATTGATTCATTTGTATACTATCCTTCAATAGACGATTTGAAATATTGGCATGAATATTCTCTTCCGGTCTATCTATTGATATGCAGACCAGAACTAAATATTGCCTACTGGGCTGACATAAATGATTTTTTTAAAAATTATAACTTTGAAGATATAATTTCTGGAGTTGTGCCTAGAAAAATCATTATAAGCAAAAAAAATGTATTTTCCAGAGAGTTTTTTAGCATCATAGAAAGAAAATATAACATAAATTCGATGGAGAATTGGTATAATCAATTTCTACAAAATTTAACGAATGTTTCTTTAAAAAAAGAACATGATCTACCAGTTGAGATACTAAAATCACTTTTATGTATCGATATCGGTAACGCAAAAAAGCTGTTGGATTATTTAAATTTTAGACAAGAAGAGTTAATAAATACATTAATTAAAAGGGGTTTAAGTGAAAATGACTCTAGCGAATATATTAATAACTTGATTGTTAAAATTCGTTCTATCATTTTTAATAAAGAGAAGACTGGATTTCTTTTAATAACATTCGAGAAAAAGGAGTGCAGAGATGAGGTATTAAAAATTGTAGAAGAAATAATCCCATTTAACAAATATCTCATTTTAGAGGGTGAAATGATGATGCCTTTTCTCCCAATGAATTATTCAATACTAATCGCTTCTGATTGTTGGGAAGATGGACAAATTGATATTAATATGGATTTTTTAAACAATTTAGAGAATAGATTTGGGCTTAAATGGAATATTGACTACGATATTGGCTACTATAGTTCATTGGCAGCTTCAAGGTTTTTAGCTCCTAATTTTAATTTTAACCCTGGCTTTATATTTTATGTTGTTTACGATACAAAAAATGATTATTACCTTTTTGATTATATTAGACTATTAAGCCATGAAAAGAATAATCAAAATTCAAATGAATATTTATGGTTTTCAATAGGGGAGGACAGAATCAAGGTATATTGTAGTTGGGATCCTGCTCTTTATGGATTTTTTCAATGTGTTAATTCGGTAAGAAATGGCGAGGAACTTAATTCATATCAGTATTTCTTATTGGAGTGGGAGTTTGAAATAAGCTCAAAAGAGGATATTGAAAACTTCATTGAAAAAGTAAAAGCTGCCAAATCACTAAGAGATTTACCTTTTGTGGATGATTATATGATTGATTCTATAAAAAGAGGGACGGAGTGGGGTTCTTCATAATTTTTCGAATATGTAAATGTCATATCATTAAAAATATACAAAACCTAATGCCCTAATGATACAATATGGAAATCGTAAATATCGACAAGGGCGGCAAGATTGTTATACCGGGGCCTGAGAGACTTTAAAAATATCGACATAGGTGCGATTGTTGATAAGATATGAAGTGACATCAAAGAAGATTCAGGAAAAAGCATCCTTTAGGTATAAATGAGACATCAAATTTTAAGTTACTTAGGTCAAATATACGGCACAATGGTGATGCAAATAATGAGTCTTGGATCGATGGAAACGATTGAATTTGGTATCATGCTCGGCACGTTTATTTCAGTAGTTGTCATTTGGTGGTATTCACGAAAACAACTAAATGAATTAAAAAATGAAATCTGGGTTTCTGTTTATTCTGACTATACTCGAAGATATGCAGATATTATTGCCAATTTTCCTGAAAATATTAACGAAAATGATTTCAAATACAAAATTTAAAAACAGAAGAATATAATCGTGTAATGAGAGCGATGCGATTGTACCTAGATCTCTGTTATGAGGAATATTGTTTATATTATAAATACAAAAAAATAGATAAAAATCTATGGTTAGATTGGAAAGAAGGAATAGAAGTAGCTTTATCAAAAAAAGCTTTTAAGGATGCATGGACTATTATACATAAAGATACAGTATTTTCAGATGAATTTGATAAATTTATACTAAATATAGTTAATAAAAACAAATAAATAATATATAATTTGTGCCCTCCCCCATCACCAAAAACCAAAACATCAAATGGGCGATAGAGCCATCATGCACCTGCGCCGATACCCTCCGAATTCATTCGGGGGATCGGTGACTGCTCGCGATAGAACACTCATGCTCCCGAAAGGATATATGATGAGAAAATTCTTCCTAAATACTGAAAACAGGCGCATATACTCAGCTTCGAGATTTTATCAGGGCGAATTTGATTGTAAGAATGAAGAACATCCACAAGGTGTAATGCAATGGATAAAATCATTCCAGAGACTGATTGGGGAAGTTTATGATTTTCAATTATGTGGTAAGATTCTTTTCGAGTAAATATTTTAATACACGCTCTTCATCGTGTTTTGATAAATATATATCACATATATCATCACCAATACCGTCACCAATGTGAATCTGTATTGGCAAGAATAATTCCAATCGCTTAGTAACTTCATGATTTACATCTTCTATATACGAAATGGATAAATCAAAAGCATTCCCTGTTTCTATGTATAATTTTGAAATGGTGGTTTTAAATTCATCTTTAAATTTAACGCTATATGAACGACCAAATTTATAATTAGTATATTCTCGTATTTCTTTTAAATGTTCCAACAAATTCAAGTAATCTATAGGAACTAATTTAGTCTCTACCAACTTACTATTAATAAGATTTATTAGTTTTTTATGCTTCATCTCATGCAATGCATCTATGGGCGTTCTAAAATCCATATAAAGCATTGCCATTCCCATATGGTAAAGAGAATAATAAAATCCAAACGATGGAAGAAGCACGCTTTTTGTTTGTTGATATGTACTTTCAGCCGACTCTCTAAAACAGACTGATGTAAGTATTCGATGCGCACACTTCTGTAAACGTTCTACCCATTCTTCTTCACCTTTTTCATCTATAAAATTACGTAAATTATCACGATACGATTGCTCCATAATCAAAATCACCTTTTATCAAAACAATATACTATCTTAAATCCTCTATCCGTTTTGATCATTTCTCATATATTATATTCATTATCTCATTATATCAAGCCTTTTCTATAGTTATGTTACTATTATTTTTCTCCTTTTTTTCTTTTTTTGATATCCTCTTTTGAGAATCATCTTGATCAGTATTGGTCTTCTAAAATAGAAAGAAGATTAAATGCATTAGGTGCTGAAGGTTGGGAAGCTTATAGCGTAACCCCTGATGATTTCACTGGCAATGGCGAAGCGTGCGTCATCGTCCATTTGAAAAGGCAAATAAATCGATAAGTCAAACCCGCTGCGGCGCCTACTGCTATTTAGGAGACCGCTTCGGCGATCTTGGCTTTGGCCTTCTGAGTGTTTTATAACCGCTTTCCTATTTTTAAAAATACCCTTAAGATACAAAAAATAGTACCAAAAATAATAAATATGAAGTGAGACGTAAACATTTTGGAGTTTGTGAGAAGGAATTATGCCTCAATAGTGTGCACTCTTGAGGAGATACGATATGAAAAATGAAGATGAAAAATACGAACAAATTTCTAATCTTTTAAAGATGGCCGAAGAAGATCCTGATCGTTTGCTAAGTACAATTTCCTCTGTGCTTGAAAGTGAAAGTGATAAGAGTTTATTATCTCATGAATATATTAGGTCTGCAAGATTCTTTGCGTATTCTAAAAAAGCAATAAACACCCTGCAATCAAATAAAAAAATGGATGCTGAAATCATTGACATTATTGAAAAAAGTCTGATAGAAGCAAAGGCAGCAGATGATGTATCCGATGATAAACAGATCGATTATTATGGATCAGAGAGATTAAATTTTCTGGCTAAATTATTAAATGAGGTCAAACCAGGGCGTGTACAAGAATTATGGGGGAAGACCAAGCTATATTATTTTGGAGATGGACTCAGCATGCATGAGGCAGTAAATTTGACTTGGGAAGAAATCTTTGAAGGCTTTGGTAATATCTTTTTTACATTTCCTCGTATTGTAAAACACGCAATAATAATGAAGCCATCAGGGCAAAAATCTATTACTTTATTTGTATCTGAACGACCTGAATATACGCAAGGTGTAATCACAATATATAGAGATGGAAAAGTAAATGTTGCAACAAGAACTAACTAGATAAAGAATGAAATAAATAAAGAAATCGAAATAAAAAAGACGGAAATTTCGACTCTCAAAAAATAGTTACTGGGTTAATCGATTTTGCAGAAACTTTTATACTGTAAACAAATATTATAGGAGTCGAGAAATGTGATTTGATAATTTGGTGAGGAAAAATAATGGCAAAAAGAACATGCGATGCTTGTGGTTAAACTTAATGGATGATTTTATACTTATTATAGATTGGCTAAAAAATACGTTAATTGCAATTTGAACCACCTATCCCATATTCCGCACATCAACTTTGATTAATTAGGATTTTTCCCCATGCTGAATTTTAATATGTAGTGGTTATTATTCTTTTCCATTTATTGGTAAAATCAAGCCATTTTAGCGATTACATATAAAAGATTAATATTACATTATATAAAAAACCGCTATGCAGAAAAATATTTAAATTATCCATTCCAAGCGCGGAATGTGGGACCTATAGTTCCAATTTGCAATTACCTGAAAACATGATTTATCCGAGTTTTAGGTGGGTTCCAGGGTGGCTTTACAATCGAGTCGTAAATTGTGGAACCAATTCATGGGTGTTCGGTTAAGGAGTTTTATTGACTTATTGCTAATGTTTTTGGATAAAAGTGGCTTTCTACACATTCTTAATTAAACTACTAAGTAGACTTATGTTGCTGGTTTTGTCATCCAAATACTTTTTAATATGTCCTGTAAATCTGCGCTATTTATCATGATTCATCTCTTAACCGAACACCCATGGGAACCAATTTTTGTTGTCAAGAGCATATCCAAAAACTTGTGGCATATTCTTGAAACATTTTTATTTCGATTTAGTAGATAAACTATATAGCCTTTATATTTACCGAATCTAAATTGTGTGAGTGTTTTTTTCTCAAGCTCAAAACCCTTGATTAAAGCTTTTTTCCTTTCCTCAGCTGGGAATTCGTCTGTTTCGAACACTGGCGTTAGTTTATTCAGAGTTAATTCATTGAGATATACTTCAGGAGGATAAAAAAATCTTGCATTTTTATTATTTCTGACCCATGTATATACTTCGGTGCCAGGGTATGGTATAAGGTTGTTGATGCTAAGAAAATTACACTTTAAGGCAGCTCCCGTTAATAAGTTGACATATATAAATTAATAGTTCATGCTGATATAGTATGCTAAAAGTCAGTTTACGGAGCCAATATCAGCAGATGAAACAATCATTGAATGAAAAACAATGGAGACAATACCTTGCATTAGAGGCAAAACGAAAAGGGAATATCACAGCAGTTGCAAAGCGAGCAAAGGTTTCAAAAAATACGATTAAGCGAGGCATACGGGAAGTTGAGAGTGGGAATGTATACGTTCCAGGCGAGCGGATACGAGCACAGGGGGGCGGCAGAAAAAAGATTACCGATATTGATCAAAGCCTCCTTTCTGATTTAGATACACTCATTTCAACCAAAGGTGATCCAATGACCTTTGTAAAATACACGACAAAATCAGTTGCACATTTACGAGAGGGACTCGAGCGGATGGGACACAGCATACAAAAGACAGCGTTGTATGATGTGCTTTGTTCGTTACAGTATTCATTAAAAGCGAATAAAAAAAACATTGAAGGGGTATCACATCCTGATCGGGATGCGCAATTTCAGCATATTAACAAGCAATGCGAACTGTTTGAGAAGGCGGGCAATCCCATCATCTCAGTAGATTGTAAAAAGAAAGAACAGATTGGAAATTTTAAGAACAATGGAAAGGAGTGGACAAGGCAAGGCAAAGAGAACGAGATACAGGTAAACGCCTATGATTTTCGCTCTCTTGCAGAGGGATTAGCAATACCATATGGGATATATGATAGATTAAAAAAGCAAGGGTTTGTGAATGTTGGGATAGATCATGATACAGCTGCATTTGCAGTGGAGAGTATCAGGCGATGGTGGAAGGAGTATGGAAACATCCAGTATCCGCAAGCAACAGGGATACTCATTACTGCAGATGGTGGTGGATCAAATGGGGTGAGAAACAGACTGTTTAAACGAGAACTCCAGCGCTTGGTTAATGAAATCAGCCTGCCAGCAACGCTTGCTCATTATCCTCCAGCAACCAGTAAATGGAATGTCATCGAGCATCAGTTATTTTCGTTTATCTCTATTAACTGGCGAGCAAAACCATTAACCTCACTAGCGGTTATTATAGAGCTCATATCCCATACAACCACAGCATCAGGGCTTACGGTTTCAGCTATGGCAGATAGCAATCACTATGAAACAGGAATAAAAGTTTCAGATGAAGAAATGCAAAAACTCAATATTATCCGAAATGAATTTCACGGCGAGTGGAATTACACAATAAACCCACAAAGTGCTCTTCTATAGGTTGTCAAGTTATTTACGAATGTCCCCTAAGATGTTTTCACCTATAATCTGCTGGTTCTGTTACCCCTTCAGTAGATTAGGACTTGTGTAAAAATTCGGTGGATGAAACAAATCAAAAAATTAAAGAACTTTTGGTAAATTGTCGGTTGGTGAGTCGGTGGGTAATAAAAGGTTAGAATTAGATAGAATTTATATTATTAACATTTAATTTATTCGTATATTGTATCCAAAAATTCATTCGTTTGAAAAAATTGTTGTATAATATCAGATGCCCATACAACTAAAGTATCATAGTATTCATCGTCTTTCCCTACCAGATGGTAATATTCCTCGCCTATTACTGAAATGGGATGATTGCATTCGGTTTTAAAAAAATTTGCTGTATTATTAAATCGTTTTAGGATCTCTTTATCTGTCTCGATTTTGCATCTTTTAATTGCTTCTGCCCTACTTTTATCATCTTCATTATCCTCAATCTCTATTGCATAGTGGTCTTTAACTAAATCTTTTATATCTGTAGAACTTATAAGGGTGTAACCAAAATCTTTCTCGATCTTGTAATGATCGTATGGATTATTTGTGCAAACAGTAATTAGTGATTGGGTAGTAGATCCAAAATAGAAAGGTGGTGTGTTTATATCGTTTAATACAATCATCTTTATAAGACGTCCTCCACACTTACAAAAAGGAAAGTTAATATCAATTAGTTCAACTTGTTCGGTTTTTCTGTTAAAATAAGCAATAAAATATCGTTTTCCCTCCTTTTGGAATTTTTCATAATCTTGTAATTTCTTAAATCCAACATTAGTTGTTACATCTAATCTTACCTGCTCATTATCGACCATTCCTGAGAAATCGGTATGGTCACCAGAGTCTAAAGCTGGAATCAAGCTCCATTCATCTTTTTTTAAATCGAACACTTTCAATTCGGCTTCCAAACCTACTAAACTACGTTCGTCTAAAGGGTATAATTCTCCTTTGAGTATGTAGTTTATAGTACTATCCAAATCCCCGTACTTGTTGTAATGACGAAACATGTGTCGGCGGCAGTTATCATAAATATCAATAGGATTATAAGTTTTTGACATAGATATTATACTTACAGTCTTAAAATAAAAAAGTAATGACGTTGAAATCATGCAAATTCGCTAACCAATTCATCATCCTCAAATTTAATACCTTAAGAATATAGACACACTCAAGTTTCGCCAAAGCCCTTTTACCACTCGATACTTAACTATTGATTTTATCCAAGTAATTTTTACATGTGTCCCGATCCACCGAAGATTACACAGAACCTCAAATTTTCCAGTCGAAATGATGCACTTCGATTTTACGCATATTTTGTTACATTATTATGATGATGCTTGTCTCCAGTCGAAATGGTACACTAACATATGCTTAGTCCTGGCTTTTTTTCCGAAAAAAATAAAATTATACCGCCTTTATTCTGCCCATCCTTGCTTCATAAGCCATACCCTCATCCATTATGCTCTTTACCAAGGTCATGGCGGTATCCGGTGATGCCAGTTTGCGCTGCACAAGCCTGTCAGCGAAGGCATTTCCGCCAACTGTGCCGTCCTCGGACAGGGAACATAGCTCTTTCAAGAGGTTATATCCTGCTTCAATGTTTGATCCTTTAATCTCTTGCGTTGCATTCTGAGCTACCGGAGGCTTAACTGGCTGTGACGCGGAGGGTTTTACCTGCTCATTAGAGGCTGTATCTGGCTTCTTCACGCCTCCATCGCCACTGTCTATCCCGGGTTTGTTATCGTTGGGCACCTCTTTACCTATGGCTACTCTGATCATGCGCTTGAGTTCATCTATCTGCGGGTTGTAGATGGATATTACGGTTTTCTGTTCCTCTGTATATTTTCCTGCTGCCATGAACTCTTTCAGTGCCTTTATTCGTTCAACCGTGCACTTTGCGGTCTCCCCAATCCAGATGTCTACGATTTCCCTGGTTACTACACGGAGGGTCTCTGGCCTTATACTGATATAGCATCTGCCATCCTGCGGTTTGTAGATATTGAGCTTGCCCACAACTGCTGCAAAGACAGGTATTTTGTTTGAAAGTTCCCGGAGTATTGCTGCAACCTCGGGCTGGTATATACCTGCCACAATGTTAATACCTCCTGTCGGGTCAACAAGTCTTCCCTTTACGAAACTGGCATTCTGCGAATCTATCTCCTCAACCTCTGTTAGCGCGCCGCATATAAATACGCGGTTTATCCTTGCGCCGGTAGGTGATAGACAGTATGAAGGAGCAAACCTGTCGCCCTTTGCATCTTCCTTTTTCTCTGCCTGTATCTGTATCTGGGATAGCTCCCGGGCAAAGACCCTGATAGCTGGCTCTCTTTTGAATTTGAACTGCTGCTCTGCCATTTAAATCGCCTCCATAGACGCCATTATTGCATCTGCATTTAATGCGGTTGTCTGGGGAGCTATAGATTTCACAATGATGTATCTGCCTGTGGAATTGCCTTTAACTTGGTAGTATCTGCCCATCAGCATGTCTTCGATTACTTGTGCGACTGCACTCTGGTCAAGGGCCTCTGTTGCCATCTCTTTTGCCCTGACGAGGTTGATACCGGTTATCTTGAAAGTCTGCTCTGCATCGAGGAGAAGTTCTTTTATTTCCTTACCGTTATCAATGACCGCTTTGATTCTCAGGTCGAATATACCTTCCACCTTACCGTGTTCACCGCAGATACCGTTTTTTATTTGCCTGTTACATTCAGGGCATCTCTTGATAAGTCCCGTGCCTGATTGAATGCTAACGATAGCACCTGTGAAATCCTCCTCCTGCCTGATAGCTATATCAGAGGGGATTTCTTTGATCGAAGTTGCTTTGTTGAATTTGATCTGAAATCTTTCGTTATATACATCCGTTACGGCATTTTTGATCTCGTAGCACTTCCCTTCCACCATAGGCTGAAGCCCTGATGACTCCCACATTGTGAATCTGATAATACCTGATTCATCGCCAATCAAGCCAGCCTGGGTTATCTTATCTGAAGCGTTTTCCCATAGCTGTATCAGTTTTACTTTGAGAGTGACCCACTTGCCGCTTTCTTTTATATCAGCGATTTTGATGAGCGCTGAATTGCCCTTATAAATATCGGAAGGATCAATACCTGCCGATTCGGCTAGAGCGCGGATTACATTCCTCTTCGCTTCGTTTCCAGTTACCTTGAATTGCTTAAGGGCGTTCAACTTGGCTGTAATCTGTTCAGGTGTTGCCGTAACACCAATGTCCTTTAAAGCGGCTTGAATTTCTGCCGTATCGTTACTAAACATTTTAAAATCACCAACTGGCTGTATGGATTTATTTCAGAGATTACCTAAACCTATTTTGATGAAAAAACGTCAGGGAGGATGCCATTGGACGATATATCTCCTGGGCACCAAGTTGCTCTCATGGTTCAGTCTGAAATAGATGAGAGATAGTAAAAATTATATTTCGTCACATAAAACACGAGTATAACAATAAGTAATAATAAAATCGATATATGCAGGCATCGTACATCTTACAGGTTTGTGACTTGTATTCAAAAAAGTTGCAATTTTCAAAGAGCATCTATGAACCGATTACTCATTATTAATTTCACCCCGCTTTGAATAAGTATATTAAAGGTGATAACTTATTTATAGTTCATTGAATTTTAAATATAAGTGATAACATGAAAATAGTCGGCAAAATTATGTTATTTTTTTCTTCATATTTTCTGCTTTTTGTAGTTCTATTCTTGGGCGAAATTAATAATTATTTAAAATTAAAACCAGATGAATCAAAAATTCCAATAGTTGGATTAATGATTATTTATCTAATTTTTATTTTAATCTCATTGTACTCTATACTATCTTTTAAGAAAAATTACGCTTTTGGTTCAATAAAAAGTGAGATTATTATATATATTAAATCAGTCTCAAGCGGAAGTCAAGAAATAATATCTTACCTTATTACTATGGTCATTCCCTTATTTGGAACTGATTATTTTTCATTATACATTTCAGAAAATAACTGGGTCAAACTACTTACTACGCTCACAACAATAGCCTTTATATTAATTTTTTATATTAATACGAATCTAGTTGTAATAAATCCTATGTTATTTTTATCTGGGTATTCTATAAATAAAATAAACTTTCAGTACGAAGAAATAGGTATTGAATTTGAAGGCGTTTTGCTATCTAGTAAAAAATTGAATCTAAATTCAATAGAAAGTAAGACTATTGTAGATAAAATCGACGAAAATACTTTTATTATAAGGAGGGTTTGAATTGTCAAGAGAAGATATTGGCAAATTAGAGAAAGAATTACATCATTATATAATTTCAAGTGGAAGAATTGAACCATTAATTACCTTATATGGTAAGGAAAAAAAGGGAGGTATAGGGAAAATTATAAATTTGAGCATATCTTCAGAGAGTAGCCTATTAGAACTGATTAAAATATTAACAAGTTATCGTGAAATATTATTCAATTATATTGAGGGAGGATTTGATTTTAAGGATTTAAATAATGGCGAAGACGGCGGCTTAATCTTTAAGATAATGAATGAAAATGATTTAAATAGAACAAATCTTATATTTAAGGCTAATGAAATTAATAATATTAATGATTTTTTAAATACAAATAAATTTGAAAATGTATTTTTTATAATAAAGATTAATCTAAATGAATCTGGGGACAAAAAAATAATTCTTCTAAAATCTATAAGCCAAACCTATTCTGCAAAGAAAAATAGTTTTTCTGTTTTTTTAAAATCATTCGATGACAGAGAAAGAATTAAATTCTTAAGTAATAAAGAATATTTGATACTTGATGAAAATTTTGAGATAACTGCCCTTGTTGATAATTCATGTTTGTTTAGTTGGAACAAAATTCCAGGAAACGACAGCTCTCGACTCATAGAATTTCTAAGACAGCAGTTTTGTCTTGATTGGATAGGAACAGCAAAAATTGAAAAAATTGATACAGATAAGACCATAAAAATATATAAAGAAGAGAATTTTGTTACGATAAGTCTTAACGATAAAAAAACCAAGGTAGACCTAAAAATTAATGACGGTAGAACCGATGAATTTATTGCGAGGATACAAAATGGTGAGGTTAAAATATACTCGCATTCCTTCTTTTTTATTACAAATAGGAAGAAATTTGAAGATTTATATGAATATCTTGAAAGCTATAAAAATGCATATGATGTACTTAAAAAGGGTTTGGATTTTATAGATTGGAGCGGTGCACAACCGACGGCAGCTGTTCTAAGAAATTGTTATAGTATTGCTAATTTTGTTCGACTAGAAGAATGCATTTCAAAATTAAAAACAGAATTAACATCGACTGATGATAATACAATAAAAAGAGCGCTAACAGCTAAAGAAATAGCTTATAGCGTTAAAAATGGGAATATAAAAATAGTTCCGCAAGGACCTCAACAATTGAGAGCATTGCTGAAAATTATAAAAGATGGAACTGCAAAAACTTGCCTACTAGATAGAGAGGGCATCAGCTCAGATTTTGAAGAGCTAAAAAAATAACATTAGAGAAAGTTTATTTGTTTTGTGCCCAATTTTAATAAATATTTCACAATCAAATAATTAAAGAACCAAGCATTAGCCTCGATGCTTTGGACTTTCCGAAGCAGTCCGGGGTTGCCTACGACTGCGAAACGGATTATTTATGCTCATCACTTTCCTGAGTATATGCATCACTCCAACAAAGTATATAGTCTAATAAATAATCTAAAGATACAAACGCCTCCCAATGATCGAATAAACTGGAGGCTTGATAGGAGGAGATTTAGAGGATGAATCAAATATATAAACAAAAATATCGGCAACATTTCGTTTATTTTCTTGAGACCAGACTTTCAGGCTATCTAAAAAATTATTTCTTGGATAAAGTGATGATTTATGCAGGAGATTCTTGAAAAGTATTGTTTGAATAAAAAAGCCAATGGTCTGCTTCTGCTGAGTATGCCCACAGGATTCGGCAAGACTCATAATGTACTTGATTTCATATACAAACATTACAAAGACTTTGTTGCTCATAAAAGGAAAATATTCTTTGTGACCAACCTAAAGAAGAACCTCCCTTATCAAGAGCTACAGAAACGGTTCAGAAATAATGATGCAGAAGATGCTTATAACAGGCATGTCCTTTTCATTGATTCAAATGCTGATGCTGTTATTAACCATCTCTTATCCATCGACTCTCAAATTCCAGATAAGTTTAAAACTGAGAACTATAATCGATTGAAATCCCATATTGAAACTTTAAAGAATGACGGAAAGCTACCGAAAACGGTCAAGAGTATCCTAGAAAATGAAATAGACAAGAAACTGGAACCAGCTTTCCGCAAATCCATCAGCGAACATCTTCACCGAGAGTTTGAGACTAAGAAGAAGCGGTTGGATGCTATTAAAAACGACCCCGGTTACCAATGGATTGGGAACCTTTATCCGGCTGTCTTTACTGATGAGAAAACAATTATTTTTCTAAGCATGGATAAGTTTATTCGCAAGAATACTACTCTTGTGGAGAGGTCATATTATTTCCACGAACGCCTGCTTGAAAAAGCAGTAATCTTCATTGATGAATTTGATGCCACTAAAGAGACTGTACTCGGAAATATCATAGAATCCGGGTTTCGCCATCGAATCAACCTTCTCGATCTGTTCCTGAATATCCATAGCCACCTTATGGAAAGCGAGTATCCTGAAGGTTTGTTGCAGGAATCTAAACATCGTAAAAAAATGGCTAAAGGAAAGAATTGGCGATCACCCCATGAGATAATCCGTGGCCTCCAACAACATGCTAAAGATATTTTCGAGAAATATAATCTTCGACATACTTACAAATCCCACAAAGAGTTTTCTTCTAATAAACGGAATTTCCTTTTCTATGACTTTCAGTTTCATAATGTGCTGGACGCTCGAAATAAACGAATCGAGGTCTTCCGGGATAATAAAAATCGTACTAACTGGATTAAAGCTTCGGAAGTGAAAACAGAAAGTTCTGACATAAACATTCGTTACCTCTTGAGCGATATTGCTAGATTCCTAACATATTTTCAACGAGATATCGGTTATCTGGCAGACAACTACTGTCACCTTAAAAAGGAGGACGATACAAATCAGGATGCTTTTCCTTTTGAATCAGCTATTAGAACGGTCCTGAACAGTTTCTACCTTGATACGGATTTTGTGAATTTCCTGACAGACAATATAATGGAGGGGAATTTGCTTTTTTATTTGCGTTCTAAAAACAACGAAATCCAACGACAGGCGTTCTATGATGTCGGTTTCAGCTACCACGATATTGTGGATAGTGATGATCATGACACTCTTTCAAAGATTTACATGTATAACTTTTTCAGAACACCGGAATCATTTTTATTGGGCATCTGCTCGCAAGCAATGGTAGTAGGAATTTCTGCTACAGCGGGATTATATACAAATATCGGGAATTACGACTTGGAATACCTGCACTCCCATCTTGGGAAGGCATTTTTCAGCATCTCAGATAATCATAATCACCTTCAACGGATAAAAGAACAATTTTCTAAGACAACTTGTGGATATGATAATATCTCCATTAAAACGAGGTTCATTGGAACTGAAAATCCCGAAGAAACTTTAGCAATGCTTCAATCGTTGCTGGATGATAAGGCTGCTGCGGATGAGCTTAGGAACAACGTGAAATATAGCAATCCAGATGCCGTTGACCAGAAGATTAACTTTATTTTTTCCCGCTATGTGCGTGGTTTGATTGTATGGAAGTACTTCCTGGATAACCCAGGAATCCACGCATTCCTCTGTTTTTTTAATAAATTCCCAAAATCTGGTGATCTAGAGTTCGATTTTGAAGTTTTTTCACAATATGCACAAATGATTCAAGATGGAGTTGCATCCTCAGGTAATGAACCAGTTTCTAAAACTATTGTTATTCTGACTAGCTCCGACTTCGATGAGAATAAGACAAAATTATTGGCTGACCTGGGCGCCGGTAAACGGCGGTTTATTCTATCTACTTATTCGACTGTTGGAGCTGGACAGAATCTACAATACCCAATCCCGGAATCTTTCCATCCGATACACATAAATGAACTCTCAGCTAGCGAGAAAATGGATATCGATGCTGTTTATTTAGACCGTCCAACAAATCTTCTTGTGAATATTTTCAAGGATAAGATCGATAACGAGGAGTTCATAAAATATCTCTTCCAGCTCGAATTTCTTCTCGAAAATGGCGCAATCTCACCAAAAGCATTTAAAAGCAAGCTTGACGAAGCTTTTCATCGATTCATTGGCAGGCGCAAGCAGAAGGTAAGGGCAGAGGATTTTATCAGCCTCTATAAGACCGAGGCATACACACGCTTCCTTAACAAACTGGTAATCCAGGCAATTGGGCGAATCTGTCGAACTAACATGAAAGCTCCTGTAATTCATATTCTTGCCGACTCTGCAATTCGCAAGCATTTAGTACGGTTCTCTCTGCCAGATGATGTGATCCCGGTTAAAGAATATACAGCATTACTTGATTCAGCTGGTGAAAAAACGATTATTCCTACGCATATCGAAGAACTTCAAAATAGAGGATCAAATAGGAGCAACAGAACAGCCGCATTTATCCTCTACCAACTGAAACCTCCATGGACTGAGGAAAGTGTAAAACTATGGCAGGACCTTAGAAAATACGTGCTTAAACACCCGACAATTTCCGTAAATGAGAGCTGTGATCCCAACTGGAATCTTATTTACGTAGAGCTACCATCGCCGGGACGCTCCTATCGATTTACTCAAGAAAAAGATTATAAATTTAATGAGGTCTTCTTTTCAACTGATAAAGGAACGCAGGAAGTGAGTGAACAAGCCGCTAGATTGCCTGAATTGATGGCAATAGGGCCACTGCGCAAGCTTTTTGAAGATAATAATTGGGCAACTAGTTTTCCTGAAAGTAAGCTCATACTTACACCTCCGATGTTTAACAATATCTACAAAGGAGCTTTAGGCGAAGTATGTGGTCACCATATTATACATGATATTTTAAAAATTAACCTAAAAGAATTGGAGATTTCCGAGTTCGAGAAATTTGATTACAAGACTGCAGACAACATTTATTTTGATTTTAAGCTCTGGGATGATCAGATTGCCATCTCCGCAGATGAAATAATCCCTAAGATCAGAAGAAAGATGGAAGATTGTAATGCAAGCCGCGTGTTTATAATCAATATATTGGGAAGACCTGGGGAAGAGTTTCACCCGACAATATCCTCTGA
>OBLY010000036.1_pt1 | contig 16994 bp, 13 predicted proteins | sample 1539041 | NCBI WGS metagenome assembly OBLY01 (sample SAMEA2690973, study PRJEB22502) | sediment metagenome | biome: Billabong; feature: Tropical; material: Sediment | place: Australia | collected 2013-05-14 | depth 1 m
CATGTTACATGAACCTCTTGTCCAATTCCCCCGGCATGGCGGAATGCATTGTTCAGGGCTTCCTGGACGATTCTGTATACTGTGATCTTGATCGGAAGGTCTGTTTGCGAAGGCAAGCCGGAATTGCTGGACTTCACTTTCGTGCCAGTCCGCCTTTCATGAGAATTCACGACTTTTGAAAGTACTTGCTCCAGACTTAAATTCTCTAATTCTGGCAGTCCTAATCCGCTGGCAAGCGCCCTTACTTCCTGAATCGCGGTCTGTAGTGAGGTTTGGATGGCAGGAAGCTGCTCCTGGCAGATATTCTTGGGAATGATTGTTTGACAGCAATCATTTTGTCCAATAACCCTGTCCATTCTTAAGAGTGCTGCGCCAAGCTCTTGCACTGGTCCGTCGTGGAGCTCGGCGCTGATCCGTCGCAGGAAGCGTTCATTTACTGCGGAAGCATTGGCGGCAGCGCGCTGGACACGCTGCTGCAGCTCTCCATTTTGAGCTAATAATTCACTCAAGCTTTTCACCTGTTCCGTTAATCTTAGTTTTTGGCGGTCAATGGTATTACTCGCCCAGCGGACGAATCCAATCAGAGCTAGGTAGATCAGAAGCATGGTCGACCCCAGAACTAGCCAGGTGTGCCACTGCGCTGTTAGGATGTCCATCTGCAGGGCATCCACCATCTGATAAAACTCAGCTACGGCAATGATTTGATCGGTTCCTATCAGCCGCACCGGGCTATAAACCTGCAGCAACCTGGAATATTTTTGCCTTTCATCCACATTTTCAGGGCTCTGTAGGTTGCTGATGTTGGCGGCTATTTTCCCTTGCCAGGCAGCTTGGAGCCCCTCATCGATTGGAAACGATTGTCCGATTAAAGACGGATTCGTGCTGTAAATAACTTTTCCCTTTTGATCCCAAACCTTAAAGGTTACGATTTGTCTTCCGAGGTCTGTCTGGGTCAGCAGATGGTCCAAGGTCCAGATATGTTCGTGGGTAATGGCTTTCGTGGTGCTGAGTTCTTGCAAATTTGGTGCGATAAAACTAATTGTATATAAAGCTGAAGTGGATGCGGATTGATGGATGACTCCAGCCTTGATTTGTTCTCCCATCCACCAGCCAATCCCGAAGGTTCCCAAAACCATAATGATCAAGCCGATGATCGAAAACCTTTGAAATAAATTTAGCCTTTTCATGGCTTGCCAGATTCCTCTCATTCACCAATCGAATACCGTTAAATTTTCGGTTTGGTTAGTTCATAAAGAATTCCACGAGATACTTATCAGTAGACTTTGGTCGAACCCTATGGGACGTTAGTTCATGGACCAATGAAGGGGCAATTTAACGACCAAAGCCCGTAACAGCTATCAACATAAATGAATATTATATACCCAACTTTATCTTATTTCGCTGGCCATTACGCCGGCTATATGATTGGAGGAATTAATGAAAATAAAGCTTTTGCTCTTCAGCCTCATCTTGGTCGCGTTGATCGTTTCTGCATGCGGAGCAGCAACACCAACAAGCATACCCCCCTCAACCGTCGCGCCTACCGCAGCCGTACCGGTCACTGGTTCGACCCCTGCATCCAGCCAGGCGACCGGACCCGCCACCGTGAACCTGAGCCAGGGCGCCTCTCTGGGCTATTTCCTGGTAGATTCAAGAGGGATGACCCTGTATATTTTCACAAATGATACTGCCAATACCAGCAATTGCAGCGGCACCTGTGCAAACAATTGGCCGCCCTTATTGACAAATGGTGCGCCGACGGCTGGAACGGGTGTAAATGCATCCTTGTTAGGGACGATCACTCGTTCAGATGGTGGTACGCAGGTAACTTATAACGGTATGCCTTTGTACTTTTTCGCTGCGGACAAGAATCCTGGCGATACCAAGGGTCAAGGGGTTAAAAATGTCTGGTTTGTAGAAGATGCGACCGGAACACCCATTAAATCAGCCCCCGCAGCGGCCGGATCAAGCAGCAGCTCGAGCAACGACGCCGTGGTCAATGTAAGCCAAAATTCAACGCTGGGCTCCTTCCTGGTGGATTCCAAAGGAATGACCCTTTACCTCTTTACCAAGGATACTCCTAATACCAGCAACTGCTACGGTGGTTGCGCCGCCTACTGGCCGCCTTTATTGACCACAGGATCGCCTGTGGCGGGCACCGGCGTTACCGGAACCTTGCTTGGAACGACCACTCGCACGGATGGCACAACGCAGATTACCTATAATGGTTGGCCTTTGTATTACTATATTGGCGATAAAGCTGCTGGTGATACTAACGGGGAGAATGTTCAAAATGTCTGGTTCGTGATCACACCTGGTGGAGCGAAGAAATAAGTTGACAACTGCCAATATTCTCGCATCCCTCCATTTCCGGTAGAAAGAAGAACTCCTCTTCTTGTTGGGGAGTTCTTCCATTTTGTGTAATCTGCACTTCGCATCATTAATGATTTTACTATTGCCGGTTATTTCTTCACTCCAAATACATGAACATCGAAACCAACCTCGAAGAGACGCTGCCAGGGTAAATGGATTTTATCAACCTGAATGTCTTGAGCTAGACCAATCTCGATGAATTGTTGCTTTAATTCCTCCGCTTTGGAAGCAAGCAGATCTTGCAGCTTATTCAATACTTGCGGAATCTTATCAGCGGGTAGTAGTTCCATAGTTGGCTGGAGCCCTATTGTCGGTAAGAACTGATAAGCCAGTAGAGTCCGGACCAGGGTTTGATAATAATAATCGTCAAGGTAACGGCGGAATAGAAATACTAGGTGGGCCGTTTTTCCTGAGGAACTGAAATCCTTTACTTGTCTAACAAGATTCAAAGCTGCCTGCGCCAGCGCCGTTCCAAGAGTATTGCCGGCTGTGTTCCAACCCGCGAACGCAGATAAGCGCGGCGCAAGACCGGTTTTAAGAAGGTTTTGCAGCAGGAAAAGGTCGGCGCCATTGACGAATGCCACATCCGCCAGCGCGGCTGGATGTCCATTTTCAAGCGCATTTCGGATGGCGCAGGTGAATTCTTCTATATTGCGGAGGGGTGTCGTCATTTCCAGGAGGGTGTTACGGGCATATTCATCTTTTAAAAGAGTCGATCGATCGTCCGGATGCGCCAGTTCTTCTGCAATGAGCGTCTGTAATTCTGCGATGCCTTGACTCTTCGCCGGGGCATTAATAAAAAGATGAAAGTCAGCCTGTTCTGCTGATTGGGCGATGGTTCCTCCAAGCGGCGATAAATGAGCTTTGAGCATCTCGTGCATCGGACGGTCTTCATAGGAGGTGATGATGTGGTCGCTGGAAGTGCTGGAATAAAGCGGCCAAACCCGCGGTGCAATCCCCGTCAGTTGACAAGCGTACCGGGCCAATAATAGGCTGCCAGTCTCATCCGCACCGGGATAGGTGATGGCCCGATCCGAAAGTCCTTTGATCCGAATAATGGCTTGTAACCGGCGGGCTTCGGCGATGTTCCAGCCATAATCCGCGGTGTCATCCTGGGGTAAGATCAGGTAATCAAATACGCCTTCGCCCAGCCAATCCAGCATGGTGCGATTGATTTGATGGTTTCGACTGCGGCCTTTTAAGTAATCCGCGTAAACTTCCGCGGGTATTTGCTCATGAAGGAAGCTGAATTCATCGATCTCTGATTGATTGGCCTCTTGAAGCCTGGATTTATGCTCTAGATACGAAATGCGGAACATACGCTTCCCATATTGGGCCCAATAGGGTTTTTCTTCCTCCGCAGAATTGTCTCTAGAGATGCGCATGATCACGTTAAAGGCTAGGATTTTTAGCTCCGGCCTTTTCCCTTTGAGTGTCTTTAGGATGGATAGGCGTTCGAGTACCTGGTCTGCAGAGTCGCTTGAGGTGCGTGATGGTATCAGGCCGCCATAGCCTAGAGTGTCTATCGCGATTAAGAGCGAATCGGCTTCTTTTGCGGTCATAGCTAACCACCGAATCAACTCTTGATGTTGGCTGGACCGCCATGGATTTCCTAATGCCTGGCGATCCGGAAGATCGACTTCTAGCCCGGCTATGGCAGCTAATTCACGTGGGTAATCATAATTGACCGGACGGTCGTCCAGTGGAAGGACTGCGATTCTGGTCATCGGGTACTCATTTTCCGAAGTGCCCCCACAAAACGGGCGGTAATCCATTGTGGTCGGGTGATCGCGCTGCCGACCACCACTGCATGCGCCCCTAGCTTCAATGCCCGAGCGGCCTGCTCAGGCGTACCGATCCGTCCCTCGGCAAGCACTGGTATCCCATGGCTGGTGAATGATTTTACCAATTGCTCGAGCAGGAAAAAGTCTGGCCCTGGTTGAGATGGACTGTATGAGGTATAGCCGGAGAGGGTCGTGGCGAGGAAATCTGCACCAGCTTCGACTGCAATGTGGCCTTCCTCTGTTGTGGAAACATCCGCCAGGACGGGTCGAGCTATCTGTTGATGGATCCGCTTGATCAAGTCTGCCACGGATTCTGCCGGGCGGGGACGGGAAGTGGCATCCAGAGCAATAATATCGGCGCCGGCTTCGGCAACCGCCAGGGCCTGCTGAAAGGAGGGAGTGATCCTGACGTCAAAACCTGACATGTCAACCTTATACAGACCAATGATTGGTACGTCTATGGTTGCGTGGATGGAGGCAATATCCTCCGGTCCGTTTGCCCGGATGCCCACGGCTCCTGCTTCAACCGCCGCCTTGGCCATTGCGGACATGTGGCTGGAACCATACAGAGGCTCCTCCGCTTGAGCCTGGCAGGAGACGACCAGGCCGCCTCGAAGATGTTCGATCAATTCATTAAGATTCATGATATCTGACATCAGCCTTGGGGTTATTAAGGTTATTCGGTCCCTTGGGAGCGGCACTGTGAAGCTAGCTTGTAATGGATATCGGATTGTGAGCGCAGGCGTTCTGCGGCGATCTCGGGAGTAATGTCCCGCTGGGGCATACTGAGGAGTTCATAGCCAACCATGAATTTTCGAACCGTAGCCGAGCGGAGCAAAGGTGGATAGAAATGTGCGTGCAAGGTCCATTCCGGGTGGGACTGCCCGTCATATGGCGCTTGGTGGAACCCCATTGAATAGGGGAAAGACGTCTCAAACAGATTATCGTAGCGAGTGGTGATGGTCTTGAACAGGCTGGCCAGGCTGGTGATTTCCGCTGTAGTAAGCTCGTTCAGTCGGGCTCTTTTTTGGTTGGCGATGACCAGAATCTCGAATGGCCAGACAGCCCAGAATGGAACAACAGCGATGAAATGGTCGTTGGAGGTTACCACCCGCTCCTTCCGTCTCAATTCTTCATCAGCGTAGTCAGACAATAAGCAACGATCATTTTCATTATAGTAAATTAATTGGCAGCCCAATTCCTTGGCAGGCTCGTTGGGAATGCGCTCGTTGGCCCAAATCTGGCTATGGGGATGCGGGTTGGAGCACCCCATGATGGCGCCTTTATTCTCGAACACTTGCACGTGTTGAATGAATTCCAGGGATCCAAGGTCGGTGGATTGTCGTGTCCAGGTATTCAAGACGGATTCAATGGCCGGAAGGTCCATTTCAGGCAGGGTGAGATCGTGGCGCGGCGAGAAGCAAACTACCCTGCAAATGCCTCGTTCCAGCAGAGTGGAAAACAGGGGATGGGTATTTTCAGGAACTAAACCGTCATTCTTTGGCAGCAGAGAAGCGAAATCATTATCGAAGACGAAAGTGCCGGTATATTTGGGATTTATGACTCCACCGGCCCGTTGATTGCCCGGACAAAGGTAGCAGGTGGGATCGTAGGCTGGCAATAACGGTTCGGCGCCTTTTTCTACCTGGCCTTGCCAGGGTCGTTTCGAGCGATGGGGGGAGACTAGAACCCATTCTCCGGTGAGAGGGTTTAGGCGGCGGTGAGGAAAGTCAAGCATCCATGTACTCCTGGACGGGAATTAATCTTCTCATTTGGTTGTTTGAATTCTTTGAGGATAATGCACTTATGGATGGATGACAAGAAGGGGAGAACTAATTTCTCGTGCTCGTAAATAAATTTAGCTTTTGATTATTTTAAGCCAATAAGTTTAGCCCTTCTTATTCGGTTGTGGTAATCTTGCTTCCGTGAGTAAATTGACCGGCGATGTGGTTGCCCAGGCGAGCCAGGGCCAATGAGATCATTTGCGCGGGTAATATTTCCACGATTGGCAAAACCGAATCCGGAACTCTCGGAATATGGAATATATGCGGGCCCGGGGCGGGTTCCACGAGAGCGCCTGCGCCTCCCAGTTGGAGAACATCATCGACTAATTTGCGATTAAGTCCTTGAGTAGGAGGGCATCCTTCATAGACCAAGACAAAGGTCTGCGGTGAAACCAATTCCAAAGGACCATGGCGGAATGCTGCCGAGCTCATGCCTTCGGTTGGGAAATGGGCTGCCTCTTTGATGATCAGCCCACCGGTTCCCACTGCCGCCAAAGAGCCGCCTCGACCCGTGAGGATCAAATATGTGATTTCCTTAAGGAGTTGCTCAAAGGCGTTCACAAAAGAATCCAGGCCCAATAAATACTCATAAACCGCCTTGGGCGCTTTTCTCAATTGGGACATTCGATCCGCTCCGTCTTTGCCGTTGAGAAGCGTTTCCAGGAGTCCCAACGCAGCCAGGGCCGTCACATAAGTTTTACAGGAAACGGTCGATTCGTTCCCTGCACGGGTCAATAGAACAGAGTCGGCTCTATGGGTGAGAGGCGTGTTGGATGTATTGGTTACGGCAATCACTTTAGCGTTGCGAGGAAGGCGGTCCATCAGCTGTAGAACTTCAGCACTGCCACCCGATTGGGAAACTGCCACCACTAACGAATCGTTTGCCAAAAGAGGTTGCCCATGATGGACGAGTTCAGAGGTTTCTATCATCTGAGCCGGCAAACCTCCGGCAATCAAGCCCACCCACAAAGCATGAAGAGCGTAGTAGGAAGACCCCATTCCGGTCAGGATGATCCGGCGAAGTGCGCCGGACCGGAGTCCTTCCCTGTAGGATGAAAAGGATTTATCCGGTAATCCTTGAAATGCTTCCAGAGTATTTTCCAGGGCATCGGGCTGGTGGAGTAAATCCTCCATATAGGGAGTTGAATATCTTGGATCAGGCATATTCCTGTGACCTTTTCAGCCAGACCTGGGCGGCGCCTACCAGACCTGTGTTGTTGCCCAATTGAGCAGGTACCAGATGGGTTTTATCATAAGGAACCAACCCGCAGTTTTCGCGGACAGTCCTCTCGATGGTGTCCCAGAAAAGATCTCTACTTTTCATCACACCTCCGCCGATGGCAATCACATCCGGGACAAAGCACGTGACCAGGTTGGCAAACCCCAACCCCAGATAATAGGCTTCCTTTTTCCCCCCACCCCGCGCGGCGTCATTGCCCTGACTCGCTGCCTGACAAACTAATTCGGCGGAGTGAAGACCGGCAGATCTGGCCAATGCCAGACCGCCTGCCAGACTTTCCCAACAGCCGCGGGCGCCGCAGAAGCATTTCGGACCAGTAGGGTCGATCACATGATGGCCTAGTTCCGGATGGGCTCCGTCGACGCCGCGGTAGAGTTTACCGTCGAAGACCATGCCCACGCCAATCCCAGTGCTGATGGTGACGTAGATAAACCTTTTTGCGCCTCTCCCGGCGCCCCAGGCCAGTTCTCCTAATGCGGCTGCGTCGGCATCATTTTCAAGGAAGACATCCACTCCAAACGCCTTTTGAAGTTCAGCGGCAAGAGGGCAGCCTTCCCAATCGGGGAGAAATTCGATCCATCCAAGCGAGCCGGGCATTGGATCGATTGGACCGGTGCAACCAACACCGATCCCTTCCATCTCCCCGCCTGCTTGCCTGGAAGTTTCACCCAACATGGAAATGATAAGTGCCAGGCCTGTCTGCTGGTCCAGATCCTTTCCACTGCGATGTTCTTGACGGGAAAGGATTTTCCCTGCTGCATCTACCATGGCGACAGCAATTTTCGTGCCGCCGATATCGACTGCACCGATCATTCTTTAAGCGCTCCTGCCGTCATCCCTTCGATGAATTGGCGTTGCATGAACAGGAAAACGAGGATCATCGGCAGGGCTGTTAGAACAGTTCCAGCCATGATCTGGGCTTGATTAGAGGTATTCTTCATCTGCAACTGCGCCAATCCAACCGGAAGGGTGAAAAGATTATCACTATTGATTACGATCCGCGGCCACAGGAAATCATTCCAGGCTCCCATGAAGGTCAGAATGATCAGTGTAGCAATGCCAGGTATGGCCAATGGAAGAACAACCTTGAGGAACACATTGAACTCGTTGCAGCCGTCGATCCGGGCTGCGTCGAGAAGTTCATCCGGGATCGACATGAGGAACTGCCGCATCATGAAAATTCCGAACACACTGGTGAGGCTGGGAATGACCAAGGCTTTGTAGGAATCGATCCAATGGAGGGAGGCCATAATGCGGTACATGGGGATCAGATTCACTTGGCTGGGGACCATGAGGACCAGAAGGAAGATGAAGAAGATCTTATCCCGCCCGGGAAATTTGAGTTTCGCAAAAGCATATGCGGCCAGGGTGTCAAAGAACACGTTGCCAGCGGTGATATAGGCTGATACCAGAGTGCTGTTATAAAAATACCGCAGGAAATGGATCTTCGAAATGACGTTGATGTAATTGATCAATGTCAGCGGATTGGGCCACCACTGTGGCGGTGATGCAAAGACATATTGTTCCAGCTTCAAGGAAGTTCCCACCGTCCAGTAAAACGGGATGATCATTAGCATGGAACTACCAGCTAGGAGCAAATAAATCAGGATGCGCCTCGCCGTAAATCCAAAAGGTTTATGCCGCCTTATGGTGATCATGAATTATCTCCTATTTCCTTTCACCAAAGAACCGCCATTGCAGGAAGGAGAACAGAACTAGGATGGCAAACAGGACGTAGGCGATGGCCGAGGCATATCCCAGCTGCAGGTTCATGAATTTCGTAAACAAATAATGAACGATCGTGGACGTGCTGTAGATTGGGCCACCGCTGGTCATGACATAGATCTGGTCGAATACTTGAAAACTGCCGATGATCCCGTATATATAGACAAATAGAATCACGTGGCGAAGTGAAGGCAGGGTAATGTACCATAGGCGCTGAGTTGCCCCGGCTCCGTCGATCATGGCGGCTTCATAGAGTTCACGCGAGATAGACTGCAAGGCAGCTAGGAAGACTACCGTTTCAAATCCAAAGCCTTGCCAGATGCTGGCCAGTGTTACCGAGACAAGCGAGAGATGAGGATTGGAAAGCCAACCGATTTTCCCGAGCCCAATGCTATTGAACAAGCTATTGATCAATCCATCTCGGTTGTAGAGCATTACCCAGATGGTCGACACAACTACCAGGGATGTCATCACTGGAAGGTAATAGGCAGTTCGAAAAAGGGATTGAAATCTGACCCTTTGATTGAGCAGTTGGGCGGTCAACAGGCCCAGGGTTGGACCGATGCCCATTCCCATAATCACGAACAGAGTTGTATTCAGAAGTGTCTTGAGAAAGATGGGATCGTTGGCGAAAAGTTGGATGTAGTTTTGCAGCCCGATGAACTTGGGCGGCTGTAAACCGCTGTAATCGTTTAAGCTCCACCAAAAAGAGACGATCATTGGGAGAAACATGAACACCAGCATGGTTAGAACCGGTACTGAAATGAACAGATAGGGCATGGTGTTCTTGCGGACGAAGCGGGTAAATCGCGCCATGGTGTTCTTGCGGACGAAACGGGTGGATTGAGCTGGGAATGGGGCTACGGCCATTTTATCTGCCATTCTCCGGTCCGGAGGACTGGAATAGAACTGATGGCCGGCTCTCCTCCGGGGAGGAGAGCCGGTGTCAGGGAGCTGAAAGCTTATTTCGTTAGAAGGTCGGAACTGGTCTTGGCGGCTTCGTCCATTGCCGCTTGAACTGTTTTCTGACCGAGAGCAATTTGCTGCATGGCATTGGTGAAGGCTGCATCGATGTCACTCCACTGGCGGACGTAGGGAAAGTGATGAGCGGTCTTCATCGTGTCCAAGAACACTTGAAAAGCCTTTTGACCACCAAAATAGGGGTCGGCAACGTTGACATCGGCACTTTCGAGGGCTGCGGTGAGGGCAGGGGCAGCACCGGCGAGCTTATACACGCCGATCTCGTTCTGGACTTGCATGGCATATTCGATGAATTTCCAGGCAGCGGCGCTATTCTTCGAGGCGGATGGGATCATCAAACCGGTCCCGCCCAGATACGATCCGGGCTGTTTGCCATAAGGATGCAGAGCGACTTTCCATTGACCAGCCATCTCGGGAGCAGCGCTTTTAAGGATGCCCATGTAGTATGGACCATCTGAGAACATGGCAATGCGGCCATCCTTGACGCCCTGGATGCGTTCGCCCTGATCGGTGGTCCAGTTGATGGCAGCGCCAGAAGTCAGCAGGCTGTTGTAAAATTCGATCCCTTGGACCGCCTCTGGTGAATTGAAAATCACGGATTTATTATCCATACTCAGGAGGGAGCCGCCGTTCTCATAGATCCATTGAGAGCCGTGGAAGGTGTCGGCGTCGAACTCATAAAGATATTTATCGCCTTCATGCAGTTTCTTGGCGACATCGAGCAGCTCATTCCAGGTTTTCGGAACTTGCAGACCTTTCTGCTCGAAAAGGTCGGCCCGATAGTAAAGTGCATAGGTATCGAAATCATACAAGGCGGCGACTATTTTATTGTTGTAGCTGATCGCTTCCAGGGCGCCAGGAGTATAGGCATCCGCCCAGGCGACCCCGTTGAGCTTTCCGCCGGAAAGGGCCTTCAGGTCGGTGAAGGCTCCGAGCGCCGCCAGCTTGGGGAGCCAGGTCATATCAATCGTCACCACATCGGGAGGTGTCCCGCCGGTGAGGACCACATTGAGCTTCTGGTTCGTGGTATCCCAATCCAGGGCTTGATAATCGATGGTAATGTTGGGATTCGCGGCCATGAACGGCTCAACCAATGGTTTGATTGGTGTCGCCTCGCCGTAATAATCCCATACAGTGATGGTGACCTTCTGGTTTGCAGCAGGTTTGCTTCCGCAGGCTGTCAGGACGAACAGCAAAACGAGACTCACTAAAAGAGATGAACGAACTATTTTCTTCATGGTATTCTCCTTCCTTTCTGGTCTATTGAATTGTTAGCACTTCCATTCCACAATGGCGCCATCATAGGCATGCATTTTTAGCTGCCAGGCGTTCCCATGGAGGGCCAAATCCTGAATTCCATCATTTGTGATCAGTTTCACCTCCTGTAGATCAAGGGTTGATGAAATCTTAACCTCTTTATCCTGTGGCTGGTGGTTGGCCAGGATGACATATCCCCTGTGGTTGGATAGCAAACCGCCTGCTTCCACTCCTGGATCGGATGTGGAAAACATGGGTTTGATCCCGGCCCATTCGGCCAACGAACGATAGATCTGGTGGTAGCAGGATGGACTTTCAAAAGCTACAGGCGAGGCTCCCAAATAATGTTCCAGCGGGTACGCGCTCAGGAGGGTTTTACCCTTCCCTAACTGATGGCACACAAGAGCGGGTCGGCCGGCCGCGTCCCTCGCAAGTGTTTCGCCGGTGGTGGCAACCAGGGTTGCCGGCCAATCCTGGAGACGGGAGGGATCCGCGTGGAAATAAAGTTCGGTCCCGGCTTCCAGGGATCCAAAAGTCTTTTCAATGGTCAGGGTAATCTCATCGGCGGGAACGTGGTCAGAAAGGTAGGCGCCAAATAAGGTTTCCATTTCCGGGATGGCCGCATCTGCACAGAAGGAAGCGTATAAAGTGCCGCCTGCTTCCACGTAGGAGCGGGCCAATTCCCAGAAGGTCGTATGAACGTGGATCAGGTTCCGTTCGGTGCTCGTTAAAGGTGATGGCAGGAGGATCAATGGATAATGCTGCCAATCCGCGTACTCGCGTGGAAATTCCATTTTTAGACCAGACCGGCGTGCGAGGATGAACGTGTTTAAAAGTGATTGGGTTAACCAAAGATTGGACTCGCGCGATTCAGTTGCTGATTGCGTTGATACATAAGGGATATCGCCCGAACCGGTCAGGCCCGCCCTGGACATATCCCCTTGAGGTTTCGACCATTCATGCGGGATGATGGCAGCCGCCTCAGCCGGACAGGGTTGAAAGCCGGTAAAATCCATGCGTTCGAGCAAACGACTGAATTGCCGCAGTACCTGCCCGCGCGGCCGATCCTGTCTATCCCATGTAGTCAAACCGAATTGGGTTTCATGCGGTGCCAGACGATAAGGAGCTTGTTTGAACAGATCGGAAGCTGCATCGGTAAAGCACCAGGCTAGAAATCCGCTTGCGCCATTGGCAAGTCCCGAATGAAGAGTGACTCGATCGAAAGCTGCAATTTTTTCGGGGTCATATTGAGCAGACGATGCTCCAAACTCATGGATCATAACAGGGAGGCCTGCCCCGCCAGATAAGACGGTCTGGAAAGCGCCAGCATAAGTGCCGCGCTCAGAAAGCATAGGATCGGGAAACCGATCAAATGTATAGATTGAGTAAGGATGAACGGAAAAGAAATCCACATCGGCCGCAAGATTATCGGGTCGAAATGGACCATGATTAATGTCTTCGACATTCGTTCCGACGCAAAGTAAATGGCCTGGATCATATCGGCGCAGAGCTCCGGAAATCAAACGGGTCCAATTGATCGCCATGGCATCGGTTGTTTCATTGGAAACGATCCAAAAGGGCGGCTCGTCGGTTAAATCCCAGGCGAGGATGGCTGGTTCTCCGGTATATCGGCGGGCGAACTCGGCGGCGTGGTCTGTCTGAAGCCGAAGCATTTCCGGATCCATGTGGGGATGTCGTCCTTGCCGCCAGGGAACGTCCCAGTATGCCTCGCCCACCTCTCCGCCAACGAACAAGGTCGGATGCAAATAGATCCCGTATTTATGCGCCAGATCTATAAAAGCATCCAATTGTTGGAAGGCTTTTGGGTTATAGTCCCCAGCTCGCGGCTCGAACCAGGCCCAAAATAAATCGAAACGGACCGTATTGAATCCTAGGTATGCCATTTTGGCGAAATCAGCTTCCAATTCCTCCAGAGACCATTCCAGTGGCCAGCGCAAGCCGGTTTTGGCCGGGACCCAATGCGCCCCGATGGGGATGAACGCCAGGCTGCCTTTGCAAAAATAATTGCCTTGGATGGTCACTGGAAGGAGAGTCATGAAAGCTCCGCAAGAATGCCGGTGTATCTATCCGATGAATTGGCGACCCGTGTAGAAGGTGAACCGGTCGCCCCGGTAAATCGATTCCACGGTTTCTATGGCTTGAAAATCTGCAGAAAAGGTGACCCGCCGGGTGACCAGCACCGCCGTGCCCACAGGGATGGTGAGCAAGCGGGAGTCCTCCCTGGAGGCGGAGGCAGCTTCGATCTCGGCATCTCCCCAGGTGGGGATGAGCTGATACTTTTCCTTTAGAATTGTATATAAAGATCCTGCAGCCAAATCTTCCTCAAGCAGACCCGGGCAGAGATCATAGGGCAGGTAAGCCGTCTCGATGGCAACCGGTTCCTGGTCGGCTAACCGCAACCGCTTGAGCAGGAAGGCTTTTTTCCCTTCCATCAATTGAAGGCGGGTACAGATGGCGGGCTCGGGTTCAATGATCTTGAAAGTTAATATTTTTGAAGTAGGTGTGAACCCGCGCGCTAGAATATCCTCGCTAAAACTGCGGAAGCCGGAAATCTCCCGAATGCGAGGCCGGGCGACAAACGTACCGCGTCCTTGCTGCCGGTAGGCCCGCCCAAGATGGACAAGCTCATCCAGGGCTCGTTTGGCTGTGATCCGACTGACCTGATATTGTTGAGCTAATTCCGCCTCAGAGGGAAGCAAAGCGCCTTCAGGAAATTGACCATTCTGGATTCGTTCCAAAATGGCCTGTTGGATGCGGAAATACATGGGGAGTCTTAACTGGTGATCGACTTGCATCATATATTCCTTAATAACGTTATATTGTTATGTTGATATATCAAGTAAACCGTCTCGATTTTATTGGCTTTCCTTTCTCCCGTCAAGAGGCAAATTCATGGAAACAGGGTGTATTCGCTTGAAGATCTGTGATTTGTGTCAATCATCAATCGGACGGCAGGCGTGTGCGTATTCCTGCACAACTGTCTGAATGGATTCGGATAGGATGGAGGCGGCGGAATTCCTGATTGTCCCAGCTATGATTTGCATATAAAGGTGATGGAGATACTGACTCGCCAGAGTTAGCGGTATAGGGGTTTCGTCAAAATTGTGCAGAAGCTGTGCGAGCGCTTTTTGTGGTGCGGGCCTGGCCCAGTAATAACGAATACGGTCACTAAAACTGAATTTGCGCGCCAGAGACATCTCTTGTTCTGTGCCATGGTAATGGTTTTTCCAATCCTTGGGATCTTCAAGCATGGCAGTTTCCATGACCTCTATGATATGGGAGCATTGTTCCGGAGGAAATAGTTCATTTTCCATCGCGGCCAATGCAAAAACAGCTTCCCGAAAGGCGAAGGTTAATGCAGGCCCAACCTTCAGGATGGCAAAGTGGTCGCGAACCAAATTCCTTAATGATTGAGGTGTTTGATAATCGGTGGAATGAGCCTCATAGATCATGGGAATACTTTCAGAAAAATGAACCAGGTCCGAGGCGGCATTCGGGTCGTATTCATGGATATGATCGCTGCCGAATTCCACGCCTGGCTGCACGACTAGGGCAGTGACACGTTCCCAGGCAGAATCCAAGCCTTCCGATTTGAACGCTTCCTGGACCGCTAAAAGAGTCTCACGAGCTTGTCCTACTTTGGTCACCTCCAGGCTGGGTTCCTGGACCCGGGCTCCGCCGGGGATGGGTACTTCCGTGCCGATGACATAGCGAATGTGATGCCGTTCACTTCCGGCGCTTGTCTCAGCGGTTTTGGCCAAAAGGGCTGTCCGCCGGGCAGCCAGTTCCAAGTCAAGGGGAGAGGCGGGGTTGTCGCCGTCAAGATGCATGCTGGTATCTAGGTGGATTTTGGTAAAGCCGGCCCGGACATAATCATGGACCAGTTCGATCGCATGATCCATGGCCGTTTCTGCAGGCAGGTCCTGCCAGGGAGAGGGGCCAAGATGGTCGCCGCCAAGGATTAGCTTATCCTGCGGAAATCTGTTTTCGTCTGTCAGATGACTAACGAATGATTTGAAACCGGCAGGGGTCATGCCGGTGTAGCCGCCGAATTGGTTGACCTGATTGCAGGTGGCTTCGATCAAGACGGGCGACTCGCCTTGCAAGGACGTCTTTAAAACCCAGGGATGGGCAGAACAAATGGAAGGAATCCCTCGGATTTCGCCTCTTTTTTGGGCCTGCAGGATGTCATCCAGGAATTCCGCCATAAGGTGTAGCCCAGGTCAATGGAGGGTCCGGTCTAATAATTCTTATACCAATCGAAAGAGGCCTCAGCGGAATAAAACGCGCTGACAGGATTCCCCACGCCGACACAAACGGATGCCAGGCGGTCCAAGCGGCTCCGGCCTGTCGTGCGCAGGAATTCCAACCGGGCGGAATGATTCATGGAAACTGCTTCTTGCCAAACCGCCCTTCCAACTGCACAACCGGAAGCTCCGGCCCGGCAAGCCACCTCCACCTGGCGAAGGTACAACTCAAACTCTGCCGCGGCCGAGAGGACGATCCAGGGGGCAGGGCAAGCGGCGCTGATCTGGTCACACGCCCGCGCCCATTTGTCTTCGTCCGAATCCTCGGGGAGAATAAGGGGAAATTCGGCTTTAAGGACATCGACGCCAGGGGTGACCAGCCGGCGGGCAGTTTCAACGACCACTTCGGATTTTTCAGCAGAAGATAACGACCGATCTTCCTGGAGGGAATAGGAGAGCGGTTCCAACATCAGCCCTAGATCATGCCGGACACATTCATCTGCAACTGTGCGGACGAAAGCCTCGATTTCCGAAGCGGTTGGGCTGCCGGGATGATAATAGACCAACAGCTTGACCATGCTGGCGCCCATCCGTTTGGCTTTTTCGACGCTCCAACCGGGCAGGACTTGGCTCTTGCGCGCATTCGGAGAGCCACCGTAGCCGGTGGATTCGACTGCCACCACCAAGCCAGTCCGCCCGGGCAGAGCGGTAGCGGCAATCGCCTGGGCAGCTGATACTTCGGGATCGAGCAGCACGGCCGTGGAAAGGTCTGCCAGAGCGGAGGTGACATCCAGCTTGAAGCGGGAAAGCTCCATATTGTCTTTAAAAAGGGTATTGGCTTTACGCAGGTTCTGGCGATGATCGAGGGCCAGACAGGTGAATGTACCCTGGGGGGAGGTGCATTGCTGCAGGCCGCGCAGCTTGCCGATGGTGAGATGATACATTTTCTAAGAAATAATCTCCTTTATAGAATCATCTTTTTCGGAACAATCGAGGAACGAATCCTTGAATAACGCCGGACCTGCTATGGTGGATGATAGGAGAAAAGAAAGGTCTCATATTCCTATAATAGCACATTTGTTTGTTTTGCGGCCTTACAAATCTATAAAAGTATCTTCCGGTGGAGCTTAAGTTCTTAGGGGCAAGTCCGGCGAAAGGCTGTCAGAATGCGGTTCTTCAGGATGAAGCTGACTTGATGAGACCGGCCCCAGGCGCAGGCGGCTTCGAAATCTACATCTATATCCGTATACTCGGCCGCAAATATCGGTTTGCCAGCCTCTATGAAGGGGAGCATCTCGTCCACCCAATTATAAAAGAAAGCATCTTCGGTGATGGCAAAATCGAATTCCGGCAGGGCATCCTTGACCATTTCCGGGGCGTTTTTCAGACCGATGGCGAGACCGCGGGCATGGGATTCTTCTGCAAGCCAGCGCGCATAGGCCCATTGATCGGAGTAAGTGAGGGGGAAGCCGGTTTCGTTATCAGCGATCTGGATATTATCGGGTTCGACTGCGTCGAACCCTTTGGCGGCGCACAGATAGATCGGAAGAGCACACGTCTGAACTCCAGTCACAGTTCCGTA
>OBLY010000037.1_pt1 | contig 16790 bp, 13 predicted proteins | sample 1539041 | NCBI WGS metagenome assembly OBLY01 (sample SAMEA2690973, study PRJEB22502) | sediment metagenome | biome: Billabong; feature: Tropical; material: Sediment | place: Australia | collected 2013-05-14 | depth 1 m
GGGGAGGTCCCGGAACGGCGGGGTGGCCCGGAGCCACGCGATGGGGTCCACCGAGGCCACGATCAGAAGAAGTCCGTCCGGTAGTGGTAGGCGGCCCGCTCCTGCCAGCGCTTGATCGCGCGGAAGGACTCCTTCAGCCGGCTCCGCTCGATGGCGGAGAGGTCGCCGAGGCGGACGACGGAGGTGGGCGCCTGCCCGTCCGCGAGCTGCCGGAGCTGGTGGCGCAGGCGCAGCCCGAGCAGGAACCGGTACGACTGGCCGACGCTCGCGTGGGCCTCCGGGGAGACGAGGCCCGCGGCGGCGGCGGCGTCGAGCCGCTCGAGGGTGGAGCGGCCCGGGGTGCCGACCTCGAGGCCGTAGCAGCGGGCGAGGAACACGACCGGCACGATGCCGTGGGCCTTGAGGTCCACGTCGGCGCCGCCGCGGAGGCGCAGCCCGAGCGACCCGGGCGGCTCGTGCTCGACCGCGGTGCGCGCGAGGAACCGGAGGAACAGCGGGTTGCGCTGGGCCCGCGCCACGGCCGCGTCGAGCGGCGCGAGGTCGAGCCCGCCGCCGATCTTGCGGTAGTCGAAGAGCAGCGCCGCCGCGTGCGGGCGCGGCTCGTCGATGCAGGCGTTGAAGCGCGCGGTGAGCGCGGAGAGCGAGCCCGACTCCCGGCGCGCCATGTGGCCGGCGCCGCAGGGCGGGAACCCCGCCGCCTCCATGTCGGCGTTCACGCGCGCCGCCAGGGCGTCGAACCAGTCGCGCCGGTCCGCGCCGGCTTGTCCCCGGACCTCCTCCGCCCCGCCTGGCGGGGCTGGGGAGGGGGCGTCCGCCCAGACGAGGGCGTTGTCCTGGTCGGTGAGCAGGGTCTGCTCGCGGCGCGCCTCCGAGCCGAACGCCACGAACGCCCACGGGGCGGGGGCGGGCCCGAGCTCCGCCTCGGCCCAGGCGAGGATCCGGCCGAGGAGCGCGTCGTTGAGGCGCGCGACGAGCTGCGCGATCCCGACGGCGTCGAGCCCCCCGGCGAGCAGCGCCGCGTCCATCTCGGCCACCTTCTCGGCGTAGCCGGGGAGGGCGTCGCGCGAGGCGAGCCGCTCCACCTGGCGCAGCACCGCCATGGGGCCCTGGGCCGAGGCCTTGAGCAGGTCGTTCGCGGTGACCACTCCGACGACGGCGCCGCGGCGGGTCACCGGCAGGTGGTGGGCGCCGCTGTCGAGGAGGCTCGTCCAGGCCTCGTGCATCGGGGTCTCGGCGGCGAGCGTGCGCAGGGGGTGCGAGGCCACGCGCGCCAGCGGCGTCTCGGGGCCGAGGCGCGCCGCGAGGACGCGGTTCGCGAAGTCGCGGTCGGTCACGATGCCGGGCGGATCGCCGCGCACGAGCACCGACGAGATCCCCTCGGCCCGCATGAGCCGCGCCGCCTCCCCGACCGTCGCCCCCTCCCCGATCCAGATCGGGGGGCGCCGGACGAGCCGGCCGATCTCCTGCGCGAGATCCGCCTGGAACCGGACCACCGGCGAGTGCGCGAGGCTGTTCCGGAGCCGCTCGGCGAGCCCCACCGCGAAGTGGCTCGCGAAGCCGGCGTCGGCCGCGCGCAGCCGCTGGAACTCGGCGTCGGGCAGCTCGTAGGCGAGCAGGTCCTCCTCGACCACGACGTCGAGGGTGGCCTGGCGGGTGATGAGCGAGGTGTAGCCGAAGGTCTCGCCCTCCTCGAGGACCTGCACCGGCTGGCCGTCGCGCTCGAGGCGCACCGACCCGGTCCGGATGACGTGGAGCCGCTCGAGCGGCGTCCCGCCCGCGCGGACGAGCCAGCTGCCCGCGGGGTAGAAGGCGATCTCGAGGGCCGTCACCGCCCGGTCGAACAGCGCGCCGGGCAGGGCGTGGAACGGCGGCGTCGCGCGGAGCCAGGCGACCGGGTCGATGGCGTCCACGGCTACCGGAACACCCTCCGCCCGGACCCCGCCGGCGCGGGCGGCTGCGCCTCGCGCGGGTAGCGGAGCGACGCGACGAGCTCCTGCACCGGCTGCGGGGGCGCCGCGGTGAGGAGCGACACCGACACGAGCACGACGACCGCGACGAGCATGCCGACCGCCCCGATCCCCTCGGGCGAGATGCCGAGGAGCCAGTGGGCCGGGCCGAGGTCGGGCCGCAGCATCCGGAACCACACGATGTAGCCGCCGGTGAAGAGCATCCCGGCGGTCATCGCCGCGACGGCGCCCTCCTTCGTCGCGCGCTTCCAGAAGATGCCGGCGAGGATCACCGGGAAGAACGACGAGGCGGCGAGGCCGAAGGCGTGCGCGACCACCTCCGCGACGCGGCCCGGCGGGTGGAGCCCGAGCCAGGCGGCGAGGAGCGCGGCGCCGAGCGCCGCCACCCGCGCCGCCCAGAGCTCGGCCCGGTCCGACATCCGCGGGTAGAGCACCGACTTGAGGAGGTCGTGCGACACGCCGGCGGCGATGACGAGGAGGAGCCCCGCCGCGGTGGAGAGCGCGGCGCCGAGCGCGCCGGCCGCCACCAGCGCCACGACCCAGGGCGGCAGGTTCGCGATCTCCGGGGTCGCGAGGACGAGGACGTCGGGGTCGATCCGCACCTCGTTCCTCGCCGGGTCGGCCGAGATCCGCAGCCGGCCGTCCCCGTCCCGGTCGGCGGCCGAGACGAGCCCCGTCCCCTCCCAGGCGGCGATCCAGGCCGGGGGCGCCGCGGCGGGCTTCCCCTGCACCGACGCGACGGAGGTGGCGCGCGCGAAGACCGCCACCGCCGGCGCCGTGGTGTAGAGGACCGCGATGAACACGAGCGCCCACCCCGCCGAGGAGCGGGCGTCGCGGATCTTCGGGACCGTGAAGAAGCGGATGATGATGTGGGGCAGGCCGGCGGTGCCCACCATGAGGGCGGCGGTGATGGCGAGGACGTCGAGCCGGGGCTTCCAGCCCGCGGTGAACGCGGGGAAGCCGAGATCGACGCTGATCCGGTTCAGCACCCGGAGCAGCTCCTCGCCGGGCCGGGCGCCGAGCAGCGCCGCGCCCTCCGGGGTGAGCGTCCCGCCCATCCCGAGGGGCGGGACGGGGCTGCCGGTGAGGAGCAGCGACAGGAAGATCGCCGGGACGAGGTAGCCGGCGATGAGCACCACGTACTGGGCCACCTGCGTGTACGTGATGCCCTTCATCCCCCCGAGCACCGCGTAGAGGAACACCACCGCGGCGCCGGCGAGCACCCCCTGCTCGATGGTGGTGCCGAGGAACCGGGCGAGCACGATCCCGACGCCGCGGATCTGGCCCGCGACGTAGGTGAAGGAGATGGCGATCGCGCAGAGCAGCGCGACGACGCGGGCGGAGGTGGAGTAGTAGCGGTCGCCGACGAACTGCGGGACGGTGTACTTGCCGTACTTGCGCAGGTAGGGGGCGAGGAGCACGGCGAGGAGCACGTAGCCGCCGGTCCAGCCCATGAGGTAGGCGGAGCCGTCGCGGCCCATCACCGCCATGAGCCCGGCCATCGACATGAACGAGGCCGCCGACATCCAGTCGGTCCCGGTCGCCATCCCGTTCAGGACGGCGTTCACCGAGCGATCCGCGACGTAGTAGTCGGAGGCGGAGCGGGCCTTCGACCAGAGCGCGATCCCGAAGTACAGGACGAACGAGGCGGCGACGACGAGCCACGTCCAGGCGACGACTCCCATCTTCCCTCCGCTCCCGGTCAGCGCTCGTACACGCCGTACTTCCGATCGAGGTCGTTCATCAACTTCACGTACACGAAGACGAGCGCGACGAAGGTGAGGATCGAGCCCTGCGTCGCGAACCAGAAGCCGAGCGGGAACCCGAGCAGCGTGAACCGATCGAGCGCGTCGGCGAAGAGGATGGAGGCGCCGTACGAGACCGCGGCCCAGATCGCGAGCAGCACGGCGATGTAGGCGAGGTTGCGCCGCCAGTAGGCGGCCTGCTGATCGGGGGTCATCTGTGCGGCCTCCCGGAATGCCGCAGGGGCAGACTGTCACGGCGCGCTCGCGCACGGGCGCGCAATCGCTGCGGCGAGCACGAGCCGTTGCGCCCGTCTCGCGCCAGAATGCCGCAATTACGCGACTTCTGCGCGGGTTCCCAAAGGTTTCGCGCAACCATTGCGTCTCCCGTTGCCATCGCTCGCTCGGCTGTGGTACGGGTGATGACTCGAACCGCAGGCCCCCCTGCGTTTGGCTGCCTCATCCCCTGGAGGAATCATCGACATGTCCCTGGCTCCGGTCACGCAGAACAAGTCGCCTGAGACATCGGCTCAGCGCGGCAGCGTCATCACGAAAGAGGAACGTACCGTCATCGTCGCCTCGTCCCTCGGTACCGTCTTCGAATGGTACGACTTCTATCTGTACGGGTCGCTGGCCGCGATCATCGCGAAGCAGTTCTTCTCGGGCCTCAACGAGACGAGCCAGTTCATCTTCGCCCTCCTCGCCTTCGCGGCCGGCTTCGCGGTCCGGCCGTTCGGCGCGATCGTGTTCGGCCGCCTCGGCGACATGATCGGCCGTAAGTACACCTTCCTCGTCACGATCATGATCATGGGCATGTCGACGTTCATCGTCGGCTGCCTGCCGTCGTACGCCTCGATCGGCGTCGCGGCCCCGATCATCCTCATCGGCCTCCGCCTCCTCCAGGGCCTCGCGCTCGGCGGCGAGTACGGCGGCGCGGCGACCTACGTCTGCGAGCACGCGCCGAAGGACAAGCGCGGCTTCTTCACGAGCTGGATCCAGACGACGGCCACCGTCGGCCTCTTCGTCTCGCTCCTCATCATCCTCGCCTGCCGCATCACGCTCGGCTCGAAGTTCGACGACTGGGGCTGGCGCATCCCGTTCCTCATCTCGATCATCCTCCTCGGCATCTCGGTCTACATCCGGATGCAGCTGCAGGAGTCGCCGGTCTTCCAGCGCATGAAGGCCGAGGGCAAGGGCTCGAAGGCGCCGCTCACCGAGTCGTTCCTCCGCTGGGGCAACCTGAAGATCGTCCTCCTCGCGCTCTTCGGCGGCGTCGCCGGCCAGGCGGTGGTCTGGTACTGCGGCATGTTCTACGAGCTGTTCTTCCTCACCCAGACCCTCAAGGTCCCGGCCCAGCCCGCGAACCTGATGGTGGCCGGCGGCCTCATGCTGGCGACGCCGTTCTTCATCGTGTTCGGCGTCCTCTCCGACAAGATCGGCCGCAAGAAGATCATCATGTTCGGCTGCATCATCGCCGCCGTGACCTACTTCCCGATCTTCAAGGCCCTCACCAAGGCCGCGAACCCGGCGATCTTCGACGCCGCGAACAACAACCCGATCACGGTCGTCGCGTCCGAGGAGGACTGCTCCTTCCAGTTCGACCCGGTCGGCAAGCGCAAGTTCACGTCGTCCTGTGACATCGCGAAGGGCTGGCTCGCGAAGAACGCGTTCCCGTACAGGAACGAGGCCGCTCCCGCCGGCACGATCGCGCAGGTCAAGATCGGCAGCCTCGCGGTGATCCCGTCCTTCGACGGCCGCACCCTCGCCGCCGCCGACTTCAAGACGCAGCAGGGGGCGTTCACGAAGGCGATGGCGGAGGCGACCAAGAAGGCCGGCTATCCGCACGCGGCCGACATGAGCAAGGTGAACGTGCCCATGGTCGTGTTCCTCGTCTTCCTCCTCGCGCTGTACGTGACGATCGTGTACGCGCCGATGGCGGCCTGGCTCGTCGAGCTCTTCCCGGCCCGCATCCGCTACACGTCGATGTCGCTGCCGTACCACATCGGCAACGGCTGGTTCGGCGGCTTCCTGCCGACGATCGGCTACGCCATGGTGGCCGCGACCGGCGACATCTACTACGGCCTCTGGTACCCGATCGTCATCTCCGTGATGACCGCGATCATCGGCACGCTGTTCATGCCGGAGACGAAGGATCGCGAGATCCACCACGACGCCGCGTAGTCGGTCTGCACCTCGGAGCCCCCCGCGCCGCCTCGGCGCGGGGGGCTTCGCTTTGAAGCTTTGATCCCCTAACATCACCGCGCGCGGCCGCCCTACCCCCGGCCCGCAGAGAACGGAGCCCTCACCATGAAGAAGCTCTCCGCCGTCGTCGCCGCCAACCTGCTCGCCGCCTCGAGCGCGCTCGCCTCCGAGGCGACCGGGACGGAAGGCGTCGCCGAGATGAGCCTGTCGGGCGGGCAGTTCATGATGCTCGTCGGCGCGCTCGTCGGCCTCGGGCTGGTCATCTTCGGCGTCGCGAAGGTCGCGAACCGGAAGAAGTAGGCCGCCCCCGCGAGACGCGGGACCGGAGCCGCCGCGGGGACCTCCCGCGGCGGCTTCTTCTTTGCCGGCCTCAGGTCCCGGCCGCGGCGCGCGCCCGCACCACCGTGACGGTGCAGGGCGCCTCGGCGGCGACCTTCGTCGAGACCGTCCCGAGCAGACGGAAGAACTGGAGCGGCTCGGGCGCCGCGTCCGACGCCACCCGGGACGACACGGTGCCGAGCATCCCGCGCAGCGCGACGTCCCGGGGCGGCGCGCCGATCACGATCTGGTCCACCTGGTTCATCCGGGCGAACTTGAGGATCGCCTCGGCGGGGTCGCCCGACTCGATGACGTGGAAGGAGATCTGGCCCGGCTCGAGGCCGAGCGGCTCCGCCCAGTGGCGCAGGATCACGGAGTGCTTGATCCGCTGGCTCGTCGCGGCGTCGTCCTCGCTCGCGCCGCCCAGCTCCGGGGTCGGCTTGATCACCGTGATGCAGGCGAGCCGCTGCTCCGGGGCGGCGGCGCGGATCCGGCGGACCGCCTCGCGGAGCGCGTCCAGCTGGGCGTCGTCGGCGTGCTGCGTCGCGATGGCGACGAGGACGATGGACGGGCCGGCGAGCCGCGCGCTCGGCTCCGGCGCCTCCCCCGGCTCCAGCCCGACCGCGCGGACGTAGCGCCGGAACACCTTCCACGGTCCGTCGCGGCGCAGCCTGCGCCCCCGCGGGCCGACGCCGATCTGGGCGGGATCCGCGAGGTCGAAGGCGACCTGGGCGGCCGAGGGGTAGCGCCGGTCGGGGTCGGGCTCGAGGCAGCGCAGGATCACCTCCTGCAGCCACTCGGGGACGGACCGCTCGACCGCGCGCGGCGGCACGGGGTCGCGCCAGAGCCGCCTGCGGAGCGCGGCCAGGGTGGTCGGCGAGCCGAACGGGTACCTCCCGGTGGCGAGCTCGTACAGGACCACCCCGAGCGCGAAGACGTCGCTCCGCGGATCCCAGCGGACGCCCGTCACCTGCTCCGGCGAGATGTAGGGGGCGGAGCCGATGGGGCTGCGGATCTCCTCGGCCAGGAGATCCGGGTAGTGGGCGTGGCGGGCGAGGCCGAAGTCGATGAGCACCGCGTCCCCGCCCGGCCGCACGATGACGTTCGACGGCTTGACGTCGAGGTGGATCGCCTCCTGGAGGTGGACGCCGTGGAGCGCGGTGCCCAGCGCCGCCCCGAGCCGCGCGATCTCGGCGGCCTCGACCGGCGCGCGATCCGACCACTCCGAGAGCGGACGGCCCTCCACCCGCTCCATGACGAGGTAGGGCTGGCGGGCGAGATCGCCCGCCGCCACGAAGCGCGGGACGAAGGGGCCCTTCAGCGCCGCGTGGACGAGCGTCTCCACCTCGAACGAGACGACGCTCTCCGCGGGCTCGCCGAACCCGAGGCGCGGCACCTTCATGAGCAGCGGGAAGCCCGGGTCCTCCCGCGCCGTCACGGCGTAGAGCACCGCCATCCCGCCGGCGTGGAGCTGCTCCCCGATCCGGAAGCCGTCGAGCTCGGTGCCGGGGGCGAGGAGCGCGCCCATTCACTCCCCCCGCTCGAGCCGGCGCGCGAGGCTCTCCGGGAGCCCGGCGGCCCGGACCTTGGCGGCCGCGGCGCGCCAGTCGTACGGGACGCGGTGGAACGTGAGCGCCGGGCGGTCGGTGTCGAACATCGCGTAGCACGCGGCGGTGTTCCCGTCCCGCGGCTGCCCCGTCGACCCCACCACCGCGAGCCAGCGCCGGTGCGACGGCACCGGGATGGCGACCCCGGAGACGGGGCGGAACGCGACCGGCCGCGCCGCCGAACCCACAGTGTACAGCACGGGCTCGTGGACGTGGCCGCAGAAGGTCCAGCTCGCCGGCGCCGACGCGGCGAAGGCGGTCGCCGCGCGTGTCGGGTCGGTCACGTAGATCCACTCCTGCGGCAGCTCCGGGCTCGCGTGGACGAGGAACAGGCCCTCCTCGCGCACCGTCATCGGCAGGCTCGCGAGGAAGGCGCGCTGCGGCTCGGACAGGCGCTCCCGCGTCCAGGCGATCGCCCGCTCGGCCGCCGCGTGCATCGTCCCGGACTCGCCCTGCACGGCGGCCTCGTCGTGGTTGCCCTTCACGGCGAGCGCACCTCGCCCCACCTCCTCGCGCACGAGGTCCACCACCGCGCCCGGATCGGCGCCGTAGCCGACGAGGTCGCCGAGGAAGGCGAGCCGCTCCGCGCCTTGCGCGCGCGCGTGCTCGAGGCACGCGCGCAGCGCCTCGAGGTTCGCGTGGACGTCGGAGACGAGCGCGAGCTTCATCCAGGATCCCGCCCCTCATCATCCCACCTGGGGCCGTGCGGCTTCCGGCCCTGCGGCGAGGTCGCCTGCGGCCAATCCCCGCAGGCGAGGGCTCGAGAGCCTACCCGGAAGGCACGAAAACGACAAACCTGCGTGCGCGTTCGCACGACTTGCGCGCAGCATTTTCGGCGCGGCGCTTCGTCGACCTCACTCGCCCAATATCGATTGATGAGCGTCATCAAACCGCGCAATTTTCTGCATTGGGGTGCTTTCCATTGCGCAAATCGATCTGCTATACGCTCCGGGGACCCCCTGGAGGAACACCGCATGCCGATGCCGAACGTGGTCGTCGCCAAGACGGAGCGCATCACGAAGTCCGCTCACGAGGTGATCGAGTCGCAGGACTTCAAGGCGCTCGTCGCGAAGCGCTGGAAGGTGAGCATGGCCCTGCTCGTGCTCCTCTTCGTCTCGTACTACGGCTTCATCGTCCTGGTCGCGACGGCCAAGGACTTCGTCAACCAGAAGGTGGGCGAGGTCACCACGCTCGCGATCCCGCTGGGCCTCGCGGCGATCGTCATCGCCTGGGCGCTCACCGCCTACTACGTCGCGTGGGCGAACAAGTCCTACGACCCCGAGGTCGAGCGGCTCAAGGGCCAGCTGAAGCACTGATCCCCTTCCCCACCCTTCTCAGGAGAACGCCATGCTCCAGCCCGGCGCGATCATGCAGTCCCTGCTCTCGGCGGCGGAAGCCGCCCCCATGGAGACGACGCTCGGGAAGCCGACCGCCGCCTCCATCGGCTTCTTCTTCCTCATCGTCCTCGTCACCCTCGTCATCACCTACTTCGCCGCGAAGAAGACGAAGACCTCGTCCGAGTTCTACGCGGCGGGCCGGTCGGTGTCGGCGCTCCAGAACGGCTTCGCCCTCGCCGGCGACTACATGTCGGCCGCCTCGTTCCTCGGCATCTCCGGCATGGTCGCCCTCAAGGGCTACGACGGCATGATCTACGCGACCGGCTGGCTCGTCGGCTGGCCCGCGCTCATGTTCCTCGTCGCCGAGCCGCTCCGGAACCTCGGCAAGTTCACCTTCGCGGACGTCGTCGCCTTCCGGCTCCGCCAGCGCCCGGTGCGCATCGCCGCGGCCATCGGCGGCATCCTGACGGTGCTCTTCTACACGATCGCCCAGATGGTCGGCTCCGGGTCGCTCGTGCAGCTCATGTTCGGCCTCAAGTACGAGTACGCCGAGATCATCGTCGGCGCCGTGATGCTCGCCTACGTGCTCTTCGGCGGCATGCTCGCGACGACCTGGGTGCAGATCATCAAGGCGGGCCTCCTCCTCTTCGGCGTGACCCTCCTCACCGGCCTCACCCTCCACAGGTTCGGCTGGAGCCCGACGAACCTCTACTCGGCCGTCGTCGCCAAGTACGGGCCGGTCGCCCTGCAGCCGGGCGGCATCGTCGCGAGCCCGGTCGAGGCGGTCTCCCTCGGCCTCGCCCTCATGTTCGGCCTCCTCGGCCTCCCGCACATCCTCATGCGGTTCTACACGGTGCCGGACGCCAAGGCCGCCCGGAAGTCGGTGCTCTACGCCACCGGCCTCATCGGCTACTTCTACGTGATCATCCCGATCGTCGGCTTCGGCTCCTCGGTCCTCGTCGGCCGCGGGTTCGTGACCCAGATGGACAAGGGCGGCAACATGGCCTCGCCGCTCCTCGCCGAGCTCCTCGGCGGCACGGCGTTCCTCGGCTTCATCGCGGCGGTCGCCTTCGCCACGATCCTCGCGGTGGTCGCCGGCCTCACCCTCGCCGGCGCCTCGGCCTACTCCCACGACATCTACGTGTCCGTCATCAAGGGCGGCCACGCGACGGAGGAGGAGCAGGTGAAGGCCGCGAAGATCGCGACGGTGATCTTCGGCGTCGTCGCCGTCGGCCTCGGCATCCTCTTCAAGGGCCAGAACGTCGCGTTCATGGTCGGCCTCGCCTTCGCCATCGCGGCCTCGGCGAACTTCCCGGCGCTGCTCATGTCCATCGTCTGGAAGCGCTTCACGACGATGGGCGCGGTCTGGTCGATCCTCGTGGGCGCGTTCTCGTCCTGCATCATGATCCTCCTGTCGAAGACCGTCTGGGTGGACGTGTTCCACTTCCAGAAGGAGATCTTCCCGATGAAGAACCCGGCCATCTTCTCGATGGCGGCGGCCTTCGCGGTCGGCATCATCGTCTCGCTCCTCGCGCCGGAGGCGGAGGCGCAGGAGAAGTTCGAGGGCGAGAAGCTTCGCACGTACCTCGGCGTCGGCGCCGAGTAGCGAACCTTCGAGCCTGCGGTTCACGGGGAGGGGCCTTCGGGCCCCTCCCCTTTTTCGTCCGCGGCCCCGTGATCTCCCTCGCCCGGGCGAAGGCGGGGAGAAGGTCGGCGTGAGGGGCGAGTCGCGCGGGGCTCACCCGCGCGCGGGCGCGGGGCCCCCGTGATCTCCCTCGCCCCGGCGAAGCCGGGGAGAGGGTCGGGGTGAGGGGCGGAAGCGCACGGCCCACCCGGAAGAAGGCGGGCGGGAACGCGCGATCGATGTTCGGAGGTGACCGCGAGGAGCGGGTGCTTCCCGCGGCGGCTGCCGGCCGAAGCCGGCAACCCGCCGGTGCTAGAACTTCTTGTACCCGCCCGACGTCTCGCCGCTCGCGGCGGGCCGCGGCTCGGGGAGCGCGTGCGGCCGCGGCGCCGCGGCGGCCGTGACCGGCGGGGTCACCGCCCGGGCCGCCTGGTGCGCGCCCTGCACGACCTGGAACCGACCGTGGCCGGCGTCGTCGCGCACGACGAAGAAGGCCATCACCTGCTGGAGCGCCTCCGCCTGCGTCGCCATCTCCTCGGCGGTCGAGGAGAGCTCCTCCGCCGCGGACGCGTTGCGCTGCGTGACCGAGTCGACGGTGGACATCGCGCGGGACACCTGCGCCACGCCGGCCGACTGCTCCGACGAGGCGGCGGCGACCTCCTGGACGAGGTCGGCGGTCTTCCGGATGGTGGGGACGAGGTCCATGATGAGCCGCCCGGACTGCTCGGCCACCTTCACGCTGGAGCCCGCGAGCTCGCCGATCTCCTTCGCCGCCTTCTGCGAGCGCTCCGCGAGCTTGCGGACCTCGGTCGCGACGACGGCGAACCCCTTGCCGTGGTCACCGGCCCGCGCCGCCTCGATGGCCGCGTTCAGGGCGAGGAGGTTCGTCTGGTAGGCGATCTCCTCGATGATCGAGATCCGCTCCGCGATCGACTTCATCGCGTTGACCGTCTCGGTCACGGAGGTGCCGCTCCCCTCGGCGTTGCGCGCCCCCTCCTTCGCCATCGCCTCGGTCTGGCGGGCGTTCTCGGCGTTCTGGTTGATGGAGGCGCTCATCTCCTCGAGCGACGAGGTCGTCTCCTCCACGCTCGCGGCCTGCTCGCCGGTCCCCTGCGACAGCGTCTGGGCCGTGGCCGACACCTGGGCCGACGCGCCCGCGAGGGCGTCCGCGCCGGAGCGGACCTCGCCGATCACCTGTCCGAGCCGATCGGACATGTTCCGGACCGCGCCGAGGAGCCGGGCGAGCTCGTCGTCCCCGCTCGCCTCCACCCGGTCGCGCAGATCGCCCTTCGCGACGTTCCCCACGACGCGCACCGCCACCGCGAGCGGCCGCGTGATCGAGCGCGTCACGAGCACGGCGACCGCGATCGCGACGGCCAGGGCGGCCAGGACGAGGACGAACGCGAGCGTCCGCGCGCTCCGGTAGGCCGCGTCCTGCTTGCGGGCGGCGTCGTCCACGTCGGCGGTCGTGGCGACGGTCAGCTCGTCCGCGACCTTCGTGAGCTTCGTCAGGATGGGATCGAGCTCCGCGTCCATCGTCTTCTGCGCCGCGACCGGCTGCCCGCCCCCGAGGAGGCCCGCGACCTTCTCGTACTTCGGCTGCATCTCCGAGACGAACCGCTTCGCCTCCCCGATGGAGCGCCGCTCCCCGTCGTTCGACGCGAGGGGCTCGAGCCTGCCGAGGATGTCCTCCGCGTCGTTCCGCTTCTGCGCGAGGAGGGCGGACGCCTTCTTCACGTTCTCGTCGGTGTCCGCGAGGATCATCGCGTTGCCGCCGAGCCGGAGCTGCAGGGCGGTCTCGGAGAGGAGCTGGGCGGCGCGCGCCTTCACCCAGGCGCCGCGCGTGATCTCCGCGTTGAGCTCGTCCATGCGGGCCATGCCGGCGAGGCCCAGCCAGCCGACCGCGACGAGGAATGCGCACAGCAGGGCGAAGGCGATGCCGAGCCGGACACCGATGCGGACCTTGGACATTTCCGCTTCCCTCCGCGCACACGTGGGGCGCGCCACCCGTGCGAACTCTGGAACGGCTGCAAGGTCCGGGCTGCCGGGTCCCGCCCGGGATGAACGAGTCTCTGCCCCGATCCATCCCGCAATTCAAGAATTTGGCCCTGCGACCCGGCGCCGGACCTGAACGCCCGCGGAGGGGTGGCAGCGGACCCTGGGTGCCTCCCCGTCGGGAGCGGGTGACGATTTCGGCCCGGCGCCGCGCCTCAGGGCGCGAGCTCCGGGACGTGGCGCGCGAGCAGCTCCTGCAGCCGCGCGAGCTCGGGACGGCGCCGGAGCGCCTCCCGGACGTAGCGGAGCGAGGCGGGGATCGAGGGGAGGAATCCCGGGTTCTTCTTCACGCGATCGATGAACACGAACCGGCCGGCGTCCTTGAGCTTGCGCTGGACGGTGAGCAGGTCGAAGACCGCGCGGAAGCCGGCCGGGTCGAGCCGGGGCCCCCCGAGCGCCGCGAGCCGCTCGAGGTAGCGCTGGAGCATGTCGTCGACGAGCGCCGGCTCGAGCTCGACGTAGCTGTCGCGTAGGAGCGCGACGAGATCGTACTGGCGCGGACCGAGGAGCGCGTCCTGGAAGTCGATGACGGCCTGCTCGCCCGACGGGAGGATCATGATGTTCCGCGACTGGTAGTCGCGGAGCGTGAACCCCTTCGGCTCGGCGTCGAGCGCCCTGGCGATGGCCTCGAACTCGCGGTCCAGCACCTCCCGCTCCGCCGGGGAGAGCCGCGCCCCCGTCCACGCCTCGAGGAGCCACTCGCGGAAGTGGTGGAGCTCCCACAGGTAGAGGTCGCGATCGAAGGCGCGGCCGAAGGCGACGCACGCGACCCCCTCCGCGTGCGCCCGCTCGCCGCCGGCGCGGATCGCCGCGAGCTGGTCGATCGCCCGCTCGTAGAGCGGCCGCGGCGGATCCCCGGCGAGGAGCCGGGTCTCCAGCATCTCGTCGCCGAGATCCTCGAGGACCATGAGCCCCCCGCGCGGATCGTCGAGGTAGAAGCCGAGGATGGCCGGGACGCGCGCGCCGACCCGGCGGAGGAACGCCTGGACGTCCACGAACGGGTCGACCGTGGACGGGCCGCCCTTCGTCACCTCCTCCGGCTTCGCGTCGGGCGGCATCACCATGACGACGTGGCTCGCCGGCGGCGCCCCGACGCGCCAGTAGCTCCGCATCGACGCGTGCCCGGCGAGCCGCCGGACGGGGGAGCGGGCGTGATCCCGCCCCGTCGCGCGGCCGACCGCGCCGCGCACGCGCGCTTCCGTCTGGGGGTCGCTCATGGTCTCTCGTCCTCGCGTCGAGCCGGTCCCGCGCCCCCGCCGTTCGTTGACGGGGCGTCGAGCGGCTGCCTATAACGCCCCGTCGTCCCGGATCTCCCTCGCTCCGTCGGGAAGCCCGCCATGACCACCCACGAGAACGTCCTCTCCGCGGTCGGCCACACCCCGCTCGTCCGGCTCCAGAAGCTCGCCGGGCCCGACGCGGCGGCGGTGCTCGTCAAGCTCGAGTACCTGAACCCCGGCGGCTCGATCAAGGACCGGATGGCGGTCCACATCCTCGAGAAGGCGGAGCGGACCGGGCTCCTGCGGCGCGGCGGCACCATCGTCGAGAACACGAGCGGCAACACCGGCGTCGCGGTCGCGATGTTCGCGGCGGTGCGCGGCTACCGGTGCGTGTTCACGATGCCGGACAAGATGTCGAAGGAGAAGCAGGACGCGCTCAAGGCGTTCGGCGCGCAGGTCGTGGTCACGCCGACCAACGTCCCGGCCGACTCCCCCGAGAGCTACTACTCGGTCGCGAAGCGGATCGCCGCGGAGACGCCGAACAGCTTCTACCTGAACCAGTACCACAACCCCGACAACGTCGAGGCCCACCTCCGGCTCACCGCGCCGGAGATCTGGGAGGAGACCGGGGGGCGGCTCGACGCGTTCGTCGCCGGGCTGGGCACCGGCGGCACCATGAGCGGGTGCGGCCGGTTCTTCAAGGAGAAGAACCCGAAGATCCTGAACGTCGGCGTCGACCCGGTGGGCTCGGTCTACCACTCGATGTTCAAGACCGGGAAGCTCTCCACGCCGCACGGCTACAAGGTCGAGGGGATCGGCGAGGACATGATGTGCGGCGCGATGGACCTCTCGGTCCTCGACGACGTGCGCCAGGTGACCGACGGCCAGGCCTTCGCGATGGCGCGGCGGCTCGCCCGCGAGGAGGGCATCTTCGCGGGCGGCTCCTCGGGCGCGGCGGTCCACGTGGCCCTGCAGGTCGCCCACGAGCTCGGGGCGGGGAAGACGGTCGTCGTGCCGCTCCCGGACGGCGGCCGGTCCTACGTCTCCAAGTTCTTCTCCGACGAGTGGATGCGGGACAACGGCTTCCCCGTCGAGGGCGAGGGGCCGCTCTCGGCCGCGACGGTGAAGGACGTGCTCGGCAAGCGCCGCGGCTCGGTCCTGACCGCGCGGAAGACCGAGAAGGTCGAGGCGGTCGTGAAGCGGATGCGCGATCACGACGTCTCGCAGCTCCCGGTCGTCGACGAGACCGGCCGGGCGGTCGGCATGATCCACGAGTACGACCTCCTCAACTTCCTCGTCGAGGGGAAGCACCGCCTCTCGGAGGTGGTGGAGCCGCTCGTCCAGCCGATCCAGGGGCTCGTCGGCCCCGACACCCCCATCGGGCGGCTGCGCGAGATCTTCAACGACGACAACGTCGCGGTGGTGAAGGAGGGCGACCGGGTGACGGGCATCCTCACCAAGATCGACCTCATCGAGTTCCTCGGGGCGCGGCTCAAGTAGCGCATGGCGACCCCGAAGCACCGGCTCGAGACGCTCGCGATCCACGCCGGGCAGGCGCCGGATCCGACGACGGGCGCCATCATGACGCCGGTCTACCTCACGTCGACCTACGTCCAGGACGGCCCGGGCGTCCACAAGGGGTTCGAGTACTCGCGGACCCGCAACCCCACCCGCGACGCCCTGGAGGGCTGCCTGGCCGCGCTCGAGGGCGGCCGGCACGCCCTCGCCTTCGCCTCCGGGCTCGCCGCCACCGACGCGGTCCTCCACCTCCTCTCGGCCGGCGACCACGTCGTCGCGTCGGACGACGTCTACGGCGGCACGTTCCGGATCTTCGACAAGGTGTTCCGGCGCCACGGCCTCCGCTTCGACGCGGTGGACATGACCGACCCGGCGAACGTGGCGCGCGCGCTGCGGCCCGAGACCCGCCTCGTGTGGATCGAGAGCCCCACGAACCCGATGCTGAAGCTCGCCGACCTCGCGGCGATCGCGGAGGTCGCGCGGGCGCGGGGGGCGCGGAGCGTCGTCGACAACACCTTCGCGACCCCCTTCTTCCAGCGCCCGCTCGCGCTCGGGATCGACCTCGTCGTCCACTCCACCACGAAGTACCTGAACGGCCACTCCGACGTGGTGGGCGGCGCGGTGGTGACGTCCGACCCCGATCTGCACGCCCGGCTCGCCTTCCTCCAGAACGCGGTGGGCGGGGTGCCCTCGCCGATGGACGCCTTCCTCGTCCTGCGCGGCCTGAAGACGCTCCCGGTCCGGATGGAGCGGCACGCCGCCAACGCGCTCGCGGTGGCGCGCTTCCTCGAGGGCCGGCCCGAGGTGGAGCGCGTCGTCTACCCGGGGCTGCCCTCGCACCCGCAGCACGCGCTCGCGCGCCGGCAGATGAGCGGGTTCGGCGGGATGGTCACCTTCGTGCTGCGCGGCGGCCTGCCCGCCGCGACCGCCTTCCTGCGCGCGGTGCGGCTCTTCTCGTGCGCCGAGTCGCTGGGTGGGGTGGAGAGCCTGATCGAGCACCCTGCCATCATGACCCACGCCTCCGTCCCGGCGGAGACCCGGGCGGCGCTCGGCATCTCCGACGGCCTCATCCGCGCCTCGGTGGGGATCGAGGCGGTCGACGACCTCCTCGACGATCTCCGGGGCGGGCTCGACGCGGCGGCGAAGGCGTCCTAGTCCAGCGCCGCGCGGGTCGGGGTCGCGGTCGGCGTCGCGCCGGGGTGG
>OBLY010000038.1_pt1 | contig 16752 bp, 7 predicted proteins | sample 1539041 | NCBI WGS metagenome assembly OBLY01 (sample SAMEA2690973, study PRJEB22502) | sediment metagenome | biome: Billabong; feature: Tropical; material: Sediment | place: Australia | collected 2013-05-14 | depth 1 m
CCCCTGCCCGAAAAGGCGGGTGTATAGTATGTCGGATTCGATTGCAGGCATTTCCCGTGAAATGTCAGTACAGTGTATTATCCCGAGATCACGCATTAGCTCTATGGTTCCCTGTGTTATGCGTCCACGTACCTCCCATGCGAGCCTGACGCTACCAAAATCGAACGAGGAGAATAAATCCCGGATATCTTTTAGCTTCTCATCGGGATTAAAGGATGGGGGAGTCTGGATATGCAGTATTTCAGCTCTCAACTCCCTGCAAATGCGAAGCGATAGATTGAGTGTATCATAACTCTCCTTCTGAGGGGATAGCAAATACTTATGCGTTAGGTCCCTGTGGCATCTTATCGAGAACATGAAATTGTCCGGCACTCTGCGTCTCCAAGATCTGACCACTTCTATGGAAGGGGTTGTATAAAAAGTAGAATTCACCTCCACAAAATCAAATGCCTTTGCATACGCGGTAAGGGAGTCCATTCCAGGCACATTAAAGTATGCCCATCCGCCTGCGCCGATGTATTGCATGGACATAACTATTAATCTAAAGGGATATAATTATCTTCCATGGGAACGATTCGCCTTGGATGCTCAGGATGGGATTATAGAGATTGGGCTGACGTATTCTATAAGAGCGGAGATGAATCGAAACTTCAGGCTTATTCACGGATTTTTAACACGGCCGAAATCAATTCCACATTCTACAGCTATCCTCAGCCGGGGGTCGTGTTAGGATGGGCAAGGTATACGCCGCAGGATTTTAAATTTGCAGTGAAACTTAACCGCCTGATAACGCATGAAAAAATGCTTGAAATATCAAAAGGTGTGGAGGATGATTTAAGAAGATTCTGTGAACTCATGAAACCGCTTCAGGAGGCAGGAAAGCTTGCCTGCATTCTAATCCAGCTCCCACCTGGGATGAAATTTAGGAAAGACAGGATAGAAGAGTTCCTGAAAATTCTACCTTCCGATTTGCACTTTGCGCTTGAATACAGGAACGAGACCTGGCTGACCGATGAAGCGCACAGCCTGCTAAAGGATTTTAATGTTGTAGCTGTGGCTGTGGATGAACCGCTGCTCCCACCTGAGACCAGGCTTACCTCGGATATTGCATATGTGCGCTGGCATGGGAGGGGCAAAAAGATGTGGTATAACTACCGTTATTCGAAAGATGAGCTTGCTGTATGGATACCAAAACTGAAGGAGATATCGCAGCATGCAGATGTCTACGGCTACTTTAACAATCACTACCATGGCTATGCGCCTGAGAACTGCATAGATGTACTGGAGATGCTGGGGATGGCTACGCCTGAGCAGAAAGAGGCGCAGCAGCGTATATCCAGTTATCGGAAAGGCAAGGTAACAACAAAAGTTGTTACAAAGACGCTCTGCGATTTTCTTGGGCAGGAAAGGGAAGATATAACAACCTTACTTTCAGAATATATTGATGCTTCAAGGCTTGAGAAGGCAGGGGAGATAAAGGATATTGAAATAATCGAACTGGGTACCGATAAGATAGTGGCAGGCGTACGAGGTTACTCGGTTTATATTGATCTGGAAAAACGTTTCATATTGCACGATTGCCCTGACTGGAGAAGAACTGCGCGGCAGATGCGATTCTGCAAGCATATAGGCGCGCTCATTATTGCCCTACCGGAGGAAGCGGCGAGAGGTATGCTTGAGGGCATTAAAAGGCAACAGTGGGAATTCGGCCAGTATACAAGGCGAAAGGATGTTTGAATTCGAGATAAAAAGTATTCAATCTTTATATTGACGTTGTTCTACACAAAATAAATTCGTGATATTAAATTAAATTTAGAAAGATATTTAGATTAGCTTATCTATTAAAATAATCTATTGGTAGAGACATCAAAATTGGACTCAAAAGGTGGTGAACTTCCCCAACAATGGCAGTGCTTGTCTCAATCAGAAGGAGATCAGCGATTGTAAGAGATGTACTCCAAAAACAAGACCCAAATAATTAATAGGTACTGAATACCCTTTGGGTCAAATACATTGATGGCTGGGATTTACTACCGAAAAGAACCAAAAAGACAATACTTAACTTCAGGAACACAATATTAATAAATTAATTTACAGAAATGAACAGGATTATCAATAAAATATGTGATTTGACGAAATAATATACCAAAACATTTAATAAAAATTATACAAATATGTGTGGCGTTGATGGCAAATTATAAGGATTCTAGACGGAGACAACGGCTAAAGGATAGTTTTATCGCTGGAGAACCTGAGTCGCAAACTGATGAAGCAATCTTAGAGATTCTGTTGTCTTATGCTATTCCCAAAACAGATCTTCAACCATTAGCTCACAAACTTATTAATCAATTTGGAGATCTATCGGGAGTTCTCGCTGCTGACTTCAATGAGCTATGTAATGTAAGTGGGATGAAAACATACTCTGCCACCCTAATTAAGGTTTTAGATCGGATTAGAGTCAACTACAAGATTCAATTATCAAAAAATGCTTCTCTTTCAGATAAAAGAATTTCAGGGCAACAAACGACCCTTAGTTTTCAGGAAAAGATGAGCGAAGAGGATGATAGTTACATTAATCAGAAAATATTGAGACCTGAAAAACGTATCAAACATCAAGGAACCGGATTGTTTAGCCATGCTGTGCTAAAAGAGGGAATAGATATCCTACCAAAGCTCCCAGAAACTGAAGATTTAAGAGAAATTAAACAATTTATCAAAGATAACCTCCATTTTAGTGCAGTGGAAACGAGAAAAAGATACACAAACTATATTGTAAGCCGTTTATTCCTTGACGGTTATGCAGATCATGCCCTTCGGTTATTTGCAAAGAATTTTACTGGAAGTCAAGAACTTCGCGATGTTTGCTTCTACCGCTTCTGCAAGGCTGAGCCATTGATGTTCTCAATTTGTGAAGATCTAATTCTTCCGGCTATCGGTGATGGACAACTTAAGAGAGGTCGATTACGGCAATATCTCACAACCCGTTTCCCTTCCTCAAAGAACATTAAAAAGGGTGCGAATGGAGTAGTGGAGGCGATGATTGCAGGGAGAATCGCACGTTCAGATTATAATAAAATCTTATTCATGTATCGAGAAATATCAATATCTTCATTCGCTTTCGTTGTTCATAGTGAATTTCCTGCTCCTGGAATATATGATATTGCTAAAATAGAGCAGAATAGGTCTATTCGTGCCCTTTTATGGAATCCAAATCGCATTCTTCCATCACTTTATGAATTGAGAAACAGAGGACTCATCGCAAAGGTCTCAGAGATTGATACAGTCCGTCAATTCACCACTAAATATACTCTTGATAAGGTTGTTGAAAAACTCGTATTAAATAAGTGATTGCATGAAGGACATCGAAATCATTGAAAAACTTAGAAAAAAATCCCTGTGGGGCGGCATTTGTATGGTGTCCTTGGCACTTACGAGGCACTTGATATTTTTGCTCAAAAACTTCAGCAGGGGACGACAATAGAGGGAAGTCCTTTTCCAGCACCAATTTCCGTTAATCGTGGAATCATTGATGCATTCTCTGATGAAGATTTCCGAAGCATAGTTAAGGATGAAGCTAAAAGACCAGAACCTACCCGTAAAAGTATACAGACAGCCTTTGAAAATTTCATACGTGAACGCTTACGGGAAAATGGGTTAGTAGTTCTATCGCATTTGGAGCTCATATTCGCCTATGATCTTGATATGAATCCGCTTCGAACGCTTTCAGCAGATGATTCCCGAATTATCTTATTATTGTCCGGAAAACGTGTAGGAGAGCGTATAATTATGTTTCCAGAACGAACAGATGGCAGCTATACGATTCCCACGAATTTGATTGCAGAAGATCATCTCTGGGAGGTAAAATATTAACATGGCTATACAAAAGAAGTTCGATCTAGACACAACGGTCAGTTCCGTGAAAGAGCCTCCTAAAATAATTGAGGAATATTACTCAGGTGATAAGCCGAATCCAAATCTCAAAACTTTTGTTGAACAGCACTTGAGGGAAAAGCCATACGATCCTGAAAATGACGATTATAATGCTCCTGCTTTTGATAAACCAATCGAGACTACGAAAGCTACTGCTATCTACAATATGCACACTTATTGGTCGAAAAAACCACACGATGCAATACGCCAATATATTAAGCACTATACAAAACCGGGAGATCTAGTGCTTGATCCCTTCTGCGGTTCAGGCGGTACGGCACTGGCAGCTTTGGTGGAGGGCCGCAAAGCCATTGCTATCGATAGAAGCCCTGCGGCGACTTTTATTACCAAGAACTATTGTACTCCTGTAAATTTAAGGAAACTCAATTTGGCATTCGAAGAGCTCAAAAATAAGGTCAAACCTGATATAGACTGGTTGTACGAAACGCGCTGCGACCGCTGTGGAGGTAGAGCAACGACCGCCTATACAGTTTATTCGCAGGTGTTCCAATGCTCCCGGTGCCTTGAGAAAATCCCCTTGTTTGATTGCGTGGAGGTAGAAGGACAGACTGGAGATGGTAAACCGAAAAAAATCAATGCTTGCCCTCATTGTTATGCACGTGGAATTGTCGAAGAAATAAGCACACGGAGTGAGCGATTTGGCTCATTGCCTGTGCTGGTTAATTATCTTTGCGAAAGTGGATGTAAGCCTGCACGAAGTGAACGTAGGCATAATGACCCTGATGAAAAAAAGAGAGAATACTTCGAAAAATACGATCTGGGCAAGCTGCGCGAAATCGAGGGCAAGGCGATTCCACACTGGTATCCACCACATAAAATGATGAATGTGGAGGACGATTCTAAACCATGGGGAGTTAAATGGCGTGCTGGGACAAGCAACTTCCGTACTGTTGCAGAACTTTTTACCAAGTGCAACCTGTGGGCACTGGCAACTATAAATGCTGGAATTCTAAACCATGAGAATAAGAATGCTCAAAGTGCGCTACAATTCTGCTGGCTATCTATTGTATTAAATGTAAGTCGTATGACTACAAATCGTGATAGACTTGGTTATCTGAAGGGAACATATTATTTACCGCAGAATTGCCGCTGTACTAATGTTTGGAGTACTTTTGAATACAAATTTAGAATGATGATAAACGGATGGCAAGATATTTCTGAAGTTTCTACTAAAAGCCTTATGATTAGTACATCTGATGCGAGAAAAATAAATATCCTCTCAAATAGCGTAGATTACATATTCACAGACCCACCCTACGCAGATAAAGAACAATATGGTGAACAAAATTTTGTATGGGAGGCTTGGTTAAACCTGGACACACATTGGCACGATGAAGAAATTATTATCAATGAATTTCGCGGCAAAACAGAAGCTGATTGGACCAACATGATGCTTCAAGCCATGGCTGAATGTTATCGAGTTCTTAAACCAGGCCGATGGCTCTCACTGTGTTATCATGATACCTCTGAAGGTACATGGGTATTAATTCAGGATATAATGGCTGAGGCAGGATTTGTGATCGACCAAGCCGATTCAGCAATTTTTATCGATACAGGTCAAAAATCATACAACCAGAAAGTTGCTGACAAGGTAAATAAACGCGATCTCGTCATTAATTTCCGCAAACCCAGATATGGCGAAGCTGCATCACAGATAGCAATCACAGGTAAAGAAGATAAAGGCACTTTCAATGAGAAGGCGCACACTATTATTCACGACTACCTAGAATTACATCCCGGCTCAACTAAAGACCGTATCTATGACGAATTGGTAAGTAAAATGGTGCGCGCAGGCAGCATGGAAGCGCATAACTTCGATGAACTGCTGTCGCAGGTCGCTGAACCAGTAGGGATTGCTGGTGCAGAGAAACAATGGTATCTCAAAGAAAGTTCCCTGTCAATCATAGATACAGCTGAATCAGCAAAAGAGGATGATGCTGCAGCAAAAATTCGGGCTTTCATCAACGATCAGCTTAAGATAAACATAGATAAAGATGGCGTTCATTATAGCGATATCTTCGAAAAATATATCTATACAGTGAAGGATAAGCCGCGCCGTCCGCTCGCCGAATGGCTTCTTGATTATTTCTTTAAAACCGAATCTGGAGCCTATCGCTTACCGGTTTCAAAAGAAGAAGAGAAGTTAAAAGCAGATGGTCGCTCTAGAGGCATTAATCGACGTATCAAGCGCTATGTCGCGTATTTGGAGCAAGGTGTTCCGATACCAGAGCATGATAGGTCAAACGATGTTACATTGGCAGAGTGGATTCGGCACTGCAAGCGCTCTGGCATGTTCAAAGAAGGGAAGCTTCTTTATGAGAAAGGTGGGCTTAATCTTGATAATTTATCCGATAAAAATATGGTAAATGTGGATGAAGACTACCAGGTATGTGTGCGAATGTTAGCTAGAGCTAGCGGGAAATGAAAGAGGAGACAAAAATGAGTAATGAAGGAGTTGGATGAATGGCAAAAAACGGGAGTATTACAGCAACTCGAGAGAGTCTAAGTAAGATTTGCTCAGTACCAGAAAAGATCATTTCAGTCTATTCCTTGGAAAAACATGTATGGGCGGATGGTCAAAGCGATAAGGCTATAAAGAACCGAAATCCAGAGTTACAGACCATTAGCGAGTTTCAGATAGACCCTGTGCGCCATTTCCTCACTGACATATTCAGGAATATTGCCGCCCCATACAGACCTGAACGAAGGGAGAATCCAATAGGGCAGGGCTACTGGATACAAGCTGAGTTCGGATCAGGTAAATCTCATCTCCTCTGCTTTTTGGCTTCACTATCGCTGGGTTCGCAGGGGGCATGGGATCTTATTCGAGATAAGGAACAAAAAGCAGGAAGGGGAAAGCGAGAATCACTATATCAATTTTGGGAGGATGGTCTCAAAGTAAAAAATACAGGAGATAAGAAAGGAATATTTGTCGTTGTAAAAACATTAGTTGGAAGCGGTGGTGGCACTGTTGGCTATGATAAAACTGGACGGAGACTTGTAGAATATATACTCGATGCTGCAAAAGAACAGCTTCAAAAGGAAATCGGTAAGAATCTTTCCCTCTACCCCACAGAATTGCTGGCTGACCGTTTCCTTTTAAGAGACCTTGAGAGATATCGTGTCGATCTGAAAAAATTCCTCAAAGATCCACAGTTTTTTGCTGATGATGAATTTGAAGAAATTGATGACTTTATACGTGAAATTCAAGAAAATAAGTCACCTGAATATAAACTTAGCTGTGGTAATAAGCTTTGGCGTTTTTATACAGATTACCTAAAAGTGCGTCCAGACATTGAAGCTGAGACCGAAGATATACTTGAACATATGGTGAAAACAATCCTCGCCGAAGGCTACAGTGGTGTGTTACTACTTCTTGACGAGGTCTCTCTTTTCATGAAAGATAGGTCAGAAAGTCAGCGTAGTGATGATGAGAAAACTCTAGTTGTTCTCTCTAATCGATTAGCAAAGGTTAAGAATTTGCCCATCTGGACAGTTTGTGCTGCTCAGCAGGCTATTGAGACTAAAATGGCAGGATCAAAGAATATTATTGCGGATGATCGATTAAAACTCGTTCCACTTCTCCAGGAGGATAAAGATTATTATTCCATAGTTCTTGCTCGTGTCAGAGAGATAACTAAGCCAGAAGCGATTATTGGATATTACAATTATTACAAGCGCGGCTTTTCATGGCCAAGTAGCATCGGAGAAGAGGAATTCAAACACTTTTTCCCATTCCACAAGCCTGCTATTGAAGTCTTACGTGCTATAACTTACGAGTTGACAACTGCACGATCTGCAATTCATTTCATGCACCAGACTCTAAAGCATCAGATTAAAAATGAACGAAATGAACTTATCAGGCTTTGGGACTTCTTTGATGAAGCCCTCGAATATGAAGAAGATCCAAGCGGGACGCATGCAGGGCTTGCTGCAATTAAAACGAAGAGAGAAGAAGACTACCGTGCATACGAACAATGCAAGCGGCATATTGACGAGATTCCTAAGGGGGCACTCAAGGTTTACCGGGAAAAAGCAATCAACACACTTCAAACACTTTTCCTTTATTATATCGCCAGAACAAGGTTGCATGGACTTACTCCAGATGAGATTGCTAATTCTGTTCTAATTGAAAAATCCCCAGACGCAACAATTCAGGAGAATGTCCAGCACTATGAATATATTGCTAGCATTCTCAAGAAAGAATCACCACAGATTGCTGAGAGTAAAGATGAGGATAACCAGCCTCGTTTTCGCTTTGATCCGATCATCGTTGGCATCAGGCCCCAGGATGTATTCCAGAAAGCTCGTGACATGGCTGAGTCGAATGAAAATATGCAACGGGAGGCGTGGGAGCATCTGCTTGCATTGGATAATTGGCCTGTAAAAACAAGTAAAATGACTTATGATATTTCTTATAATGTAAACTCGATTTTTCGTGAAATTGCTAAGTTTGAAGATATAATACTTGAAGTAAAATGGCAAAATTGCATAATTTCAGGCAGCGTAGGTATGCGTGATTTGAGTCGCATAGCATCTGAAAATCATCCATTACCTTCAATAGAAAGCGATCAATCAGATTTGGACTTTGCCGTGTTTGTTGGAAATCGACCTGTTTTACAGAATATTATTAATAAAATTTTGGCACAAAGCAAGGATCCGCGGATAGTGCTCTGGACTCCTGGTGAAATGACTCAGGAAGAACATGATCGATTGTTGGATTTTGCAGCGTATAGAAAATTGGTCTCAGATTGGCAAGGTAAAGAAACTAAAGATGCATTAACTATCATAGATTGGGTTGCTGATAAGCTTCAGACGGAAATAGGAAGGATTGCGAAAATTGTAATAGATAGATATGCGCGTGGGAGGATGGATGCTCTGAATAACTCTAACATGGAGTTCCATACTGCCGGTGAACTTAGCGCTATTCTTACTCCTATCGTAGATCGCGTATTGAGCGGGACTTATGAGTCGCGTGATATAAAATTTGATGAGCAGATTCCCTTTAGTAAAGATGATGGCATTAAAGTCATCAACGGAATTGTGAAATCCGGGAAAATACCAAAAGGAGTAAAACAGGATAAAAATCACAGTGCTGCACAGAATTTTGGAGGAAGTTTAAAGATTGTAAAAAAGAGCTCCTGGAGAGAACTGGATATTTCAGAAAACCAGTATGTTGCGGATTTTTGGGATTTCATCAATAACAAACTTGTTGATGGTAATCAAAAAATGAGAATAGATACTCTTTATAAGAACTTCATGGGAATAGGTGGGCCTAACGGTAAGAATTATGGATTAATGCGCCGGATGGTGCAAATATATCTCTTGTGCCTTGTTAAACAAGGAAATATTCGTATTATCATGGGATCTAAATCTCCACTATCTTCCCAATTTATTGATTATTCTAATATAGCAAGCATAGATTTTAATACGAAGATCCTCGACAATTTACTTGAAGTTCAGAAAATGGTTAAACCCGAGAACTGGGAGGTTCTAAGGCCTTATGCAGAGAAATTGTTGGGAGAAACAATTCCTGTAACAAATGAAGATGCCAGCATTTCTGAATACAGAAAGAAGCTGCAGGAACTCTTTGTAAATGAAAAAGAACATTCAAAACGCATTGTAAACAAAGCAAAGGATCTGTTCCAGATTTTGAGCATAACTAACCCTTATGAGAATGAAGTAGCTCAAATGGGAGTACTTTTCAGCCAAGATACTAGCGATACGAATGATATACAGCTGATTCTCTATGCACTTAAAGAGGCATTGAACTATAAAGCATTTGACAATAATGCAAGCAATCAACCAGAAATAGATGATCTTGCAATCAAGATTAAAATTTACAGAGATTTCCAAAAATTTATTGAATTTGAATCAGATATAGCAGCTGCATATTATCTTGCTAATTATAAGTTTCCTGATATCCCAGATCTTAAGGTAATCCATAAAATGCAGATCGGAGTTAAACAAAAATTACAGAATATCAAGATATATATCGATTCTGATATTAAGCTCAAAACCGAACTGATTGGAAATATTCCTCCACAATCTGGCGAATTTGGAACCTTTGGTGCCCTGCATTTTGAATATATAAGCCTCTACATTGCAATGCATGATAAGGTAATAGAACACCTTGAAAATTATCGACAAAAAATTCTTGCCATTCAAAATTGCCAGGAGATGAGCCTGTTAAAGATTTTAGAGGATATAACTGCTTTACAGAAAAAATCAGATTATCTAACACGGGAGTTGGATTATCTTAAAAATCAAATCTTTTTCTGCAAAGATCCTTCTAAAGCCGCAATCGAGAGAATCTTAAAAAGAGGAGTGGAAGATGAGTGTGGGTTATCTTTTAACAATTATTTAGACCATCTAAAAAAAGCTGAGGACTTAGCAAATAGAGCCATGATTCTCTTTGAGGAGACTTTTAATAACACTATGGAGTTCTTTTTAAATCCGGTAATTCGCAAACGACTGGAACAAGGCAAAGAAGAGCCAATTATCTCAGAACTTTTAAAATGTAATAGTATTTCGGAATTGAAAGATTGCCTCATTGACACTTGCCTTAAAGATCCAACAGTGGTGGAGATTATAAACCGATATTTAAAGCAAATTATTATCAAATCGATAAAAATCTCTGATTTTAAACCAAGTTTAAAAACCGTGGAGAAAAATCAAACGAGTATAATTGCAAAAGAGTTTCAAAATTATTTAGAGGATCAATTGAAAAGTATTGATAATGAAGATACGCTCCCAATGCTTCAATTGGAATGAGGTATGATGGTATGCTAATGGAATGGGTTTTGTCAAAATTGGAAGACCTTAAAGAGCAAAAAAGGCTTCTTGTTCGCGATCCACTACATCTTCTCCCACAAACAGATCATAGCATAGAAGAATTTGCTGAGAAAAATGGTTTTATTGTCATAATAGCAGCGACTAATCTTGTTTTCCGTGAATTATATGAACATGCCCTCGATGATACAAAAAAAGACAAGATTTTGCTCATTGATCGAACTCCTGAAGTGAGAATTACTTCATTAGGAATGAGAGCCCCGCCACTCTTTTATCCAGATTTTCGGGCAAATGAAGAAGCCCAAATCAAGGTTGATCTTCAGCAGTTTCTTAAAGAAAAAACTGGTGATTCAAACTGGCCAAAAGAGGTGAACGATCCTCTATATTCGCCACTTATTGCGAATAATCTTGAAGGTGTTATTCGATCTCATCAAAATCTCCGTATGGCTGATGATAAACGGTTCACTGATCAAGATTTCAAGACCATTGTAGCATTCGCTGCATTGGGTGTTGAAGATGCTGCATTTAAAAAGCTAGATTCTAAGAAGTACTGGAGGATTGGACTTTTAAACCATGGAAAGTTTAAACAGCTTAATAGTCTTGCACCAGAGGTTATGACGACCATAAAGGAGCAGATATCAAAAGCACCAAAACCCTTTTGTTGGTTTAGTGATCAGGATCCTGAAAAGGTTATCAGAGGATTCTATTTATCACTTATTCTGGCACAGCACTTCAAAAATTGGCAAATCCTCCTAGCTAATATAGATTCTGAAACGAAACCGTATTCAGAGGTAAAAAAAGAAGTTCTATTGGAAGCTGCCCCTAAGCTGGTAGAGCTGGATCCTAAGCAAGCTGAAATTGATCTTAGAGATTTTGAAAATTCGCTCACATCGGAATCTCTCAAGACAATTCTGCTCGATCAGATGCATATTCAAGAGGCTTCAGGTTTCTCCTCTGCCATTAAAAAAGAAGGATATTCTACGCTTATTCGCTCCCTCGCACTTCTCATGTCACTGAAAGATCTGCTGTCAAACCGCTCTACACTTAAAGATCATGAAAATATATATGAGATACTTTTTAATAGCACTGAAAATGATGGGCAAAAATTCGTGGATAAACGAGAATCGATAGTTTGGTCCAATGTAAAAGATGCATACCAACTTGCGTATGAAATACAGCGTATCAGAATAGAACTCTCTACGATTATTAAGAATATTAACGTTTTAAAAGATGGGGATTTATCATTTGGTTATTTCTGGAAACTTTGGAATGAAAAGAAAATCAATCGTTTAGACTACTTTCTCTCAGCTCTTGAGCGCCTTTTAGATTACGGTGAGTTATTGCCTAATAAAGAATTGCCTCAAGAGTTTGTCGAGACTTTTAATACTATTAAACAGCTCACTCAGGATATTAACTATCAAGTACGTCAGCAGTTGAATTACTTAAATAGCCGTTTTCAGGATACTGTGGTACTCCGGTATTCTTCATGGGTGGCTAAAGATTCTGATGTTATCCTCACTAGCCAATTTATCCGTCGATGTTTGAAACCTAATTGGGACCCGGATAATGAAAAGGCGGTAATCTTTATTTTTGACGGCATGAGATACGATATATGGGATGAATTGTTGCATCCTCTTCTTTCAGACAGTATGGATATTATCGAAGAGTATCCTGCATCTTCGCTTCTACCATCTGAGACACAAATTTCCAGAAAGGCAATCTGTGCAGGAAACTACCCAGATGAGTTCGATACACGGGATATGGAAAACAAGCTTCTCAGGGAGGCATTGAGACGGGAATTCCATTACACTGGCGAAGTTGAGGTAATAAACCCTGAAGGACTGGGTACTGGAGAGACGGTACGATATCGAGCAAAAAATCTTGATGTTTACATTTTTCAATTATGCGATGAGGCGCTTCATGGTATCAGTATTAAGGATGTTAAAGGCCGAGATGTTCCTGCACTCCCAATGGTGCATATTTACCAAAAACAGCTAAAAGACATCCTTGAACATGAGGTTATGGCGATCGTTCGCAGGCTTATGCCTGGGACAAAAGTCTTTGTTACCGCAGATCATGGCTTTGGATATGTCGGGCGGCAGAAAATATGGTTTAAAGAGGAGAATTTAAATGACCCCCAAGATTGTTATTACATGCACTGCAACCTCAAAGTCCCGCTCGTATTTACAGATATTCCACAAAAGATTAAGAATAATATTATTGAATTTAAACCAGAGGACCTCAAACTGCCGAAATCTGAGAATGTTATAAATATTAAATCTCGTGAAAAAATTAATAAAACTTATAAATCAGTTGTCTTCCCACGAATAGGATATTCGTTTAGTAGACCGGGTGGACGTTATGATCCTGATGCCTACTCACACGGTGGTATTTCGATTCAGGAAATGATGGTTCCCATGGTAGTTTTGGAGGTTAAAACTCCTGAAGGAGGACTAATCATGATCGATCAGGTTATTGTTCCGAAGGATGCTGTAGAGAATGAAGAGCTTCTCTTTAGCTTCCGGCTCAGGCACACAGGAAAGAGCAAGTTGGGCGGAGAAGATATTCATGTTGATGTTGAAGCTTCTTACAGTCAGCAACCTGAGAAATCTCCATTAAATTCCAAGATTGTCTTTGTTCCATCATGGGGCAGTACGGATGTGACCTATCGGTTTAAAATCGATTCTGAGGAAGCAACACCGGAAGAGCGTAGAGATGGAATTATGAAACGGCGATTTATCATTACTGCGAAGTATCGTGTGGGAGATAAAACGATCAAAAAATCACAATATTATAATTTCGATATCAAACTTAACCCTGAGAGGATTATAAGACGTGTTGGTAATCTTGGGAATATTCTTGGGCTAACACCCAGAAATATGAGGTGATATGGCAAAACAAATGAAAATGACCTCTTGTAGAGATTTTAGATCATCAGCAGTCCTGAAGGTGCGGGAAAGCCTATGCTAAAGAGCCATTGTTCTGTTGACCAATCCAACCTGAACTCACGAATATTAATCAAGAAACACCCGAAAGAAGAGCCATATTATCTTGAGAATGACAATTATATCGTTCCTATATCCGACAAACCCATCGAGATTACGGAGGCTACTGTAACAGAGGAGCGTAGAAAATGAATACAAATCTTAAAGAGATTTTCAAAGGAAAGGTCGTCAATAAGGCACATACAATCAACACTGGTGTGGACGAGTTTCCACGCTATGTTCTTGAATATCTCATTGATAACTACTGCTCCGAGGAGACATTCAATGAAGATATGGGTCTGGTTGTTCGTCGCCTTAAAGAAAATTTCGTGCATGGTGCTGAAGCAGAAAAAATAAGGCATTTCATCCGAGAGAACCGTCACCATAGCGTGATTGGCAATTTAGAAGCACGGCTTGTAGAAACTGAAGATAAATACTGGGCTACGATAACCGCTATCAACGAAAACTTTGTCAACATTCCAGAGAGCATTGTACGGCAATACCCTATGTTGCTCTCAGGTGGAATGTGGGGTACGATTGAACTAACGTATGATGAGACTGAGGTTCACAACAAGAAGATTCGGCCTTTTAAAGTAACTAAATTTACTCCTTTTCAGGTTAGTGTTATTGATGTGTACGAGTACATCGAGAAGCGCTCCAGATTTACTGCAGATGAGTGGATCGATATCCTCATCAATTCCTGCGGTCTTGACCCAAAAAAGTTAACACGTCGGCAAAAACTTGTCTATTTATGTCGCTCTATCCCATTGGTAGAAACAAATGTAAACCTTATTGAACTAGGACCTCGAGAGACTGGCAAGACCTATTTGTATAGGAATATTTCTTACTATGCCCACGTTCTGTCTGGCGGTAAAGCTACTCCTGCACAATTGTTTATTAACCTTAATACAGGCCAGATTGGTATGGTGGGAACACGTGATGTAGTAGTTTTTGACGAAATTGCAAATACAGATTTTACTGATCCAAAATCATTTGTGAGCATTATGCAAGGGTACATGCAGGATGCGAAGTTTAGTCGTGGAAAAAAGGAAATTCTGGCATTTGCAAGCCTTGTACTCGATGGAAATCTTGATGTTCAAGGCGGTTTACCCCATGAGAAATATTACCACCTATTTGAGCCGCTCCCAGATTTTCTGCAAGTTATAGCATTTCTTGACCGTATTCATGGTTATATCCCAGGATGGGAAGTTCCTAAGTTAAGTCCAGATAGCTATGCGAAGGACTATGGGTTCATTACAGATTATTTCTGTGAGATTATGCATGAACTGCGCCGAATTGATCTGCTAAGCGCGTTGAGACAACGGTTTGAGCTTATCAATGTCGCGAATACGGAACAAGGTGTATCTGGCCGTGACCAGCGTGCAATCATGAAGATAACATCAGGGCTTCTTAAGCTTCTGTATCCTAATGGAAAGATCGCAGATAATGAACTCGAAGAATTACTCCTTACTGCATGTGAGCTTCGTCAGCGTGTTCGTGAGCAGCTCCATTTGATGGCCCCAGGCGAGTATGAGCGCATTAAACTTGGGGTCCGCCTACTCCCATCAGGTAAACAGGCAACGCCTACACTTCCAGATGCTAATCGTATACAGAAAGTAACTCTGCCCAATGAACCATCGGTCGGAGAAGTTATCGGTTTGGCAGTTGCAGGGGATCATGGCTGTATCCTTCGATTTGAGATGCAGGCAACGAAAGGCAATGGTCGGATTGTTCCACTTGGTTCTATTCAAAGAGTAATGAAAGAAAGTATTGAAGCTGCCGCTCAATATATCAAGGCAAATCACCAAGACCTAGGTATCTCCTCCGAATGGCGTGAGAATTATGATGTCGCTGTTTTGGCTACCTTCATGGGTATACCAAAAGAAGGGCCCTCTGCCGGTGTTACTATTGTAACCGGTATAGTCTCTGCGTTGAAAGGGGTTCCTGTTCGAAATGACTTGGCAATGACAGGAGAGATTACAATAATGGGAAGAGTCCTTCCAGTAGGTGGGATTATTGAAAAAGTAAGGGCAGCCTATGATGCGGGTATTACGGAAGTCCTTTTGCCAGAAGACAACTTTAAGGAGGCTCAAGGTTTACCATCCTATATTCTGGGGAAAATTAAATTGACTCCAGTTCAAAGCATAAAGGAGGTACTGGCGCAATCATTAATAAGTAATATATCGTACGAATAATCAATTGAAAAGAGAAATATTTAGATAAGTTTCAGACTTACATAAAGTTGAATATCTGAAGTAACAAGCGATATATTCTTTGTCGCTTGTCAATATATTAATTATATGATATATAAGTTGCTATTCAAAGCAATACAGTTTATACCCACAATCCTTGCATGTATTCCCATCAGTCGTCTTGCTGAACCCATGCTCGTAATCATGTGCAATCAGCTTTGCGGTCTCGATCATGTTATTAATAGCATTTCCATCAAGCGCTCCCATCCTCGAATTTCCTGCAGCTTCGTACTTTCCATCCTTTAATTCGAATATTCTTGGACTCTGAAGAGCAAGTAGCTCGAGTGTTAGCCTTTTCACTTTATATTGCGGATGGATATGCTCAAGACCGCGGGCATAAAGTAAAAGCTGCTTTGAACGTTCATCAGGCCCGGGCTCGTTCCTTCCGGTTTTGTAATCGATAATTTCGACTTCGTTTTTCGTCCCTGGAATCAGGTCTACACGGTCGATAAATCCCTTGAAATTAAAGCCGTCGAGGGGTAAAGTGAATCTCTTCTCAACCATCAGATTGCTGGCAATCGTATTTTTGTTGCGCTCCCAGAATACATCGAGAGCACCTGTTGCTGTTTCGTGATTTATGCCATTCCACTCTGGTTCTCTGGCGACTGAATCCCTGATTTGGTATAGCTGTTCTTTTGATGTTATTTTTTCCTTCACGGCATTCTCAAGTACCTTATGAACAAAACTACCTGTGTTCCTAGCATTTGATGTATCCTCATAGGCGCGCGAAGGCATCCTCAGCAGCTCTGCAAGCTCGTACTGCTTGGGGCATT
>OBLY010000039.1_pt1 | contig 16751 bp, 29 predicted proteins | sample 1539041 | NCBI WGS metagenome assembly OBLY01 (sample SAMEA2690973, study PRJEB22502) | sediment metagenome | biome: Billabong; feature: Tropical; material: Sediment | place: Australia | collected 2013-05-14 | depth 1 m
AAATCTCGGTTAGGCATCTATCGGATAAGCGAATAGTTGGGATTGCTGTACTCTCCGACCCTCTCTCGGAAAACCGGAAGCGGTCTAAAATCAAAAGGATTGAAACAGAGTCAATGTCAACTTGGGAATTGTTCGCGGTCTTGTCGTCATGGTTGCACGCTGAAGTTTACAAAAACAAACAAGAAAAAAGAATCGAGGAGATGCACAATGCCAAATCGTAGAATCAACGTGACGGTTGACAATGAGACATACCGGGCCTTGAGAATCGAAACAATCTCAACCGGATTGATTCATCCTGGTACATGCGCCGGGGTGATTCTCAGAAATCACGCTCGAATGTATCTTAAATCCAACGAAGAAGAAATCAAATCAGGGTTTATTTCCGGGTTCCTTTCTGGTCTTGAAAAACCTTCACAAACACGCAAAAATGCTCGAAAATGAATTGAAAAAACGGGCAACAAAGCTACTGCTCAAGGCGGCTGTAAAGCGCATCGAAAAAGAAATCGAAATCGAAAACAGCCGCCTCTCCTCCCCCGACTCTCCTCGCGTTCTCCTCAATGTTCTCAACTCCGGCGTGATTGTGGACCTCAAAAGAGTCAAAAAAATCGCGCTGGAGAGAGCCAGAATTCTTCTCAAATCTGCAAAATAAAGCCATTTTTCAATAGTATTCACTATTTTTTTTCAAAAGTGAAATATTGAGGTCAATGGGTGTATATTTGAGACATGCGGACCATTACTGAAACCCTGCGCAGTCGATCACAGACCGGCCGCAGAATGTACGAATTGAGCGCAATGAGTGGTGATCTCGACAGGATATATGTCGGGTCAAGCGGTCGCCGGGTAAGATTATCAAGACTACCATTCAAGCGGTTCTATAACATGGTCCGAAAGATACCGTATCGCCGGGATGATTCCCCAATTGAGGTGGTTGCCCGCCCAAAATATTTGATCGAGCGGGCGGCGGGCGGTTTGGATTGTAAGAAGAAAGCCGTACTCCTTGGGGCATGGCTGAACGCTAACGGATTTCAACCGCTCAAAGATTGGCGTTTCGTCGCAATGTCAAGTAAGCCCTCTGGACAGATTCACCATGTCTTTCCGCAAGTCAATATGGCGGGCGAGTGGAAAAATGCCGACGCAACGTATAGGTATATGCGACTAATGCAAAGGAAAAAGGCAACGGCAATGGAGGTACTAAAACCGTGACTCCTCTCCTTGTGACGCTCTACGGTGACTCACCTGCCTCATGCCGAGCAAATATCGGTGGTGGACGTGGTCCCTCTCTTGATCTTTCCGGGCCTGATGAAATAGGTTTCGATTGGGCAAACCTTGTCTCGAAAATCGGTCAAGGTGTCGGAAAGATCGCGGAGAGTGTCGGGGGAGCAAGGGCAAGGAAAGAACGCGAACGTCAAGCGGCTGCGGAAGCGGCACGACTCCAAGTAATCGCAGCAAACAAGAGGAAGACTCTTCTTTACGTGGGAATTGGCGGCGGCGTTCTACTCCTTGCGGGTGGTGCATTTTTCCTCACTCGAAAGCGGGCAAAAAGTGGCCGTCATTGAATTGCGCGGTTCCGGTCGGGGTCGGTCGGTCGATCTTGACAACCAAGAGATGGGGATTGTCTGGACGACAATAATTTCTGCGGTCGCCTCTGGAGTGTCGGCGGCGGCGAAGGGTATCTCTAGGGCTGTTAAGAAAAAGCGAGCGGCAAAGAAAGAGCGCGAAGAATCAGAGAGGGCAGCACAACAGCAAGCGCAAGAGTTGGCAAAGAAGAAGAAAACGACTATCGGACTTGCTGTAGTTGGCGGAATACTTGCCCTTGGCGCTGGTGCAATAATGTTGACAGGAAGGGAATAAAATGAATGTCAATCTCGGAAACCCGACCGTGAGAATTCATCCAGGACGAATGCTGAAAAATCGCCGAAGAATCATGGCGCGATACGCGGCAATTCGTCGCGCTCACGGGCTTCCCCCACTCATGGGCGGAAAACTGAGGGATTGGATACAATCAAAAATCGCCGAACGCAAGGCGAAAGGTCTTGACCTTCAGGTGCCGGTCGGAAAAGGTAGTGTCGGAATCACTATCCCGGGTCAGTCAGATTCAACCGGCGCGGGTCCGTCAACGGGCGGACCTATCGAATTCGTAAAGAAGAATCCGATTGTTGTCGCCGGGGTCGCCGGGGGGGCATTGCTTATCACAATGTTGATTCTCAAAAGGCGGAGAAAATGAGTGTAGTTTCTCTTGACGGATACTCGCTCTATGGCGATAATTCGCTTCTCATGGGGCGGCGGTCGCGCTCGAAGGAACGCAAGGAGTCAGTATTCTCCTTCGTGAGAAAATTTCGCAAAATGTCAAAAGATGAACGCCGCTCGACATGGCGGGCAATATCCCCCCAGAGAAAAGCCGCGTTTATGCTGGTTGCCGCACCTGCGCTTATTCCTCTTCTCGCGGCCGCTGGAATAGCCGCAACCGGCGCGGCCGCAGCAATGCCACTCACGGCCGCAGCAATCGCACGCCGGGCCGCAAAGAAAGCTCGCAAGCGGACGAAATACCCGCGAACACTCGCCGGATTTATGCGAGAATTCCGCTCAATGTCCAAAGAAGAACGCCGGGAAGCGTGGAAGTCAATTCCGCGCGCTCGCAAGGCTGCATGGTTGCTTCTTGCCGGTCCTGCGCTCCTTCCCCTGCTCGCGGCCGCTGGCATCGCAATAACCGGCGCGGCGGCGGCGGCGCCGGGAGCATTTCTGATGCTTCGTAAACGAATCAAGGCACGTCGGGAACGCCTTGCAAGGCTCAACCGCGAAGTCGTAGAGGCACGGGCCGAAGCGGTTGACGCTCACAACTCAGGGAATACGGCAGGAGAGGCGGCGGCGATACAAAAAGAAGTCAACGCCAAGAGCGAAATCGCAACCGAAACAACCGCTCTGAAATCGGAAGAAGAGCAAGTCTCGGCCGTCAATCGTGATGCCGGGGGAACCGGAACCGAAGAAACGACCCCGGAAGTCTCCCCAGAAGCGGTCAGGGCAGCGGATACGGGAACGACAGCAACTCCCCCGGAACCGGAACCGAAGAAAAAGGGAAACGCGGCCGCTCTCATTCCGATAGGCGCTCTCGCGGCCCTCATGTTTCTGTAGGTGTAATATGTCAACAGTCAATTTATCCGGTTGGCTTGAAGATATTGAAACGGCAGTTCCTTTGCTTCCAAAGCAAGGCGAAGACATGCTGCGGGCTTACAGGGTCGCGGTCACAACGGGCGGACTTCACCCGGCCGACAAGGACAGCATCACCGCATACATTCAGCGCACGGCAGGCGGGGGAATTGCGCTTGTCAAAAGGTTCTATGATGAATTGAAACGTCGGGCAGAGGCGGGGACAGTGCCGTATGATGTCTTCGATCCGTCGAAGTCGTTTTTCTCTCAGGCAAGCAAAAGCATATCGACAATCGCAACCGAAACGGCAAAGACCGCGACAAGTGGTCTAAAGTCAATTGCGGTGATTGCGGTCGTGGGACTTGCCGGGTATCTCATGCTCACGGGGGCGATTCGGTTTCCGAAGAGAGGTACGCAATGAAGTCATTCACAATCGGCGGGGAAGATATTCATATCGACATCAATTCCCACAATGCAAAGGGAAAGGGAAAAAACGTCATGGCAGGCAAAAAGCGCAAGGTATCGAAGAAAACACTCGCTGCCCTCAAGAGAGGTCGCGCGAAACTTGCCAAGATGAGAAAGATTCGACCTATCGGGAAAAAGCGCGTTCGGTTGACAAGACTCAATCCGTCCGACCGCGAAAGAATACGTCAAGAGATTCGAGAGAAGACACTGTACGGCGCTTCCCGGGAGGTCCGGTCGGCGCGTCCACTTTCAAAAGAGGGGGCTACTGTGGCAAAGCACAAACGGACGCGCCGGAAAAGCTCGCGCGTTCACGGTTTGGAGGGTCGGAAACACAAGCGGCATTCGGCAAAGCGATTGCATGGAGCGCATCGTCGCCGGAGACATTCCGGTCGCCTCATGGGCGGGCTGAATATCGGCGGAATCAAAAAGCAGGTCGTTCCGCTCGCGGCGGGGATTGCCGGCGCAGCAGTCGCGGCCGTCGTGCTCAAGAAACTGCCCGAGAAGATGAATCCGATGGTCAAGGCAGGCGTGCCGCTCGCGGCGGGTATCGCTTCCTCCTTAATTGTCAAGAATCCCATGATTGCAGCCCTCGGAATGGGTATGTCGATCATCGGCGGATATGCGCTCGCTCGACAGGCACTACCGAACTTCGTTCCTGAGTTGTCGGGAGTCGAAGATACGGTTCACGCGGCGCAATTCCCCCTCGGAGAGATTGCGAATCTCGAAGACCTGCGGGGTGAGGTCCGTCAGCTTGGGTCCAGTATGGACCTGGGCGACATCGACGGCGACGACCTCTCCGGCTATGATGGCGACGATCTCTCCGGCGACATGGAAGGGGACGATCTCTCTGGCGACATGGAAGGGGACGAGTTGGGAGTTGACGCGCTGTAGTAGTCGCGTCGGGTGAAGGGCGAGTAGAATCAACATGGGGTGCGCGGTTGGTTTCCGAGCACCTTGTCAAACAACAAACCAAAACACCATTTCACAAAGGGGTATGCCATGAGTGGAGGACTTCAAAAACTTCAGCGGGGAACGTACTCGGATCGCGGGGATCAAAACGCATGGACGTATTACGATACGCTCACGCTGAGCAATGCAGCGGGGGCGCAGACCTTCCGCTTGTTCCAAACTCCGTGGAGCGGAACAAAGTCGAAGGACTTGACGAACATGAAAACGGCCGGACAGATGCCCGCGAACCAGCGGTTCCGCATCACGTCAATTGGCATTCAGTATGTCGCCGCTGCGGCCCGTACTACGCTGGTGAAAATCAATACTCTCCTCGCGTCGGTCGTGGGCGAGTTGATCATCAACGGCAAAGACGCAAGCTACCAAAAGACGCTGGCGCACATGCTTGGGATGTCCTTCGTGGTCGAGAACGCAACCGGCGCGGCGAATATCGTCACGCAGCCGGTTTTCGATCTCGTCAAGGAAGCCGACAAGCTCAAGTTTCCCGTGGTTCTCGCGGCAAACGTGCCGTTTGAATTCGACTTGGTTTTCACCGCTGCGAGTGACGCGACGCTCGACGGTGACAAAATCAAGATTGCGCTCAACGGAACACTCATTCGCGCCATGTAACGAGGGCCGCGCGAATAGTATTTTGCGATTACGAAAGGTCTTGCCGGTCTTCCGCTCTGCGATAGTGACAAAAGACCGGCCTTATATCTTTAACCTTTTCTTCGGAGAAAAAGACTATGGCAGGGCTCAAGGTTCTCACCCGACGAATCAAGACAGACGAGTTGTTCACTCTTCAGCGCCAACAGAAGTATGAAATTATCCCAATGTCAGGGGTGATTCCGGCGTCAAGTAATTCGATTGTCAAGACAACCGTCTCGAATCAGGGACATTTCTACTGCCTCTTCATGACGGGTAGTTTCACCACTCTCGTTTCGGGTCCGTCCGACGACGGCGTGAATCACCTGCGGGGAAAATTGTTCTCGAACAATGACCCGCTGTTCAACGGGTACACTCCCTTCGATCTCTTCCTCTCTCCGGGGCGACGCCGTTCGACATCCGACATATCGGCAACCGCAGCGCAAGGGAATTCCCTCTTCCTGCAATTCCCGATCGAATTCCTGTTCCCGGCGAATACCGATATTATCATGGACACAATCAATGACGGAACATACCAGAATTCCTTCGACATCGCGTTTGTCGGAATTCGCTGCTCTGCTTACGAGACTGTGCAAGGCGTAAAGCCGCCCGCACGTCCCGCCCTTCCCCCGCGCGTACAATACGCTCGACGTGGTTTCCGCAGGTAGACGGATAACCATAAACAAAGGGGAAAGGCTATGCGGAAAAGGATCGATTTTTCGCGGGAGAATAGACCATACAGCTATTATGCCCGCGTCGCGCTTCTTCATCCCGAAGAGGTGGTTCTGTTCAAGATCGACACGGGGTATAATTTCTTACTTCGTGCCGTCAACGAAAAGCATAACGAACGCGCGGCATTCTGCCCGGTCCGAGAGAACTTCCTTCCCGGCGCGGTCAATGTCGCTACCGATGAGATAACGGTTGTCGGAACGTGGCCGGTCGGAAAAACCGTTTTCTTCTCAACGACAATCGGGTTTCTTCCGGCACCACTCGCGCCGCTCACCCCGTATTACATACAATCTTTCGCGGCCGGAAAAATCAAGGTGTCTCTCACGTATGGCGGCGCGGCGATTGACTTGACGGCTCAGGGTCTTGGTACTCACACTATTTCGGCGGCTCCTTGCCCTGAAATCGGGTATCGTATCGGTCGTGTATCCTCGGGAATTGACGACCACTACGCTCCGGTCATGCCTCAGTTTTTTGCCTCTCCGGGTCCGCTCGGGGTGAACGTCTATGCCGACAACAGCTATACGGCTCAACAGGGCAATCTCGGAGTCAATTTCACGGCAACCGCTCGAAAACTTGCGGCACCAAAAGACAGTCTTTTCATTTGGGGAGAAACTATCGAGGTGAGAATATCTGGTCAGAAAATCAACTCCCCGACAATCGCGGCTGACAATTTGCCATCGTACGCGGATATTCTTTTGGTTGGTCGTCACTATCCTGAAAACGCATTGCCGGAGTGGAGGGAATAGAGTATGTCAATCGGTTATGTGATTCCCAAGACTTCGCGCTTTGTTCAAACGAATTCGGCTTTCCTTGCAAAATTCAACGACCCGACAGCCGGTAAGTACGATTTTGCCGGTCCTACTATTTCTGGGGGGGCACCTGGCGGGTATCAATACGCAAACATTCTCAAGATGCAAAGTAATTCGATTTACTTCATCGAGAGAATAAACGTCGGGGGAACCATTCCGCAGGAAGAATACCTATACGGAATATCAACTCTTCCGCAGGCAACCTTTTTCAATGCGGTAACTCAACAGCAAGTGCTTCCCCAACCAATACCGATTGTCAATTATATCACGAATCAGGAGGTCAACTCGTTTGTCTGGACCGATAACGATAACCAGCAATTGCAATTGAGACTTTCCGGCGTATTGTCACAAACGCCATTTCTGGTAGGTTTGCAATCGGTGACTCTCAACATTGCGCTCAACATTTACGACATCAACGATAACGCATTTGTCCAGCAATTCAAGGCGCGAAACTTTCATTCCCGGATAGGTTTCGGCGGAAAGTCGATGCCGAAAATGAGTAATTCTTTTGATGTCGCGTAGAGGTAGATATGATAATCGAATACATTCAGCAATCAATCGCCGCAGAACAGCCAACATTTACGGTTGATACTACTCCGGGAGTTGTTGACGTTGTGCTCAATCAAACGGCAAGTCCTGGCTATTTGAGAAACGGGGCAGGGTATCGACTATTTGATTCCGACGATAACGTGAGGGTATTGTCTCTGGGTTTCGTACTTCCGTATTCATTTTCTCTGAGTGTGAAGGGACCGATTGCGCTTCCAGTGTGGACGGATGACATAGTTAATGTTCCGATAAAGGAATTCACGGGCAGCATTTCTTCGTCAACGATTTTACTTCCTTATGATGGAGCGGAGTTTCCGGTTGACATAACAATACAGCATCAATCGCCGGGAAAAAAAGTTGCATATTATATTTCCTATCCCGCAGGCGGCGGAACAAATAACCGTGTATCTGTTGTCAATGCTCCTTCGTCCCTCAATGGCGTGACCCTTCGCGGTTGGTTCTTCTGGAAGGTTGCCCACACTCTCGCAATGGTCGCGGGGTAAATCATGAGCGGAATCACTCTACAGAATGCGACATCGCGGCGCGGTGGGTGGGGCGGGGGCGGGGGCGGCGGAATCACGCCGGGAACCGACAATTTTTTCCCTTACTGGTTGGCCGGGTCGCTCACCGCAACGTCACAACTCAAAAACGTCTCCGGAAATCTTACCTTCACGCTTGCGACTGTTGATCCGACGTATACAATCGAAGCATCGACAACAGCAAAAAAGCCAACCATTGCGTTTAGTAATTCGGCTGATGCAAAGTCGTCAAGCATTGTTTTTGACCCGGCGACGAATACTCTCCGGTCTTCTGCGGTCGGCCTTGAACTATTCGAGTCAACAAATTCGAGTGTTTTGAGACTTGACAATACGGGTCTGAAGTACACGGGCGGAAACTTCACGGTCGCTCGAACCGGCTTAACTCCGACGCAAGTATTTCTGACCGCTGGAACGTCCAGTGTCGCGGTCGCAATCACCCTGTCGAATTCGGCCGATGCCAAGACAGCCGGAATTGTTTTTGACCCGCAGACTGACATAATCGCAATGAGTGGTGATCGTGTGCAATTGAGAACCGGCGTGTCTACGTCATTTCTTGACTTGCAAACGGCTAATTTGATCTATACGGGCGGCGACTTTACCGTCACGAAATCGGGTCTATCGTACACTCAAATGTCGCTAATCGCGACGACGACAGCCGTTTCCGTTTCACTCAATTTGCGAAATACTACCGATGGAGTAGGTGGGACAATACTTCTTGACCCATCGACCGCCATTCTTTCGGTGAACGCAAACAGGGTACAGTTGAAAACCGGGTTGGCAACATCTTTTCTTGACTTGCAGGCGTCGTCATTGACCTATACGGGGGGGAATTTCACAGTCACGCGGTCAGGTGGTAGCTCGACACAAGTTTTCATCGAGGCGCAAACAACCGGAATCACTTCGGGAATAGTTTTTAACAATTCGGCCGACCTCAAGTCCTCGTCAATTCTCTACACTCCATCGACAGACATCTTGAGAATTCAGGGAACCGGAATTGACTTAGTAAGCGGCGCGGCGGGTTCCGGGTCGTTCGTGAGCATTAGAAGTGCCTTATTGACCTATACGGGCGGAAATGCTCTATTCACGCGGACAACCGCAGCAACGGATATTGCGTTCACCCTTGACAATGGAACTTCCGGTCAACTCTCGACTCTCATTCTCTCGAATTCCGCACAGTCTCGCAGTGCATCAATTTCGTTTGCACCTAATACCAATACGTTGACCGTTCTCTCGCCTCTTATTCAGATTACTGGGTCGGGACAGGTTCAAATCAAGGGCGGTCCCGTTCAGATAGTCGATGTTGGTATTCTTGGGTCGAATCTATCTTCGGGAAACGGTCTTTTCACCATGACGGCGGCGGATTTCACAATCACCCGCACGGTTGCCGCTACCGATACGACATTGACGATAGAAAATGGAACGTCAGGGAGAAATTCGACAATCACGCTGAGTAATTCCGCTGATGGAAAGATGTGTCAGATTTACGGCGGAAATTTGCTTAACATTGAGTCGCCTTCGTCAATGACTCTTCGGTCGTATAATGCAGATATTCTTCTTCGGGCAAAAACAGAGTTGACGTTCGCATTCAATAACTACGATCATTATTGGAAAATGAATAGTTCGGTCGGACTTTTTCTCTATGACTCGCTCAATAATCAGGTGAGTGGGTTTGATTATTCCGGGAACCTGTACTTTGGACCTGTGGGGACAGACGGAACGCATCGCCTTGTCGTCAACGGAAGTGAAATTGACTTTCAGAAGAGAGTGTCGGGATCGTACGCAACCGACGTTGGCTTCTTCTCTTCGGTTGGAGTTGGAACCGGGTACACTCTCACGACAACATACGCGCAAGTAGCTTTCGGAACCACAACTCCACAAATCACGCTCAATCGTGCCGGGTCGTATCTTGTTATGGTGAGAGCATGGGTCAAGGCGGTGGCGAGTGGGTCTTTTACGGGGAAAACGAATCCGGGTTTCTGGTTCAAGGCATATAGGAACAATAACACTCCTTCCGATATTGCCAATACTGAAAATTTTATATCCGCTCAGGCGGATGACTTTGTAACGGGTTCGACGGTTGTTTTTGGAGTTGTGACTCATGCGACTGTTTACACGACGCTAAACACTACGGACGTGCTGGAAATTCAAGGGAAAATGGCAACCACTACGGCGGCGGGTTCGTTCCAGGTTTACAGCGCGTCACTTATTGCAGTTCGATTGAGATAACCACTTACAACCTGCGAGGTGAAAACATGCTTCCTAAGTCCGCAGCTACAGCAAAGGCGACACAGACAGAACCGCAACAGGGTCAAAATCCGGTGGTGATTGACCCGCAGCAACTCGAAAAGCAGGCATACCGGCTACTCGCGCAGGTTCAACAAATCGTGTCGGTTTTCGCGGACATCGTAGACACGCTTCGGAAGCAAGTTGTCGAATCAGAGGCAAAGTCTCAGGATAGCGAAAAGGTCGCGGCAGTCGCCGAATAATCAAGGGGGAGTCAATGGGTTTCTTCGCTAATTTGTCAACGGTGTTTTCCGCATATCAGTATACGGGAAATCCCGCCTCTCCGGGTTGGCCTGAAGGGTGGTTTGAAAACCCGGAACAAATCTCACCGTCCACGCCGGTCGTTCATTCGCAGGTAGAGCAACAGTCAGTATCTTCCGTCAATGTTGTATCTTCCCCTGACGTTCTGGGAAAGTCGCAACAATACTATGCGGGTGATGGAGAAAGCCAAGTCGTGACGTTCTCTCTCCCCGCCGCTGTGCTGACGGCTAATCCGGGAGACTGGGTTTTTTACAATCCGAACACGAAGATCTTTTCGGTCGTCACCCCTGAGCAATTCCAGGATAATTTTGTCGAGGTAGTGGGCCAATGATCTGGAAAGAATTTCTTCAGTATGGCGCTCTGGGCCTTGTTTGCGCTGCGGCAATATGGGACATCTCGTATTTACAGAAGCAAACATTCCGGGTGATCGAGAACAACACGAAAGCCCTTGCCGAACTGCAAAAAGTCGTTGAGAGTTGCCAACGCAAGCAAGAAAGGGACAATGACTATGCCCGCCGCCGCGAATAGTTATGACCCGCAGAAAACCGTTAGGAAAATCGTTCCCCCTCTTTTCCCCTTCGTGTTTGGGGAAATAATCTCTCATGCGGTCCCGGCAATCAATCTCGAAACGGGAATTGCAATCGGTACGGCAATCGCCGGGGCATTCGCAGGGCTCAAGAATTGGATCAAAAACCGTCACAAGGCCTAGAGTATGTCACTACAGTCTATCGCAACCGCAGAGGCGTACGGGGCGGCTCTAAAAGCCCTCACTGGCGTTCCGGCAACCGTCACGCACAAGGCGGAATACTCCGAGGTCCGGTTCTCCGACCCGAATCTCGCTTCGTCGTGGATTGAGCAGCAACTCAAACCGGGTCAACCGGGTGACGTGCGGGTCGATCTCATGCCGGCCGTGCTGCCCGTAGTCCTGAAACGCGCGGTTCCGGTTGCCCTCGGAATACTCGCGGTCGGGTATCTACTCGGAAAAATCAGGTAATTTCCCATGCTTCCACTACTCCCCGATGAATCGGCATCTCTTGATGCACTCGCCAACTCTCTCGGGGTGAGGGTCAAGGATTTACTTGTACTCATCAATTTTGAATCAGGGTGGAATCCGGCCGCTCGAAACCCGATAACCGGCGCGCGTGGACTGATTCAATTTATGCCGGATACGGCGCGGTCGCTCGGGTTCAACTCCGCGGATGATCTTGTCGAAAAATATCCGACTCGAAAAGCGCAACTTGACGGACCAGTGAGACAATATTTCGAGCGGCTAAAACCCTTCAGCGGATCTCCGCAAGACCTTTTCATGAGCGTATTTTATCCTGCGGCTCGAAGGTGGGGTTTGTCGAATCAATTCCCGGCGCCGGTTCAAAAATCAAACCCCGGAATCAGAACACCACTCGACTACATTCAGCACGCTTACGCGGTCGCGGGCCTGCGGTATGCCGCTCCAATTGGTGCCGCATTGCTCCTTGTTGTTGTCGGAGCGTATTTTCTTCTGCGGAAGTAAATTCCTTCACAACAACAACCGGAGGTAGAGCATGGGAAGAAAACCGCGCGAAGAATCTTTGCCCGATCTGCCCGAAGTCCCGCCCCTTGAAGAAAACACTCCCCTCCCTCCCCAACAGTCACCCGGTCCGATAGAAGAGATTGATGATTTTCGCGACATGAACGGCATTGATAGCGTTCTGTCTGATTACATGGCGCAAGAAAAACTTGACGAAACGTCATATCGCGCATCCCTTTACAAGTACGATAAAATCAACAAACAAAAACAGCACCTTGTCGATTTTTCGGTCGGCTCCGTGATGTCGGCCCATGATATTGGTGTAGCTATGGGGAGCGGGGAATATCGTTACGTGATCTCGTGGCCGAACCGCAGACAGGTAGACGGGAACCCGTATTGTAAAGCATTCAAAATCAACATTGGAGAAACGTACGATCTCAAGCGAATGTACGCAAATCCTCCTCCTCTCCCCGGCGCTGGTGCTCCGGCACCTGCAAACGGTCCGGCACCCGACCCGATAAATCAGGCATTGCAACTAGTCGGGGCGCTGGTCACGCTCAATCGTGCGGGCGGGCAAGCTGCGGATAATCCTGAGAAGAAAACGACTGAGGCGGCTCAGTCCATGCTCGCTTTTCAAACCATGATGCAGCAAATGTCAATACAGCATCTCGAATTCATGAAGGAAGTCAAGCGAAAATTTCTCTCTGATGATAACTACAGCGAAGGGGAGGAAGAAGAAGACATGGAAGAAGAAAATGAGCTAGTCGCGACGGTAAAAGAATTAGCGATTCAGTTTCTTCCGAAACTCCTCGGCGACGGTCCCGGCGCTAAGGTGACTGCGGGAGTGGTTCGGTCATTGCCTCAATTCAAAAAAGTAGTTCGCGACAAACCTACACTCGCGCATCTACTTGACGAACTCGAAAAGGAATTCGGCAAGGAAAAGGTCACGGCCTGTTGTGAGAAGCTAAAAATATCCCGACCATAGGCGGTGAATCATGGCAGATTGTATCTTGGTGCTTATGATCTCTTGTTTCGTAATCGTCGTCTATGCAGGAATGAAGAGAAAATGAAAAGGGGACCGCGACGAACGGTCCCCCAAGAGAAGAGAATGAAACGAGGTGCTTAGAATATATGTCATTCTAAGCGAATATGCAAACCCTAACAAAAATACTCGACAAAATCTCAACGCTGAAAGCCCGGAACCAGCGTCTCTTCTCTCCTCTCCTCAACCTCCCCGACTCCGACCTCATGCCTTATGAGGTCTCCGACTCAGGATTGACCCGCTCTGATCTCAAGGACAAGATTCGCAAAATCGAATCGTGCGCGGGCCTTGTCGAATTCCGCACAAGGTACGTTCCTGATTCTACCGGCGTACTCGAACAGCAATTCAAGATTCATAACGCGACATACTGTAGACACTATACAGTATGCGAAATTTGTTCGCGCCGCGTTCAACTCACTCGCTGGAAACGGTTCCGACCGCGTGTTGAAGAGTTGTCGGGGAAATATCGGTACATCTATCATGTGACATTTACAATAGAAGATAAAAACAACCTCGGAGAGAGAATCGACTTTCTCAATGAGTCGTTTCGGTCCTTTGTTCGCCAAGGGCAGAAGCGCGGCCGTAAAAAGGGGGGCGGGGAATGGTCAAAAGTGGGAGCGGCAATTGTGGCGACAGAGAACAAGCGCGGTGAGAATTCCGATCTATGGCACGTCCACAAGCACGCACTTATTTTCTGCCATGAACCGCTCGACTTCCGCGTTTACGATAGCAAAAAAGTACGAGCACTGGAAAGGCTATTCGGCAAAGGGAAAGTCCCGAAAGACCGGCTCAATATGTGTGCGCTTAATTTACACAACAGGAACGGCAAGCGGATTGCCGTATCGAAACTCTCTCTCGAATGGTTACGAGCAACAAAGGGAGAGGCACTATCGGTACACGCGCGGCGGTTGCGGGGAAACGTGAACGACATAGCGCAAGAAGTCCTGAAATATCCGGTCAAGGTATCGCTCAAATCAAAACTTGACATACCGTATATCATTGAGCAAACCTACAACCGGCGATTTTTGGCAACTTATGGCGAACTTCGAGGGCTGCAAGACGATGAATATACTCTTGACGAAACGAAAGACAGTAAGGAAATTTATCTCTCACAATGGACGGGATACAAGTATTCCGACCTCGTGCCGGGTCCACCCATAGCTTTCCTTGACGACGACATCAAGAAGAAGATATTCTCTCGCATGGCTAAGCTCACGGGCCATTACCGATCACAGAGGAAATCGGCAATCGGGGAGTATTTCAGGCAGAAAATCAAGGTTCTCTCCGACCTCGAATCAAAATTGAACTTCCTCAAAGTCCAGTATCGCTCGGGGATTGCTGCTATCAATTCGCATTTCGCAAGAATGCCAAACCTGCCCGCTCGAATCATGCCGCGTTGGTCGCGCTCATCCCTCCCCGACGCTGAACAAACCTCCCTCGTTTTCTCATTCTGACAATGTGACGGCCGTCACTGTTGCGCGTCGTGTTGTTTTGTATTATATTGTTACGATGCGTAACGTGTTGATACAGATACAAGGCGTACACGCGGCAATTTCTGCCGGTTTGATTAGTTACGGCACGGGGATTGCGCTAATCGGCGCACTCACCGATCTACTCACTCAATAACCGGGAGGTGCAGTATGAGCGGCACACAAAAGCGAGAGGCGACTGTGATGATACGCGGTGGGCACATTGTGAGGTACGTAGTCATTAATGGCGAGTATGTCCATTTATCCGGGCTATACTCACCAGAGTCAACTGGTGCACATAGCCTGCGGACTTACAAGGCGTGGCTAACACGGCACGGGATATCCGACTAAGTGTGGAATACACCAACAGCTAAAGGAGGTATCATGGTGCTCTATAGTATTCTGCGTCAAAGCGAATCGCTCGCCGAGGTGGTCGAGGAATCACGCATCGAATCGCCACAAGAGGCGCAAAAAAAAGCGCAAGAAATCGCGCGGATATATCCGAAAGAGCGCGTCTATGTTACCTGGTTCCGTGCAGAATGTGCGCAGCGCGGATACCTCAATCCAAATGGTAATGTGGCTTTCGTGGGCGAAAAATACTAGGAGGAGCGAAAATGACAACAGAATATCGTTCAAAATATGGGAAAATCGTGAAACGTCGTCCCGGACTTCACGAATATTGGTTCAAGGGACGAATGATCGCGGTCGGGTCGGCTATTTCTTCGGCCAATCCTTCTTCGCCACCGACCCCGGAGGACTGGCAATATTGCCGAGAAATGGCGTCACGGCTAAATTTTGCCCGCTCTCAAGGGAGGTCACCGGCCGGTTTTGCCTTATATCTTGATACTTAGTTGTTATCTGTCACACTTAACGATTTAAGGAGAATTTTGATAGGGGAAGTATGAAAAAATGTCAAGTAAAATCTCACCAGAAAAGGGGTAAAAATGCCGAATTTAGAGCAAAAAACGTGTCCGCTCATGTCGAGACTAGTCCCGGTCGAAGGGCAATTAGGACAGCGCGGCGTAACTCTCGCGGCTGTTCCGTGTGTACCTTCCTGCGGGTGGTATTACTGGTCCCGGGCAAACCCGGAATTCGGTGAGTGTGCAATGACCGCCATTGCCTATGACCTGGAATTTGGCCGAAAATGAGGTACTTATTTCCTTCGGCAATCATCGTACTCATGGCCGGCGCTTCGGTCGTGTCGTTCGCGGTCGGCGACTACCGAAGAGGGGTGTACTGGTTAGCTGGGGCCATTCTCAATATCGCGGTGACATTCTAAAGGAGGAAACGAAGGAGGAAATGATGGAAGAACGCATCTTAGATTTGGCAGCAACAAAAGAAGAGGCAAAACTAGTCTGTCAATTGATGAATAATTTTGAAGGGTCGGAGAAAACAAAAGAAAAATGCTCGTGTATTTCTGGGGCAGTGTGGGTGTCGAAATTGAAGGATTACCCTTCACTTTATGCAAAGTACTGCCCGACGTGCGGAAAACTGCTTAGAAAGAAAGAAGAAAACGAATGAATCTAAATTGCCGCGACTTTTTGAAAGGGGTATCTTCATGTGGTTGGCTTTGATAGTTTTTTATGCGTTTTCTCTCATAATATTTTCGGTAGTTGATTGTCTTCTATATTGTAAATCTCCATATCCTGAAAGGACCTACTACGGAATGTGGCCGGGGTCGGGGTTTGTTGTTTTTTTCAAATTGCGTCAAAAAAAATTAAAGGAAAAAAAATGAATCTAATAGTCTACACTTCAGAACACAATGGAGAAAAAGACTTGCGAATAGTAGTAGAAAAGGAAGGAGAAATACTTTCGCAATGTACGTTCTGCTTGAGTTGTTTACAAAAAAGGAAACAGGTAGGAGAAAAATTCGACGTAATTTTTATGGAAAGGATAGAAAAAACCGAATGACAAAGGAAGAATTTCTCGAATCGTTCAAAATCAAATCCGGGTTTTCAGCTCACGAGCTGGAAATCTGCGGAATAGTTGCCGCACCGTGTGACTGTGGGCTTATAGGTTGCCCAGGTTGGACACTGGAAAATCGCGCTTCAAGAAAGGATAATGCTAATGCAAGTACAATTAGTATTGACATCGGGCAACAAGGAAGCAATTTGGGAATTCTATCATAGCGAAAAGACGATCAAGGTTCAAATCTTCAATGACTTCGGGAAAATGGTTCATGCATGTGAATTCTGTATTGAGTGTCTTGGAAAACGAGCTATGGACAGAAAAAACGAAGTGATTTACAGGGAGGATTTTTCAACCGGAAACGGGGTAGTGTGTGAAAAAAAATGACGCATTCCCAGAGTGTAAAATCTCGGTTAGGCATCTATCGGATAAGCGAATAGTTGGGATTGCTGTACTCTC
>OBLY010000040.1_pt1 | contig 16715 bp, 11 predicted proteins | sample 1539041 | NCBI WGS metagenome assembly OBLY01 (sample SAMEA2690973, study PRJEB22502) | sediment metagenome | biome: Billabong; feature: Tropical; material: Sediment | place: Australia | collected 2013-05-14 | depth 1 m
TCCCCGTTTCTGTGTCGGAAAAAGTAAAAATCACTGGATTTTAGGATAGTGCCAATTTTAGATAAGTTTTAATATTATAAAGTTATTTAAAGGCATCAAGATTATGGTGAGGTAAAATGGGTATTATCGATGCAGGAATCGACATTCTTAAAGGCATAAAATACACTTTTTCTGAAGAACCTTTTATGGTTGGTTTAAGGTTTGAAAATTATGTCTTGGATCTATTCTCGAAAAAATACTTTTCAATTGTTGAGAAAACGCATTCGGCAGAAACTAATCAAGAGCGATATGTAGAGAGTAGCATGAATCCAGATTTTGTTTTTCGATATATTCCTACGAACGAAATATTTGCTGTTGAATGCAAATACAGGTCGGCCCTCAATAATGAAGGTCGTTTAGGCTGGTCTTACCCTGACCAGATGAAAAGGTATCAGGAATTTTCTTTTAAGAGAAAAATGCCTGTTTTTATTGTTATCGGATTGGGAGGTATTGATATTGAACCCGGAGAGATGTTTAATATCCCCTTGGAAGAAGCAAAGTATCCAGAACTCTATCCAAGCGTGTTGAACCGATTCAGGAGACCTCCAAATAAGCCATTTTTCTGGAAGAGCGGACAATTATATTAACACTTGAGATCGCGTAAGCATTAAAAAATCAAACTTCGCAAGAACCCCGTGGGCAGGAAACCTTTGCTGCGAGCTCCAGGAGAGCAGGTGTTTTGTCTTCTTCCACTTTGGCCCATATACCTAATGGAAAGAACCTGTTGCAGACAGGGCAGTAATAGCCGTTCTTAAGGCAAACCCATGAATGGTTGAGTGCTGCGCAGAGTTCTTCTGGTGTCATATAATTCTAAATAGAGCTATAATTAAAAATAGTAAAGCCAAGCGAAGTGAAAGTAATAGTCCAATAAGCCAATATCCCTGCTATTCAAGAAAATCCCATAGATAGGATAATGGTCAGAGACTACTAATGATTGCTATGTTTCATGGTACTGTTTGCCAGCGGTCTTTAATTCTATTGGATCGCAAAACTGCACCTTTGCCTTTTGGTTTTGCCAATTGTTGCATAGATTTCAAAGTTTATAGGTAATTAAGTAAACCATTTTACCGGTAAATATAAAAAATAAAAAACCCTAGCAATCATAGAAATAAAGGAAGGGATAAACGTGTGCATCTGAAAATGGATGGAAGAACCGATCCATGTTATTCTTGACCCGGAGCCTCTATGAAAAGTGCTTTTTGATTGTTATTCACAGATCCCCGTTCAATTTTCTTCTTCTTTGTCAATCTTTTTACTGGGCTATTGCGTTTGGTTTTAGATTCTTTACTTTCTTGTCCGTGCAGGGTTTTAGAGGATTCTTTTTCAGGCTTTGGTTGTTCTTCAGGGCTTGATGCCTGCGATGTAATTAAGGTTTTATCTATAGGTTCTTCAGCTTCTTTGTCTCTTATCAATAGCGCATCTATAGAAGTATCAGATTCGAGCTCTACATGTTTTTCAGAAGCGGAGGCTGGCAGGGTATCAGGTGGCTTTTCTTCGTTCAGGACAGGATGGAGGAATCCGACCTTGGGTTCATAGCATCTGCCTTCATTCAATAGTAATTTAATTGCTTTTATGACCATATCTTCTTCAATTCTAAGGATTTTCCTTGCAGTATCTGCAAGCTCTGCATAACTTACCACTTTTTGGGGTACCTTGCCGCTTTCCTCTATCATTAGATAAAATATTTTTTCTTTGAGTTCGGTGTCAGTTGGCTGGTTATCCTTATCTTTTATTACAGGCGGTTCAATAGTTGGACTGGCCACGATGTTTTCTTCTTGATGAGGAGTCGGTACTTCTGGGGTCTCATGTATTGGTATATTTGTCTCTTGCGGCATGTAGATGAGTTTTGTTAAAGCATCCTTGCACATCTGCCTGAACTTTTCTTTTTCTGCCTCTGGCATCTGGCTTCTTTCAACCCGTTCCAGAGTTTTGACTACAGTTTCTTTTACCCAGTAATCTCGCGTTTTTGCATCTATCTCCACAATGGTTTCAGGTCTGATTGAGATAATTGTTGTTTTTTCATCAGGTCTATATGCATTGGTTTTGCCGACTACAGCTACGAAGCAAGGTATGGTAAGATTGGATAGGGATATCAAAGCTTCTGGCTGGTATTGGCCTGCATACACATTGAATGCCCCTGTTGGATCAACTACTCTACCTCGCAGGTAGTCTCCAGAAGTACCAACATTATCAACCTCCACAAGAGCACCCATCATAAGGACCCTTTTTGCTTTAACCCCGGTTGGAGTTAGCTGGCAGCGGCTATCGAAGTCTCTTCCTTCAACATGTTCGATTATCGTCTGTTTTGATTCTGCCAACTCAGCGGCAAAGAGCCTTAATGCGGGCTGCCTTATGAATTTTTCATTTTGTTTAGTTATCGTAATATTATCTTAGATTCGAAAACACATAGCCTTAACTGTAGAGGGCATGCTAGAACCAAAATTTTTAGGCTATTGCAGACGATTTATGATCTCCTTTTATTAATTTTTATAATTTGAGCCCGCCACCTGCAAAATTATCCCTGGCTTCTACTATGCCAATTTTTCCAATGTGGATCTTATTATATTTTCTCGGAGCTGCCACTCTTTTTGAAAATCCATTTTCATCATCTGTCCGATGCCTGCAAGCATATTTTCGTTATATATCAGCATAGGAAGGTCTTTTCCGCATGCATCAGGGACAAGTAGTATTCCTTTAAATTCATTTTTACTTACGAGTTCTATAAGTTTCTCTGGCACGGTATATCCAGTATTCTGTCTATCCAGCTTTTCAAACAATGCTTCAAGACAGATTTCTACACCACGGAATGGTATTTCTTCCCATTTGCAGCTGCTGGAGCGTGAATATTTATCAAAATGCGAGGTATTTTTAATATACTGCCCGCCGCTGGCAGTTCCAACCGCAATGTACAATTCAGGCAAATTATTTAGACCGGTTTTCTCGATGTAATTATTAATAGTCTCTTTAGGCATCATTCCAATATAATAAGCTCTGAGAATCTTGTTGCAAATGGGGCAAACATAGGCAGAAATCAGATCAAAAGTTTGAGGCGGGAGATTTTCTTTTTCGATGCTGTAGGGAGTATAGAAATGGATCTTCTTGTTCTCGGAGTCGATTTTAATCATCTCTGATCAGTTGAATGTATGGCTTTTTTTTGTCGGAATGAAAAAATCAGTTCTGATTTGCATATGCAATATGAACGATTTATCTAAACCCCTCCTTGCTAATAGGTTAAGACGAGTGGAGAAATGAATCCCAGATCTATTGGACTTTTAGTCAAGTGATGTTAAACTTCTTTTTTTGGAGTTACAGGTAAATCAATAAACTTTATAACAAGTAAATTCTAAAACATGTTTAGCAGTGAAATTAAAAGCAATTTTATGAATAAACTTTATTTCAGATAAATTTAAAAATTGATATGATAATTAACCAATAAACCTTCTATGAATACGATGATAACACTGTCCTGGTCTCCTTTCATAATTGGACTATATGACAAGGCCCTACATATCTTAAGGTAAATTTAACCCTCCCGAGCTAACATCATCCGGCAAGAAGTTTAAATAAAGAAAAGCAACTTGATCATTCCGGCAATCTATAATCATTCGCCCCTATTTTCTTAAGCAGCCATGCCATATTCTCACCGAGATTTTTCATATTCCGGATTCCTTCTCCATCTTTATCCACATCCCCAATTTTATTTCCGATACCCACATTCCAATAACTTGAACCCGGTACGATCATCTGGTTAATATGGAAAAAATGATTGATAGAGTCAAACGCATGGATTGCTCCTCCTCTTCGCACGGCAACTACAGCAGCTCCAACCTTTCGTTTGAACATGAAACCATTAGCTATTGCCGTAAAGCCCGAACGTTCGATTAAGGCTTTCATCTCAGTGGTAATATCGGCAAAATATGTTGGTGAACCAAGAATTATCCCATCCGCTTCCGCCATCTTTTCAATATAATCATTCACGATATCGTTCTTGATTGCGCATTTCCCGTCTTTTGTTTCAAAACATTTATAGCAGGCCGAGCATCCCAGGATTCTCTTGCCTGCCAGGTCCACCAGTTCTGTTTCTATTCCTTCTTTTTCCAATTCAATGAAAACATGCTTTATAAGAATTGCAGTGTTGCCTTGTTTTCTGGCACTCCCGTTAAATGCTATTACTTTCATGACCTGATTGCCTCCATCTGCAAATATTACTTTCAGTGTTATAAATAATTTTCAAAAAAAGCTAGTAAATAAGTTTACCCGTAATAGAGTAATCATATTTAGTGGTAATTTCGAAAAAAAGATTACAGGCATGCGAGATTACCTGGTTATAGATAAATCACAAACTATCTTTGATTGTAATCTTAAAAAAGATATTATCGATAAATAAGTTTACCATATTACAGGTAAACTTATAATCATACTTATTTGTAATTTTGAAAAAAAGATAACAGAGAATCAAGTTTATCTTATTATAGATAAATACGAAACCATCCTTTGCAGTAAGCTGAAAAATGAAGTTATTGATAAAAAAATAACCTTCATTACTGGTTTTAATATAAATTAGTAAATCTGAAATATTTATTACAAGATTGTCTATATATTAGGTTACTGGTAAGATATTTTACCAGTAAACCAGACGAGGAAAAAACACGAATGGAAGAATAATAGCGGTCATGATTGAACCCTCTCCACGGCTGAAGCCGAGAGATTCCTTCGCTCATGTAACCTCTCTGCGGCTCTCATCTTCATAGGAAGTACCTCCGATTACAGCATCCGCAACCTTAGTTACAGTCTCTTCGGGTTTAACGGGCGATCCGCTCTGTCTCCGGTCTTCTACTCCGAAGCTGGTAGGATAGTCACTGTCACTTGCAGATTGATATGCCCTTGATACCGCCTCGCGCAGGACCGGTTCCAGACATGGCCAGAGCATTCTTGCCCTGACTACATCAAGGGAGCCTGTATTCATATCGACACATTTTGCGAGAAATGCAGAGTACAGGTCTCTCTGCATATCTATACCACAGCATGTATGCCATCTCTGTGATAGAGGTTTCTTTATGTATTCTTCGCAGATATGACAATACTGGGATAGTTTTGTCGATTGCGTAGGAAACAAATATAAGCCGCCTCCAGCGTTTTCAGCTTTTCGTTTGAGACCGCTCATAAACATTGATGGGGCTCTTATCGAAACCGATTTACCCCATTTTTTCTGAAAAGATTGATAAGGGATTTTCTCAGCTTTTATTGTAGTGCCTTGGGAAATTATTATATTCTGATCGTGACCATGAATGGATTTTCTGTGAGCAGCGGTTTTCCTGTCAATCTCTGCTATCTCACTGCATGTTTCTTTATAGCGATTGGATTTCTTCCATTTCTTTTTTCCTTTCTTGATAGTCCCGTTCTCGTTATAATTCTCGGGATTGTTGGACCTCCTCTGTCTATCCTGTTTCCTCTGGAGTTTCCTTTTCTCTTTCCATTTCGGAACAAGCTCGCTGCAGAACTGTTTCAATTCAGCTTTTGTATCTCCCACAATAGCTATGGTACTGGGACCCACGTCTACACCAAGCTCTTCCTTACTTACCTCTTTCTCAGGGTCATGATAGGGTTTTCCTTCAAGAATAAGCTGAACATAGAATCTGTTTTTTGAATTGATCTTTCTTCTCACAATACGACAGTACTTGATCCTGTGCTGTAGGCCGTATGAGATTAATTCGTTTGTCTCATCCACTATGCATGGGATTCTGAGATACGACCATCTGAGAGTATTATCCCTGAAAATTAGTCCTGTCTTGTTATTCTCTCCTTCGAGTGTATCGAACTGATTTTTGCCTTTGAACCTGATATTTTTGGCTTTCCTGAATGCTTTTTTCTGGACTGCTTTAAACGCTCTTGCTGCTATTTTCTGTGCTATGTGAACATTGATATGTTCTTTGATCCAGCTGTGCCTTATTCCTATAGCATAATGATGTATATCGTATTGCGTGAACTCGAATTTTTTGTTCAAGTCTTTGAACGCCTCTGTCCTATCTACTCCTTTCGGTAGTTTTCCTTGGACTGCCTTAATAAATCGAGACGTTTAAGAGTTTCCCCCAGACAGGCATTATATAACTGTCTTCCTGCTTCGAGACGGACTAGTATCGTGGATTCCTGCAATGGATTCGTTTTTAATGGTAATTCCAGTACGAAAGAAGGAGTTTTGCATTTCATATTTCTTTTTGTTGTATGGATAGTTTTTGTCTTGAGTCTTAGCTGAGCAACCTGAAAGTATTCTCTTTTTTATTTAAAGAGGTAATCCATCTTTATGATTGAAGTTGGAAGCTTTATTCCCCCTTTGAACACATTTTCTTTCGCACAGGCACAGGAAAAAGTTACCTGTAAATTAATTTACTATATTACTGGTAAACTTAAAATCATATTTAGTTGTAATTTTATAAAAGAGATAATGAGTAATCAAGATTATGTTATTACAACTAAACATCAAACTATTCTTAGATGTAATCTTAAAAAAAGAGTTATCGGTAAATTAGTTTACCAAATTACTAGTAAACCTGAAATCATGGTTAATTGTAATTTCAAAAAAAAGATAATGAGTAATCAATTTCACCGTTTTATAGATAAATATAAAAAGATTCTTAGCGGTAATCTAAAAAACGAGATTATATATAATCGAGCAAACCAAGTTACAGGTGGTCGGATAAACTGGAAAAACCGTAATATTTATTACAGGTTTGCTTATATATTAGGTTACTTGTAAAAGATTTTACGGGTAAACCGGAACAGGAGACGAAATGAGTGCAAGAATAATAGCTGTTATGAACCAAAAAGGCGGTGTTGGAAAAACCACTACAGCTGTCAATTTGGCAGCAGGCCTGGCTAAAGTTGGCAGAAGGGTGTTGGTAATGGATGTTGATCCTCAGGCAAATCTGACGACAGGCCTGCTACGCGACAAACCCGTGGCTGATAAGACGCTTAAAGGAGTATTCCAGAATAAGGCGCTACTGTCTGAAGTGATTCATCCTACAGATACTAAAGGGTTGGAGCTTGTACCGTCGCACATAAGTCTGGCGGTTGTCGAAACAGAGCTGTTGGGTAAGATCGGCCGGGAAACCGTATTAAAGAAAGCCATAACCAGCGATATACGTGAAAGGTATGATTACATCATACTTGATGCACCGCCGTCACTTGGGCTGTTTTCAGTCAATATATTAACTGTTGCAGATGAAATTTTAATACCCATCCAGACAGAATTTTATGCTATGGACGGTGTTGCGCAGCTGCTTGAAGTGATAAAGCTTGTTAAGGATAATTTGAATGGATCCCTGAAGGTCGGTGCTGTACTTTTGACAATGTATGATTCCAGAACCAAGCTCGCAACGCAGGTTAAGGAGCAGGTGGTAAAGGCTTTCGGTGATGCTGTACTTTCAACGGCAATCCCGCGAAATGTGAAGCTGGCAGAAGCGCCAAGTTATAGTGAATCAATATTCCTCTATGCGCCGGATTCTCAAGGCGCAAAGGCTTATGAACAAGTTACTGTGGAACTCCTAAAAAAGTGGGGTGATCATAGTGAATAAATCCAAAGGCGGCAAAAAAGATAAGGGCGAAGGTAAAGATAAACCAGGTGAGAATAACTTGGATAATAAAACCGGTGATACCGTTACCCCTGGTGGGCACGAGGGCATTGAAACCAAGGATGAGTCCCAAGATCAATCTTTGATAAAAGGGGATGAGCAAGGTAAAGAGAACTCTAATGCTAAATCGGGGTCAGGAGATGAAGAAAGGCGCGCTAAAGGCGGACTTGGGAAGAGTCCGCTGAATGGGATAGATCCGTCCGGTCTTCAAGGATTAATTACTGGAGGAAAGACGGATATTAAAATTGAGCAGGAACTGTTGTACACCAAAGCAGTCAAGCTTACACATGAAGACCTTGAGTTTATAAAGGATATGGCAATCTCAGTGAAAGAGGAAGGAAATATCTCAGCTGGTCTCCGCGCATGCATTAAAGTAGCTCGAAAACATGTTGGCGATAAAGTCAAAGAGCTTGCAGCTCAGCGAAAAGCTTCTGAGGTTTTCGAAATTTAGGTAGCATTCCTCTTGCTTACTTTTTTTCGTGAGGACACTAAAATCCTCCATGTCTCAGCGAATGCATTATAAGCTTCTATAGATGAAATGGGCTAAAGCCATATTAACTGTTCACATGCCAAAAATAGTTCATGGAATCTTTGTTAAAAATGGTTTTTTGTCACGTTTACACAGAACCTGGACCACATTACGCCCGGAAAATGCTGCCGGTGGCAAACCACCGCCTGGTTCAACCCACTGTCCTGCCATATAAAAATTATCAAGTCCGGGAAGGGTTTTACTAATGCGCAGGCTGTGGGTTTTGGGTGTAATCATCCATCCTTCAAAACTGCCCTGCCAGTTGCCAGTATAACGATGAAAAGTAACAGGCGTTGCAACGTCACGCATCTCAACCTGAGAAACAAGTCCCGGAAAACGCCTATCAAGCGCAGCAATCACCAGATCAGCAATATGTTCTTTTTCTGTATTGTAGCGATTAATATCTTCACTCAATGATTTCCAGTATGCATAATCAGAGTAGAACATTACCTTCACTACTGTCTTGCCTGCAGGAGCCAGAGTAGGGTCAAAGTTGTAGAAATGCGCACTCATACGGCGCCATTCTTTACCAGCTATGGTAATAGGCTGTTTGAGAGGAAAGTTAATCCCTTGGACTGTATGAGGAATCTCATCAAACGATCGGTTTACACCAAGAGCAACATGGACCAATGGTGGAAATATGGGCTGGTTATCATAGTAGCCCTTGATCGTTATATCGGCGTATTTGCCTTCAAGCATATTAAAAATGGTTGTGTAGCCATCTGCCGCAGATATGATATAATCGGCTTTGTATTCACTGCCATCCTCCAATCTAACGCCAACAGCACGGTCATTTTCAACCAATATCTTCGTAACAGGTGAGTTATAGCTGATTTCACCTCCTAGGTCACGGTAACGCTTTTCGATACTCCGGGAGAACTTTAACGAGCTCCCTACTGGATAGCCAGCCTCCTTTTTATGCATCCATGCAAGGGTCATAAGTATGAAAGATATGGGAAATTCTGCAGGCCAAATAACAGGAAACGCCTCGCGAAGTAAGGGATTTTTAAAACGTGTAGCAAAATCCTGTATAGAGATCAAGTTCCATTTTCTTAAACTGAGCATAGACGGAGACATCTTGATCAGAAATTTAAGCCCATCAATGATACCGTACAGCTCAGGTGCTTTATCTACAGGCCATTCGATAGTGCAGGAACGTATGCCTTTGATGAACTCTTTAATGACGTCCCTATCCTCGGGGGCAATTTCGATCATGTGCTTTTCAAGGCGGTCGATATCTGTGTAAAGAATAAAAATCCTGCCATCATCGCCTTCGACCCGCATAAACTCCTCATGGTTGACGATGTCTGCCTTCTGGACGGCTCCCAACTCTTCCCAGATTTTATAGAAGCTTGATTCCGGAGCAGAGCCAACCAGCCAGTGCAGGCATCCGTCAATTGTATAACCTTTACGTTGCCAGGAAGTGCACAGTCCTCCTGGAATGTTGTGCATCTCGAAGATACGTGTACTGTAGCCGTTCATCCGTCCGTAGCACCCAGCTGATAAGCCTGCTATACCGGCCCCAATAATAATTATAGATTTATCCGCCATTTTCACTCCTCATATCTAAAGGCGCCTGAATGCATTTCAATCTATCCTCCGTTTCTATTCTATATTCCCTTGCCGATTTACTATTTTGTTCCTTCAAGATTTCAATTGCTCCAATATGTCAAAGAAATCAAAGAAGACAAAAATCTCCATATACATTGAAAAACATTTTCCAATGTATTACGTCTATGGATAATGATTTCCAGTCGAAATGGCACACTAATTTAATCTTTTGCCGAGATTTAGTTAAATGGCTCTTTTAACCCTCTTTTTTCACATTTTTTGGTGAAAAATTTATTTTTTAATATAGAAATTTTACAATAAATATTTTTGGTTTACCAGTAAAACAATAATACAATTTACAAATAATCAAATAATCAAATTGATTGATATACTAGCAATTCATATTATAAGTAAATCTGTAATCTTATTTATAAATAAACTGATAATCTAAATTATACGTAAATCGGTAAATTAAATTAAACATAAACCCGTAACGCTAATCTCATAAAATGAAATCCGTAACGTGAATAGCGTTAATTACAGCCCTGTCTGGTGTAATTTTCATTAATATAACAAATAGAAAAGTCGCATTTCCGCGATCAGGTAGCTTCGAATTTTTTTAAGAATGCTCAGAAATCATAAAAATAGTCTTCGCATCCCCATTACAGAATATGGAATCAAGGGAATGAGCGCAAGGTCCTGCTTTCAGGCACGGAGAGGTCTCAAGAAAAGCCTCTCATCGTATCCAGTGGACTTTTTATTTTCCTTATTTCTTCTGAGGAAACCTGAGTGTATATCTGGGTTGTCTGGAGATTAGAGTGTCCCAGGAGTTTCTGTATTTTTCTTACATCCACGCCGTCTTCAAGAAGATGTGTGGCAAAAGAGTGCCTAAGAGTATGCACATGCACGTCTTTTTTAATACCTGCACGCTGCGCAGATATCTTAATTGCTTTCTGGATAGCACGCGGCGTCATTTTTCTTCCATTTACTGAAAATATGTAAGCATTCTCATCAAAACCATTTTTTCCATTATTTTGTCTATATTCCAGGAGGTCTTTCTTGAATACATCCGAGATAATAAAGATCCTGTCCTTTGCCCCTTTTCCCATCCTCACCCAGCCTATACAATCATTTAAGTCAAGATCAATATACCTGAGGTTGATACACTCAGAAAGCCTCAAACCTGTAGAATAAAGGCATTCGATCAAAAGCCTGTGCTTTTCGTTTTCAGTATTGTCTAAAAGATCTTCTATCTCTTTGCGGCTCAATATAACAGGTAACTTTTTAGATGCCTTTGGTGTTTTTATCAGGGACAGGTCTTTTCCGAGCATTTCAGTATAGAAAAATTTCAGTGATGCCTTTATAAGCGTTATGGAGGCATTAGATAATGAATGATCGGACATTTTGTATGCAAGATACTCTTTTATATCATCACCCGTGACATCCTCTGGTGACTTTTTTATATACTCAATAAATTTATTATTGTAGAATAGATACATTCTTGAGGTTTGAGCAGAAAAGCCCCTGAGTTTCAATTCTGTTTGAAGTTTCTTCAAGGCTGGATTCAAATCCTCTACTTTTTTCATAAATCCCGACCGATACAAATATTTTTATTTGTGATACCTAATTATCTGTTCTTATATATAAAAAGTTCGTATAAGTGCGCTTATACGAACTTATTGATATCATCTCAACCGGCATGTCGGCTGATATTTTTATTTGGCATTGATTTAAAAAGCCATTTTCGGGCTTTTTCATAACTTGATGGACCAAGCTATGCCCAAATTGCTTTAATAGGGTTTATGAGCTACCTCTCCACAGGTAGAATCCTTCCTTTTTCGACTTCAAGCTTAAAATCAATCTGCAGGTGTATAAAAGAACTGTATCTATACTTCAAATTGAACCAAGGGTATCCAGATTCTTTGAAGGAATTCTTGAAATTCTTATCTAGCAGCCCCGGTACATCGTGTGGGACTTCAGAGAATACCTCTCTCCGTTCAGGTGTTTCAGAGGATATCGGTTCATCAGCCTGACAATAATAATCGATCAACTCGGCTTGTACTGGAGAACACTTCTAATCAGGGTATAGTCAGTTAAGCTCCGCACACTGCTTTCTTTCTGCACGCGTCAATATATTCATGCCGGCACTTTCTTTATGCTGACAGAAGAGTGGACCATATTTATGTAACATTGATTTATCAGTATTACAGGTTTATTTATAATTTGAATTATTAATTTATTTATAAATCAGATTATAGATTTACCTGTAATTTGCATTATCGATAAATCTGTTAATTCGATTTTATGATTATTTGTAAATTGTATTATTAGTTTATTGGTAAACCATAAATTATTTATCATATTAATTCTATATAAAAAAATAAAATATAATCGAAAAAAAAGTGAGACATGGGGGTAAAAAAGACTGATTTTTTCCAAATCTGCCGTAAAATTAAACCACTGTACCATTTCGACTGGAAAAATCGCCTTTTATTTCCTATTTTCTTTCATTTTGCTTAATTTGCATGCTTTAAGATTTCTGATATCAGATCTCCCTGTTGAACATGTACCGGTACTTGTTTTATGCGGGCAATCTTCCTCCGTACATCGAAATGATAAGATGCCAGCTCAACAGGGGTATATTTCCTGTAGTAAATGAATTTTACGCAAGCTGCCCTGGGAGTCCATCTTACAGCAGCAACATTCCACATCATTAAATCGCAGGTGCTATCCTGGTTATCCTCTTCTATTGCGGTAATTCCAGATCGTACCCTTCGTTTTTTAGCATCTTGATTGTAAAATCCCTGTAAGTCAACCATTTGGACATATCAACTTCTTCATAACCGGCATGGTCTATCCCCTGATTTATGGCATCAGTTTTTGCATTCATGAGCTGTCTCATGTACATATCTATTGTCCCATCGCACCGTAAGAGAAATATTCTGGGGATTTTCTTCTGTTGAGGTCTGAGTATGCGGCTATATGCCTGTATTTGGCGGGATGGAGTCCATGAAGTATCAGCTATGACAACGACGTTTGCCTCTGGTATATTAAGTCCAGTGCCGCCGCAGGTTGTAGTTGCAAGGAGGACATTAGTTCCACTGTTCTTGAAATCGTCCAGTAAATCGTTTCTGTCATCTATTCCCTGTTCGCCTATGAATACATGTGATGGGATACCGAGTTTCTTAAGTTCTTGCTGCATGAATTTCTGGAATTCCGGCCTTTCTGAGTACACAATGATTTTTTCTTTATTGCTAAGAGCTTCCTTTATTATTTCCAGCGTCTTTGATTGCTTTGTTGTAAGGCTGCCTATCCATTCAAACCCCGGGCAGTTCACAGTCGGGCTCTGAGGTATTGTAGAGGCGAATTGAAGTTTTGTCAGGTGAGCCAGGATAATCATCTGATCAATTCTATGCCCTCCTTCTTTTTCCTTTTCAAGCTGTTCCCTGAACCAGCTTGCAAAGTTATCTAGCCATTTCTTGTAGTGGGCAATCTGTGCAGCATCAGGTTTGATTAATAATTCCTCTATTTTAGCATCTGGTATCTTGACCGTATTGGATACTTCAGGCTCATCCCATGTGCGCCTGATCATTTTAGGTGCAAGCATTGCATGCCATTTTCGGATATCTTTTATTTTTGGCATCTCACGGGCTTTCTTACCGGAATCCAAGGTCTGTTCGAACTGGGGAGATACCCATTCGACCGTCACGAAGTCATTCTTGAACTCGCGGGTGCCTGATGTGTAGCCGTAATCCGATTTGATTGGCGTATAGTAGCCGTATTTATTAAGTTCGGTCCCGTCTCCCCAACCGAATACCAGGAGGCTGAAGATGTTCCTTGGATAATTAGAAATAGGAGTGCCGGTGCTTATCAGTTTATATCTGGCTTTCAGGCCTCTCACAGCAAGGGCCTGTTTACTGTCCTTGGCCTTTATGCCGTGTCCTTCATCAATCGCTATAAATCCAAACCTCTTGCGAAGTGCTTTAGCAAAGGTCTTTTTAGTTCTATCATTCAGAGGTCTCCAGAGCTTGTTGTAGGAGATTATGTTGAATTTTTTCAGATTTTTCAGATCTTTTTCATTATCAATTACCTTATAATCAGTTATTTTTAAGGTTTTAAATTCTTTTATGAAGCTCTCCATGAGACGTGCCTCTACAACTATGAGATTATGCTGGCAGCCGTACAGGAATCCAAGCCCAATAATCGTCCTAGATTTTCCCAGTCCCATTTCTGCGCATAGAAGATTTGCGTTTTTCATAGACATCCTAATAACATCGTCTCTCTGGAACGGGTATAGCCAGCCTATGCCAAGTCTATCGAGCTGGGCTGCCCGCTGTTTATAAATATTCGAATAAAGCGTTCTTATCCCATCTCTACTGTTAAGCTCTACCCATTTATTGCACTCATAGCCTTTTAATATGAAATTTTTCACGTCTATATATTTAAGGGATTGAGAATGCCCCAGTTCATCTTTTATCTCAAGGGTATCGTTATAAGGCGACCTTTTGATGATGTATTCTTTTCCGGCGGCAAGTTTCAGGCCATTGTTGTCAGCATCATTAAGTGCTATGAGTATATCCCCTTCTGAGAGGTTTTTCATAGCCTGCTCCATATCACCCTGGAAGATCCACTGCTCGAAGGCTGCAGTCTGCCTTTTCAACCATTTCTGCTTATTTCGGACCCAGTTTATTAGCTGCGGATCGATTATTGTTTCGATTCCAAGCCTTTCTGCTTTTTTCCTCAGTTCGTAGATCCTGTCCGGGTTCTCTATAATGCTATATCTTCTGGAATACATCTTGAATTCTGATACATTGGTTTTTGTTGCTTTGTTGTATGCTTCGCCGAAATCATCCATGAGTTCCTGAGTTTTAAGAGCTGCAAGCAATCCATTCGGTTTAATCCGAATCTCGGACGCATCTCCACTAAGGACTATTTTTGCGCGGTCATTTTCAGTAACAGGTAATAGCCTGTAATCTATTTTGTGTTCAGGTTCTTCCTTATTTTCCTGAAGTGCCAGATCTTCAAGCGGGCTTTTCAAGTCGTATTCGAAGAACTCATTAAGTTCCGTTTCGTGTTCTGAAAGTCTCCATGCAGCTATTGCATTATCAAGCTCTGATAACTCCTTTATTTTGAGATGAATGCAATCATTTTTTCTGCCGTTGTAGCGTGTAACTCTGTAAATGACTACAGAGCAATTCCATTCTGTGCCTTTTTCTTTGAATGCCTCTGCAGGGAGGTCAATCCGCATGACTTTAGCTGCACGTGCTTTTATCCATCGCTCAAATGTCAGGGTGCTCTCATTTTCAAAAAATGATGTCGGAACTACAGCAGCCACATATCCTCGGGCCGCGCGGATAGCTATCTCCAGGGCAGCGATATGGCTCTGTATAGACGAGCTCGGGCCAAGTTTCCCCCAGCCCGCGTTCTCCAGCTTGAGGTTCTTATTCTCTATTTGAATGGAGAATGGCGGGTTTATCAGGCAGAAATCTACTTTATTATCAAGTTCTGCATGGCTGCAGAGATTATCATTGATTATAATAGCTTCTGGAAAAAGTCTCTTTGCCATGTAGTATGCTTTTTCTTCAATCTCAATACCGGCGATCCGGCAGTTCGGAGAGAGGTATCTGAACATTCCACCGATACCGCAGCTGTTATCGAGGATAATCGGATTAAGATCCGTGGAATTCAGTTTAAATAGCCTGGTGATAAACTCTACAATCGATCCAGGAGTGAAAAACTGTCCGAAATTAGCGGCCCGGCGTCTGTGCGCGTCAATTAATCCTCTGTCATTTTCGATTTCAGCAGTCTCCCCAAGGGATTTATACCTCTCGATAATTGAGTTTCTATCGAAGCTGCCGAATCCTGTCTCATCCCAAAGAGGTTTATTGGGATCGTTATCATTTAATACAGGGAGATTTTCATTTTTAGGCGCAGTTTTATCCGTTACGGAAGATTTGTCAGTACCATTTGCATGGAGGTCTGGAATAGATGTTGTTGCTGTGTCGTTTATCTGCGGAAGGTCTTGGATCTTATCTTTTTCGAGAGAAGCCTCCAATAGTGTAGTTTCTTGCTGCTGCTCTCGCAGTTTCCTGAATGTCTGTGCAGGTTCCAGGTTTTTGTTAGTTTCATTACCGACAAAATCGAACAGCTGAGCTTGTCGCATTGTTTATCATCTCTTCGGCAGTTTGTCTGGATCTTGTTTTTATAAAAAAAGAAAAATGCTATAAAAATTAGCAATGGCTTCTCAGGTCAGTGTCTCTATTTAGAGGTTCTGTCAAGTCTGCGTTTGCTGAATAAATCTGAGTTCATCTACGGATGAGCATTCAGGTTACTGTATGCAATTAACTTTCTAAAAAATAGCGTCCATCTGCGGAACAAAACGTAGACTTTAGACTTGACAGTGCCGTTTAAATCAAAGTTTATAATCGCAGAGCGCTTTTGACTATGTCACCAGTATAATCTTCCCAGTCGGGTACGAGGTATGCCTGAACATTCATTTCTTTCAAAGCTTTTTTAGATTCATCATCCAATTCATCTTCACATCCAATCAGGAACAGAATGCATTTTCCTCCACTGGTTATTTTCCTCAAATTTTCTGCCACTTTTCTCTCCATAATATCGTAAATTCCTGCATCTGTAAGTATATATACAAGTGGTTTTCTACTTCCGGTTTTTATCAATTGCAATGCAGGATATATTTTTGTATCATCCTGATCGGCTTCTATACCAAATATCTTTTCTTCTGCTGCGATATGGTCGAGCGTCGGCTCCTGCACCATTTTCTCATGCCTCCCAAATATTATGATGCTTACCGAATAATTATTTTTCTTCGCTGCACGGTTCAGAGCCACTGCAGCATCTATCATTCGTTCATCTCTACTATTGATTTTCATGCTGGTTGATACATCAAGCAGCATTGTTACCTGATAACCTGTTCCATCCATGCATAACAGGCCTTCCAGGGTTCT
>OBLY010000041.1_pt1 | contig 16701 bp, 31 predicted proteins | sample 1539041 | NCBI WGS metagenome assembly OBLY01 (sample SAMEA2690973, study PRJEB22502) | sediment metagenome | biome: Billabong; feature: Tropical; material: Sediment | place: Australia | collected 2013-05-14 | depth 1 m
ATTCCCGCTCAACCCGCAATGGCAGGCCATCGCGGACAAGTACCTCACGGTCGGCTTCATCCTAGAAAAATTCTTTGGTGTCGCAAATGCTACCAAGGATCCTCGCTGGGATTACGTGCGCGATCCGTTCTACTTCCAAAACATCCAGCTTCAGATGCAGCAACAGCAAATGCAGATGCAGGCCCAGCAAGCTCAGGCCCAGGCTGCACAGGGCGGCGGTCAGCCCGGCGGGGATGACGGTGGTGGTGGGGACGAGGGCGGGGGCCCTCCGTCCAAGGGTGGAGGCGACAAGGGTGGTGGAAGCGACGAGAAGGGCGGGGATAAGGGTGTTCAGCGCCAGGACAGCCCCCAGCCCGGCAATGAGCAAGGCGCCGGGCAACAGGACGTTCTAAGCTCGCCGTCCGTGGGTCAAGACTCTGACCTAAGCCGCGGAGTTGATCAACTCCTGGGTATGATCCAGAAGTCGGAGGCTCAGCTTCCTCCCTCTCGGCGTCGCTTGCTTGCGCATCAGCGCAGGCTTGTCCAAGTCCTCATGGACGACTTTGAGAAGGATTCGATGAAGGCGGTCAACGATATCGTTGACATTGCGGACAAGCACTCGAAGAAGTAGGAGCCGTCATGGGAGCGGTTACACAGTCCCGCGTTCAGGCACTCAAGGCCGCCTTTCTAACGATCTATAATCGTCGGTATTGGCTCAATGACGACGTGTTCCTTGGGCTTGCCCAGGAGCAGTTGAAGGCCATTGCGGGGGCCGCGTATGGTAGCGGCTCTCCCACGAGCGACCCGGGAGTTTGCTCTAAGGGCGATCTCTATATCGATACCGATACCGGCAACATCTACGTCTACAAGGGAACGGATTGGGAGGCTGTCGGTGGTGGTTTTGTTTCTGCTCCTGTTACGTCGGGCGATGCGGGCAGCGCGGGCCAGATGGCCTATGACGGAACGTATGTGTACCTGTGCGTGGCGGCGGATACGTGGGTCCGTTGGAGCGTAGAAACAGCTTGGGGCGTGTAATGGCAATCCGTAGATTGAGCAAGGGTGGAGTGAGGGCGGTCGAACGGGCGGTTGACGATTTGTTCGACAGGCTCAAGGTGCGTTCTCTAGGTCCCGGCGCGGTGCCGAAGCGTATCATCGTTACATACAACCCTCAGCTAACTCTTCGTGGCCTCTTCGAGGCTGCCGCTGCGGAAGAGGGCTACACTCCTGACGAGGACGTGATGCATTCCGTCTTCAAGGTCGCTGGCAACTACCTCGACGCCGCTAGGGAAAAGGCGAAGGCCCAGGTGGTTAATGCCGTGAACGCCTGGATTGCGAATACTGCTACGGGAGCCGCTTCGGCTGACGAGGTGGTGACTGTGCTAGGCGGCGCCCTCTCTGAGATTTGGAAGAACGTTGGCGTTGCGGTCGAGCGGATTATCGACACCGAAGCTTCGCAGGCCCGGAACATCTCCCTCATGGACGGTATCGTGAAGGTGAATGCACTACAGGGCATCGTGGATCCGGTGGTCTACTTCGTCGTCGTTCGTGACGAGCGGCTGTGCCCGGAATGCAAGCGTCTACACCTTGGCGACGATGGTAAGACGCCGCGTGTGTATCTCCTAAGCGAGATCGGCCAGGGCTACCACAAGAAGGGCGAGTCGGACCCGAAGATCGGCGGGCTGCACCCCCATTGCCGTTGTACGATGGTCACCCTCCTCCCTGGCTATGGATTTGATCGCGCCGGGATGGTCTCGTACATCTCGAAGGATCACGATGAATATGCCAAACAGCGGGGCTTGGCGCGAGCCGAGACAGACCCGCTAGAGCCTTTGCTCAAGGCTGCGAATTGGGGTCTAGGAGACCTAGAACGGGCCCTGGCTGCGTTTGGCTGGAAGTACGATAGCGAGGGCGGGGACCACAAGCTCTACAGCCACCCGACCATTCCTCACAAGCTAGCGGTCAAGCACGAGCATGTCCACGGCAACATCACCCCGTATTGGATTAAGGAGTACGGTGGGCAGGTGGGGCTCAAGATTCCGTACAGCGGGAATGCGTACAAGGTCGATCCGAATGACCCCGTTCACGCGCCCTACTATGCAAGGATGGGCCTCGTTCAGCTACCGGCCGTGCCGCCTGCCGACAAGATGTGGAAGCCCGTAGGGGATGGCTATGAGCAGGTGCCGATCCACAAGGCCAAGTCGATGGTCGAGCCGGAAGGCTGGAAGGTGGATCGCTACGGTGCGATGCTGGCGGACCCGGGTTATCAATCCAGGGTTCCGTTTATGACGGCCATGTATGATGCCGATACCGACGAGTACCACGTCGATGATGCGGCTCCGCTCGAAGCGGCCCGCCGCCACGGCTACACCCACGTCCCGATTCGGCGCGTCTAGCCCGGGAAGTCCTTGAGGTTGCGTCCGGGGTTGCGGAAGGTAAACCTCACGGTTCCGGCTCGTCCCTTCTCGTACTGCACCCCCTCTGCATGATGACAGGCGGTCCCGTTTTCGGGGAACGGTTTGGTCACGTCGTTCTTGTCGAAGACGGTGAGATTGTTCTTCCCGCAGAATGGGCAGGTGGCGTAGTGCCCCTTGAATTGCCCCTTCTGCATGTAGAGGTAGCCTAGCTGCTCGCGGATCTCGGCCATTACTTGTCCTCTGCGGCGGGGATGTACCACCAATCGCCGTCCACGACGTAGACGTTGTACGTCTCACCGAACCCCATGAGCTTGGCGAAGGTATCCTCGCTCGCCACCCGCTCGGCCGAAAGAGTGCCGTCCGGGTTCTCGACGTGATACTTCGTGCCCTTGGCGATGATGCAGTTGGTGAAAGCGCCGTCGTTCATGTTCAGGATTATAGACTTTCTGTTATTTGTGTCAATACTCGTGAAGGGCATGAAAAAGCCCTGTGTTTCCACAGGGCTAGCGGAGGGGCAGGATTTGAACCTGCGGGCCAGCTTTCGCCAGCCACCGGTTTAGCAAACCGGCACCTTCGACCGCTTGGACACCCCTCCAATCAGCAAACCCACGGCAGAGCCCAGGACGGCGCCTAGGACTGTAAAGAGTGAGGCGACCGAAGTCACCCCTAGGACCATCCCGAACACGATGAGAGCCCGCACGGCGAGCGTCGCAACGATGGGCGTCCCGAAGAGCCCCCCAGCAAGCAAAACGCCAGCGTAACCCCCGTAGACGAGGGCGGGCAAAAGCCCGATTGCGAGGAACAAAGCGAGAGCGATTCCAGCACCAACCATTCCGTATGTCTTGGTCATATTGACCTCCTACTTCGATGATTAAGTGCTTGAAATGTCTGGATTTCTGGAATCGTGTCGGGATGCGCCGACAGTCCTACTTTGCAGCCTGCTTCTGAAGCCTTGCACGCTGCTTCTTCGCAGCGAAACCACCCACGTCAAGCTTCAGAATCTTCTCCTCGACGGAGAGGCGATCATACGCCTCCTGGCGGATCTTCGCCTGGATCTTCCGGTCGTCTCTGCGCTGCCGATTGCTGTCTCGATTCTTCATGCGGCTCATGTGTGCTACCTCCGTGCGAAGCTCTGCTCTGGGGTTTCGTGGTACATCTCAGACCACCACTTGCGGTAGAGGCGTTCAGGATTGTCCCCCTCCCGACAAACGACGGTCTTGCCATTGAATTCAAACGCGACAGGCTTCTTGAGAAGCTTGGCGAGCTTGACACCTTCCGTGACACACTCTCCGATGCTCCCACCGGCCCCCGCATAGCACCGCTCGGCGTTGGCGGGTGCCCCCTGGATCTGCTCGACCTTGTAGCCGCGCTTACCGAAGCACTCGATCTGCTCTTCCTCGGTCATCAGAGCAAAGCGCTGTTGGACCTTCCAGCCGCCTCGCCTGCACGTCGGACAGCACTTGGTCAGCGTCTTGGGCTTGCGGATCATGCCTTCCTCTCAATCCCGTATCGAACGATGTTGCAATCCACGATGCGGTAGTGATGAAAGCGGGTGTCCTTTCCGACACGCTGGACGGCGATCAGCGCATCGCCGCTGAGGACGTAGTAGTCATCCGACTCCGGGTGTGCGTCAAGGTAGGCGCACGCCGCTTCGATTTTGGCGTCGCGCTCTTCTCTTGAAACCTCAGCCGCCCCGGACCAATCTTCCCAGCGAATGTCCCTGCTCATGCTCTTCCAATAGCGCCAGATCTTCCGAGCCGTTTAGAGACGGTCTTGTAATCTGGATGAGCGTCCGCCCAACAGCCCTTCGAGACCGCCCATTCCGTCAGCGGATTGCGAAACAGGACGAGCCCGCATTCAACGCAAACAAGCCACGACACCCCTTTGATCGAAGGGGCGTGTGGCTTGAAGCGGTGCGGCTCGAATCTGTACTTCGGTGTCTCGAAGTCTCGGAGGTCTACCACTCTACGGAGATAGCGTGGACGGCTCCTTGCTTTCGGCGCTCTGAGCCTTGAGCAGGAGGTCCGTGGCTGCCTCCACCTGCGTGAGGATGCTTCGAGCTTCCTCGGCTCGCTGATCCGCGAAGGTCTTGTTCTGCCGGGCCTGCAACAGCGGCGTCATGTGCGTCGTCTGGCTCGGAGTGTTCATCTCCTTCGCCAGGGCATAGGCGAGCGGCGTTCCCTGCCGCATAAGGGCGAGGAAGAGATCGATCCTTTTTCCGATGAACGCCGACCGGCAGGTGTTGCAGGTGGTGATCCCGTCCACGAGGATCATGCTCTTGGCGTCCTCGGGGCCGGTGACCCACGATGGATTGGCTCCCTTTCTCCCACACCACGGTCGCCCATTGACGGGGATATGCCGTGCCGTTCCCATGTTCCCTCCCTTACGTGATCATTGCTGCCTTGCGCAGCTTGTCGATGGCCGAGTCGATCTCCTGCCCTGCGTCACGAATGAGCTTCAAGGACTCCTGACTGAATGAGGTGGAGTGGTTGTAGATGTTCCGAATCCGCTTCATGGAGTCGGAGATGGTCTTGGCTTCGTTGGTGAGGTTGAAGGCGTCGCGGGTCATGTGTCCTCGATGGTGATCTCCGACACCGGCAGCCAGCCAAGCCAGCCGTCCGGGGCTCGTACCAACACGCACTCTACACCACCCAGGACCGCCCCGCCATGCCCCTTTGCCTCGATGGTGAAGGTCGGGCCATGCTGGCGGATCCGCTCCTTGGTGCGCTTGGTGGCGGTAGGGTTGGCCTTGATCGTCGCCATCACAGATTCGGGCAACGCCCGTCCCTGCCGTGGAGCGAAAGAGGTTGCTCGCAGGCGATGCAGACCTCGATGACCTTGGTCTTGATCCTCTTCGGCTCGACGTAGGTCCCGTTCCAGAGCGACCACCGGAAGAGCGGGAATCCGGTGCGCGGGTTCATTCGCTCGAAGAGCCCTCCCAGAGAGAGCAGGCCAGCGGGTCCACCCGCCGCGAGCCCGGCGACGATGAGACTACCGGTGTGCCCGGCGACCCAGAAGAACACGCCGACTACCATGGCGACCATCATCAGCATCATAATCCGCAGCATGACCCTCTCCTTAGACCGCGACGCGGATAACCTCGACGGGCCCACCGCACTCCGGGCAGCACGGCTCCCCGTCCTTGACGGCGGGAATGGCGCCCGGCTCCATCTCCTGATTCCAGGCGCAGCGCTCGTCCTTGTGATCGCGGATGTGCGAGCACTCCTTGCCCTTGCCAAACTTGAAGCCCCGGCACGGGCAGGTGTAGCGGTACTGCGTTGGGGCATTCGGCCGGAAGTCCCGCTCCCATCGAACGGTGTAGATATCGCCCTTGGACCCCTTCACGTCCCGCTCCCAATGCGTGTTGGTCGCGCAGACGAAGGTGGTCTCGATGGTCAGATCCGGCATGGCTCACCTCTTCTTTTTGGCCTTGCAGATTCGGACGACTTCCTGCTCCGTCTTGCACCCCTTGGCGGTCATCTCGATGCATTGCTGCTTCGTGCCGTGGCACCGCGACCACCACCACTCGTTGCACTCCTGTAGCTGCGGCTTCGCTAGCTCGCAATCCTGCTTTGCAGGGGCGGCTAGGAGCATCGCGGAAAGAATAACCACCGGCAAGTACATCGCTCACCTCGAAATGACCCCACCCGGATTTGAACCGGGGTTAGCGGATTGAAAATCCGCCGTCCTAACCGCTAGACGATAGGGCCGTTTGCTCTACTGCTCCATCCAGTTTCCTTCGTACCCGTTCTCGGCCAGGGTAGCCGAATTGACGTACCCGGCCACCGAGAGGATAGCGCGAGCGGCGTGCATCCGGGCCATGCTGTCGAATTCGTAGGCGACGAAATTCGAGCCCCGCTTGTCCGCGCCGCCCCACATGCAATGCTTGCGGATCTCGGCGTCCTTGGACGGCAGGTGCTCCCCAGGAGCCAACTCGACCCACAGACGCGAGCCGTAGGCACCGACAGGCGGCGTGATCGTGTAGCGCTTGCCGCGGGCCAGATCAGCCCTGGCGTCTGCGTCGTCAAACTGCTCCATCACGGTCTGATCGCTCATGGCGGTTCCTTAGAAGGGGCAGGCGATGAGCTTGCCGGTTGTGGTGAGGATAACGTGCGCGGCGCGGAGGGTCTTGTCGAGCCAATCGAGGCAGGACATACAAACCCGCTCCTTCGGGCAAAACTCGAAGGGCTGGTAGTTGGCGAAGTGCTTTCCGCACACCTTGCAGTCGTCGCTCATGGTCACGCCTTCGAGATGACGAGGGAGGTCACGTCCTTGGGCGGGTACTTCTTCTTCACGTCAAGCTCGTACTGCCCCGGGATCTTCCCGGCCTCGACGGCGAGAAGGATCGCCTCCTCCTTCCACTTCGGGCTGCACTTGCCGGGCTCGGTGGCGAGCGCCGCCTTGAAGGGGCCCTCCTCGACCGCCGCGTCCTTCGTCTGAAGCTTCTGGATTGCGATGGTCTCGGCCGGGGCAAGCTTCGCCTGAACGTCCTTGAGGAGCTTCTTCAGCCGCTCCTCCTGCGCCCGCAGGCGGGAGATCGCGCGAAGCTCGCTCTGCTCCACCGTGACCGTGATGGTCTCGATCTCGACCTTCTCGCCCTTGCCCTCGCGGGCCCGGCGACGAAGCGTCGAAACGGTCGGGTCGATGGGCATCGGGTAGACATTTCCCTCGGAAATCTTCTTGCGAGCCATGGTGTCCCTTTCGTCGCTCAAAAGTAACGGTATATTAAACTTCCCGTACCTACCTGTCAAGCGACTGTACACCCCTACTCTGACACCTTGCGGACGAGGTTTATATCCGCCTGCTTCCAGTAGCCACCTGCCCCGACCCAACACACCTTGGGCGGCTGCTCCGACACCCGCTCGCCGGGGCTGGCATGGTGCGGGATGTACTCACGCATGCCGCTGATCGTGTGGTGGACCGTGACCTTGGTGTCTCGCTTTGCCTCGCGCTCGCCCCTGCCGTCCGTGCAGTCGATGGGCGTGCCCTTCGGAATGATCACGGTGTCGCCTTTGCGAATCGGGAGATCGGCATCGAGAGCGCTGCGAGCGATGATCCCTTCGTGCCGCTCGACCGTGAACCGGTCGTCGGGCTTCACGTCATGTAGGTACTCGCTGTGCTTGCCGTTGGGGTTGTAGTGCCCCTCCACGATGACCGCCTCGCCCTCGCGGACCCAGACGTTCTCGACGTAGAAGTGGCGATTCTCGGAGCTAATCGGGCCGTCCGAATCTCGGATGATCCGGTCGCACATCCGAAGCTCCTTGGCGGCGATCTCGATGGTCTTCATGGGCAAGGATTATACTCAGCCTGTTGTACTTGTCAATTCTGGGTATCCGCAAGCTCTTTCATGCGGTTGCGAATGCTCTCCATCTCGATTCGGGCATCTCGAAGAGTGTGCTGATGCATCCGCACTTCCTGCTTGGCCGTTTCGAGGGTCTTCTCAAGCTCCGCAACGGCAGACGAAGCCTTCAGGATTTGAGCGTTGGTGTCCTCGATGACCTTCTCGCAATCGTGCAGCCTGCGAATCAGGTCGAGTGCTTCCTCTCCTGGGGGCGGTGGAGGTGTCTCTCCGCAGCGGACTTGCCCCACACCGATGCCTGCAACGGGGAGGAGGGCGTGGTACTTTCGATCAGCGGTGTATCCGTCCTGGGGACGATTGGCTCCGATGACCTCCCAGGCGGTTCCACATGCCTCACACTTCGTCCCGCCTTCTCTCGGGCGGAAGTGGATGACGACCGGCTGCTTTCTTCGAGCCATAAGCCCCCTCCTAAACAAAGGGGGCGAGACCTTGCGGCCCCGCCCCCTGGAATCTACAAACACCTTGGGGTTGGCCGCTTAGGCGACCGGGACCTTCTTCGCCCAGGTGAGGAGCTTGCGCGCCGCCCGGATGTAGTTGCTGTTGATGCCCTTCGTGGACTCCTTGTTCGCGATGGCGACCACCGCGGCGCCGATGTTCCGGGCCTTCGAGGAGAGGTGGAGACCGGTGTGGTTGAGCACCTGCGTCGCCTCGCTGTCCGTGGGATGGAGCGCGATGGAACCGAGAACCGTCTTCTCCGTGGCCGTGAGCTTCTTCGACATGTGGGTAACTTCCTTTCTTTGGGACTTCGTTTGGGGTTTGCTGCGTCGTTTGCTGCGTTCATTCTTCTTGTAACGTGAAATTCGTTACGGCTGGCAGGCGGTGACGGTCTGGGCGAAGCGCTTGCCGTCCGGGCAGGTGAACGTGACGCACCGCGTTCCGTCGATCTCCTCGTAGGTGGCAGGGTTGGCCGTGTCGCACACACCCTGGCTGACGATGATGATCTCCCACTCCGCGCCGTCCCAGGCATAGGCGTAGCCGGGCTTCAGCTTGCACTTCGAGAGGAAGTGCTGATTCAGGCCGATGCCGATCATTACTCCTCCCCCTGCTTCTTACCGGTCTTCTGCTCGTACTCCGCTTCCTCTTCGGCCTTGATCGCCTCGATGGCCGCCTTCACGTCGTCCAGGGAGAGCTTCCCGGTGCGGACGTAGTAGTCGAGAATGTCCGAAGAGCGGGTCCCGCCGTGCGCGGTCTGAAGGACCGTGGACAGCGACTCCGTGCCCGGGACGCACGCCGCGAGGAAGTCGTTGTAGGCCGGGTGGTGCTTCTCGATCCGGTGGATGATCCGGTAGGCGTCGCGCGACTTGGTGATGCCGATGTGGCCGCAGAAATCGTAGGCGATGTACTCGCCGGGCTCGAAGACGGGGGCCTTCGTCCAATCTGAGCGCTTGCGGCGGTCAGCCTCGGGATTGGTGATCGGCTTCGTGAGGTTCAGCACCATCCCGTCCTTGAGGTCGCTCGCGTTCATGTCGTCTCCGTTTCCGAACCGTGTACAGCCATTATAGTCAGCCGATTGTTTTTGTCAAATCGGGAATGACTACAGGCAGAAGTTATCGCAAAGACTGCCGAAATCCGCGTCGGTCAGCTTCGAGACGATCCGGCAGAGGTAGTGCCGGATTGCTGCACGAGGCTCCGTGTCGTGGGTACCGTAGCGCTCGTACCGATCCAGCACCGGGCTGATGTGCCGCTTGGTGAGGGCGTTGAGGGCGAGGGCTCCCACATCCTTCTTCGCCTTGTGGAGCTTCAGGATCTCGTTCTTCACCTTCGTCACGGCTTCGGTGATCTTGGCATTGACCTTCTCCGAGCCGCGCACCGACGAGTAGATCTCCCAACTCGACGGCAGCTTCACGGCGGGCTCGCCGTCCGGGGTGACGAAGAGGATCGACTTCGCCTTGGTGACAGGAGGAGCGTAGGTGGTCGGGTGGAAGGAGTTGCGGGCGCTCCGCTCTGCCTCCGCAAACGCCTCCTGATCGTTCTTGGCGCGGACCTCGACCTTGACGATGACGGTCTTCTCGACCGCAATGACGTAATTCGGCATGGCTAGAACCCCTCGTAGATGACGTGACGGCCGACGATCTTCTTGTTGCCCTTGTCCGAGAACGTGTAGATGCCGCCCTTCGGGCCGATGCGCGCGATGAGCGTCCTGCGGAGAATGTACGTTCCGCGGACGAAGCCGGGGCGGACCTCCGTGTCGTCGCCCTTCATCCCGACCTTGATGACGACCTTCACCTCGCTGTACTTCGGCTCGTACTCCTGCTCGAAGCTCTTGATCTCCCACTCGCTCTCGTTGCCGTGGGCGTTGTAGGAAAGGTACTCGCGCTTCAGCCACTCGATCCGGCGCTCCTGGGCCTTCGTGATCGTCGTGGGCTTGGCGAGGACGCGCCGGTCGATCTCGTTGCCGCAGTTGTCGCAATACCAGATCGGCGGGCCCTTGAGCGGCTGCCCCGGGATGTACCGCTCCGACTTGTTCATGTAGCCAGAGCACTTGGGGCAAATCTTGTGGGCCATAGGCTCTCCGGTTGGTCAGCGTTACAGGACGGTATCTTACTCCTTCCGCAGCCTATGTCAATAGGCTAGCGGGCCTTCTTCGCCGCCTTGGACGCCTTCCTGTGAGCCTTCTCGGCCTTCGCCTCCTGCACGAAGCGAGCGAGCTTGTAGATCATCTCCTCTGCCTCGGAGACGGAGATCTCGGCGCGGGCGAAGGTGGTCTTGACGATCTTGCCATTCGCGGTATCGACGGCGCTGCCGTAGAAGCAGACCTGGGCGTAGGTCTTGTTGCCCTTGCGGCGCGTGTCGAAGCCCGTCTCAAGAACCGCCTCGTTCTTCTTCGCCATTTGCGTCCGCCTTTCGTTCCCGCGACGTTGTACAGCCATTATAGTCATGTTTATAAGACTGTCAACTAGTTTGGACATTGTTGAAAAGAGGGGCTTTTCTGGAACGTAATCCTTGGGAGTATGAGTAAGAAGCCAGAAGCCCGTGGAATGATCATCGACGGCATCTTTGCTAGCCAAGCTATTGATTCGTCAGGGGAAATCCTGAGCGTCGAAGGGCTGGACATTTCGGACCTTGAGGAAGGCAAGGGGGTCCTGAACGTCGAGCACCGCGGCGACGAATCTAACGGCTTCTCGTTCAATGACATTATCGGCAAGGTCATCTACGCCAAGAAGATCTACTCAGAGAAGGACTGCGAGGACGACCGCCAGCGCTTCTACTGGAACACGATCAAGCTCCCGATGGTCTATGGCAAAGTGCGGCTCTATGACGGCGCCGGTCACCCTGGTGCCGTGGCTGCTGCTGCCATCATTCGTGATCATTACGAAGCTGGCGAGCCGATCAATATCCGCTACTCGATTGAGGGCTCCACGCTTGAGAAGGACGGGCAACACATCAAGCGTAGCGTAGCCCGGCGCGTTGCGGCAACGATAAAGCCATGTAACAAGAGCGCGATTTCGGGGCTCATCTCCGATCCGAACAATCCCAACAAGCCGCTGAAGGAGGCTGAGCTTCCCAAGGGCGATGTGCTCGAAGAGCTACTTGAGCCCACCAAGAAGTTTGAGCATCCGGGCTTTATGAAGCTGGGCGGCTCCGTCGAGGTGACGAACAGCCCTTGGGTCCGTGACGAGGAGATGATCAAGAAGGCGGAAGATCTCGCCAAGACCTACAGCGCCGGCATGGCCGGGGCCGCTCCGAGCCAGCTAACCGGAGGTGCCGCTCTTCAGCGCGAGGACGACTCCTCTTGGGTCAATCAGGAGAAGCGTAAGAAGTTTTACAAGAACCAAGTCAAGGCTGCCATTCGAGATTGGGACGGCTTCGGCTCGTTCAAGGACTTCCTGAAGCATCGGCTCCCCCAGGCTGACGAGGGGTACATCAACTACTTCGGTGACCTCGTTGACGACATTCGAGTGAAGCGTGATGCGATGCTTCACAAGCACGAAAACTGGATGCTGATGCGCAATCAGCTTGAGGACTCGTTCGCCGAGCTATACAAGGCAGCCCAGGAGATCAAGTCGCGCCCCAAGGTCGAGTTTAGCAATGTGGGCGAACAAGAGAACATCAATTCCGTCAAGTGGCGTGGCCGCCAGCTTTCCCCTGGCGAGGCGATTGCTCACGGTACCCGTGCCAAGGGTCGCTTCCACGTCCTCCACGCGGACAAGGAGCATGTGATCGTCCTCCCTGAGGGGGTCGGCCCCGAATTCAAGATTCGGGACCTTCGTCGGTGGAAGCGCTCCCAGGAAGGGACGCACTACACGATTCGCAAGCAGCCTGCTTTCCTAGACGATCCCGGGCGTGTCTCTGCCGACATGCACGGATACATGGGGAGCGACAAGGCGCAGCGCGGATTGATCGACGGCGCCCTTCCCACCAAGGAGTCCGAGCTACCGCAGCACTTCACGCACGGTGTCCATGGCTCCTGGGTCGCGCCTGCGGGCGACGGGAAGATGGCGGTCTTCAAGCCTGGGAAGGATGCACCGGCCGGTACCAATTTCACCACCGCCCATCGTGAAGCGGCCTTCTACAGCCTCGCCAAGAATTTCTTTGGTCTAGGTAAGTACGTTCCCGTTACCGCGGCTTTCACCGATCCGGTTCGCAACCAAAGCTTCTCGGCCATGGCTCTAGTGCCCAACGCTGAGCACCTAGAGGTTCGTGATCGCAATACGGGGGTCTCGGTCAAGAACGCGGCTGAGATTGAAAAAGACCCGAACATGATGTTCACCACGGGTGGCGATAATTTCCGCGACTTCGACTTCGAGCCCCGCAATCAGGAACAGGCGGCGACCCTCGACGCGCTAGGTGACAGCGGCGATCTCGACAAGATGGCGATCATGGATGTTGTGCTAGGCAACAGCGACCGCCATATCAATAACTTCCTCTTCTCTCCGAATGGTGGGTTCCACCTGATTGACCATGGACAGACCTTCGACACACGTCCTCTTGGTCCCCCAAGTTATATCGGCATGAGAAAGGCTGTTAGCCCGTGGAAGGAGTCGGTGTCGCAGGGGGTCATTGATTGGCTGCTCACTTTGAAGCCTGAGAAGCTAGGCGAGAAGATGCAAGAGTTGGGCGTGCCTGACGATGCGATCAAGGCTTCGCTCCTCCGTCTAGCCAAGATGCGTGAGTATGCCCGGTCCCGTAAGAAGGAAGGCGATCCGCGCAACAAGTGGTACACAGCGTATCGCAACGATCTACTCCACGCTCCGCACCCGGAGCTAAATCAAGAGAAGCAGCCCGAGCCGATGCAGGAAGAGGACGAGTAATGGAACAGCTAGGACTACACAATATCTTTCGCGTGTACCGTCGTCACCTGACAGATAGCGGCGAAGTGAAGAACCGCCTCATCGGGCGCTACCTATTGTTCAATAACGAGCTTCACATCCTCGAAGACCACGGTGGGATGCTCTCGGCCATGCTGCACGAGGGCCCGATTGACGAGCAGACTCAGAAGGGGATCGACTCGCTCAAGCACTCTGCCCACACCGAGGTCGTCACCGAGGGTGACGTTCACGAGGGGCATCACCTCGCGATGATCCCTGAGCAGGATCTTGGTGAGCCTGAACAGCCCGCCGCCTTCGAGGCGAATAACGACGTGGAGATCGGTGGTGACGGCCCTGGCGACGATCTAATCGAGAGGGCTGGCCCCTCTGCCGAGCCTCCCGAGCCCGAGCGTCCGAAGCCGGTCTTTTGGTACCTGCGCCGCGGATACAGCACGCCCCTCGTCCTAGAGATGATCGGTGAGCGAATGTATCTCAACGGCAAGGTGCTCGATCAGGACAAAAAGGATCAGGTGCTCTCCAACATCCGTAGTGGCGTCGCAACCATTCGGTACAAGGAATAGTCATGGCGTCGCTGCAAGAGAAGATCCGCAAGTTGGAAGGAATGTTTGTGTCGCTCACCAAGAGTGATCCGGCCCAGCTATCGTCTGCCTTCCAGGCTCTTCGGGATGCGGCAAAGCAAGGGCGCATCTCACCCGAGGTGTACGATACCCTCCGCTCGTCCTTGTTCAATGACGACATGGTTGCGAACGTGGGGAACAAGCGAGCTTACGCCGACTTCCTTTCTCGTCCGCAGAGTGGCGTTCATATCCGAATGGACGGCAACGATTTCAAGCACATCAACGACACCTACGGCCATGAGACGGGTGACTCCTCGATCAGGGCGATGGGTGAAGCTATCCGCGGCGCAATGGACGAGGCGGTTGGGCGTGACAAGGCCAAGGTCTTCCACCTGACCGACAATGACGCGACGCTCCACAACCATTCATCGTTCCGAATCGGTGGCGATGAGTTTCATGCGTTTGTGCCTGATCACGAATCGGCTGCGAAGTTTGGAAGAGCGCTGCGCAATCGGCTAGAGGCTCTGGCTCCGTTCTCTGGCAAGCTCACCATGTCGATGGGCTTCGGTCATACACCTGAGACCGCCGACAAGGCTCTGTATCAGGCGAAGGCCGCCAAGAGGGCTCACATGGCCGAGCACGGGATTCAGCCGGGCCACATGCTGACCCGCAACTTCGCCCATTCTCTCGTCCCTGGATTTGAAGGGGCGGTCCCGGTTGAGACCGATCAACTTCCTTTGAAGGCGCCCGGAGCCTCCGAAAACAGTTACGAAGCTCCGAAAACAGTTACGGGTGGGGCAACCCCTCCGAAAACTGATACGCCTCCCGCTGCCCCTGCGGCTCCGATGGCACCTCGCCCTCGTCTGCCTGGGGTCGCGATTCGCTCGCCCCGAGCTTAAGGCACTCCTTGCACGTCTTCTTCCGTCCATAGAAGGACAGGAAGATCGGCAAAATCTCGTGACAGCGATTGCACTCTCGTAGTGCCTGTCGCTCGTTGCACTTCCCACAAATACCATTCGCGTTGAGCGGCCTGTGTACTTTGCACATCGGGCACGCTGGCCCCTTGTATCTTTTTGCGAAGTAGCCGACTGAACGGCACTTCTTACAACGAGATGATACGGGCCTTTGTCTATCTTTGCCAATCTTCTCGTGAAATTCGCCGCGTGGCTTTCGCAGTCTGCATTTGCTGCAAGTGTACATGCTTGAAAGATTAAGTCTTCGCCCACTTTTTGTTCCGGGTCAATAGCAATCATTTTCTTTGTCAAGCAGTACAACCTACACAGGAGCTACACACATGGCATTCACTCAGAAGGCTTTTGAATTGGCGCAGTACCTTGCCGAGGAGCTAGCGCTCCGCACGGGTCTCGCCTCCGCTACCGGTTTCGAGGCGGATCAGTCCCCGTTCGTTCAGTTGGGCTCTGGGGCGATTGGCGCTGCTGGCGCGTACATCCGCGTTAAGCCGCTTTCCTCGCTCTTCACCAACATTGTCGGTCACACCCAGGACGTTTTCACCCCGCACGTCATTCAGGTTTGCTTTGAGGCGCCTGTTGCCGCTCTCGGTGTGATCACGGACGTGACGACCCTCGCTCAGAAGGCGCAGATCCTCACGCCCCTTCTCGCTAAGGGCACTCGCGTTGAGGTGTACGAGAACGCGAATGGCGTTGCCCCGGCCGCTGCGACCCTCGTCGCTGGCAATCTCAAGACCTCCATCGAGCCGACCCTACAGTACCCGATGGTTTCCAACCAGTAAGTAAGACCGACTTCTAACTAGGAGCAATCGCTATGGCAAACATTAAGGCGAAAGACCTAAAGGCGATTCTCGCTGAAGTCGAGTCTGAGCTTGGTGGACTTCTCAAGACCGAATCCGAGAAGCTTGCCAAGAACCGTGACGAAGACGAAGGTGGGTCTGCGGGTGGTTCGCCCTCCGCTTCCCCCTCCGCTTCCGCTGCTCCCGCTCCGTCCGCTGATGCTGGCGGGGATGAGGGTAGCGCGGCTCCCGCCGATGGCGCTTCGCCTTCGGCCCCGGCTGATGGTGCGCCCCCGGCGCCCGACGCTGCCCCGTCTCCTGACGCGGCTCCTTCGGCTGACGGAATGGACCCTGCGGCTGGCGAAGGTGAGATCACCGATCCTGCGCAGCTTGAGCCCGAGTATGACAAGTTGTCGGTGGAGAGCCTAAAGGCTCACTACCTCGCGGCCAAGGCTGCTTTGTACCGTAAGATGGAGGCTGGCGGCGCCCCTGGCGCTCCCGGTGCTACTCCGTCGCCCTCCGCGCCCCCGGCGTCTCCGACTCCGAGCGCGGCTCCCGCTGGCGCCCCGCCCCCGAGCCCTGAGCTTGGCAAGGCGGAAGATCGTCTAGCGTCCGTTGCGCCGAATGGCAAGGCGGGCTCTGGGCAGGACCACCTCACTCCGGTTCAGCCCGGTGGGAAGGCTGGCTCTGGCGAGGATCGCTTGGCGGCTGTGTCCGTCAAGAAGAATGAGGCGGATGTGAAGGTGGAGGAGCTTGAGGCTCAGATCGCTTTGCTCAACAAGGCGGTTTCCATCCTCACGCAGCCGATTCGCAAGGCTGTCACCGAGGTTCCCTATGTCGGGAAGCCTGGGTCGAATGGTTCGACCGAGGAAAAGCCGATGCCTACCGGCGCGGCGCTAACGAAGAAGCTGTCCGAAGTGACCGCTGATCCGAAGCTGGCGAAGAATGACCGGCAGGCGATCAACGACTACTACGATGGCAAGGTTGGTGTGGCAGCGATTGCCCACCTCTTGAAGTAAGACAAACGGATTCACAAGGAGAATAACAATGGCTGGTACACTTGAAGAGCTAAAGTCCCTTGTCAAGGCTTTGGAGGCGGGCAACTACAACGCTGCACCTTCGAGCCTCGTTCAGGGTGCCGCGCTACAGACGGAAGATCTGTCGCCGGTTATGAACAATGTCACGTTTAGTGACGAACACCTTAAGCTTCAGAAGATGTTTAAGGTGGCAACCGTCAAGAGCACGCTTGCTCAGTTTGACCGTCAGCTAAGCTACGGTATCCTGGGTGGGTCGGCGCAGCTTGAAGGCGCGATTGGTAGCGACGAGACGAGCGAGTTTGTCAGGATCGTCGTCCCGATGGCGTACTACTCGCACG
>OBLY010000042.1_pt1 | contig 16581 bp, 13 predicted proteins | sample 1539041 | NCBI WGS metagenome assembly OBLY01 (sample SAMEA2690973, study PRJEB22502) | sediment metagenome | biome: Billabong; feature: Tropical; material: Sediment | place: Australia | collected 2013-05-14 | depth 1 m
TTATCAACCGGATGGGATTCCCGGGGAAGGGCGCCGAAGCGGTGATGCGGACCCTGCGCCGGTCCACCCGCCGCTGGGGAATCGACCTGCTGACCGGTGTGCGCGCCTCCAAACCCGCCCCACGGCCGGGGGGAACCAAGCTGGGGGTGAACATCGGCAAGAACAAGAAGACTCCCAACGAGGAGGCCGTCTTCGATTACCTGGCGCTGCTGCAGAACTTCGCTCCCCTGGCCGATTACCTGGCCATCAACGTCAGCTCACCCAACACCGCGGGCCTGCGCAGCCTGCAGGAACGGACGGCCCTGGAGGGGCTGCTGGCGCAACTTTCGGCCCAACAAAGGATGGAAGAAAAGAGGCTGGAGAAGCGCCTGCCGCTCCTGGTGAAGCTCGCCCCGGACCTCAGCGAGGCGCAGCTCGACGACGCCCTGGAGGCCATCCTGCACACGCATATGGACGGGGTGATCGTCACCAATACCACCCTGGAAAGACCAGGGCTGCGATCGGCTCATCAACGGGAAGAGGGCGGGTTGAGCGGCAAGCCTCTGGGCCGCCTGAGCGAATCGATGCTGGGCCTGACGATCAAAAAGCTGGGGGGGTTCCTGCCGGTGGTGAGCGCGGGGGGAATCATGACGCCGGAGGAGGGCCGCCGCCGCCTGGACCTGGGCGCGGCCCTGGTGCAGGTGTACACCGGCCTGGTCTACGCGGGGCCGGGATTGGTGCGGCAAATCGTCCGCTCGCTGTGAGAGATTCTTAACCGCCAAGAAACGAAGAACGCCAAGAAATATCTAAAACCGCCAAGAAAAAACCTTGGCGGCTTATCAATCTCCTTGGCGACATGGCGCTTTGGCGGTTCACGTGTTATTTGGCTTTACGCAGGGCAATCTCGATGGCGTCAGCCGGCTTGCTGAACATCCCTTTCGGCAGCTCGAAGGGCTCATACGTAACGCCGGTGTCCAGCGTGCCATAGGGGATCAGGTACAAGTCCACGCTGCCCCCATGATCGATATCCTGATAGGCGAACATGATCTGGCTGCCATCCGCGCTCCAGACAGGGCTTTGATAGCAGCAGGCGGTCAGCGGTTTAAGCACAGCGCCTTGCTGCTTGTCGAAGTTATAACCGTACAACATACCGGCTTTCAGACGGACGGAAGTATTGAGCAGGAAGAGGGACCGCCCATCCCAGGAAAAGAATGGGATGACCGGAGTGGTGTTATAGCCAGACATGATGAAGCGGCTGCCGGGGAAATTATCCCGCCAGGCGGCGACATCGCTGCCGCATTTGACATTGAATACAATGATGAGGTCCTCCCGCTTGAGATCCTTGTTAAGCGCGATGACATCGGCGGCGATCATCTTCCCATCAGCGGACCAGCGGACGATCTTGGGGAGAGGCTGGTTGGCCTGATTGATAATGCCGCCTCCGTACTGGATGCATTTGCCGGGCATGTCGCGCAAACTGGTCCAATAGCGGGCGGTGGAGAGGGCTTTAAGATCAAAGGGAACCACAAAGAGGACCCGGTCCAGGGTGACGGCAACTTGATTCCCATCCGGGGAGATCTCAAAAGATTCCAGGTAGGTGGAGGCAGTGAAACAGGCCAAGGTGGTGTCCTTGCCATCCGCCACGGTCACATAGTGGATGCACTTGCCGCTGAGGAAAAACAGGCTCTGGCCATCGGGTGACCACTGCAGGTCATGTTTTTCGGCGTTATCCTTGGTCACCTGGACGAGGTTCGTCCCATCCATGTTCATGGTCCAGATGTTATAGTTGCTGAGGAAAGCCACCTGGTCCGAGCCGCCGATGACCGCCAGCCCGGGGGTGGTGGCCGTGGGACTGGGCGCGGCGGTATCCGTGGGAAGAGGCGTGTTGGTGGGGATGGCCGACGGGATCCCCACGGGCGTGTATGCCGTGGGGATAGGCCAGGGAGTCATCGTGGCGGGGAGGCTGGTCCGAGTTTGGGTGGGAGGCGGAGCTACCAGGAAAGGAATTTCATTCTTGAAGATGATCGCCAGGCCGATCAAGATGAGCACCACCAACACCCCTACGGCGCCCAGTCCGATCCATAGGCCAGTGCGTTTGGGCGGGACCGGCGCGGCCGCCGGAGTCGGCGTTGGCGCTGGGGTCGGCGTTGAGGCGGCCAGTTCGGCCTGCGCTTTTTTCGTCAGGACCGTCTCGGCCAGGGTCTGGCCCGGTTTGGAAGCTTTGACGGTGGTCGCGGCCGCACCCACCAGGGTGACATCTTCCTGAAGAAAGCGCGGAATCTCCCCGTTCGCCACGGAGGTCAAATCGGCCGCCAGGGCCTTGACGGTCTGGTAGCGCTGGCTGCGGTCCTTGGCCATGGCCTTTTCGACCACCTTTTCCAGGTTGGCCGGCAGATCCGGCTTGATATCGAGAATGTGCGGCACCGGGTCGGTGATGTGTTTGACCACCACACTCATGGGCGTATCGCCGTGGTACGGCTGCTGGCCGGTGAACATCTCGAAAAGGATGACTCCCAGCCCGTAAATATCGCTGCGGCCGTCGATGGATTCGCCCTGGGCCTGCTCGGGGCTCATATAGGCCGGCGTGCCGACAATGGCGCTGCCGGTGACGGTGGATTGGGCCTCCGAAAGCTTGGCAATACCAAAATCGGAGACGTAGGGTTCGTTGTATTGGTCATAGAGGATATTACCGGGTTTCAGGTCACGGTGGACGATGCCCTTGGCATGGGCCTCGTCCAAGGCCGGCGCCAGGTGGGTCATCAGGCGGGCGGCGTCCTGCACGGTGAGGGAACCCAGTTTCATCCGGTCGGAGAGGGAGCCGCCGGTCATGTAGCGCATGACGAAATAAGGCTGGCCGTCCTCCTCGCCGACATCGTAGACGGGGACGATGGCGGGATGCTCGAGCATGGCGATGGTCTTGGCCTCGCGCTCGAAGCGGGTGCGGAACTGCAGGTCGTGCAGCATCTCCCGGGGGAGGACCTTGATGGCCACCTCGCGTTCGAAACGCGGGTCATAGGCGTGATAAACGGTGGCCATACCGCCGCGTCCGATCTCCGCCCTGATCTCGTAGCGTCCGAACTTTTGTGGATCCATAGGTTGCGCTGCTCCTGATGCCGCCCCGCCGGCCCTCCCAAACCGGGGTTTTTTTACAGAAGAAAATCTCACCACAGAGAGGTCCCTGTGGTGAATTACCCTGGACAAGTACTACTTTAGTATAGCAACGGTTCTGAAGTTACGCAAGAATTTGGTATAATTTTTTAGCTGCCCCAGTAGCTCAAATGGACAGAGCAGAGCACTCCTAAGGCTAAGGTTGTCGGTTCAATTCCGGCCTGGGGCACCTGCCTTACAGATTTCTTAAGGTTGAATCTGGACAATCGGCCTTGCGTTTTTTGAGGATATACGGTAATATATTGGCACGAACAGTTGGATGCCCCCCTCATCCAGCTGTTCGTGCTTTTTATGCTGAAGCGCAGAGGCAACCCTGCGATATCCGGCGTGACATCGGGAAGGGGGAGACCTTGCCGATCTTATTTCTCAAGAGCAATCAAGGTGGAATCGGCCTCATAGGCGCTCCTGTTTTGCCAGATATTTCTGGATTGGTTCATCGTCCCAGACTTGAGCTTCGATATATCGCTCCGGCCCCAGGCTGCCGTCACAGTTCCATTGCTGAGGCAGACCATATTTTTCAATGACCTGCCCCAGTTCCGACAGGGTATAAACCTGGCAGCGATAAGGTTTGCCGTCTTTATAGCGCATAGCTGGGAACGAATCTCCATAGGTGAAGCTGATCGCCGCGGGATCAAAGGACCGGATCGGAACGATGACCTCCCGTCCCTCCTGGTACCAGGACTTTACCCAGTCGCAGCTACCCAGGATGAAATAATGAGGCCGCCGGCTCCTGGGCTGCCCGCCTTTCTGAATGAATAATTGACGGATTTGCGTTTCCAGCCCCCGGCGGATGCGCAGATAATCCGCATTGCGTTTGCTGGCGAAAATGACCCCATCCTCCCGGATGCGCTGGAGGATGGCTTCGGCCGTTTCGGGATCCAGATCCGACAGGCTGCGGAACGGTCCCTGACTGGCTTCGTAGTAATGGGTGAGGAAATCGGGATAAGGAATAAGGCTCATGGAGATGTGGCTACAGTATATATCATCCGGACTTGGATCACAATAAAAATTCTATATTGAAATTTACGATTCTCCAATTGTATAATCTAGATACATATTTAAAATCGAACACCGTACTAGCCATTGCAGGGAGAGGAGACGGGGTATGGCCCAAAAGAACATTTTTTTCAATCGCTTCATCCGAACAGTTTTGGCATTGGTCTTCGTGGGCGGGTTAATGTTCCTTCCACATGGGTCTGTCCGGGCGACTGGCGCTACATTAGTGGTCGATACACTCACCGACAACCACGATTCCAATACCGGGGATGGATATTGCAACACCGCCGGCAACTGCAGCCTGCGCGCCGCCCTCGAGCAGGCCGCAGTGGTTTCCAGCGTCAGCAACCCGGTAACCATCCATTTCTCCAGCGGCTTATACGGACAGACAATTTACCCTTCCAATAGCCTCAGTTCTTATTTGCTATCCGGGGATTACATCACTCTGGATGGGGAATCCAGTCAGATCGCTATTAGCGGTTCCCTGCTGGGGTCCAGCTTCCCCATTATTTACATTTACGGCAACCATAATGCCGTCCGCTATCTCTCATTCCACAGTTCCCATTATGATGGTATCCAGCTGGGTGACCTTTTAGTTAATGGGAACGGCAACTATAACGTGCTGCAATACCTGAAAGTATACGGGAACGGCCGTTCAGGTATCTATATCACCGGTAGTACCACCGGAGGTGCGTATAATGAGATTCGCGACAGTTATATCGGTTCCGATGAAGTGGCCACAGCCTGTTCTGCAGCGGTCAGTAATACGAGCAGTGGAATTGCGATTTACGGAGGCACCAACACCCTCGTCAGCGGGAACACCATCGATTGCAATCTGGAAGAGGGAATAGCCATTTTGGGCTTGCATTACATTAACGGGACTATTGTCGAAAATAACTATATCGGCACGGATATGTTCAACCATACCGGCTTTGGGAATACCCACGGTGGGGTTTATGTCGGACAAGACCTCAGTACCACCATTCGGAACAACGTCATTTCAGGAAATGGCGACGATGGGATCCTTCTGGACATCGCCATAGATACGTCGATTCTCGGCAACAAGATCGGCACGAATTCGAGCGGAAACGCAGCCATCCCGAATGGGCGCGATGGCATCCGTATGACCAGGACCACGGGGGTCCATATTGGCAGCTCTACCGATGCGACTGGCATGAATCTTATCAGCGGAAACACAGCTTGCGGGGTGAATATCCTTTCCAGCTCGTATGCGAACGTTCTAGATGGGAACTGGATCGGCCTGGCGCTCAGTGGAACGGCGGCTATTCCGAACGGCCTGGCTGGGGTGGCCATCGACGGAGCCCCGAATAACACCTTGAGCACGTACGGCGGCACGGTCCTGCCGCAGTTCATTGCCGGCAACACTCGTGAAGGTGTATATATCAAAAATTCAGACGGAACCTTGATCAACTCGGCGACATACATCGGGGTGGGCAGCGGCGGAGGCGCGCTGGGCAACGGCCTGGAAGGGATCAAACTGGACACCGGCAGTACCAACACGTTTATCTATGCCCGAACAGTAGCCAATAATGCCGGCGCTGGAATTGCCGTCGTCGGGAACACGTCCACCAGTAACTTCTTCCTGCCCACACACATTTACTCCAATGGCGGCCTGGCGATCGACCTGGGAGACGATGGGCATACCGGCAACGGCGATCACGTTCCTCCCGGACCAAACAACTGGCAAAATTACCCTGTTGCTACCGTCGCCACATCCAATGGTTTCTACGGGCAGACCTGCGCCTACTGTATGGTTTATTTCTATGAGCCGGTCGGCAACCCCCTCCAAAATGGTGGAGGCGGAACCTACATCAATGACTATGTGACGGCCGACAGCTCAGGCGTATTCTTATATACCTTTCCGGTCGATTTCTTTAAGGTTAGCATGATTGCTTGTGATGGCACAAACAACTGCTCTGAAATGAGCCAAGCTTACCCGAATCCTGCTGTCCGTTTTGTCTATCTGCCGCTCGTCAAGAGATAAGCGTAATTAAACCGGATAAAGCAAACGGATCCATTCGAAGCATGCCCTTCAAAGAAGAAGAGGATACGCCTATGAGCATTCACCAGACCAAGTCACTTACTACATTGATTCGGTTGGGCTTGACGTTGATCTTGCTTGCGGGAATACTGGCCGTGCCACAGGGTAGGGCGGGGGCGACCACCACGCACACCCTTGTGGTCGATACATATGCAGACTTGCATGATAACTCCGTAGGCGATGGGGTTTGCAACGCTCTTGGAAATGTTTGCACCTTAAGGGCTGCCATCGAGGAAGCAGCATATTCGAGTTCGGCAAGCAACCCGTATATTATCCACTTTTCCATCACCGGGTCGCCCGATCTCGTCCTGGGAACACTTTATATGGATGGCGATTATGTAACCGTGGATGGCTATCCAAACAATAACATCCTCAGCGGAGCCGGCCTCTCAGCCGGCGCCAGCCTGATCGAGATCTCCGGAAACCACAACCTTCTGGAAAATCTGTCCATCAGCGGGTCCAAAGGCGATGGCGTTCAAATAGGAGATTTTTTATTTACTGGCGAGGGAAACTACAACGATCTGAATAATGTGTACATTTATGGAAGTGCATGGAGCGGGGTATATATTCATGGCACCGCCACTGGCGGCAATTCCACCCGGATTCTCAACAGTCACATCGGCGCCAACAGCGCATCGGTCTTGTGCGCCACCCCTGTGAATAATGGTTATGACGGCATCTATATCAATGGGGGCGCCGATCAGACCCAAATCATTAATGACACGGTCGTATGCAGCCTTCACAATGGGATTTATATTGCCGGTCCCGGCAGTTCCGATACGATCATCAACAGCAGCCACATCGGCACGACCGGGAATAATTATGTCATTGGCAACGGATGGAATGGGGTTGAAGACCAGCAGAATACGAACACCCAGATCAGCAACAATATCATTTCCGGGAATTCCCAGTATGGGATCTACCTGGATGGAAGCCTCAGCGCCAAAATATATGGGAACAAGGTCGGCACCAACGAGACCGGCGACCATGCCATGGCCAATCTATGGGACGGCATCATTCTTGACGTGAACGCCAACGGGACTGAAATTGGCAGCGCCACTGACAGCAGCAAACGCAACATTATCAGCGGCAACGGTCAAAACGGAGTCCTGATCACAGGCGGGTCTTATAGCAATGTCCTCGACGGGAATTACATCGGCCTGTCGGCCAACGGGTCCGCGGCCATTCCGAATGGGAATGCCGGCGTGGCCATCATCAATGCGGGTTGGAATGCGCTCAGCTCCCCCGGGGATTCTCCGCTGCCTCAATTCATTTCCGGGAACAGCCGCGAAGGGGTATACCTGTGCAACGCGTATGCGAATGACATCAATAAAAGGACATTCATCGGTGTGGCCGCCAACATGAGCACCCCCATGGGCAATCAACTGGAAGGGGTGAAGCTGGATGTCGCGACCTCCTCCTCCGAGATCTATTCCCAAAAGATCGTTTACAACGGCGGAGCCGGGATCGCCGTGCTGGGAACCACCTCCACGGCCAATTATCTGATGCCCTGGTTCGTGGGCCGCAACGGAGGCCTGCCGATCGACCTGGGCGATGATGGCCACACCGGCAACGGGGATCACGTACCGCCCGGACCGAATAACTGGCAGGGGTATCCGGTCCCCGTCCTCATGACCGCCGACGGGTTCTATGGGCAGACTTGCGCCAACTGCATTGTGTACATCTATCGTGCCGTCAATGATCCGACCCTGCCTCTGGGCGGGGGTGGCGCGCCGGTGACGCTGACGGCTGATTCCGGCGGCAGCTTTTCCTACAGCATCCCTGTGGATGTCGTCGCCGTGACCATGGAGGCGTGCAATCCGTCGGACTACAGTTGCTCCGAGATGGGCCCGGCGGTGATCAACCCGGCCTTGCAATTTATTTATCTCCCGCTCGTTATCAAATAGCTCAAGCGTGCAATAAAAGGAAAACCAGGGAACGGGAGAAAAATTTCCCGTTCCCTTTTTTTGTTGTTCGGTCATGTATCTATGATAGACTCACTGTGGTTTGAAAGGAAATGCAATGGTCTTCGAAGTCACCAACGAGTGGAAAGCCGCTTTCCCTGGCGCACATGCAGGCGTGCTGACCATCCGCAACACCAGCAACCCGGCCGCAAATCCAGAGCTGGAGCAGGCCAAACAGGCGCTGGTCCAGGAGCTGCGCTCCCGCTACGGCGGCATGGATCGGGCTCAGCTCTTGAAGCTGCCGGTCTTGAAGGCCTATGACGAGTACTACAAGCGTTTTAACAAGACCTATCACGTCCAGCTCCAGCTTGAATCGATCCTCTTCAAGGGCAAATCCATTCCCCGCGTGGCCGGATTGGTGGAGGCTATGTTCATGGCGGAGATGAACGATTGGCTCCTCACCGCCGGGCACGACCTGGACAGTCTGCAGCCGCCTCTGAGGCTGGATGTGACCCAAGGAACCGAGAGGTATACCCTGCTGCGCGGCGAGGAGCAGCAGGTCAAGGCCGGCGATATGATGATCCTGGACGGCCAGGGCATCATCTCAAATATCATTTATGGCCCCGACCAGCGCAGCCAGATCAAGGCGACCACCCGCAATGTGATATATACCACCTATGCTCCGGCGGGAATCAACACCCTGGCCTTGAGGGATCACTTGAACGATATCGAACACTATGTCCATCTGTTCTCACCGGAGATGCAAACGGAAATGATAGAGGTATTCGGATAGGAGGTCCGGCATGTTCTGGAGATATGAGCACCGCGGCCAGCCGTTGCTGACCCGGGCAGAGTTCTACAAACGATTGATCGTCCATTTTGGCACCGCCTTTGGGATGATCCTGGTTTCGCTTTGCATCGGCATCCTGGGCTATCACTTCCTGGAGGGCATGGCCTGGATCGATGCTCTCTTGAATGCATCCATGATCCTGGGCGGCATGGGCCCTGTGAATCCCCTCCAAACGTCGGCCGGAAAAATCTTCGCTTCCATTTATGCCATTTATTCCGGGGTGATCTTCCTTTTGACCTTTGCGGTCCTCATCGCCCCGGTGGCCCACCGCCTCCTGCACCGCTTCCACCTGGAGACGGAAGAGGATGTGGAAAAGGAAGAAGAACAAGGCCAGAAGAATAAAAATCAGAAGTAAGAACCCGTTTTCCGCTTTAAAATCAGATGACGTAGTCGAAAAGCGCACGGCTATCTTCGCGAAATACGGTCCCGTCGAGCAAGCCAAACCGAAGGCGGAAGGACTCTGCCATAAATGGAGTTCGGTTGTGATCCGCATTAACCCTGACAAGATCATCAGTTTCGATTATTCGAATATGTCACTGTTATAACCGGGGCTGTCAACGGGGAAAACTGAAGGGAGGTGACTACCCATAACCCAGCCTTAATTCAACAGGCCGGATGGAGCAAGCCCTACAGATAAGACAGTATTTAACTCAGGTTGTGATACACTAGCCCCCAACATGGACGCAAATACCTATCACAGCATCGTCGTCAAACTGGGCACCTCCACGCTGACGGCTGGCACCTCGGCCCTCTCGCCGGCGCGGATGGTGGACCTGGTCCGGCAGTTGGCTCAACTGCACCGGGAAGGCCGGGAGGTGGTGCTGGTCTCCTCGGGCGCGATGGCGGCCGGGCGGGAGCGGCTGTCCTTCCCCCAGCTTCCCAAGGATATCCCGGCCAAGCAGATGCTTTCGGCGGTCGGCCAGCCGCGGTTGATGGCTTTGTATGAGCAGCTCTTTGATATTTACAAACTCACCGTCGCCCAGGTTCTCCTGACCAAAATGGACCTGGCCGACCGCTCCCGCTACCTCAACTCGCGCAACACCCTCAACGCCCTGCTGACCCAGCGGGTGATCCCCATCGTCAATGAAAACGACACCGTCGCGACCGAAGAGATCCGCCTGGGCGATAATGACAACCTGTCTGCGCTGGTGGCGAACCTGATCGAGGCGGACCTGCTGGTGATGCTGACCGACCAGGCTGGTCTTTTTACCGCCGACCCGCGCACGGATGCCTCGGCCGAGCTCATCCGCGACATCACTACGCCTGCCATCTCCAAATCGGTCTGGGAGGCGGTGGGCGGCGCCGCCGGAGACCTGGGCACGGGCGGGATGCTTACCAAGCTGCAGGCGGCCGACCTGGCCCGGCGCTCTGGCACGGCGGTCATCATCGCCGGCGGCGACGAAGAGAATGTGCTCCTTCGCCTGGCCGCGGGAGAAGCCCTGGGGACGCGCTTCTCGCCTCTGACCACCACGATGGAGAGCCGCAAGCGATTCATCCTGGCCGGTGGGAACAACCTGCGCGGCACCATCTGCGTGGACGCCGGCGCGGAGAAAGCCCTGCGCCGAGGCGGCAGCCTGCTACCGGTGGGCGTGACCGACCTGAAAGGCAAGTTCAGCCGCGGCGACACGGTGCGGGTGGTCAACCCGGGAGGCGCCGAGGTGGCCCGCGGGCTGGTCAATTACACCGCCGCTGAGTTGGGCAAGATCTATGGAAAAAAGACTAAAGAAATCCTGGTCATCCTGGGCGCGGATTACGACGACGAGGTCATCCACCGGAATAATCTGGTGCTGATGTAAAGAGATGATTTCAGGAAGAGCCCTTCGTCTGCGTGTTTCGACAAATGGCGTCGAAACACTCTGCTCAGGGCCTTACGATGCAAGAGAATTATTGGAGCACAGTTTATGTTAGAAGAGATGGGAAAACAGGCCCGGCAGGCCTTCCGCTCAATGAGCCGGGCCACCACCGCCCAGAAAAATAAGGCTCTCAGCACCTTGGCCGACCGCCTGGAAAAGGAAGCCACCCCGATCCTGAACGCCAACGCCCAGGACGTAGCCGAAGGCCAGAAAGCCGGCCTGACCCCCGCGTTGATCGACCGGCTGGCGCTGGACCCCTCCCGCCTGAAAGGCATTGCCGCGGAACTTCGCCAGACCGTTTCGCTGGAGGACCCAGTGGGCGAGCGCTTCGACGAGACCGTCCTGCCGAATGGGCTGAAGCTCTACAAACAGCGCGTCCCCTTGGGCGTGCTGGGAGTCATTTACGAGGCCCGCCCCAACGTCACCATCGACGTGGCCAGCCTGGCCCTGAAATCGGGCAACGCGGTCATCCTGCGGGGCGGCAGCGAGACCCTCGCGACCAACCGGGCCCTGGTCCGGCTGATCCACTCCGTCCTGGCCGACGAGGGCCTGCCGACCGAGGCGGTCCAGTTCATCGACAACCCCGACCGGACCCTGGTACTCGAGCTCCTGCGCCTGCACCGCTACGTGGACGTCATCATCCCCCGCGGCGGAGCCGGGCTGCACCAGTTCTGCCGCGAGAACAGCCAGATCCCCGTCATCACCGGCGGGACGGGCATCTGCCACATCTTCGTGGACGAAAGCGCCGACCTGCAAGCCGCCCTGCCGCTCATCCACAACGCCAAAACCCAGCGGCCGTCCGTCTGCAACTCGCTGGATACGCTGCTGGTGCATGCCTCCGTGGCGGCGGATTTCCTGCCCAAGGTAGTCGAATATTTGGGCAAGGATGGGGTTACCTTCCGGGCAGATTCCGCCGCGCTCAAGGCCCTGCAAAGACTCGACCCGGCTCTCGCCGGGCTAGTCCTGCCAGCGCAGGCAGAGGATTTCGACACGGAGTGGATGTCACTCGTACTGGGCCTCAAGGTGGTGGAGGGACTCGACGAAGCCATCGCCCATACCAACCTGCACAGCCTGGGCCATTCCGATTCCATCCTGACCGCGGATGCGGCTCACGCCGAGCAGTGGATCAACGAGGTGGATTCGGCGGCGGTGTACGTGAATGCCAGCACCCGCTTCACCGATGGAAACCAGTTCGGCTTGGGGGCCGAGGTGGCCATCTCCACCCAGCGGCTGCACGCTCGCGGGCCGATGGCCCTGCGCGAGCTGACGACGTACAAGTGGGTCGGAGAGGGGCAGTATCACATCCGGAAATAAGTTCTCTCCACCAAGAACACGAATAATCACGAAAATAGAGGAAAGGGGCGAGATTGGTCGAGATCGCGGATTATAAAGAAAGCTGGCCGGAGGAATTCCTTGTCATCGCTCAGATACTGCGGCAGGGACTCGGTTCGCTGGCCATGCGAATTGACCACATCGGTTCCACCTCCGTACCGGGACTGGCAGCCAAGGATGTGATCGACATCCAGATCACCGTCGCGGCGCTCGATGAGACTTTGATGCGGGCTATGGCCGCGCTCGGGTATACCCACCAGCCGGCCTATGACCAGGATCACCGCCCGCCCTTGGTCGCCGGGCCAGAGTCGGATTGGGCCAAGTGGGTCTTCGCCCCACCTCCGCCGCAGCGGCCCACCCATGTCCATGTGCGCTTACCCGGACGGCCCAATCAGCGCTATCCTCTCCTCTTCCGGGACTATCTGCGTAAACATCCGGCTACCGCTGAAGCCTACGGTGAACTGAAGCGCCGCTTGGCGGGACAGATCGACGATCGATTAGTCTACGCGGTCGTGAAAGACCCAGCCGTGGATTTGATCTATCTCCCAGCGGAAGAATGGGCCGGGAGAACCGGCTGGCAGCCGGGTCCTTCGGACGCGTAGAGGCCATCTAGCCACAATCTAAATGCTTCTTTCTGCATTATTTCACGTACATAGATATTGAGGTGTGAGCTATGTACAGATATCATCACTATCACCGAAATATAAGACCCTGGCATGGCAGCATCCATTCCGGCATCTGGCTGATCGGCCTGGCGGTCCTGTTCCTGACCGGTCTGTGGTGGCCAGGCATCCTGGTGCTGGTGGGAATCAGTATGGTCCTGCAGTGGGCCTTTTCGCAGGGATCCTCCCCGCAGGTCTTCGAGCCGGCCAAAGCGCCTACGCCGCGTCCCATGTCTCAGCCAGCGGCCCCTGCGCCAGTTTCGCCGGTCGGGTTCAGCCAGGTGGTCCAGCCCGCGCCATTCCATCCGCTGCAGCTATTACCCTCCGCCTGCTCCCACTGCGGCGGACCCGTGCGGGCCTATGAGGTTAAATGGACCGGAGCTCAGACGGCCGTCTGCGCCTACTGCGGCTCGGTCCTGCCATTGAAAAAGGGTTAGAAAAAAAAGAGAAGGCGAAGAACACATTGTGCTCTTCGCCTTCCCGATCATCGGATGACGGTTTCCTGCCCCAGTTTTATCTTGATTGGACAGAACAGCGGATGAGACGGATCGACCAGGGATTGGGGGCAGAGCATATCGAAACTGGCATGGTCATAGCGTTGGCTGGATACCTCCACCCAGGCATCGAGAGTGATCTCCTGACCTCGGGTCAAGTGCAAGACAGACAGCGGGAAGGTTAGAATAAAGTAGTTCTGCCCTTCGCCCCCATATTGGTTTTCCTGGTCGAATATCCGGTTCTTATAGCGCGCGTCTTCGGGAGTCTCTGTTCCGGTTGGATCGGTCATATAGGACAGCCAATTCGTGTGGATGTTTCCATTTTCATACTTGATCCCATAACCGGTCATGATTTCAGTGCCGCCATCTGAAAGGCAGCCGGTCATGGAGTTATTATCGATATCGAATCCCAAATTGGTGCCGAAACTCATTAAATGATCCCCATTAAACACAGGAAAACTGAGCCCTTTCCCCGGCACGGTGCCATTAACCTCTAATTTGATATATAGGTATCGTTCATCCACGCCCACCTTCATGGAGTGGATATCGCCAAAATCCACCGGGTAGAGGATCGGATTGTCAATTTCGGGTTTATGCAGAATCCAGTCCTGGTCCGCATCTACAATTACAGTGGAATGCTGCAAAATGCCTTCGATATAAGTCTCATTGACCCCTGGCGCCAGGGTCGGTTCCATTTTCCCGGGCGGGGTCCCCTCGGGCCGAGACGTTTCCAATGGCGTCGATGAAGTCGGAGCAGGGTTAACTGTTCGCGTCGGGGTTGTTCTCAATGGATTCAAGGTTGGGGAGTTCTCAGGCAGATTGCACGCAACTAATAACAGAACGAACAATAACGCCAGGGTCGAAAAAAAGAGTTTTTGTGCCTTCATACGGATCACCCCTCTTGGTTATAGCACAAAAGAAAAAACTCGTCCTGGATATTCGCGTAAAATCAAAATCCTCAGCAGCCGGTTTCCTTGAATTCAGGCACGTATTTTACAATCCCTTTTGCGCCTCTCAGCACGCCCGGCTTGAGCTCGCGCGCCTGGAACTCGTCTTCCGCCCCATACTCGTTCCCAAGGCCGAACTCGCTGGCGGGAATAAAGCCAAAGCGGCTGTAATAACGCGGGTTCCCCAGCAGGACCACAAAATCCACTCCCTGCTCGCGGCACAGCTCCAGGCCCACCTCGATCAGCCGCGAGCCGATGCCCTGGCCCTGGCATTCCGGCAGCACCGCCACGGGTCCCAGCCCTACGCCAAACCAGCCGGGATGGGACGGGTCGAGAGTCACCGGGGTGAACAGGATGTGACCCACCAGGCGCTTTTCCCGCAAAGCGACCAGCGATAGGCTCACTCGGCCGCGCTTCCGGCAGAGATCGACCAGATCCGCCTCGGGCTCGCGCCTAAAGGCTGCCGCCTCCACAGCATGGATGGCGGGGATTTCCGCGGGCGTCTCCGGGCGGATGCCGGAGTTGAAATATTCAAGCAGCCATTTTAAAGGCATGCTGGCCAGGGAGGGCAGCAACAGGTCCACCTCCCCGATCTTTCCCCGGGCAGTGGTGGGGTTGGGAACCGCCACCACCCGGAGGCCGGCCTGTTGAGCCGCCAGGATGCCATTGGGGGAATCCTCCAAGACCAATGCCTCTTCCGGTTTGACCTGCAGGGCTTTCAGGGCCGCCAGGAAGAGATCGGGGGCCGGCTTGACCCGGGCTGCATCTTCCCGACAGATGACCGCATCGAAGAGGTCCAGCAGCTCCAGCCGGCGCAGGTATTTATCCACCCAGCCCTCATGGTTCGAGCTGGAGGCAATGCCCAGGCGCAGCCCCAGGCGTTTGGCGGTCTTCAAATAATCCTCCACGCCTGGCAGGGCCGGCAGCTCATCCTGCACTTCCATCCGGCGCGACCAGGCGCGGGCATGCAAGGCCGGCTGGTCGAGGAGTTGCCCCGTCAAGCTAGCCAAATGAGCCGCCGGGTCGAAGTTTTTGATGGTCGAACCCACCACATCCCGCACCCAAATCTCGAGGGGAAATTCCTGGCCATATTCTGCATAGATGGCCTGCCAGGCTTCCACTTCGGGGGATTCGGTATCCATGATGAGACCGTCGAAATCGAAGATGAGTGCTTTGATCATTCTGCCTCCGTAAGGCAACCAGCCAGAGTTTTCTCAAAAAGGATAAGTTTGGGGGTGTGTACGGGCGGCTTCGCCGCCCGTACACACCCCCGATTCTCTTCAATGATTGACTTTGAGAAAGCCATAGCAACTGGCCCATTATACCTGAGAGGAATGGTGTACAATGCATTTAAATCGGGCAGAAGGACTGCCCGATTTGCAACGAGGAGAATATCACGCCCATGAACGAACGCCACCGAACCATCCTCCGGCAGCCCGTCCTCCTGCTGCTTGGAATCATTTTGGCCTCTTGCTCCACCACGAGTCCCTCTCAACTTCTCACCGCCATCCCCCTCACCCAGGCGGCTCAACAGAAAACCCAGCCAACCCATCCACCAGCCCAGACCTCTCCGGCTACACCGGAAAGTCCTGCGACCTCTATAACCAGCGCCACCCCCACGGTTTCTTCCTCCAGCCTCGACGGGGTCATCCCGCGGCCGGTCTCGGTGGAACCTGCCGGCGGCACGTTCACGCTCACCGCCCAGACCGGCATTTACATCGATCCGGGCACCAACGAAGGGCTGGCGATCGGAAAGTACCTGGCCGATCACCTCAACCCCGCCACGGGATTTAACTTGCAGGCGCAAGCCGCCGCTGGCAGCCCCGGCCATGGGAACATTCTCCTCAGCCTCTCCGGGGCGGACCCGTCCCTCGGCGATGAAGGCTACGAGCTTTCCATCACGCCAGATGGTGTGACGGCGCGGGCCAACCAGCCGGCAGGGTTGTTCTACGCCGTCCAAAGCCTCCGGCAGCTGCTACCCCCGGCCATCGACAGCGCCTCGGCCCAGCCTGGCCCGTGGGTGATGGGGACAGGCAAGATCAAGGATTTGCCCCGCTTCGCCTGGCGCGGCACCATGCTGGATGTGGCCCGCCATTTCTTCACCGTCCGGGACGTAACCCAGTACATCGACCTGCTGGCCTATTACAAGATCAACCGGCTGCACCTCCACCTGTCAGATGACCAGGGCTGGCGCATCCAGATCAACGCCTGGCCCAACCTCGCCCTCCATGGCGGCAGCCTGGAAGTCGGCGGGACGCCGGGCGGGTATTACAGCCAGGATGACTATTCTTATATCGTCGCCTATGCCAGGAGCCGCTACATCACCATCATCCC
>OBLY010000043.1_pt1 | contig 16560 bp, 18 predicted proteins | sample 1539041 | NCBI WGS metagenome assembly OBLY01 (sample SAMEA2690973, study PRJEB22502) | sediment metagenome | biome: Billabong; feature: Tropical; material: Sediment | place: Australia | collected 2013-05-14 | depth 1 m
GTTCGGCCACTCCTTCTCTGATGGGCATAGCAAATCCTCCGCATACGACATCCCCCAGCACATCATATATGACCACATCGGGCGAATATTCCTCAAAAATGTTTCTCTGCTTTAAAAGTTCGATTGCGGTAATTATGCCCCTGCCAGCGCAGCCCACACCCGGTTCTGGTCCACCTGCTTCGACGCAGAGTATGCCGTTAAATCCCTCGTGAACAATCTCATCTGTTTCCACGCGCTTGCCGCTGCGCAACGTATCAAGGATAGTAGGAATGAATTTTCCACCTCGCAGGGTATTCGTGGAATCGCTCTTTGGATCGCAGCCTATCTGCATTACTTTATATCCTTCTTCGGAAAGGGCTGCACTGATATTGGACGATGTTGTAGATTTGCCAATACCACCTTTTCCGTAAATAGCAATATTTCTTATTTTAGCCATTAAATCACCTCGTTTTGTTAATAGCGGTATTTACCCTTATATAAACTTAGAAATCAGCAACTATGGACGGAATTATTCTGTTTTCTCAATAATTCCGGCAATTTTTACTGAATTGATGTGAAATTTGACTCTAAAATCGATTGCAGTGGCACGATATACTTCGATTGATTGAATAGCAAGATGATATGGCTGCTCTGGTTGAATGCACGCAGTCTAAAAATAAAAAATAGTAACTTCCTAATATTTTCAGAACGGCATCGCAACCTTCCCGACAATGTCCTCAAGAAGAGATATGCCACCGCCAAAACCAGCGTATGTGCGCTTTACTATAAGCCGATCATACGCAGGAAACGAAATGCTCAGATGGGCTGCATTTAGCTGGGTCGCAAGGTACTTTTCCATTGAGGTTGCATAGAGTACAGCGAAATTTCTTTTCTTCAAAATCTCCCTTATCCTGTGGGCATCGCTCTCGAAAAATACCTCGGGCTTCACTCCGCTGTTTAGGTCAGCAAGCTTGTTTTTGATCTCTTCCCTGTATTCATCAGGTGGATTATCCGTAACTATCGTGATCGTGGGTGCAAGCCCTGCCTCGTTTGCGAGAAAACGGGTAAAACCTACCGCGTAGGTGGAATCTGCAACAACGGCACATGCTAAGGATTGGAAAAACACCATCACATCGTAGGCAAGGTCAAACTCTTTATACGCTTCCTTCCTCTCTTCCTCTATTGTTTTAGTAACAAGCTCTTGGGATAAATGCAGTTTATCTGCAATCGCTGTAATAAACCGTTCTGTTTCCTGCGGACCCACAGGGAGTCCTGGAAATACCAGATACGGTATTTCGAATTTTTCTTCCAGCTTCTTTGCAATATCAATGCCCACCCAAGGCGAAAGTACGATGGTGAGCTCAGCTTTTGGAATTTTTCTCAGATTGTCTATTCCACCGTCGAAAATTATGTTTGCATTTAGACCCACCTTTCCGAGTAACCTTTTTATCTCATGCAAATCTCCGTTCCAGAATATGTGCTGCTGCGGGACAATTCCAACGATGTTTACCAATCCTTCCTCTTTTTCGACAGCCTTTTCAAGCAACTGGTCTATGAATGCATTTAGTACCCGGGCATATCCGTAATAGGAATTGCTTGCGAATCCGGCAGCATTGACATGGAGGATAGGTACTTTGTCGAATTTTTGTATCACAGATTCAACATCGTCGCCTAACATGGATGGTATGCATCCTGATATAACAACGTATAAATCCCCGTCTATTATATCCAGCGTCCCTTTTATCTGCTCTTCAAGCCTCTGGTTTCCGCCAAATACCACATCCTTCTCACAGAGATTGGAACATGGAGTTGCCATCCCTCCGATATATCCAGCTCCCTGCCACCCTGCCGCAAAAGTATATCCGATGGTAGCTGCCTGTGCACATCCCGGTCCTGAGTGAAGTATAGGTACTACTCGTGATATCGAGGTAACAGTTGCATATGCTCCAGCAAGCGCACACGAATACTTAGGAGTATCAATCCCAACTGATGTCTCAATCTGACTGCTCAAGCTTCATCCTCCTTTACGAGTGGCGCTTTTTGTGAGTAGAGCCACTCCTTATAGGGCTTCTTGGTGTTTGCAGCTATGTTCTTATTAAAGGATGGGTTCTTTAAAGCTCGAAGCATCACGTCACCAAAACCCAGTACGCCTGCATAGCCGTATTGTACTCCGTAACGTGTCAGGTCGCCCCTGAATGAATGTATGCGCGGGGTGCCTATGGGCCTTTTGTTCACGCCCCCGGTCATCGGGCATGTAGTGTATATATCCGGCTTCCATTTTTCGAGCAGTATCTCCTGCTCAAAGGGCTGTATGTCAGACACATGGACATCTAGATCTCCGCATTTCTTATAAAGATCCTCAAAACCCTCCTGCCTGTTCTTGTCATATTCAAAGGTACAGGTGCCAACAGTCTTAAACCCAAGCTCGTTCGCAAGCACAGGCAGACCCACGGCTCTGCCAGAGCCTGCCCAGCCGAATACCATTTTTGGTTTTTTACCGTTGCTATGTAATTCCTTTCTAAATGCCTCGATATGTGGCATTATGGCAGTACGCTCCTCCTCTATGAGTTTCTCCACTTCTTTTTCTTTGTCAGTGTATTCAGCAATCTTCCTTAACCATTCCTCAGTATTGGCTAATCCGAGGGGTGATGGATGAAGGAAATATGGCACATCGTACTTTTCCTCAAGTGCCTGAGCAAGATAATCGCCATATGAGACGCAAAGCGGCACGGTTAGGGTAGCCTCAGACATGATTTCAAGCTGCTCGGTGGTGGCAAACTCTGGTACAAAGTTTGCCCGAAGCCCAAGTTTTCCTAACAGTCGTGTTATCTCTCTTCTATCGCCCCATGTGTGGCTTATGGAAACCGGGATATTTATCAGATCTTCCTGTATTGTTTCAGGTTCTCTGACCAGATACTTAACGATAGCATGCCATATTGCATCAAAGGATGTCTGCCATATCTGGGAGCGGAAGCCTTCGCAGTGAATTGGCACTATCTTTGCCTTCACTTCGGGTTGTATTGCCTTTACCACGCCCTCGATATCATCGCCCATGATACCTGATGCACAGGAGGTCATGACGAATATCGATTTTGGACTGTACCTGCTCTCCGCTTCTTTTATTGTATTCCTGAGTTTTGCTTCTCCCCCGTACACTATATCCTTCTCGTCGAGATTGCTGGATATCCCATGAAGCTCAAAAGCCGGGTTGCCGGGTACATTTTTATAAAGCATGGACTGGGCGAGCATATAAGATGAGCATCCTATGGGCGCATGTGCTATGAAGGCGGCGTCTCTGATTGTCATAAGCCTCATCTGTCCGCTGGTATGTACACACCAGGAAGACTGCTGGAAAGGACGTGTCTTGAAATCAAGCCGTCCTTCCTTACGCTTGCTCTCATCCAAAAGATTACTGAGCTTTCCATAGTATGCTTTTATTGCCCCGATACGCTCCTCGCGACTTGGGCATGTATCTGCTTCAAGGTTGATTGTATGATGTGTGTTATGCATAATCAGTACTTGTAAAACAAAAACGACAAAATCGCTATGTAGAGGTTGATTTACTTTGTAAAACAGCATTATTGTCATTTACAAAGTGAATTAAGCTACGCATAGCGATTTACTGAATTCGACTTTACAACTACTGATAATCCCTAATATTGGTGAATCTTATGAAGAGAGGCAGGCACTATAATACTATATGTATTAGCAACTTTTACCATGACTGTTCGAAAAACCGAAAAGTATCGGCAACTTCTAGGAATGTCAATGAGAATGGAGAATTGGTTATATTCAGTATTCAGGAATTACTTATTTTGGCGTAATATTTCTTCTAAAATTTCAACCGTTCCATAAACGTAACGGGTGCAGAATTCATGGTGTTCTGGAGTACCCCATTCCACTTCACGGGTTAATATCCTGCAACAGGTGGCTTTAAACTTCTCTTTAAAACGATCATGCAGTTCCTTTGTTAACTTAAAAACTTCGCTCTCACTTTTACTTGCCTTTACTCTTCCCTTAAGAGCCCCTATCACCAGGACGGCTCCCGTTAATGACCCGCAGGTGCATTTGGCTGCTCCTAATCCTGCTCCGAAGCCAGAAGCCATCCTGAGGGCGGTATTATTCAGACCAAGATTCAAATGCCTGTTATAGGTTTGAAGAATAGCCTCTGAACAATAGAATCCCCTTCTGAACAATTCCACTGCCCTGGCAGCCGGATCATTGGTCTGATTTGACAAATCTCTTTCTCCTGGATTCCCCGAAAAAAGTGGATTGGTTCTGGCTACTTCGAACTCCACTCATCTTTGAACTCATCTGTGTATATATCACTCGGTTTGAATTCACCCGGTTTGAGAATGCCATCTTTAACCATCGCATCTATCCACTTTTGGATATTGCTCTCATCTATTGCTCCTGTATAGCTGTAATAATGGGTAGTAGATTTCTCAAGTCCTATTTCCTTTGCGGTTATATCGGCTGATTCATTTGGATGATCATTGCTCCATCTTTCCGCATTCTTATATCCTCTTATGAATTTCCTTACAGCATCAGGGTTATTCTTTATGAAATCATCTGTGAAATATAACAGACTAAGACCTGCAGCATCTCCGAATATTTGCCTGCTTGATACAATTATCCTAACTCCACCATGCTCTTCTGCAGCAGTATAGAACGGTGGATGAAGATTAGCTATATCAATAAGCCCTTGTCTTAAAGCCTGTTCTTGTTGTGGGTCTGGAATTACAACCATTTCTACTTTATCTTTAGGTATATTATTCTGTCTCAACCATTCATTAGTTTCTAGATCTGAACAAATACCAAATGCTCCTACAGCAATTTTTATTTTTTTATTTGAATTCAATATATCTTTTGCTGTCTTCAGACTGCTATTTTCTAATACCAGCCAGTGCATGTGTTCCTGCTGCAGATGCCCTTCAGGCGGTTCATCTCCACTTGTCACCACACCTTTGACTTTTGCTCCCTCCTTGAGGAGATCTATTATGGTATTGGGGTGACCATCCGCCACGTTGGTCTGTCCACTTATCAGGGCCGCTGGCTGCTGTGACCAGTCGAGATGTCCCTTATCTACGAAATTTATGCCGGCTTGTTCAAAGAACCCTTTTTGCTGTCCCACAAACCAGGGAGTTCCAGCACAATCCTTGTTAACGTTGGCTTTTATTGTTGGTTTCTCTGCGTTCAGCACACTTGCGGCCTTTATTTTATCTTCAGGACTTAGCACTGTTTTTGTTGGTTCTTTATCTTTACTCTGACTAAGATAAGCACCTGCCCCTGCAACCACTATCACGATTATGAGCGCGGATGCTATCCAAATTTTATTCGTCATATTTTACCTCCTAATTTTTATATTTATTTTAAATTACCATCTCTTCTTTCCACTTTGTAGCCTTCCTCTCAAGTGAAATCATGATGTAATTTATCAGAATTCCGAGCATTGCTACGGTAATTATTCCTGCGTACATTTTTGTCATCTGGAAAGTTGCCTGTGACTGGATTATCATGAACCCAAGCCCAGACTGTGAGCCTATCATCTCAGCCCCAATCAGCATGAAAAGCGAGAATACTGCGCTCATCCGTATGCCAGTAAATATTGAAGGCAGGGCAGCAGGCACGAGCACTTTCAGGAACATTGAACTCTTGCTCAGTTCAGTTGATCTGGCTACTTTTATTAGAAGGGGGTCAACATTTCGTATCCCTGAAACCGTATTAAATAAGATGGGCCACTGGCAAACCCAGAATATAATAGCTACCTTGGATAGTTCTCCAATCCCGAGAAGTGCAATAAATACAGGGAACAGAGTGAATGGATTTGCCTGTCCCAGTACCTGGAATAAAGGATCCATTACATTTTCAAAGCTCTTAAACCAGCCCCCGAGTAAAAACCCAAGAGGCAGGGCTACTATAACAGCAAGTCCAAACCCCATAAATACCCGCTCCATACTGGTTGAAATACTTGTCAACAGTTCGCCTGAGAGCAGGAGTTCTACCAATTTCACCGTTATTTTAGAAGGCGGCGGAATAAGAATAGAGTTGATCAAGCCCAGTATCGGAGCAATTTCCCATACCAGCAGAAATGCAATGATGGCTGCTAATTTCTTCGGTAATAATTTTAGCTGCCTGATAGTATGGTTAAATTCCATATCCCTCACTTTGCCAATGCTTTACCCCAGCCAGAAAGGTTCACCGTTGTATTCCCGCATATCTGCTGCGCCTTAACAACTTCTTCTTTTAGAAGTCCCCAGAGACCATATCTAGCTTGTACAAATTCAGAAGAAGATTTTATGTCATCCTCGAATCTTGCAGTTCGTGATAGAGGAATATCCACGACCTGTTTTATTATCCCGGGTCTTGCAGTCATTATTGCAACCCTATCAGCGAGGAATACCGCCTCGTCGATACTGTGGGTAACGAATAATATAGTTTTATGTGTTTCTTCCCATATCCGCAAAAGCTCTCTTTGCAGAATCTCTCTCGTCTGGGCATCCAGCGCTCCGAAGGGCTCATCCATCAAGAGTACATCTGGGTTATATGCTAGTGCTCTGGCTATCGCTACTCGCTGCTTCATACCACCGCTTAACTGGTAAGGATAATGGTTTTCAAATCCTGAAAGCCCGACCAATGAGATGTACTTCCCGGCAATCTCTGTTCTCTCATTCTTTGTTATTTTTCGGCTCTCAAGCCCGAACTCTATATTTTCAAGGGCTGTTCGCCAGGGGAAAAGGGCATACTGCTGGAACACGATTCCCCTGTCCAGACCAGGTCCTTCTACCGGTTTGCCGTCAATATATATATTGCCTTCATTTGGCTTTGATAAACCTCCTACTATATCCAAAAAGGAGGATTTTCCACATCCGCTCGGACCCACAATCGCCAGAAACTCACCATTTTTAACATCCAGGTTAACGCCGCCCAGGGCAAGCAGTTCATTCACACTGTTGCCGTTGTTTTTTGAATTCCCGTTGGTTTTTATTTTGAATAACTTTTTAACATTTGCTGCCTTTATTTTCACCATATATAGACCTCTATCTGCCTTATAGTATCAATTATATAAGACATTATAGAAATCAGCAAGAGTTGGCAGCATTGTTCGTTTTTCTGAATTTATCAGGCAATACTTGCTCGATTAATTCCTGGTAAGTTTATTGTCTAATTGTCCATTGTTTTTTTACCCTCAAATTTGGAAAAAATTATAATCGAGCTACAAGGCAATTACATATTAACATTGCAAAAATCATCCAGTACATCAATGATTTCGAATGAAATCATGCCCAATATCAAAAACAATGCTGGTTAATATTTGGTTCGATCACGCCTTCTTAATAAAGATGTGATAAGCTCCTTTTCTAATCACGACATCAATGAACTCATGACCAGAATTCGTGACCCATGCATCGATATTCTGCCAGGCTTCAGGATCGTTGGATATAACCTCAAGTACCGCACCGCTCGGGAGTTTTTCCACTTCCTGTTTCGTTCTGATAAGAGGATAGGGACATTTTTCACCACGGACATCTAACTCATACTCTGGAACTATAGCCACTTAAAACACCTTTTCTTTTTAGATTTATGCTTATACCACACATTTTCCTAAAACCATATAATATTGTACAAATTAGCAACTTTCGCCCCTTCTCTTTCAAATTCAGTATCATTACGGCAAAAACTCTTGTTTTGGTACTTGTACAGATAGTGGAGGAGATGAGCTTCTTGTAGTGATATTCACTTTTTGTTCCATTTTAGTATAAAAAGGAAAAATGAGAAATCTTTAATCTTTCCTCAGCACCAGATATCCTGTCGTAACAAGACCTGCTATTGCAAACAACACCCAATACCATTGCCTTGGTTCAGCTGCATTACCCGGTGTTTTTACCAGTTTTTCTGTCTGCACAGGATTTGGCGACAGTGTTCCGGATGGCGCTGCTGCTTGCATCGTGGATGGTGATGCGGCAGATGTCTGTGTTCTAGCAGGCGCCGCAATGGTTGGAGTGGATGCAGTTGCCGCGCTTGCAGCTTTTAATTCTATACTGGATGCCGTCGGGATTGTCTGCTCTATAAAGGGATAGAACCGCAAAGCTGTGTCCTTATCCGCTACTTTAAATTTCAGATCTCCATACAGAGGCTGTACAGTATTTTGATTTAGGTCTATCTGAGTATCTTTGTTATAGAGGAGCAGGTAATTTTCATTTGCATCCTTTACCTCAAACACACCAAACTTGTCTCCTTCTTTAACTTCAAGCACATTCTGGGAAATGAGCCATGTGTACCTGAGCTGGACAAAGGTTGCCATGCCTTCGCCGCCCGTAAAGATACTTTCTACATAAGTGACAAATATTGGAACATCGGATTCGCCGCTTACGTTTTTCTCGATGTATGTATAGACATCTCCCTCGTTCACTACTTTGTTTTCAAGAGTCTTACCATCTTTATTAAGGGAAAGCCATGCCTGTCTCGGAGATGTTCTTGTATCAAGTGCTTCGACTGTAAGGTTGTATCCCTCCCCGAGGTCCCATGTTGTGCCAAGCTTTAATGTCTGCTTTTCCTCTTTTTTCTGCTCCTTTACCAGTTTTGCTAGTTTGTTTGCCTTCCCGTTCACAGCCACATACCGATCGCCGAACCAGCCAAGCTGTGCATATTTACCTCCTGTAGTGCTTTTTGTAAAAGTGTTAGTGCTGCTGTTGTAATTAAGACCATTCGCCACTTTTTTGCCTGTTTCTGTGAACAGAGTATAATTCTGGTCAGTGAGTGTGGTATTATATAGCAGATTTTCCTTCTGGATAGTCCTGCTGCTGGCTTTTAAGCTTGAAGCAGGTTGAGTGATCCTGAGCGTTTCGCTTGACTTTCCTCCGTTAAAATTGTAATAGAAGCCTGTAAAGTTTTGGGCATCCCACAGCAATGTGGTATTATAGGTACTTGATTTTTCATCAAAAACCACACCATGGATCTCGACTTTGGTAACATTGGCTGCTGTTGCTGGCAGTGCTAATAAAAGTGTAAGCGCTAATATTGTTAATATTTTTATCATTTTTTACCTCTCCATGTGCCAAACAATTTCTCAAACTTATATAATGTTAGAGAAATCAGCAACATTTAGCCCAATTATTCCAAAAACCGAATAAACAGGGCAAATTTTTCCTGCTTGGTTTCGCAATGCAAAGGTTCAAAGCAAAATTGGCCCTTTTACAATACTTAAATACCTGAGAAGAGGTAAGTACAATGAGCCATTACACATCGCGGTTGCACATCCGGTGCAACAGGGATGGGAGAGAGCGACTCCCATCTTTTTCATCTCCTATATTGTAAAAAGCGTTCTTTGCAGCAAGAAGGAGATAGCAATAAAAGAACTCAGTGTTTTCTTATAATTACTCTGAGATCGCTTCCCAGTTCCTCGATCTTAACTATTTCATGCCCGTGTTCCCTGCTCCACTGGGGAATCATATTTTTTGCTGTAGCATCGTCAATTAATACTTCGAGCTCTTCGCCTGTTTTTAACTCATCTATCTTTTTCTTGGTATAGAACAGCGGCAGCGGGCATACTCTACCTCTAGCATCTATCTTGTACATACATAATCCTATGAATTCTGGTTTATTGTATTTTGGTGTTCAGGCAAAAATTGCTCTTAATCTTTGGTTTTTATCACCTTAAAGGCAAAGCTGAAACTTGAGTAACTGGAAAGCGGAGAAGAACTTATCGCAGAAGTTGAGAAGCACCTGTGGAAGGTGAGAATAAAAAAGCGTTAACCTTTGCGGACAAAGATACTGTAAGTTCCGTTGTTTACTTCAACTGCGAGCAATTCATTCCCTGATTTTTTCGCCCAGGCGTCTATATTCTGAGGTGCCACAGGGTCGCTCGCCAGGACTTTGAGCACTTCACCTTTCTGAAGCTTATCTACCTGCTGTTTTGTCCTGATTAAAGGATAGGGGCATGCTTCGCCCCTTACATCAAGCTCGAAGTCATGTACTATTGCCATCTCAGAAGACCAGTGTTACTTCGCTCTCCAGTATTCTATTTGTGAGATCGTCGACGTTAAGCTTTGAAACTCCTTCGATAATTTCGCTGTCAGCCACACCTCTCCTCTTCAGATCGGCGTCCAGTGCATAGAACTTAACGCTCTCTTTCGCTTTAACGATGGTAGCTTCGACGCTCGGTACATCTTTCTGCCATATAGCAGCATCGCCGTACCCGGTCTTCTGTCCCTTCACCACAGAGTGTACGCCTCCGCTCACGAAAGTGATGGATGGCGAGTTCCCTGCTGCAGCCTGCGTCTCAGCAAGAGGTATTGCGCTGTACGCGTCTTCCTTGCCATAAGGAGGCTGTGTCACGATTATGTTTACTTTCTTGCTCATGTTCTTCACCCCAGTAATATGGTCTTGTCTGATTCCGCTGTCCATTCTCCAAGGTCGTAGAGCCCGCCTATGACAACACCCTCAGTCTGCTGCTTCGTCACACCGCGGGCATCGGTGCATTTTATGCATGCGATGGCATCAGTCTTAGGATTCTTGAGTCCCTTCTTCAGCACAGTGCCGAAAAGCTGCTCCACTGCGGGAAATTCCTTCGGACCCTGGTCCCGGTGACCTATTATCGTCCCATCCAGGTAGTTGAAGAAGTTGATATTGATTCCTTTCTCCTTTGCGGCATGGGCGAGCCTGATCAAGGTATATGCTGCCTCGTCGCGATACGGTCCGTTTATCGATACAATTGTTAATGTTTTACTATTGCCGTTGTTTGCCATTCCTATCACCTCAGAACCAGGCTACCTTCGTGTTATCCTCAACTATATGATCAAGAAGAGTGCCTATTTCCTTGATCTCCACACCCGGGATTAAGTTACCATTAAGTCCTCTCGACTGCACTGCCTTATCATCGGCGAGAATTCTGATGCCTTTCTTTTTAGCATCCAAGAGTTTATTCCCGAGTTCGCTTTTTCTTGCAGCAGTAACCCCATCCTCCACAAGATACAGGGATACTTTGTTGCCGTTCTTTGCTTTGGCATTTAACCAGCACGAGATTCGGTATCTCGGTTGTAAACGGGTCTTTGGATAATACCAGTAATAGATTTGTCGTATTTATCGACCTCTAAAAGAAATTGTTTGTTCTTTATTCGATCCTGCCGCCAGTTCATGCTCAACTCTTGCTATCATAGCATCGAGTGTTTCAAGTATCGGTGTTCTTCTCTGTGTTCGTGAGAACTCAAACGCACGCCACTCCTTCAATGTTTTGAGAACAGGCGTATTTTTCTTTACTTTATCTTTATTAGAGACAAAGTCGATTCCTTCTTTTGATGTGATTCATTTTATATCACCTGATACCTGATAATAACTCAATACTTATATGAGTTCAGAAATCAGCAACTTTTGATGGTTCTATTCTGAAATCGTAACAATAGCGGCAATTTTTGGTTCATTAATAAAATGATATCAAGAACAAATAACCTACCGTCCGAACCTTCAGGGTCACTATCGAGTCTTCGTCAGCTAAAAGGGTATATCTCCTCTCAAGAAGGCAACCACTAACGATATTATGATTTATAGAATATTAACAAACACAGACTTGACAGAACCACGAATAGTTTTTGTATTTATAGAACCGTAAACTTGTGAAATTGAAAGCATTTGAGCGAGAAGGAACCATATCCATCCCGTCTTCAATCATCTCTGTCGCACTATCATTTTTCAGGGTGTCCTAAGGTTTTCAGGAATTGAACATGCCAGTTTTTAGCGTAAGCGATCCTGAGCTATAGCACAGAGGAAAATCTTGCCTTCGGTTGATAGGAGATATATTTCGTACCTTGGGGCACGTCTTCCTCCTCTACAAATTTATATAATATTTATAATATCGTCACGGGATGGCATCAATCGACAACTTGACAGAACCGATTTTTATTTTACGATAGAGAGACCCCATTCACTGCGTTAATATGTTATAACTGTTTAAAAACATTTCTCCCGAGCGCGGCGTTTCCAGTGGTGTGTGAAACGAGCGGTAAATATATGTACACACATTATATTGTAGTACAATATGGTGTCTGAAAGTGAAATGTCCGTTACGGTAGACGGGATTCGGTTCCTTTACAAGCAACCCGTCTTGGGCATATATCTTTTGCTCGAATAGACAAATCCGATTTTTTTACCTTTTGTGCGCGCAAGCTCATCCTTTCTAAATTCCGAGATATTTCCGAATAGTTGAGCGGGAAAGTTCTGTTTGAGTTAAGTGCTCCGAACATACCTGTGATGCCGACCTACATTAGGTGCAAAACCGTGTCCTGTGAGTATATGCTCAACAAACAATCAACGTAATTAGAAGTAATGGAAGTCCAGAGAAAAAAATTAGGTGGTTTTAGGTAGTATGGATATGGAGGGTACTTATCCCTTACTTAAACACTGGACTTCCTCTTTATTTAATCTTTTATTACATTTATTGTTTCATTTTTTTAGAATTGTGTAACCTGAACAATCCATTGAAGTTGTGCTCTCCACCACCTGAAGCTATAACGGGAGACGTCAGTAGTACATTATAATTCGTATTATTCATTGTTAGTGTACCCGTTGAGAGCAATGCTCCTTCATAATTTGACATTGACAGCGAGATGTGTCCTACTGTAGTTGGAGTGAAGTCTGTCTGGTTCGTCCCGCGCGGAGGCAGTGTCAGTACGTCCCCGGTAAGGGACTGGTTGTCATAGCCTGTTATGTTGAGAGAATATGCCTGACCTGCAAATCTGAGATTCGCTCTTGTCCCGGTTGCCATTTGGGTGTTATTTCGGTTCCCATTTACGACCATTGCATTCACATCCAGAATATGATACTCATTTCCATTCAGAGCAAAACCGTGCCCCATGAGTAAAGGCTGGACAAACTGTCTCATATTTCCTCTTTCTTTACCAATGCCCATAGGATAGGCAAACACTGTTACCGCCGTTACTGTCGAAACTAGCATAACTGCAGCTAACAACATTGCTGTTTTCTTCGTTATTTTCATTATATTCACCTCATGCCTACTTGGATTGAACGATATTTAATTTCTATGCTGAACGTTGATATAAAATAAGCTTTATTTGAGTTTTTTTTCTGATAGAAACATTTTAAAAGTTCGGAAAAGTTCATCCTTCTGTATTTATGCTTTTTTATTATTCTTTTCCTCTTCAGAGCGTTTATTAGGCATGTAAGTGAAGATTTTGGAATCCTTGTCTCATATCGAATTCTCTCTTTCCAGGAGAGCCTGTTCCTTTCTACAACCCACCTCTTGCCCTGTAACCTGGTATCTCTTTTTTTCTATGTTTTCTACCAATCCTCTGGGGAGAGGGTATCTCTATAATTATGGCATTAAGAGTAAGAGTCCCTTTTATTTTATTAAGTTATCGACTGTTTGTATCGTCGATTCAAAAGCGGTCTCAGGTCGAGGTACTTTAACGGTGTCTAGATATACTTAAATAGATAAATAACATAAAGAGGAGACCAGGAGGAAACTCCCGGAGGATACTGAATGAAGCTGAGTAAACAGAGTTTAATTATTGCAACAGTTGTACCGTTAGTATTTGGAGTAATAATACTTTACAATTTCATGGGCGCAATAAATATATTGCAGCCGCTGGGACAGTCTACATCGCTGATATATAATCAACTGGTAGTTATTGGAATAGTCTCTTTCCTGGCGCTTGCAGTGTACTGGTGCGTCATGATGTACCTGATATATCTGCTTCAGGAGAACCTGCTTGTACTTGATGCGAATCTTGATAAAGCCGCAGACATCGGTGCCAAGCACCTTTCGGATTCAAAGAACCTGTTGAACCAGGTCATAAGCATACTGAAGAGATACGAATCACACCAGTAATAAGCTCAAGACTTATTACTATCTTTTAATTTTTATTGCCGGGCTTTTTTATTGTATCTGTTCTCTTGCCAATCCTATCAGACCGCCGGCATCCACGATACTCCGCACAAAATCCGGTAGCGGCGTTGCCTGGTATGTCTGGTTCTTTGTGTTATTGGTGATAAGCCCGGATTCAAAATCAGCTTCTATATGATCCTCTTCTTCGATTTTATCTGTATCAGGGCACTCAAGGAGCGGAAGACCGATATTGATGGCATTCCTGAAGAAGATGCGCGCGAATGATTTAGCGATTATGCATTTCACCTTCGCCCCTTTGAGCGCTAACGGCGCGTGTTCCCTTGAAGAGCCGCATCCGAAATTAAATCCTGCAACAATGATATCCCCTTCCTTAATGTCCCGGGCAAATTCCGGGCGTACACCTTCAAAAGCGTGTTTTGCAAGCTCCTCAGGCTTATTTATGGTAAGGTACTTGCCAGGGATGATGGCATCTGTATCTATATCATTCCCGAATTTCCAGACGTTTGACGGGAGTTTTATATCTTCCTCAAGGTTTACAGTGAGTTTCTGCTTCATGAGTGATTGAATTGACCGGATGGGTTATAACCTTTATTCCGCATAAACTCTTTATACATGTATAATCTATAATTTACCAGAGACTGAACTTCTTGTTAAAGGAAAACACCCGGATTTTTAAAAAAGTTTTACCCAAAACAAAAAAACATTATATAATTCTGCTCCTATCGATATTAATCCTAATATCCATCTCAGGCGCAGTGCTTTTCTTGCATAAGGGTAGAATTCCCCAGGAAAAACCTGCGCCCTCGGTCTCTATCGGATGTGACCGCGTGCTCTGGAAGAATACTGAACCTGGGCTTGCGGCTTCAACCCGGAATATCGATAAGCCATTATTCGAATGGATGGTGGATGGTAAGCTCGCAGGCAGAAGCCGGAAACTCAATCAAAAATTCGACATGTGAGGGCACAAAGTAGTATTGAATGTAAGTTTGTAACAATACCTGAGAAGGTGAGCGGGATAAGACCATCTGGAAGATATACAATAACCGTCACCCTCATAATGAATGGACAGGCAATAGATACAAAAGCAGTAAACACCGAAGTCAAATAAAGCCTACTGAATTCAGTTATCCACGCTGATTTTAAATCTTTGGAGACCGCTTATCAAGGAAATCAGTGTATCTGATGGTTACTCCAGTTTCATTCATCCACTGATTTACAGCATCGATATCCTCGGGGAATAGCCTGAAGTAGTTATATGGCAGGTAGGTTTTCCCGGGATCATCGAATATATCTCCGTATTTGAAATTATTCACAATAGCAGGTGCCATTGGATCGATAATGTAGTATCTTGCTCCTTTGATAGTAACTGCCGGAAAAGGAGCTTCGCGCCATGATGGCTCTTTTATAGCAATAGCCGTATCAAGCTCTTTGGGGCTGCCAGAGACTATTTTTGCATCGACATCGTAGGTAACTTTTAAGTGGTACCACAATAAGGTTGTCGCTCTCTGCCGCCCGATATGTTCTGCAAGTTCCGTCCACCCTTTTAAGCTAAGATTATTAAGTCCACCCGATATATTCTCCATAATATTTTTTTTGACAGCTTCATCTTGTACAGAAATTTGTTGTATCTGATCACTCTGCGCTCCTGTTACGAAATTTCCCTGGAGAAAAATACTTATTATAATGGTTATAATGATGGTTACTGCTATAAAGACAATGTCTATTACCAGTCCATCCGGTTTTCCGGTTACCCTCGTTGCCATGCTTCGACCGATTTCGAAACGCCGCATTTATTTGCGGAGTCTCCATTAAACTAATAACCGTCAAAGTATAAATATCTAATCAATTTATGAAGTTTATTAAAAATATCCAGATAGTAAGATTTACTTTTAAGAAAATCATAAAGTCAAATAGTTGGAGTCCATGTTCCGAATAATCCCCGCAATTGACCTGAAGAACAAAAAATGTGTCTCCTTAATCCAGGGTATCCCTGGAACCGAGCGTGTTTCGCTCGATGATCCGCTTGGCGTTGCGGCACGCTGGGTGAATGAGGGCGCTGGCATGCTCCACATCATCGACCTGGATGGCGCCATAGAGGGAAAGCGGTTGAACAGTGCTCTTATACGGTCAATAATCGAAAACTTCAATGTGGAAACGCAGGTCGGCGGAGGTATAAGATCAAAGGAGGACGCCGCGGCCCTCCTTAATCTGGGAGTGGATAGGGTGATCCTGGGGACTGCTGCCGTAAATAACCCTCCCCTCGTGAGTGAACTAAGTAACGAGTTCGGAAGCGAGCGCATTATGGTGGCACTTGATTCAAAAAACGGCGCAGTGACAACGCACGGCTGGACTAAGCATTCGGCGTTCAGCACAGTTAAGCTTGGGAAAAAGTTCCAGGAATTGGGTGCCGGGAGCGTTCTTTTCACAGATATAAATACCGAGGGTCTCTTGAAAGGCGTAAATCCGGCGCCAACAAAAGAACTTGCTCATGCTCTTGATATTCCTGTAATAGCCTCAGGCGGGATTACCACGCTTTCGGATATAGAAATAATCAAAAAAACAGGCGCTTCCGGTATAGTTGTGGGCGCTGCCCTTTACGTGGGGAATTTCACACTGCGAGAGGCACTGAAACTGGAAGAGATTTGAGCCTCACTCCTGGTCTGACTGAGCTATTGTTTTCAGCCTGTTAACACCATCGATTTCCTTGATTATCTCAACAA
>OBLY010000044.1_pt1 | contig 16480 bp, 17 predicted proteins | sample 1539041 | NCBI WGS metagenome assembly OBLY01 (sample SAMEA2690973, study PRJEB22502) | sediment metagenome | biome: Billabong; feature: Tropical; material: Sediment | place: Australia | collected 2013-05-14 | depth 1 m
GAGAGCCAGCAAAGAATTCTTATACAGCGAAGGTTAATCTGACAAAGTCAAATTAAAGCCGAATTATATTCTCTTTTCTCCAGTACTTTTGACGTCGATGAAACATATACCCTGCCTTCAGATTTAGGGGAACTAATCGATTCATACATACTAAAAGAAACGGACTCAAAAAATCGAAGTTCATTTGAGAGGAAAATGATACTTGTGCAATCAGCCCTTTCTAAAAAATACAGCGCTTATGGGCCAATAGATTATTCAAAAGATGAGGTGATTTCATATGTATTATATTATTTCCCTTTAAATTATCCAAAGATTCAATATATTTTATATGATTTAATAAGATATGGAAATACAGATATATTTAAAAAAAGAGAAATTAAAATATTAGATGTTGGCGCCGGATGCGGAACAATTCCAATAAGCTTATCCTTTTTCCTTAAATCTATTGGTATTTCTGAGAAATTAAACGTAAACATTATTGAGTCTAATAAATATTTCATAGAGGCTTTTGGTGACCTAAAGAATATTATAAACTCCAAAAAATTTGGAGTTCCAATACTTTGCGAGAACGTAATATGTGGTTCATTCGAAGATAAAAAAGTTTTTGATGAGGTTAATGGAAAATACGATTTCATAACATTTTCAAACGTCTTAAATGAAAGTAAATTATCAGTTGATGAATTAGCAGAATGGATAATTAAATATAAAAATAAATTAAATGAAACTGGTCATTTAATTATAATCGAGCCGGAAGATAAAACAAGGGCAGAAAGAATCACCAAATTGAAAAATATTTTATTGAATAAGGGTATAAAAGATGTTTATTGTACCGGAGAAAACATTTGGGGTAGTATTAACAAGAACTGTAACCATTGGTGCGTATATAAGAAATTAATAAAAATCCCTGATGAAAAAAGTTTCTTTCTAATATCTGCATATAAAAAAGGTATTAATTTTAGTTATCTCATTACGAATAAGAAAGGGCATGTATATTCTCCGCGTCCTAATTACACAAAATTGAGTGATCTTAAAAAAATACGTGGGTCGATATTTGTGGAAAAGTGATAGAAAGGAATGACGAGTCTACAAAAGTGACACATTTATTTGTATGTGATGGAACTCAGAAAGCAAAAATATTCGCGTTTAAATTTAAACCTGAATGCCATGAAAAAATCGAACACATAAAAATTAATGATGTAGTGATTTTCAAACATGTTTGGGTTAAAGAAGATCCGGGGGGAACAGGGCTACAGATAGAAATCGCTAATTCGACAGAAATCCATATAGTCATCCCATATTTTGAATGATTAAATTTATTATTGCTAAAATTCAATAATCGCTCCAATTTCTCTGCGCCAATGAATTCAAATTCAATTTCACAAATATCCAGCTCTTAAATACCTTAGAGCCATGCATATGCCCCCCTTTTTTAGTGCCTCATTTGTTATGCTAGTTCAAGATATTCTAAGGATGCACAAAGTTCCTATCGCGATCAGTCACAAACCCCGTATTATAGTACTTTACAGTTACCTATATACCTATTGATGATTATGTATGAAGTTATGAAGTCAAAATCACTTAAACAATATTATGAAGAAAAAAGAGCGAACGGAGTTAAAGAGTCAAGCATCAATACTATTAAGTGGGTATTGGAGTCCCTGGATAAGATCAAACCGCTTGACAAATGCAATGATAAGGATTTGATGCGGATTCTCACCAAGCTTGATGTAACCGAGAAAACAATGAGCCTTTATAAAGTCTATCTGAAGAATTACTTCCGCTGGAGGGGAGAGCCTGAGAAAGTGGCATGGATAAGAATAAAGAAAGTCAAATCACCGATACACGAAGATAACCTGCTGACACCGGATGAGATAAAAAAACTGCTTGATGCCTGCCAGAGTCCCAGAGATTCTTCACTTATTGCTATTCTGTCTGAATCTGCATGCCGCATATCCGAAGCCCTGAATCTTAACATTGGCGATCTATCAAAGACTGATTATGGCTTTAAAATGAGAATAAGAGATGGTAAGACCGGCGCAAGGGATATAGCTCTCATAAGCTCTGTGTCTCATTTAACGCAGTGGTTGAACATGCATCCGCTTAAAAATGATACGAATGCTCCGTTATTCGTAAGTCTTGGTACAAGGAATCATTATGAGCGAATGGCTGGACATGCAGTAAGAAATACTCTCAGAGCTGTTAAGAAAAGATCAGGGATCGAGAAAAGAGTGCATCCGCATTTGTTCAGGCATACCACCTTAACGAGTCTTGCAGGAGATGGTATGCAGGAATCAATTTTAAGAAAGCTTGCAGGCTGGACAGGTAGCTCGGACATGCCAGCGGTTTACATTCACGTTGGAAATAAGGACGTTGAACAGGCACAATTGGCATATCATGGCAAGGCTGTTGCCCAAAGGCATCTGTCTCAGAGCCCATTAACTAAAGAGTGCCCGAACTGCCATAAAGAAATGCCCATTGAAGCTCAATATTGTGATAATTGCAGCAAGCACCAGGAATTAACTCCGGTGGTCAGAAGATTGCTTGAGGAAAATCAAGAAAACCAGAGAAGAATCACTGAGTTGGAACGGAAAGGCGATGAAATTCTGAAAATGGTCTTGGCGCAGGGAAAGGAGGGTTCTGTCAAGTCTTAATTTTGCTTGAAATCGCTGTCAAAATTCGTCTATGGCTGGCAGAAGGACGCCACATTTATTTATATAAAAGATTATAATCAAGTTAAGCGAGCTTTAACTGACGAAATTAAACGAATAGTTTGAATATTTGTTCACCGAAGCCTAATTAATATAACCACGTTCAATCAGTAAATCTCTGTATTGTTCTCTACTCATTGGACATTCGATAAGCTCTTCAAGCTCTGCTTTTTGTAAACCTAATTGCTTTTTCACTTTGCTAAGTAACCTATCTCCGTACTCACTTTCCCCATGACTTATAAAAGTATATACTTCTGTCTTTTTTCCATTGTCATAGAATATATAATATACGTGATGGCTTTTACGATTCTCTGTGAACCCTTTCTTTTTAAGAGCAGAACAGATAGCTTTGACTTTATATGTGGTCATTCAATAACACTTTGAAGTTTAGCTCTGAGCCTTTTAGCACCTTCAGTCAATTCATCCTCTGGGCAACTTACATATTCCTTCCAGAGGTCAGAAAATTCTTCCTGGATTTCGTCGAGTGCTTGTTTAATTGAATCACTTATTGCTAATAATCCTAAGTCATCATACGATACAATTTTATGTTCGTTTTCAAATAGAAGATTTAAAAGAAGTGGTTTATCTAATGTAACTCTTTTTCCATTAATAAAAACCTCAGATAAGGTCAGTTGCTCTGAAGAGTTTTTTCTAATTATACACGCTGCTTCATTTTTGCACATGTTTAGTATATCCCCAATAATTTCAAGTTGGGGTTTGAAGGAACTAACACAACTTCCTATAATGTTTTCATAATCATAAAGCAGATTAGCGGACTCCGACTCAGTCCAAACTCCTTCTGATAGGGATATTTCATTCCCTGACTTCTTATAATATCCTTCAAATCTCGTTCTGCACCCACTCATCCTTTCAATTTCAGTTTTAGACTGAGGTCTCCACATAATAGATGTTTCTGGAACTTCCTGACCATTAGCTGAACTGGCAGTTGAAAAACCCGTATTTAAAGAGAATAGCATTTACTAGCCTTCTATTAATTCAATTGATTTTAAAATTTTGGTCTCTATTCCATTACCAACTTCTTTTACTTTAGTTGTATCAGTATTTCTATAAATCAATCTAACAAAGTAATATTTTGGATTTGGAATGAATGGTTCGATGGACAATTCAGCCCAGTTTGGAATAGTATTAAGACCTCCACTAATTTCTGTTTCAGCGAACATTCTTATTGTCAAAGGTTTTACATTTACACCTTCACCAAGTATTTCGTTAAATTTTGATAAATTTGTACTTTCCAAGAATCTTGAAATGACCTCCAATGGGTCATTTTTGCTATAGACACGATTAGACGAAATTATTTCAGCAGATTTTATTGCAGATGCATTGATTCTTAATTCAGATAATAATGTAGATTCTAAAATTTCAAAGTCTCTATTTACTTCTTTAAAATTTTCTCCAATTATTCCGGCATGTCCCATAGCTGGATTATACATGACCTCATTATTCCCTTTCCTCGCTATTGTAGCACGTACTACCTGAAGAGGCGGTGCACCCATTATTTTTGGGATATCAGTTATCTCAGTGAACCCTTTTTTAGATAAATTTTCTATAAGTTCCTCTTCAGGGAAAGGGTACGGGTTATTAAATAAAAAGGTGATTCTATAATCCTGTGGATATACTTTGAGTTGCTCCATTATAATCACCTAAAGGTATCTTAGCAAATTAACATTATATAATATACAATTATGCATGATTAACCTTTTGCTCTAAGTTTATTTAAAAGTAAGTAGATTGTGCTGTATATAAACCGAATTTTGACAGCCTCTTGTTGAGTCATAATACTTTTCTATGTCACAATTCCCCCATTCTATAAACATAAAGCAGGGAAAGCGTTAACAATCCCCGTAACGGAAAGTCTTAAGGCATCTCAGAGCCAAAGGAAAAAACAGCAGGTATCCACAATACCCACTCTTGAAATACACTTTTTTAAAGATACCTGCACCCCTTTGTAAAGTGTTAACAATTCCCGTAACGGAAAGTCTTAAGACATCGTAAGGATTCAAAAAAGGTATGCAAGCTTTAACGGAGACTCAAGGAGCATCCACCGGAGATCGAGCGGAAAAAAGGCGAAGAAATAACGGAGAAATTGCGAAGATTTTATCGGAAAAATCAAGAGGCATAACCCATGATTGACCACATTTTTAACTTATTCGGAGGAAAAAAGAACACAAGAAATACAGACAACTCAGATGAACTCGTAGGGTTCATACCTTCTTTTGAAGATATCGAGGACTTCAAAAAAGAACACAATCTGAACTGTCCTGCCAGAACAATAGGCAAGCTGATCAAATACCTTGAATCCCGTCCTAACCAGAAATGGTATGTATTCAAATCCTTGAAACGAAAACCCTATCTTATCAATGTGGGAGTGTATGAAGAATTCCCATCCATAGACACAGCCCTTGAATGGTCTGAAGTATATGGAGGAGGGAAATATTACGTAAAGCCCCTGTCCCTTGGAAAATGCAAGATCGGCTTTTATGAATTTGAGGGTGAAGACAAGTTTCCCGAAGATGGAGACAGAGAGACTGGGATAACCAAAACAAACCCGTATCTGAAGAAGTTCAAACCAAGGAATCTAAAAGAAGCCATCCTGCTTCAGAAAATACAGGAAGGAGACGAAAAAGCCATCAGCAGAATAACAAATGAAGATGAGGATGACAAAGATGCAGAAGGGGATATCAAGGCACTGTATGAAAGAGTGGGGATGCTTTCAGAACAGCTTCAGGAAAAAGAGCAGGAATTAAAAGATGCCCTCAAAAAAATTGAAGACCTGAAGGATGAAAGCCATAAAAAAGACCTTCAAATTCTTGAAGAACGCTTCATGGGAGGGGCAACGAAATCCACATGGGACGGGCTTGCAAAAGTCCTGGATACGGATACAGGGAAAGAACTTGCAAAAGAAGGGATGGAAACCCTCAAAGAGATTGCCAAAGCCTCAAAAGGAGGCAGAGAAGAAGATGAAAAAGATGAGGTTTTTGATGAAAGAAAAAGCCTTCCGCCAGCAGAAAAAACAGCAAAGAAGGACTGGAAGCCCCTTATCCTTTTATACAGGTTCATCGAGCGAAACGGAGACCCCAACGCTTACATAGAGACCATAAGCGTGCAATATCCATCTCATGCATTCAGCCAGTGGTTGATTACAATAGAATCAACCGAGCAGTTCTTGGAGAAATTCAAATCAGCACAAGAGAAGCTGCCCCTGCTTTATAGCGAGCAGGGAAGGGCTTGGCTTGATGGGCTGTTTGAAGTCATCCGAGACCTGAACGCACAGAGCGAACAGGTTGTGAAGAAACAGACTGAGGCGAAGTCGGCTGAGGCAGAGTCACTTGAGCCTGCACATGAATCTGTACATACAGGTTTGAGTGAGACAGAACTTTTTGGAGAGAAAAAGGAGATTGAGACTAAGGAGACTGAGAGTGAATAACATGAATAAAGGCAAAGAAGGCAAAGATGTAAACGATGTAGTAAATGAGTATCGAGAAAAATGCAAGATAGCGGAGTCAGCGGTTCTCGATGCTGCAATTGAGCTATCGCTTGCAGAGCAGGGAATAGATGTTACAAAAATCGCAAAAAGGGATTTTGATACCTTCCACAGGTCGAACATCAAAATTGAGGAGATAAAAGCGAAGGCGCAAGAAAAGATCACCAAGATTCAGCAGGAAGTCGGTCTTGAAATTCAGGGCGTGCACCTTGAACTTGGGAAGCTGAATAACAAAATCAGAGAGGCGCAGGGATTAAAACTGCTACCATTAGTGGAGAACGTGCAGATACATGAACCCGCAACTGATACGAATAGCCAATCGGATAGCTCAGGAGCACCCGAATCTGATTAGACCCCTTTTCAGGGGCATCAAGGAGCATCTGCCCTTCGGTATTGGAGAAGGCAAGATTAAGGACGTGGTAATTGAGAATATCCCAGAATGGTTCTGGGACTCAAATCTTCATGATCTGAGAGAGTTCCTTGATGAGGTCATGCAAGACCCTAAAGCAGAGGAATGGTGGGCATTCAATAAAAAGGTTCTAAGGAAGGTGCTTTATGACAAGTAAGAAACCTGAGCTTGAGCCAGGAGATAAGCTGACCCCTGAGTATGACTCTGTACGTGGTTATTGGGTACGCTCCGAGGAAGGCGACATAATAAGACCAGATGGAGAGCGTGGGTATTGGAGCAAAGAGCCTCCAAGACCTGATTTTCGAGTAGAGAGGAGACGAATACTCCAATCGGAAAAGGGTTCAGAATGAGCGATACAAAGAGACCAAAAAAAGAAACAGCTATAGGCAGTGCTTTGAATGGTCAATGAGCGCAAGCTGGTAAAGGGATTAGCGGTAGCAGCATCAGCCTTTGATTCCAAATGGGGCAGGGCATTTAACGGCTTACTTGGAGTTGCAGATGCTATCCTGGAAGATTCTGGGGATAGCGAAGGCAGAAAAAGCGCAGTAAGCCCAGAGGTCAAAGAGGTTCTAAGAAGGCTTGGCATAAAAGAACTGCCAAAACGGGACTGCCCTAAGAACTGGCTTAAACGATTTTTTAAAGACCCGTCAGGGATACACCTTGTAGTCGGAAGGCAGAGAGCAGGTAAAACCGCTCTTTGTTTCTGGCTGGCTCAGGTGACAGGCAGGAAGCCGGTCTATGCAATTACTCTGAGTCCTGATGTGCTGGAAGGTGTGAAAGTTATAGATGATATCATGGAAGTACCCGATAACGGAGTAGTGGTAATCGATGATGCTCAGACCTTCTTTGACAGCATAAGGCAGGAGGATGATGACTACATGAAGCTCAGGCATCTCTCCAATATCATCGAGAAAAGAGGAATCTGTGTTCTTTTCAACGTGCACAGCACCACTCTTTTGAATAAAACCCCTGTGGAATCGACAAAGACCCTGATATTCAAGGAACTTAATTATTTCGGAGCTGAGGCTGAGAGAGGCTTTATTCAGAAATACGCATTCATTGCCGAGGCTATGATAAAAGAAATCCCGATCACGCACAGAAAGGAGTACACTGTCTTTTTTGACCTGCCCTACGACTGTTTTGGAATTGCCAAAACCCCACTGCCGAAAGGCTGGAATCAGAAGATCAGCACGTCATGCCATCATACAGTCATAGATGCCGAATATAATGTTATCGATGAGGACAAACCCAACAGCCCCAAGAAACCTGAACCCAATGAAACCAAAAAACCCAGAAGGGGTAGGGGGCAGGAAGATGACGATGAACAGTTCGAGGGTTGAGCATGAGCCGATCCGTTACCCTTTCAGATGAAGCGATTAGAAAACTCTCCAATAAGAAAAAAATCGTATCCGAGAGAACGGGACGGGATGACCCATCAATTAGCGATATCATCTGCTACGTATGCCAGCACTGCAAAGAATAAAATTAGAGGTAACTTGAATGCTTTGCTCATGTGGATTAAGGCTCAGGAATACAGCAAAGGAGAATGGCTGCTATGTTGTAGTCTGCACAAATCCCAAATGCCCAACGCAGTATCGGAGATTAATCCGAGAACCTTATCTATATAATACGATTGACCAAAAATGAGACTGTTATAATTTATGTTGGTAGTTTAGTACACTGCCAAAATTTTCATCGTGGCATTATAAACTAACTGCAACAATTAAATCCCTATGGTTTTGACAAACCCTAATTTCTGAGATTTTACTCATGTTACTACAAAGCTCACTTTCAAGCTTATTTTTAATTATTCTGATTAACGAATACCTTGTTATATCATTATCAGCATAATAAATCGCAAGATTTTCCAGAGGTATTTCAAAGTCTGGTTTTGCTTTATTAAAACCCTGCTTTATTCCCAATATGTTTGTAATTTCTTTTGTTAGCTTTTCAGTATCTATTTCAGGAGGTTCATTCTTTAATTTTCCATCTATCTTATCATATTTGCTGAAATCCACACTTATTGGGTTTCCATTTGAATCTCTTAAGACTTTTGAGACTAAGATATCTGCCTTCTTTTGATTCCATCTTATTAACCAGCTATCTATCGTCATAATTGGTAAACATTGGTCAAGAACATAATAAGCATCATTAATCTTAATAGCCGCTGCAACATGATGTGGAATTGTGATGAAATAGACCTCATCCAGATTTAGCCTGAAAAGCATAGATGCTGTAAGCTTTGCATAGTCTCTACAAATTGCCCATCTGTAATTTAGAATTTTTTCTACCGATAAGCTAATTTTGAATGTATCACTTGAAATCTTAATGAGTTTTTGAATTTTGCTTTTCTTAGGTTCTCTTCGAAAAATGGGCAAATAACTACCCACTAAATAAATCAGGGTAAATAGCGATGCTCCAAATAGTACTCCATTGAATAAAACAAGTATTAATCCTGAGTCAATAGAAGAAGCATTTGAAAGTGACCTTTGGATAGATAATTTTATAATTAGAAAGACAGGAAAAGAAAACACTAAGGTAAATATAACCTTTTTAACTGTGCTTTGCAACAGTGACCAAATTACAAATATAAGAAAGACTCCTAATCCAATATATATCGACCCTGTGCCTAAGACAGATAAAGCAAAAACAATCAGTCCTGCAAATATAGAAAACAATAAGTAAAGCGGTGTTAAAAATAGCAAAGGTATTTCTAATATCCCCCTTTCCATCCAATACTGAATATTCCTATGCTGCCATTCTAAAATATTAGTAAGAGTTTCTTTTTTTGAGTCTCCTTTCAGTTTTTTTGCCAAGTCTTTCAATTCTTCATTTTCTATATCCTTTAAAGTTGGGCAAAATTGTTCTTGCTCAGACCTTATTTTAAAATACTCTATGATCTTCATTCTTCTCTTCCAGCTTAATCGTTATACTTTATTGGTTTCTATATTCACTTGTCAATTCTTTATAAATATTATCCAATCTATGTAAACAATTTACCATTAATTGGACAATTCTGATCTATTTCAGCAGCGGGATAAGAAAATGCGTTTATAATTTCCTATGCGTGCACAAACGATTTTAAGCAGATGAAAGAACAGCAATAACAGCAATCTTGAGATTGCTAACAACAGCTTTGAAATTGCTATCAGCAACCTCAAAAACGCTTCTATCTTATATCTATTCAAGTCTTAAATTATTTTATTGATGACAAGACTGAGGCGCATAGTTCTGAACGGAGTAGATACTTCTGAAAAACTGAAGCTCATTGGCAAATACGCCAGGCTTCTTATCGAGTACGGCAAGAGAGACCCGAAAGTAAGGGAACTGGCAGTTAGAACCGCAAGCAGTTGCAGAGAAAAAGATGCCCTGTGCGAGGTTAAAGCCCTTCATGCCTATGTCAGAGATAATATCAGGTACATCAAGGATATAGCGAACGTTGAGCGTTTCGCCACTCCTCAGCGAACTTTATTTTTGGAAAAAGCAGGCGATTGCGATGATTCCAGCATCGCCCTGAGTGCTCTCCTTGAGAGTATCGGGTATGAAACAAGGCTTGTTCTGGTTGATCCCCAGCTCACAGGAAAATTCTCTCATGTGATAGCGCAAGTCCTCCTTGATGACGAATGGCACTGGATGGAGACGACCAGAAAAGTACCTTTTGACTGGAAGCCACCGTTTACGATTTCGTATGTAGTTGATAAAAATTCAGCAGGAGACGAAGTAATGAAGGAACTGGATGATTTGTTTGATACGGGTAGCATCAGCCTCGGAGAAACTGGACGTGGACGTTCCCAGGGCAGGGGCAGGAGAATAGGCTGGAATAAAGACTGGAATACAAAAACAAGAACTGGAAAAATTCCTGCCGAATTAATGAACAGGAAAAAGCAAATACGTGACCTTATTTTAAATCGGGTGAGGTCAGGTCAGATTAGCAGAGACCAGGCAACATCAGCCATAAGAAGGCTTGGGGAGATTAATGATCTCGGAGAACTTGAAGAACTCGGATGGAGTTTGCCAAAAATCTCCCTTCCGAAAATCTCCATTCCCAAAATCTCCCTGCCAGTATGGAGACCCCCGCCACCGCCTCCCAAGTCTGTATCTACACCTCCGAAAGCTGCGCCTGTAATAAACCGCATCGTGAGCGTAGCAACTCAGGCGAGGAATATTGCGACTGCGGTACAAAAGAAAGCAGTACAGACAGTATCCGCACCCACAAAACCCCTCCTCAATGCTATCGCAAAGAAAGCAGATCAGGCAAGGACGACACTTGTAAAGAAGGCACAGACTGCCTTAGCGACCCAGCAAAAAATTACGGAGCAGAAAAAGGCTGATGCTAAAAACCTCCTGCAAAATAAGTGGAATACAGTGCAGGATTTAATAAAGAAGGGGAACATCACTGCACAGCAGGCAAAGCAGGCACAGGAAAAGCTCAAACAGCAGGCTACGGCTGCTGCCGAGAAACTGAAAGCTGATGAGCAAAAGAAAAATGCTCTTATTCTGGCAGCAGAGGCAAAGAAAGAAAAAGAGATTGCTGCAAAGCAGGTAGAACTCGTAAAGGCAGTCTCAAAAGAACCAGGTGAAGTGGTCACGTCAGAATATGATCCATATCGTGGTAATTGGGTGCGCTCCGAAGAGGGCGACATAATTAGACCAGGAGGGGAACGGGGATATTGGAGCAAAGAACCTCCAAGACCTGAGTTCAGGTTAGAGCGCAGATTGAAACTGGCACAGCAGAAGAAGGAGAGTGAAGAAACTGCACCGGCAGCATCCCCAGCAGCAACCGAACCTGCATATACAGAACCAGCACCGCAGTTCAGCCCGCAGCCTGAGCAGTCATTCTGGCAGCCTGAGCCAGCCCCAGAACCCGCACCGCAGCCATCTTACGATGAGCAAGCCCCAGAGTCAACAGCAGAGACGTATAGAGAGCCAGAACCCCAGCCAGAGCCAGCCCCAGAACCAGAACCCGTAACAGAGGAGACGTATTCAGAGGAGGAAGAGGAAGGATCAGAGGACTTCGAGATGGGAGGTCTTGGCAGTGCAGGTCTTGGAATATGGGAATTGGGTGCAACCAAGAAAAAGAAGGTCAATAAGACGACAGCTAAGAAGGTCGGTAAAACAACAGGCAAGCCATCAGCATCGATTTTATTGAAAGCAAGACCAGGCGAGACCCAGGCTCAAAAGACCATGAGACTGAAGCAGAATACAGCAATTCTCAGAGCGAAAGCCCAGACAACAAAGCGGAAGCAGGAGGAGGGCACTTGGACAGACAAACTCATCAAAGCAGGTGCAGTCCTTGGAGGTCTGGCAATCGGGGCATGGGTAGTCAAGGACGTTATCATTGCTAAAGTTACTAAAAAGTGAGGAATGAATATGTCGGCATTAAGTGATAAAATAAACCAGATAAAATCGATGTATGCAAAGGCAATGTCTTTGCTTGCTTCTAACAGGCAGAAATTGCTTGCATTACAACCCAAGCTCAGAACTCAGGAGCAGAAAGCGAAATTCCAGAAACTTGTAGAGGCTCAGAAAGCTCATGAAAACATATTCATGAGCAAGATCAAGCCTACAATGGAGAAATTACAAAAAGCCATAGCCATGACCCAACAGGTCGTAGCAAAGGTGAAACAGGCTGGCGCTGCCGTGAAGCAGAAGTTTACCCAGACTGTTCAGAGCGTATGGGACAGGATACGGGGAAAGAAGTCGGGTCTGAAAGGACTAAGAGACATTCAGGACGTTGATGACCTTGGAGTAGCACCGTTAGTTGCAGCCGGTCTAATAGCAGCCGGTCTATTTACAGCACTCGGATACCTGATTTCACTTGCTCAGACCCAGGCAGAATCAATCGATGCGCTAAATCAGTACATCGATGAGCAGGCACAGGCGCAGGAAGAAGAACAACCAGATGAGGGAGATGAGTACGTCTCAGAGGAGGAGGCATAAAATATGGATTTTAATGAAAATACAATCCAAACACTTGTAACGGCAGTAATCATGTTTGCAGGACTGTTACTTGGCGTGAGATGGCAACTTGCGAAAACAAAGCTCCACCAGATCAGAAAACTGGTCGATGATACGGCTATAGCGGTTGATAATGTGGATACCGCTCTTGCTGACGACACTATTGACGACAAGGAATACAAAGAAATTGTAAATAACCTTGTGACTATCGCTGCTGATCTCAAGAGCATTGCAGGTCAGGATGAACTCAGCCTGTGGCTCAACAGACTCAAAGAGAAAACCAGAAGTTAAGGAGGCAGGCACATGCCCTCTCTTACATGCCAGTACTGCGGAAAGCCGATGAGCCATGTTGAAATCACAGAGGATTACCAGGTGGTCTATAGCTGCGATTGTAGAGGCACAGGAAAAACACCCAGGAAGCTCATATCGAACCCTGAGAAAAACACACTTAAAGAGGCTGAACGCTACCTGCTGGATAAAACAGGAGAAATTCATGACAGGTACATCGCTCTTGCTCTGGTTGAGGAAAAGTACGGGACTGATATTGCCCTTCAGTTAGCGAAATTGTATAGAATAGAAAAAGACCTCGATATCCGTGATCCTGTGATTGTGAACCCCAGGAGACTGAAAAAAAATCCATTTGCTGGAACTGATGTGTGGGGTCATAAGCTGTTCATCGAGAACCCCACAAAAGAGGAATTGCAGGAGATTGCGGATGCTTTACAAGTGCCCATTGGCATTGAAAAAGACCTCGGCAAAGAGATGGAGATGTATAAGAGATTCCATCACAGGAAGCCAACTGAAATCCTTAGAGTGGAACACCCTGCGATTCCTAAATCGCTTGTGGCTCTGGGCAAACTCGAATCCGTGATCTACCGGAAGTGCTCAGATAACCAGGCTTATATTCATGATTTGAAGCACGGGTTACTCTGTTCTGACAAGAAAGGCAAGCTCTACATAGTCGGAGATAAAGCAAGAATCACAAAGCGAGGGATAGTAGGGTAAGGTAATAAAATGAAATGTGAAGGATATGCAACTGAGACTTACGGGATATGCGTGGGAGAAGCCACTAAAAGAGTTTTGATTGGCACACTCCCCTTCCATCTCTGTGAAAGATGCTATGGCAGACTTAGAAAAGATTTGGGTATAAGAAGAAACCCGACCATGATAATCGCTCAAGACGGGAGTATCCATAGAAAGGTGAAGGGCAAAAAAGCCGTACCTGTACATGCGGGCATGAAACCTGAATATATCCCGCATACAAGGGACTGTTTAAGAACCGGAAATGATCCCTATTGCATTGCCTGCGCTGCAATTCGACAAAAAACCAATCCTCCAACTCATGTTATAGCTAACCCCTCAAAAGAAAAAAGATGGGTTTATGGAACACGAACTAATAAATGGCATCTGGTCGGGTCAGAAGATAGGGATTATAAACACGGCATCTCTCAAAGCAGAATGAAAGAGATTGGAAGGCAGGCTGCAAAAAGAGAATATTTACAGCCCGTTCTTGTCGAGAATCCTACAGCCGAGGACATACAGGCGATATCAGACCATTTCAAATGCGCTGTTGTGAGGATTAAACGTGCAAGGAATAACCCTGTAATGTACGGTGAAGCAGGCGACACCGGCAACATGATCCTGCGTGAGCAGAAAACGCTTGAGGAGCTTCTTGGAAAAGAAGGCTTTGAAAAAGAGAAGCTGGAGTTTGAGGAGCGGGTAGCGAAAAGCCAGAATGACCCTGAGAAACAGGCTGACCTCGACAGGCAGGAGCGGGAATATAAGGCAATGCTGGAGCAGCAAAAAGAGCTTGAGAGGCAGACAAAGCACAGCAGGCAGCGACCTGAGACGTTCAGAATTGAGCAGGTAATCATGAGAAAGAAACCTGAAACCAAGATCAATTCTCCCGAAGATGTTGTCAGGCTCATGAAGCACATGGAAGATCACGACAGAGAACATGCAGAAATTATACATCTTGATACGAAAAATCAGGTAGTGGGTATCGAGAATATCAGCACAGGGTCAATAAATGCGTCAATAGTTCATCCCAGGGAGACCGTAAAAGGTGCAGTCCTGAATAACAGTGCTCACGTTATATTCGTTCACAATCACCCGTCTGGCTCGCCGGAGCCTTCAAAGGAAGATATGGATTTGACCAGGAGATTAAAAGACGCTTTTGGTTTACTTGGCATAGACCTCCTCGATAGCATGATTATCGGGAAGGATGGAGCTGTATCACTGAAAGAACGGGGAGTTGTATGAGTGGACTTATTGACAATCCGCAGCTTACTTTTGATGACCTGCCATCAGTAGAGACCCACAAAGAGGAGTTCGGAAAAGACTTCAGAAAAGACAAATCCCCTCCCAAAACTCCAAAGGTAATCGGGAAAAGCAAGGCTGAGGAATGGGTCAAATCCCTGAAAGAAAAACAGAGAGCAGAGAGCAAGGTCAAGGGACAGGTCACGCTAACGGGAGGGGCGAGCACTGCTCACAGGCTGACCGAGTTTGAGATAGATAATGAAAGTCTTGCTTATGCCGAATTTTTAGGGGCGCAGGCTTTTAGAAAAGGAATGAAGAACATTCCCCTTTTTGATAAGGAATTTCAAGAACTTATAAAAAACAAAGAGAAAGTTGGAGAGTCAATTCCATTTCATGAAGCGTGGCAAAAAGGATGGACTAAAGCAAACCTCCATGAGATTACTGAGCCAAAGACCGAGACCCCTGCGCCCTGGCAGATGACACGGCAGGAAGCAATATCGGAAGCAGCCAAGCCGTTAGGATCAATGAGCATCCAGTGGGGAGAAATGAGGACAGCACTGGCATCAGGGAGACGTTCTGCTGAAAGTCTGCATAAAAACATGGTGAAACTCGCTGTAACCGAAGGTAAACCTGTCCCTGGGAAAGTCCTCAGAGATTACCCAGACCTTCAAGCCAAACCTGTACAAGCAGAATCCAAGAGCGAAATTGACGTTTTGATTGAGAATATCATGGAGAGGGTACGGGCATCTAAAACAGTCAAGGAAGCAGCAGACCTTAACCAGGAATTAAACCGGCAATCGTTCAAGCACGATATACCTATTGAAAAAATGAACAAAGTGTATGCGCTTATCCAAGCCACAATCGGTAGGCTATACAAAGAAAAGGAACTGAAAGAATCTCAAGAAAAGGCGATGGGTGAGACCCGAACAGAGACAAAAACAGAACCTAAAAAAGAAGAACCGGAACAGGCTATTGAAGTTACACTTCTAAACAGGATCAAGGCAGCCATGACCCATGCTGAGCTTCAAGAAGTGGCTAAAGACCTAAAGACATACCTTGAATCCCTGCCATCCGTGACTGGTTTTAGAAAAGAAACCGACCCAGGGATGGTAGTATCCAGAGCATACAGCGAAAGGCTCAGGGAATTGACCGCAGCGCAGCCGATACCCCCAGAGGAGACCGCTAAGATGCACGTATGGGGCTATAAGGAACTGGATGCCATGAAATTCTATCGAGACCAGGAGATCAAGAAGTATCAGAAGAATATCGAGTACGTCAGGAGGCAAAAGAAAGACCTTGATGAACTCACAGCCAAGCTCGATAAAGACCCTGAGAATAAGGAATTGAGATGGAACTGGCGACAGATGCGGAAGGCAACCGAAACGAACCTTGGGAGGATGCCGTATTGGGAAAAGGCAATTGAGAATTACAATTCTCCTGAATGGATTGAGAAAAACAAGGACTCATACCGTGAGCGGTATATCAAAGAGGTCAAACAGGCGATCTCCAAGGGCAAACCCGTTCCTGCCGAAGTCATAGCGCAGTATTCAGAGTTCAGAAAAGCCAGAGATGCCAGGGAGCGATATGAAAAAGGCTGGAAAACCTCATTTGCGAATGTGAGCGCAGCAGTGGTTGAAGGCACAA
>OBLY010000045.1_pt1 | contig 16422 bp, 12 predicted proteins | sample 1539041 | NCBI WGS metagenome assembly OBLY01 (sample SAMEA2690973, study PRJEB22502) | sediment metagenome | biome: Billabong; feature: Tropical; material: Sediment | place: Australia | collected 2013-05-14 | depth 1 m
ACGCGCAAAGTCGAAGATTTCCTCAAACGGTAGCGCTCCCACCCACACTCTCGGCGATCCGAACTGCCCCTACTGCCATGGCATGGGCTATCTCCGCCGTGAAGCCGAGCCGGGCTCGCCGGATTTCGGCAAGCTGGATATTTGCATCTGCCGCCGCCCCCAGGTGGCCCAATCGGTCCGTGAGCGCCTGTTCTCTCTCAGCCATTTGGATGAGCTGAAAGGCTTGACCTTCGAGACCTTCCAGCCGCGCGGCCGCAAAGGTCTGGGCGAGCAACAGGCCGCCTCCATCGAACGGGCGTGCAACCAGTCCCGCCTCTATGCCGGGCGCCTGGAAGGCTGGCTGCTCCTGCGCGGCGGCTACGGTTGCGGCAAGACCCATCTGGCCGCGGCCATCGCCAATTATGCCGTCGGCATGGGCGTCGGCACCCTCTTTCTGACCGTACCCGACTTGCTGGACACCCTGCGCTTCTCCTACGATAGCGAAGATACCACATTCGAGGAGCGCTTCGAAGAGATCCGCAACGCCCCCTTGCTGGTGCTGGACGATTTCGGCACCCAGAATGCCACCGGCTGGGCGCAGGAGAAGCTTTTCCAGATCATCAACTATCGCTATATTAATAAGCTGCCACTGGTCATCACCACCAATCTGGACCTGGACGAGATCGAGGCGCGTATCCGTTCGCGCCTGGCCGATCCCGAGCTGGTCACTTCAGTCCCCATTTCCGCTCCGGATTACCGCCGCCCCATGGATGACAAGGGTCACCCCGAACTTTCCTCCCTCGACCTGCATGCCTCCCGCACCTTCGCCGCCTTCAGCGACCGCCGCGACGAGGGACTGCCTCTCGATGAAGTCCGTTCTCTGGAAAAAGCGCTCAAGGCTTCGCTGGCCTTTTCCGCCCACCCGCGCGGCTGGCTGGTCCTGACGGGCCCTTATGGCTCCGGCAAGACCCATCTGGCCGCGGCCATCGCCAATGCTCTGGCCGATAAAGGCACGCCGCCGCTGTTCATCATGGTGGCAGACCTGCTTGACCATTTGCGGGCAACTTTCAGCCCCTCCAGCAGCGTTTCTTACGATCGCCGCTTCGATGAGGTTCGCACCGCCCCGGTTCTGATCCTGGATGACTTGGGAGCCCAGTCGGCTTCTCCCTGGGCCAAGGAAAAGCTGAATCAGCTTTTCACCTATCGTTACAACGCCGAGCTTCCCACCGTGCTGACGATCGCCGTGGAGGTGTTCGAATCGATTGATGAGCGCCTGCGCGTTCGTCTGTTGGATGAAAGACTCTGCACCATTTGCGCCATCACCGCTCCGGCCTATCACGGCCAGAAAAGCAAGAAGGCTAAAAGACCCTAGCCTTTAAAAAAACCGGGTTCCTTCCTCAAGGAACCCGGTTTCATTTTCACATTATTGCTGCGCCGGCTTTAGTACCATGAAATTATCGAAGCTGATGTCCGTCCCGCCTTCCAGGCTGCCGGACCGGACCGCCACGCCCACATCTCCGCCTGTCAGACTTTGATCAAAGGCGGCATTGACCTGTTTCCCGTTGGCATACAAGACCAGCTTCTCGCCAATGCAATCGGCCTGAATGTGGTTGGTGGCTTTGCCTTTCTTGATTCCATCCATCTTAAGGAATTTCAACCCCGGTGAGATCAGTTTATCCACGCCGCCTTTGCGCATAGCGATGCCCGCAAAGCCATCGCTGGTGATCATGAATAAATAGTAATTATCGGGATCATGATAATGGCAGACGACTCCAAAGAAATTATCATCCGAACCACCAATCTTCTTGGCATCCACCTGGATGCTTACATCCCCGTCGAATGATTTGCCGGGATTGGCAATGAGCAATGTAGCTGCCTTATTGATGAGGATATGGAAGTAGCCATTGGCGTAATCGCTGGTCCCCTGGTCGTTTTGTATACGTGTCCACCCGCTTGAGGCGCTGGAGAAATTATCGAAGTATAACGCTCCGGCTGGAGCGGTGCCTCCAGCGGGCTTTCCATTGCAGGCAGTCATCGAGACGGCGATCAGAACGGCAGTAATGAGCAGGATAATTCTTTTCATATTCTCTTCCTTACTTGAGAAAAATGGGCTTCGGGCAGCTATTATAGCCCTGAATTCGAGGACTTACTATCGAATCCCTGGCCTCTGAACTGCTTATTATTTTCCATTAATATTTTAGGAGGCCCGGACGGTTTTGTCGAGCAGGGAGTCCTGACGATCGGCCGCACTCAATTCGTTTCTTTTAGCTTGGCGATGTGCTCGGTGTGGTCACGCTCGTGCCATAACGCCCGCCGCAGCAGCTTGCGCGGCGACCAGAATTCGCCATCCACGCCAATAACTTGTTTCACTCCTTCAAGCTTCCTCAACGCAGATCGAAAATGTTGACGGACCAGATTCAACCGTGGCAGCGGCTCTTCCGGTACCTGCTCGCGCGGGAAAGCCAGCCCCAGCCGGCTGAGATACCACCACTCCGCCCCGCCCACATGACCGAGGATGCCATTAATGTTCCAACGCTCCCCTTGATGGGTGGCATTCAATTTCTCCTGGCTTAATCCCTGAACTGCATTCAGTAAATCATCCCGGCTCCATTGAAGCATTTCCAATCCATGGCTGATTTCGTCAGAGGTTAGCGATTTCCAATCATACGGGAAGAACGAATCGATGGCATAACCATTGTCGATCTCGCTGACCTTATCGTCGTTGTCATCAATGTAATAAACCTCCCAGGTCCCATTGATGGCAAAATCCATCTGATTCTCGGCAACGTTCAACCAGGGTTTCAATTCGTGGTGCATGATCCAGGTGGAATATTTGAGCAGGGCGCTTTCAAGGTTCAGGGTTGCGGCGCTGCCATTTAAGCCGTAAGCGAAGCAGCCCGGATGTTCCAGGGCCCAGGCGATGGAACGCCCTTCATTCCCATTTTCAATTCCCACTTGAAAGATCATATGTCTCCTCCAGAGATATATAATCCTGCGAAAAGTTGCAATGTTATTCTTGTTGAAGAATCAGTTACAGAGCCATCCCTACCCATGCCGGTTCATGAATTTTTCCAGCCGGTGCAGGGCCTCCTCGATCTGTTCATAGGCAGTGGCGTAACAGCAGCGCACAAAACCCTCACCGCCCGGGCCAAAAGCGTTCCCGGGTACTACAGCCACGTGTTCCTCTTGCAGCAGTTTCTCAGCAAAGGTCTCATCATCCATGCCGGAAGCGGTAATCTGAGGAAATGCATAGAAAGCTCCACGTGGCTCGAAGGTGGTCAGACCGAGTTTATTGAATCCGCCAACGATCAGGTGCCGGCGCAAGTCATATTCGGCCACCATCTCCTGGACGAATTTTTCGCCGCTCAACAGGGCCGTCCGGGCGGCATCCTGGGCGGTCGTCGGAGCCGACATGATGGTGAACTGGTGGATGCGGGTCATGCCTTGGATGATCTCCGCCGGGCCGGCCGCATAGCCGATCCGCCAGCCGGTCATGGCGTACGCCTTGGAGAACCCGCCCATCAGCACGGTCCGTTTTTGAGTGGGTTCGCTCAGGGATGGTACGCAGACGTGGATGTGACCGTAGACCAGCCGGTCGTAGATCTCATCCGAGAGCAGGAGCAGGTCATGCTCCTCCGCAATCCTGGCAATCTCCATCAGCGTTTCGCGGTTGGCCACGGCCCCGGTGGGATTGTTGGGATACGAGACGAAGATCATCCTGGTCTTCGGCGTGACTGCCGCACGGATGCGGTCCGGGTCCAATTGGAAATTGTCGGCTAATTTGCTGGGGACTTCCACCGGCACCGCTCCAGCCATGATCGCCTCGGCCTGGAACGAAACGAAACACGGCGTGGGAATGATTACTTCATCGCCAGGATTCAGGAGGGTATTCATGGCCAGGTACAGCGCTTCCGAGACTCCTACGGTAATGATGATTTCGTTTACTGGGTCATAATGCACCCCATACCGCGCCTCTAAATGATCCGCAATGGCTTGCCGGAGCTCCAGCTTGCCGGAGTTGCTGGTGTAATGGGTCTCCCCAGCCCGGAGGGACTGCACGCCTGCCTCGAGGATCGGAGCGGGGGTCGTGAAATCCGGCTCGCCTACCCCTAAAGAAATGACGTCTTTCATCGTCGCGGCGATGTCGAAGAACTTGCGAATGCCCGAGGGTCGTAAACTATTCACCCGCCGCGAGAGAGACCGTCTACTCATTTGCTCCATCCAGCCTCCTACATCCGAAGGATTTGCCATTCATTGGCAGCTTCGGAAAAGAATAATTCAAATTCCTGTTCGTCGACCGTGCGGACCCGGAACCCTTTTCCTTCCGGGCTTCGCCATTCGCGCAGGATCTCGGCCACTTCCAGCCGCCAGCCTTCCCAGGTGAGGGCGGTTGGCCGTTCAGGATAAGTATAATCGGAATGGCATTCCACCATAGTGAATTTATTTTACTGCTTCCTGCAGGCAAATTCGGATGAACAATCGAACGAACCAATTACAAAACTGTCATCAAAAGGCGACAGCTAGTTTGATTCTTCGCGCTGTTCAAAAGAAAGGCATAGAAAAACGTAGGACAATTGCAAGCATGTCCTACGTTATTGGCCCTCCTTGAGATTATCAGATGCTTAGCGTTGTGATTCCAGACCCAGCATATTGCCTAAAATAATGCGTGAATTTTCGCGAATGGATGTGGACCGGCGGTCAAGAACATCGTATTGATCGATAAACTTCTGGGGCGAATCATACATAATTGATTTACTCATTTCCCGCCAGAGCAGTTTAAGCATTCGTTCGGTTCGCTCAATCTGATCCAGACAATCGGTATATTCCCTGAAAGTGCTGTCGTCTTTTAGATTTCCAAGCGGGCAAGGATGGATAGAATATTTCCACCCGCCTTTTTTCCCTCCATCCATGGATTTGTCCGGCTCCCAGGAGCGGATCAGCATATTCAATGTTTGTTCATAAGCGAATTTGCGGTAGGTCAAGAGTTCTCTTAACGTCTTGATTCTGATGTTCAAGAATTCCGACCGAGGCTTAGTCAGTTTTAACTTACGGATCCCTTGAGCCACCTCAGGGAACCAGTTAGCCATTAAAGCAAATGTCCCATATGTGTCCACCAGTTCTTTGGCGCTGGTGTTATCCCCGCTGGTGAAATCCCCAATAATCATGTCCCAATTTGTCAAAGAGATGAAAGCGGAAAGTTCATTGAAGAAGTCAATTCTATGGTCATCTTCATCAACGATATCTATATCTCCAGGAAGCTGGACGATGCGGTCATTTTCTCTTACCTTATCGGCATCAAGAACTTTTCCCCAGCCACTCAGCCACATTTGGCACGTATCCACCGACCATGTCCGGCGGATCGTTACCTGTTTTGTCGCCGAGAGACACCTTGAGTCGTTCAGAAATGCATCCGCAAGGTGGCGGTTCTCGGTATCCCGATTGAGAATGACGATCGGCGGCTGTTTCTTAAACGCATCTACATCAAGAATGGTATCAATCATTTTCCAGAATAACCGCTGGCGCCGTTTACCGGTTTCAGTCTCGGGATTGAAGCCGCTGTATGGGAACATGATAATGATTTGTGTGCTCACCGCGAATCTCCCAAGTTATATTCCTTCAGGATTTCCCAATGCCCGGAGGGACTGGGTTTGCACATGACCGCAATTTTCTCCATGCAAATCTCATACTTCTGGACTTCTTTTTCAAAAGCTGTCTTGAGCTCTGCATAAATGAGATCTTTCTTTTTCTGTGGCACGTTGGAAAGCAATGAGAAATGGGGTTTAAAGCTTTTAATAATATAGGGCGCGTGATAATGCCTAACCATCAAATCGGCTCTTATTTTTTCCGAATCCCGATCGGCCGAGGCAATTCCCAGGCTGTAATTGGAAGCAACGGCTTTACGATAGACTCGAGATACCATTTCAAAGTGCAACGCTTCGAGGCTGCCAGTCTTATCATCGCAGACCAATGCGATTCCCTTTTCATTGGGGAAATTTTCTTCGAGCGTAAAAGGGAATACGAACGAGTCAAACTGCCTTGCCACGCATTTCACCTCTTCACAGATCAGGTCGATATCTGTTTTGTAAGCGCAGTACAAGGCATCGGCGATGGTAATATGAAGGCCAAATTCAAAAGCTGGGCCGATATCTTCAAGGGTAACATCCTGCCCGTAATCGAACGCTGCCTCTGCCCCATGCCACGGAGTTGGCGCAAGCTCACGCTTGGCGCGCACATCGTACCGCAAGGCTTTGGAGCCGAACCTGTATAAAGGCGAATTGAGCGGCGGGATTAGATAAACAGCAAAAGCCGCCAACTGGTTGGCGTTTTCCTCTTTTGGATTTGAATAAAGATTAAGGACCCTCTCTGCATCTGCGGAGCGGGCCTTTATTGTCTGATATTGTTCATCCAAAAAGCGAATTGCCTCCGCATCCTCTGATATTTGCCTGGAATAATGAAGAACCGGACTTAATGTGCCCAGTTGGGTATACCCATAGGGATAGAAGAAATACTCATTGTCATCGAAAACGAAAAGAGCGTAAGTAGGATAAAAAGGAAAAAACCGTAATATAAATTTGGATTTTCCTGGCACCTCTTTTCTTATACCTAATAAGATTTGCCACCACTCAATCAGGCCGCGTTTTCCAATGGTTGGCTTGGGCGAACCGACCTCCTCCTCCACCAGCCGTATTTCGACATTGGGGCTGTAAGGATTGGCTGCATAAATCTCCAGCAGGCGATTTTCACGGATGCGTTTATAAATTGTTTTCTGGCTCAGCCGATTGTTGGAATGCAAGATGTTGAATCCGGTCCCAATCATGATCACTTTACGGGCTTTTATGAATAATTCTTCGAAAAGAGCCACGAATTCTGGATCATCACTATTTTTGAATATCTTGCCTGGCATCCCATTCAAGTCCATCACTGTAGCTGTAGGATAAGAGGGTCTTTCTACCGCCTTCTTGGAACTCCGACACCCTATACTTTTAATGGAGGCCTCTATAGTGTTTGTCGCGAGGCCCATCGCCGCTTCCCAAGGTAAATTTTGAGGCGGAGGGGTGTATTCCAGCATTGTTATTCCAGAGAGATCTGAAGGTTTCTTGATACTCGAATTCTTAGGTACCAGTAGAAACACCCTTTTCCGACCCAATGCACCCATAAAAAGGCCGGCTTCAAAAATTATGTTATCTCGTGGTGAGGCTTCAACAATATTCCGGCTTTTAGTGATGTCATCCGGTGAAAGGACCATGACTGCAAAATCGGCGGATTGACACTCATTCAGAAGCCCCTCTAGGAAAGAATCGCTGGGTTGAAATACAGCTTGTGTCCACAGTTGAACGTGGGCAGCGTTTGAAAGATTATTCTGGATGGCCTGTGCAAGGCGTCTGCTTTCGGAGGAACTCCCCACAAAAACGATTGGCAATCGTGGTGTGCTGGGCATCTTGACCTCCCACAAAATAAGACCGTTTATGGAATCGTTCTAAGAGAACGTTTCCTGATGGAATTCAGGTTAAATTTACAATCTCAATTTTGTGATGTTTTTTATTATATAACAGAAACTAAATTCTCGTCCTTAAATTGAGAATAAAAAAATCAGGACAGGCTTTGCCTGTCCTGATTACATTATTCCATGATGACGCTGCTTTGGTCACCTACATTGAGCTTCAATGGCGCCTCTTTTGCAGAATGACCGCGAACCTCCGATTGTTTACCGATGAACGAATCCTTTAGGGATACAAATTCAACAGTGGCCCCGCCATCGAGGATAGAGTTTTCAATACAGGCATTATCGATGTAACATTCTTCGCCGATGGACGCATACGGTCCGATGACTGAATCGCTCACTTCGGCGCTGGGATGAATGAAAACCGGTTCAATGATTTCAACGTTTTCATAGTTTCTTGGTTTAGAGAGGTTCGCGCCTCCGTGCTCCAGTAAGTAGCGATTTGTTTCGAGAGTAGCATCGATCGTGCCGGTATCCAGCCATGTATCGATCTGGCGGGTTTCCATTTTGGTTCCGCCATTTAGCATAATGTTGATAGCATCTGTCAGATAGTATTCACCCGAAAGCTGTTTGTCATGATGGATTTGTTTTTCGATAGCGGAGACCAGATCGCGCCCTTCCCGAAAATAATAACAGCCTACCACCGCCAGGTTATAGATACTGTCCTTGGGTTTCTCGATCAGACGCTCCACCTGACCCGATGAATTTACAACCGCCACTCCAAACCGGCGAGGGTCAGGAACAGTTTTAACCCATCCAATGATGTCTACGTTTTGATCAGGCATGGCGGAGAAATCAGCATTGATGAGAGTATCAGCATAGATAACGATGATCGGCCCGGTCAAGTGTTTCTTTGCCAGCAAGATGGCATGGCTTTGGCCCTTCATTTCATTTTGAATCGCATAATTCACTTTAAGCTTTGGGTAATTTTCTGTCATGAAAGCCGGTATCTGGCTTTCTCCGAGAAATGGGGAAATGATAAAGGTGTATTCCACGTCTAATGAAGATGGCAGGGTTTCAAAGGTGCCAAGCAGGTGGTCTAGAACCGTTTTGCCTGCTACGCTAAGCAGAGGCTTCGGTTTCGACCAGGTGTGAGGCCGCATCCGGGTCCCCCAGCCTGCCATAGGGATGATGATTTTCAATGTTTGATCCATAAGTCATAATTTTACGCTAAATTTATGAAAATTAACAAAGTGCATCCTCTTTCTGATATTACGAGTGGCCCAGGATGGGATGAGGTTGATACAACTCTTCCAGCCGTTTGATTTCATCTGAATCCAATTTTATCTCCAACGCGGCGAAAGCCTGGTCGAGATGTTCCAGCTTGCTTGAGCCGATAATGGGTGATGTTACATAAGGTTTGCTCAATACCCAGGCCAGGCCGATCTGCGATCCGGTGACGTTGTGAGCCCTCGCCACTTCCCAAGCCCGGTCTGCCACGGTGAAATCCTCCTCGCGGAAATACAGGTTGTCGGCAAATGGGTCGGTTTTGGCTCGGATGGTCTCTCCACCGCCTCCGCGGGAACGGTTGCCGGCGAAGAAACCCCGCGCCATCGGACTCCAGGGGATGATGCCAATGCCCTGGTCGATGCAAAGAGGGATCATCTCGCGCTCTTCCTCGCGATAGACCAGGTTATAGTGGTCCTGCATCGAGACGAAACGGGTCCATCCATTCAAGTCGGCGGTAAATTGGGCCTTGGCGAACTGCCAGGCAAACATGGAGGAGGCGCCGATATAGCGGGCTTTCCCACTCTTAACCACGTCATGCAGCGCCTCCATGGTCTCTTCGATGGGAGTGTCATAATCCCAGCGATGGATCTGGTAGAGGTCCACATAGTCGGTTCGAAGGCGGCGGAGCGAGCGGTCAATGGAATCCAGGATGTGCTTGCGGCTGAGGCCGCGGTCGTTCACATCCTCGCTCATCGGGTTGAAGACTTTGGTCGCGATAATGACATTTTCCCGTTTGGCATTGCAAGCCTTGAGAGTATTCCCCAGCACTTCCTCGCTGGCTCCCAATGAATAAACGTCGGCGGTATCAAAGAAATTGATCCCTGTCTCCAAGGCGCGCCGGACGAACGGCAGGGCCTCTTTTTCTCCCAGGACCCACTCGCGCCATTTCGATGAGCCGTAGGTCATCATACCCAGGCACAGGCGGGATACCCTCAAACCGCTTTTCCCAAGTTGGATGTACTGCATACTTACCTCCTCAATCAACAGTAAGGAAAGAACCGCCGGTAATTTAAATCCTGGCTTCCAACTCGCTGACGACGTTCTCCATCAAGTCCACGGCTTTTTTCAAGATGTCTGCATCGAGGGCGAATTTGGCGCCTGCGGTGGCAAAGAGCTGCGGCAGGGTCACGGTGGCGCCCAAAGAAAGCGCCTTCCGGTAATTGGCAACCGCTCGTTTCTGATCCTGCAAGGCATTTCCAAAAAGCTGGACGGCCCCCAACTGCGCCAGGCCATATTCCACGTAATAAAAAGGCACCTGGTGAATATGCTGTTTGCGGTGCCAGCCGGTTACTTTCACATCCTCCAACCCACTCCAATCCACCGCCGGCATAAAACGGTCCCACAGCTCGCCCCATTGACCGTCGCAAGCATCCGGGTCGGCTCCTTCCACCGGATTCTCATACACCCACTCTTGGAAGGAATCCACCACGGCCATGAAGGGCCAGAAAAGGACCATCCCTTCCAAGTGCTCCGTCCGGGCATAGGCCGCCTCGAAGTCCGAATAGAAACCCCCTTCGTCTTTGGTGAGGAACGGTGACGCCAGCAGCTCCATGCCCATGGAAGCCACTTCGGCGAATTCCATCGGCACCGCCAGTTGCTGCAAGTAAGGGATATGGGCCGTCTCGAAGATATGGAAGGCATGCCCGGATTCGTGCAGCAGGGTCATCACATCGTCGTGGGTACCGACCGCATTTACAAAGACGAACGGCTTGCGGATGGAGGTGTATGAGGTGCAGTAGGCTCCAGGCGCTTTGTTCTTGCGATTCTCCAGGTCGGTCAAATTCTCGGCCACCATGGAATCGAAGTATCCGCCCAACGACGGATCTACATGGTGAAAGATGAGTGAGGTCTTGGACTTCAGCTCATCCACAGAGGCGAATGGTTTTAGCGATGGAGCCTTTGCTGGTGAAGTCGGCCGGCTGTACCATCCATCCACCAGGTCCCACGGACGCAGAGAATCCAGCCCGAGGGCCTGCTTGCGCTTTTCATAGATGCGTGTCGCTGCCGGGACCACCACTTCTTCAATGGCCGCGGCGAAGGATTTGCAATCCTCGGGGGTATAGTCGAAACGCAGTTTTTGCTGCCAGGAATATTCCCGGAAGGAGGGCATGTCGGCGTTTCTGGCGATCCGGCCGCGCAAGTCCATGAATTTTTTCCAGAGTTCATTGACGGCCTTACGGTCCGAAAGCTGGCGCTCGGCCTTGAGTCTCCAGGCTTTTTCACGCCGGGCCCGATCGGATTGCTGAAAGGTCATTGCCAGCCGCGTCAAGGTAGTTTCTTTGCCTTCCCAACGGACCGTTTGAGCTCCAAAGATCTTATCGTATTCAATGGAGAGCTTTTGCTGTTCGGCCAGCAGCGGCAGATTGGAAGCTCGGAAAAGCGCCGCTTCAGCGCGCATGTTCCGCAGGGGGATTTCGAAACCCTGCGGTTCCAGCCGGCTGGTCAACAGCTTTTCTTTCAGTTTCTGATCAGCCTCCAGTGCGCGAGGGAAGATCGCATCGAGGAATTTATTCATGCGCGCCTCGGCTTCCTTATCCGCCGTATTGGTGGAGGTGGCCACGGCCAGGCGCGAGTACATCTCCTCGATGCGTTCCCCCACGCTGGACCAATCGGCCAGCCATGAATCCACATTATGGCTGGTCAGCGGGCAGGCTTCGAGTTGCTCATAATATTTTTTAATCGAGGGCCAATCCCAATCAATGATCTCTTGAGCGGTGGAGGGTAAATGATCCAGCATAACTTCTCCTATGGTTCGGCAATCAAAGGAATTTCTTGAATGCGCTCATCCAACAATGGTAAGTTTGGCCAGTGAGGCGGCCAGGCGTTTGATCCCAACGGATTCGAACACGACGTCCACAGTTTCGTCATCGTCTTGCAGGCGGCTGTCCAGGACAATACCCTCGCCCCAGGTGGGGTGCTTGACCCGTACCCCGGCCCGGAAGCGCGCCTGTTTGGCAGGGGTCGGATTGACTGCCTCTGGCCGCAGCCAACTGGGAGTCTGATATGAAGAACGCGGGCGCAGAGGCCGGCGATCGCGGGTCTTGCCGGTCAATAGTTCTGCAGGGATATCATCCAAGTAACGGGAAGGGATGGTTTCTTCGGCATAGCCACGCCCGCCTCGCCGCATGGCTCTCAGCAAATAGAGGCGGTCCTTGGCGCGGGTGATGCCCACGTAGAACAAGCGCCGTTCCTCCTCCATGGCTTCAGGCTCGTCGAAGGAGCGGCTGTGGGGGACCAGGCCGTCATCGAGGCCGATAATGAAGACCACTTTAAACTCCAGGCCTTTGGCGGCATGAAGCGTCAGCAGGGTGGGCGCATTTTTCCCCTCGGTCAGGGTATCCTGGTCGGAAATGAGGGCTACATTTTCGAGGAAATCAGTCAGCGTGCGGGTGGAATATTCGACCGTCAGGCGGCGAAGCTCCTGCACATTCTCCCAGCGCTCGGCGCCTTCCTCGGTCCCGTCATCGATAAATTCCTGATAATTGATGTCACGCAGGATGCGGTCGAACAATTCGGTCACCGTGGCTCGCCCGCCTTCCGCCTGCCAGTTGGCCAGCATGCCTCCATAATCGGCCAGGGGCAGCGCCGAGCGGCCGGTGAATTGTGACCAAAAAGGTGAAGCCTGGCCGCGAGCCAGATCCATGACCACCGCCGAGACGGAGATCTGGGCTGACCGGGCGGCATTGTGCAGGGCCGCAATGGTTTTATCGCCAATTCCCCGCGGTGGAACATTGATGATCCTGTCGAGGGATACTTCATCTGCCGGATTGTGGACCAGGCGCAGGTAAGCGATGATGTCTTTCACCTCCCGCCGTCCATAGAACCGCTGCGCCCCCACCAGGCGGTATGGCAGCCGGGCCTGCAGGAACGCCTCTTCCAGCAAACGGGATTGGGCGTTGGTGCGGTACATCACGGCGCACTCCCCCGGCTCAGCCTGACCTCCGGCGACCAGGCTGGCGATGGTATCGACCACGAAGGAAGCCTCGGCGTAGTCATCCAGGGCTTCATAATAAAAGAGCTTTTCGCCGGCGCCACGTTCAGTAAAAAGCTGCTTCCGACGGCGGTGAGGTGCCCGGTCGATGACCGACATGGCCGCGTCGAGGATGGTCTGCCTGGAGCGATAGTTCTGCTCCAGCAGGATGGTGCGGGAGTCGGGAAAATCCTGCTCGAAACGCTGGACGTTGCGATAGTCGGCCCCGCGCCAGCGGTATACCGATTGGTCCGGATCGCCCACTACAAAGATGTTGCCATGGGCCGAGGCGAGATGTTTTAACAAGACGTATTGAGCGAAGTTGGTATCCTGGAATTCATCCACCAGCACGTGGTGGAAGCGCTGGGAATATTTCTCCCGCACCGCCGGGAATTCGCTCAGGAGGTGAGCCGTCCACAGGAGCAGATCGTCGAAATCCACCGCATCGTTTTGCTTCAGCAGCTCCTGGTAGCGTTTGTAGATCCGTTTGACCACCTCGTCGCGATAGGTCTGGACGGGATAATCATCCGGAAAGATCAATTCGTTCTTGGCTCGCGAGATGGATCCCAGAACGGAAGGGGGACGGTAGGTCTTGTCATCCAGGTTAAGGTCACGGATGGCCCCCTTGACCAGGCGTAGCTGGTCGTCCTCGTCGTAAATGACGAAACGGTTATCGATCGGCAGGTTCTCCGCTTCCCGCCGCAGGATGCGGGCGCAGACGGCGTGGAACGTACCTAGCCACAGGCCGTCGGTGGCCAGTTCCCCCAGCATATCGCCGACGCGTTTCTCCATCTCCCGGGCGGCTTTATTCGTGAAGGTCACTGCCAGCATTTGGTACGGGCGCACGCCTTCATAGGCGATCAGATAGGCCACCCGTTGGGTGAGGACGCGCGTCTTTCCGGAACCAGGCCCGGCGAGGACCAAGACAGGTCCAGCGCCAGCAGTGACAGCCTGGCGCTGTTGGGGGTTAAGTTTATCGAGAAAATCCATAGCGAGGGTTGGGAACAGAACACTATCTGTTGCCCGTTTCCATCCTTTTAAGGTAATTCGGAAGTGCAGTTGGGGCAGCGAGTTGCTTTGATCGGAATGGTGGTGAAGCAGCGCGGGCAATCCTTGGTGGTTGGCTCTTTTTCGGCCTCTTTGGGTTTTCTTTGAAGGCTTTTAACGGATTTCACCAGCAGGAAGACGATAATGGCGATGATCAGGAAATTGATCACATTATTAATGAAATCGCCATAGGTCAGCTTGGCTTTGCCAATCATAAGGGTCATCCCGGAGAAGTCGATACCGCCTAAAGCGATGCCTACCAGCGGCATGATGATATCGCTTACCAGGGAGGTGACGATCTTCCCGAATGCGCCTCCAATGATGACTGCCACAGCCAGGTCCATCACATTGCCCTGCTGAATGAAATTCTTGAATTCCTTCCAAAGATTACCCATGTTTATCCTCCATGTTCAATTAATAATGAAATGATGGCGTGATTGTACCGTCTGGGAGGGTGCCTGTCAACGCGAGCGAATGGTAAATTGGGCTTTATACAAGAGGAGCTATGTCCTAAAGGGAAGCGACGGTCATTCAGAAGCTTGAATGACATCTCTGTTGTATAATCATGCCATGAAAACCTTTCCAAGGTTTGGCCCCATTCTCTCCTTGCGTTCCCTGATAATTCCCCTGACATTCTTGATTGGCCTCTTCTTTCTGGCAGCCTGTGGCAAGAGTACGGCCACACCAACTGCTCTTCCGACCCATCCACCCGTGCCTACGCGCGCTTCCACGCAGACGGCAGCCCCGCCCAAGTCTCTGACCGTCTGCCTGGGGCAGGAACCGGCCAGCTTATTCCCCATCCGTAACCCTTCAGCGGCGGCCCGCAGCGTACTCTCCGCTGTTTATGATGGTCCGATCGATACCAATTCGTATGATTATCAGCCCGTCATCCTGCAGCGGCTGCCCAGCCTGCAGAATGGCGATGCCCAGCTATTCAAAAAAGCCGTCTACGTGGGCGATGAGGTGGTGGATGCCAGCGGTACCCCCATCACCCTGGTAGTTGGTTCCAAGGTCCATCCTGCCGGCTGCCGGAGCGATTCGTGCGCCATCGTATACGATGGCAAGACCGAGATACAGATGGACCAAATGCAGGTCACCTTCCGCCTGCTGCCGGGCCTCACCTGGTCAGACGGCAAACCCCTGACTGCCGCCGATTCGGTCTACTCGTTCGATTTTCAAGCCCACCAACAGACCGGTTCCGGACCGGATTATTTGACTCAACGCACTCAATCCTACGAGGCGGCCGGAGCCGACACCGTCCAGTGGTGGGGAAAACCGGGTTTTATCGATCCCACGTATTTCACCAATTTCTGGTTCCCTCTTCCCAAAGCCCAATGGAGTAAACTCCCGGCGGGCAGCCTCACGGCCGCTCCGGAAGCCAGCCGCACGCCTCTTGGCTGGGGGCCGTATATCATTCAGGAATGGGTGGCAGGCGACCATATCCGATTGACCAAGAACCCCCACTACTTCCGCGCTGGCGAAGGATTGCCCAAATTCGATTCCCTCACTTTTCGTTTCGTTCCCGATCCTGAAACGGCCGTGAGCGATCTGGTCGCGGGCAAATGCGATATCCTCGATCCCAGCATCGATCTGGACAGCCAGGCCGGCCTGCTCCGAACGATGGCAGCCAACCATCAAGCCCAGGCAATTTTCTCCACCCCCGCGGTTATGGAACAACTTGCTTTCGGCATCCAGCCCGCCGCCTATGATAATGGATACAATCCCGGCTACGATAAGCCCGATTACTTTGGTGATGTGCGCGTCCGCCAGGCCGTCGCCATGTGCATCGACCGGCAGAAGATCATCGACACAGTCCTGATGGGGATGACCACGGCTCCCGCTTCATTTACGCCCAAGGATTATTCGTTTTATAACAGCGCAGCAAAAACGTATGCCTACGATGTTACTGCTGCGAACAGCCTTCTTGAACAGGCCGGCTGGAGGAATATCGCCAATGACCTGTCCAAGCCGCGCCAGGCCTGGGGGATCAAGAATATCCCCGATGGGACGCCTTTTGAAGTGACCTATCTGACCACCCCTGCCAGCCAGCGCATCCAGGTCTCCACTCTCATCGCCGATTCGTTGGCGCAGTGCGGCATCAGAGTGAATGTCCAATATGAGGACCAGACCACATTATATGGGGTCGGGCCGTCAGGCCCGCTCTTTGGGCGGGCCTTCGATCTGGTGGAATTTGCCATGGGCAGCACCAGCCTCGAGCCGCCCTGTGAGTGGTTCACCTCTGCGGAGATCCCCGCCGCCTCCAATCACTGGGTGGGGACGAATGTCAGCGGTTACAACAGCCCGGCTTTCGATAAGGCCTGCCAGGCGGCTCAACAGACCCTGGTGGACGAGGCCGACCACGCCTCGGCCTACAAAGAGGCCCAATCCATCTTTGCCCAGGATCTGCCTGTCCTTCCGCTCTATTGGCGCGTCGAAATTGCCGCAGCCCAGCCGCAGATGTGCAATTTCCACCTCGACCCAACCGCTTCCAGTGCTTTATGGGATATCGAAGCGTTCGACCGGGGCCCAAACTGCCAGCCATAGCGTGTATGGACGTCACATTGAATTATGGAAGGGGCACACTTGACTTTTGACCTCTCATGTGCTAACCTTCTAAATGATATATAATGTCTTACAACTATAATGAAAGCCGATACTGAAACGTGAAGGAGGTGATTCCAGAGGATAACCTCAA
>OBLY010000046.1_pt1 | contig 16396 bp, 14 predicted proteins | sample 1539041 | NCBI WGS metagenome assembly OBLY01 (sample SAMEA2690973, study PRJEB22502) | sediment metagenome | biome: Billabong; feature: Tropical; material: Sediment | place: Australia | collected 2013-05-14 | depth 1 m
CGGCGCGCCGCTGGGTGCACCGGCTCCGGGACCGGGTGGACGCGATCCTGGTCGGAGCCGGGACGGCGCGGAGCGACGATCCGCTCCTCACGACGCGCCTCCCCGGGGGCCGCGGGCGCGACGCCGTCCGGGTCGTCCTCGACACCGACCTGCGCCTGCCCCGCGGCCTCGCGCTGCTCCGGCCGCGCTCCGCCGCGCCGACCCTCGTCGCCCACGCCTCCGCGCGGACGCGGCGGACGGCGCCCGGCGTCGAGCTCCTGCGCTGCCGCCGCGGGAAGGGCGGGGTGGAGCTGCGCGACCTCCTCGCGCGCCTCGCCGCCCGCGGGGTGACGCACCTGCTCGTCGAGGGCGGCGCTCGCGTCCACGCGCGCTTCCTCGAGGAAGGGCTCGTCGATCGCGTCGCGGTCTTCGTCGCGCCGAAGCTCGCGGGGGCGGACGGGGTGCCCTTCGTGGCGTCGCGCGGGCCGGCGCGGATGGAGGACGCCCTCCGGCTCGACGAGCTGCAGGTGGAGCGGATCGGGGACGACGTGCTCCTCATCGGACGGCCGGTCCGTCCCGGGCGCCCGCGGCGGCGCCGCTGAGCGCGCTCCGCGGCGCGTCGGCCGTTGGCCAAAAACCCAGGAGGCGGCTAGGATTGCGCCGCGATGTTCACCGGTCTCGTGTCCGACATGGGCGCCGTCGAGCGCCTCGTGCCACGGCAGGGGGGCGCCCGCTTGACGCTCCGGCCGCGCGCCCTCGACGTGGACGCCCTCGTCCTCGGCGAGAGCGTCGCCTGCTCCGGCGTGTGCCTCACCGTCGTCGAGCGCGGGGGCGGGCTCGTCTCCTTCGACGCGGTCCCCGAGACGCTCTCGCGCACGACGGTGGGCGGCTGGCGCCCGGGCTCGCTCGTGAACCTCGAGCGGGCGCTCGCCCTCGGCGACCGCCTCGGCGGGCACCTCGTCCAGGGCCACGTCGACGCGGTCGGCGAGGTGCTGGCGCGGACGCCGGAGGGGCAGGGGGCGCGGCTCGCCGTCTCGCTCCCGGCCTCCATCGCGCCGCTCGTCGCGGAGAAGGGCTCGATCGCCGTCGACGGCGTGTCGCTCACGGTCGCGGCGGCGGGGCGCGACCGGTTCGAGGTGGCGCTCATCCCGGAGACCCTCGCGCGGACGACCCTCGGCGAGGCGCGCCCGGGCACGCGGGTGAACCTCGAGGCCGACGTGGTCGCCCGGCACGTCGCGCGCCTGCACGAGCTCGCGGGGGGCGGCGTCTCCGGGGGCGATCTCGCGCGCTGGGGCTACGGAGGGAACGCCCCTCCCGAGCCCCGCTCCGCGGGGCAGCGGAGCTCCGGGGGCAAGCGATGAAGGATCACACGAAGCACGCGGTCGAGCGGGTCGAGCGGGCGCTCGACGCGATCCGCGAGGGCCGGATGGTGATCCTCACCGACGACGAGGACCGGGAGAACGAGGGCGACCTGTGCATGGCGGCGCAGAAGGTCACCCCCGCCGCCGTGAACTTCATGGCGAAGTACGGGCGCGGCCTCGTCTGCCTCTCGCTCACCGAGGAGAAGGTCCGTCAGCTCCGGCTGCCGCTGATGGTGGACGAGGGCGCGAACACCTCCTCGTTCGGCACCGCCTTCACCGTGTCGATCGAGGCGAAGGAGGGCGTCACCACCGGCATCAGCGCCCGCGATCGCGCCCACACCATCCTCACCGCGGTGAAGGACGGGGCGCGGCCCGAGGACCTCGCCCGCCCCGGCCACGTCTTCCCGCTCCGCGCCCGGCGCGGCGGGGTGCTCGTCCGCGCCGGCCAGACCGAGGGCTCGGTCGATCTCGCGCGGCTCGCGGGGCTCAAGCCCGCCGGCGTCATCTGCGAGGTGATGAACGACGACGGCACGATGGCGAGGATGCCGCAGCTCGAGCAGCTCTCCCACGCGCACGGCCTGCCCATCGTCTCGGTCGCGGACCTCATCTCCTACCGGATGATGAAGGACACCCTCGTCCGGCGGGCGGCGGACGCGCCGGTCCCGACCGTGTACGGGGCGTTCCGGGCGGTCGCCTACGAGAACGACGTCGACGCCCACCAGCACGTCGCCTTCGTGAAGGGGCGCTGGCGCGAGGGCGAGCCGGTGCTCGTGCGGGTCCACTCGAAGTGCCTCACCGGGGACGTGTTCGGGTCGGAGCGCTGCGACTGCGGCCCGCAGCTCCACGCGGCGCTCCGCCAGATCGAGGCCGCGGGGAAGGGCGTCCTGCTCTACCTCGACCAGGAGGGGCGCGGCATCGGCCTCGCGAACAAGCTGCGCGCCTACAACCTCCAGGACCAGGGCTACGACACCGCCGAGGCGAACGTGCGGCTCGGCTTCAAGCCCGACCTGCGCGACTACGGCATCGGCGCCCAGATCCTGCGCGACCTCGGCGTCCGCAAGATGCGGCTCCTCACCAACAACCCGAAGAAGATCATCGGGCTCGAGGGGTACGGCCTCGAGGTGGTGGAGCGGGTGCCCATCGAGATGCCCCCGACCCGGCGGAACCGCGCGTACCTCGCGACCAAGCGCGACAAGCTCGGCCACCTGCTCACGCTCAAGCCCGCCGCCCCCGCGCGCGCGGCCAAGGGGCGCCGCGCGCCGGCGCGCCGCCAGAAGGGAAGGAACGGACGATGAACGTCTACGAGGGATCGCTCGTCGCGACCGGGCTCCGGGTCGGCATCGTCGTGGCGCGGTTCAACGCGCTCGTCACCGAGCAGCTCCTCTCCGGCGCGACGGACGCGCTGCGCCGCCACGGCGTGAAGGACGGGGACATGGACGTCTTCCGCTGCCCCGGCACCTTCGAGCTGCCGGCGGTCCTCCGCCGGGTGGCCCGCTCCGGCCGCTACGACGCGGTGATCGCCCTCGGGGCGGTGATCCGGGGCGGCACCCCGCACTTCGAGTACGTCGCGGCGGAGGCCACGAAGGGCATCGGGGTCGTCTCGCTCGAGGCCGACTGCGCCGTCGCCATGGGCGTCCTCACCTGCGACACCATGGAGCAGGCGCTGGAGCGGGCGGGCGTGAAGGCCGGCAACAAGGGGGCGGAGGCCGCGGTCGCGGCCATCGAGCAGGCGAACGTCCTCCGGGAGGCCGGCAAGATCGCGGCCCCGCGCCGGAGGGAGTGACCTTGACGGCGAGGCGGACCAAGGCCCGCGAGCGCGCCCTGCAGGCGCTCTACCAGATCGACGTCGCCGCCGAGGGAATCGACGAGGCGCTCGGCCGGTTCTGGAAGAGCTTCGAGCCGGTGGAGCGGGAGGTCATGACGCTCGCGGAGTCGCTCGTCCGCGGCGTCGCCGAGCACCGGCGGGTGATCGACGAGGAGATCGAGCGGGTGTCCTCCAACTGGCGGCTCGACCGGATGGCGAAGGTGGACCGGAACGTGCTCCGGCTCGCCACCTACGAGCTGCTGAAGACGGACGTCCCGGTCAAGGTCGCGATCAACGAGGCGATCGAGCTCGGGAAGAAGTACGGATCCGAGAGCACCGGGGCGTTCGTGAACGGGGTGCTGGACCGGATCGCGTCCGAGCTGCCGGCGGAGCGCCGGCGCTCCCGCGACGAGTGACGAGGACCGACCGCGTGGCGCTCGCGATCGAGGTGGCGGAGCTCGGGCTGTCGGCCCTCGACGGGCTCGACGTCGACGCCCTGGCCGTGTTCGTGGGCCCGGAGCGGCCGCTCCAGGGCTTCGCCGGCTTCGCGGACTGGCGGCTGTGCGGCGCGATCTCCCGCGCCATCCGGACCGGGCTCTTCCAGGCCGACGCGGGGGAGGCGCTGCTGCTCCCGTCCGGCGGGCGGGTGTCGCCGGGCCGGGTCTTCTGCTTCGGGCTCGCCGAGGTGCCGCTCTCGCCCGAGGCCTTCCTGAGCGCGGCGCGGACGCTGTGCGAGGCCCTCGCCCGCGCCGGGAGCGAGGCCTTCGCCACCTCCATGCCCCCCCTCGCCGGGAACGACGCGCCGCTCGCGGCCCGGCTCTGGCTCGAGGCGAGCCTCGTCCGGCCGGTGCGGCGCCAGATCGTGCTCGGGGAGGCGCGGGCGCTGCAGCGCGACCTCGCCGCCGCGCGGGCGGCCCTCGGCGTGGAGGTGGACGTCCTCGCCCCGCCGTCTCGGGTCGAGATGCCGCCGCGGGGCCGCGGCTTGCCGCACGTGGGCGGCGTGGTACGTTGACCGCCGGGGCGCGGCCCCGACGATGGACAAGGGTCAGAAGGCGCTCAGCGAGTTCGTCTCCGAGGCGCAGGAGACCATCGACCTGCTCGGGCGGGAGCTCATGCAGCTCGACGCCGGGCCGGCCGACGACCCCGCCCCCGACGTCCTGAACGCGGTCTTCCGCGCGGCCCACTCGCTCAAGGGGCTCTCCTCCATGTTCGGCGTGGAGCGGATGGCCCGGCTCGCCCACGCGCTCGAGGACGTCCTCGACGATCTGCGCATGGGGCGCCGCCGCCTCGACCGGCCCGCCCTCGACCTGCTCCTCGAGACGCCCGAGGTCTTCTCGCGGATCATCGCGGAGGAGTCGGCGGGGGAGGCGCCGCGGACCACCGACCTCGCCGCGTCGCTCACCGAGCGGCTGCGGGTGCGCGAGGCGCCCCCGCCCGCCGGCGGCGATCCGCTGGACGCCGTCGCCCTGGCGCCGGAGGTCCGCTCGGTCCTCACCGAGTACGAGGAGCACCGGCTCCGCGCCTGCGTCGAGAAGGGGCTCGAGCTGTTCCGCGTCCGGGTGACGTTCGACCTCGCCTCCTTCGACCGCGACCTCTCGGCGGCGCGGGGGCGGCTGCAGCGGATCGGCGAGGTCGTCTCCACGCTCCCCTCCGCCGACGCCCACGACCCGGCCTCCCTCGCGTTCGAGCTCCTGGTCGCGTCGAAGGAGGTGCGCGGCACGATCCAGCACGAGGCAGGGGGAGGCGCGGTCGTGGAGGCGGTCCCGCGGGTGGGCGCGCGGGCCTCGGCCGGGATCCCGGCCGCCCCGGGCCCGCCCGCCATCGCGGCCGGGACCCCGCCCGCCGACGCCCCTCCCGCCGACGCCCCGCCCGCGGAGGTGGTGTCGCTCCGCTCCGTGTCGCAGTCGGTCCGCGTCGACATCCGCAAGCTCGACTGGCTCATGAACGTCGTCGGCGAGCTCGTGCTCGTGAAGTCCTCGCTCCAGTCCATCGCCGAGCGGCTCAAGGCGACCGGGAGCGAGCCGGCGCTCACCGGCGAGCTGCTCCACGTGAACCGCGCCCTCGAGCGGCGGCTCGGGGAGCTGCAGGAGGGGATCCTCGAGGTCCGGATGGTCCCCCTCGAGCAGATCTTCGACAAGCTCGCGCGGATGGTCCGCAAGATCGCCCGCGAGCTCGGGAAGGAGATCGACCTCGAGGTGTCGGGCGGCGACGTCGAGCTCGACAAGCTCATCGTCGAGGAGCTGTCCGATCCGCTGATGCACCTCATCCGGAACGCCATCGACCACGCCATCGAGCCGCCGCAGGTGCGCGCCGCGGCGGGGAAGCCGGCCGCGGGCCGGGTGACCCTCGCGGCCGCGCAGAAGGGGAACCACGTCCAGATCGTGGTGGAGGACGACGGCGCCGGGATCGACGAGGAGCGGGTCCGCCAGGTCGCGGTGGCGCGCGGGCTCGTCTCGGAGGACGCCGCCCGCGAGCTGCCGCGCCGCGAGCTCATGAACCTCATCTTCGTGCCGGGCTTCTCCACCGCGCACCACGTCACCGCCCTCTCCGGGCGAGGCGTCGGCATGGACGTCGTGAAGAACAACATCGCCGCGCTCTCCGGCCTCATCGACCTGCGGACGGAGCGGGGCCGCGGCACGCGGTTCGAGATCACGCTCCCGGTCACCCTCGCGATCATCCGCGCCCTCGTCGTGGCGGTCTGCGGCCGGACCTACGCGGTCCCGCTCAACAGCGTGCTGGAGATCCTCGAGGTGCGGCCCCGCGACGTGCGCACCGTCTCGACCCGCGAGGTGATCACGCTGCGGGGCGCGACGCTGCCCCTCGTCCGGCTCGGCCGGTTCTTCGACCTCGACGGCGGGCGCAGCCGCGAGTCGCTCTTCGTCGTCGTGGTGGGGCTCGCCCAGGAGCGGCTCGGCGTCGCCGTCGACGAGCTCGTGGGCCAGCAGGACATCGTGGTGAAGCCGCTCGGCGCCCAGCTCCAGGGCGTGCGGGGGGTCGCCGGGGCCACGGACCTCGGCAGCCGGCGCACCGTCCTCGTCCTCGACGTCGGCGCCATCATCGAGGACGTCGTCTCGGGGGAGGCGCTGCGCGAGGCCGCCCCGGGCGGCGGCGGCCCGGTCCGGAGAGCGTGACCGATGTACCTCGAGTTCTTCGGCCTCGCGCGGAAGCCGTTCTCGAAGACGCCGGACCCGGAGTTCCTCTTCCCGTCTCGCCAGCACGCGGAGGCGCTCGCGCGGCTCTCCCACGCCCTCGAGGAGCGGGAGATCGCGGTCCTCACCGGAGAGATCGGCGCGGGGAAGACGACGCTGTCGCGCGCCCTCGTGGACGCCTTCGCGGACCGGTGCCGCTTCAGCTTCGTCGTCCACCCGGCGCTCCCGCCCGCGCAGCTCCTCGGCGCCGTCGCGGAGGGGTTCGGGCTGCCGCCGGCGCGCAGGAAGGCGGACGCCTTCGCGGCGCTCGCCGAGCACGTCGCGCGGGTGGACGCCGACGGGCGGTTCGCCGTCGTGGTCGTCGACGAGGCCCAGCTCCTCCCTCGCGCCGCCTACGACGAGCTGCGGCTCCTCACGAACGTGGTCGCCGACGACCGGGCGCTGGTCGGCCTCGTCCTGGTGGGCCAGCCCGAGCTGCGCCCCCGGCTCCACGAGCGGGGCGGGGAGGCGTTCACGCAGCGGATCGGGATCGCCTACCACGTCGGCGCCCTCGAGCTCGAGGAGACGGGCCGCTACCTCGCCCACCGGCTCGCGGTGGCGGGCCGCACGGCCCCCCTGTTCGAGGACGCCGCGGTCGCCGCCGTCCACCGGCTCACGGGCGGAGTCCCGCGCCGGGGGAACCAGGTGGCCGCGGGCGCGCTGCTCGAGGGGTTCGCCCGCGAGGCGGAGCGGATCTCGGCGGAGGTCGTGGAGGTGGCGGCGGCGGACCTGGCCGCGCACCTGGGAACGGCCGAGCGGGCGCGGTAGACTCGCCAGCTGGCACGGCCGCCGCATGGACTTCCTGAACATCCGGAAGAAGGCCCAGGAGCGGGCCCGGGCACGCGCCGCCGCGGAGGCGGAGGCGCGCGAGCGGCGCCCGCCGGAGGACGCGCCGCCGGACGCCCCGCTGGTCACCGAGGAGGACGTCCTCCAGGGCGCGCTCGCCGCGCGCCTGCAGGGGCTCCCCCCCGCCGAGGCGCCGCCCCCCGAGGCCGCGGCCGACCCCCGCTTCACCACGTGGCGACCCGGGACCGGCGCGCCGCCCCCGGTCGAGCCGGAGCCGCCGGCGGAGCCGCTCGCTCGGCCCGAGGACTTCGCGGTCGTCGCGCCGTGGTCGGGCGGGCTCGTCGCCGCGCCGCTCGCGCCGCCGTCCCCCTGGACCGCACCGCCGCCGCCGGTCTCCGAGGCGCCGCCGGCGCCCGCCGATCCCCTCGACGAGTTCTTCTACCGCGAGGACGAGGCGGGCCCCGCCGTCCCGGAGCTCGCGACCAGCGCGCCCGAGCCGGACGCGACCCCGGCCGTCGAGCGCCGCGAGGAGTACCTCACGTTCCTGCTGGGGCCGGACGAGTACGCGGTCGCCATCGAGCGGGTCCGCGAGGTGGTGCGGCCGCCCCCCCTCGCCGAGGTGCCGCGCGCGCCGCCCCACATCCTCGGCGTCGTGACGGTCCGCGGCGAGGTCGTCGCGGTGGTCGATCCGCGTCGCCGCCTGGGGCTCGTCCCCGGACTTCCTCCGCCCCGCGAAGCGGGGCCGGGGAGGGGCCTCGTCCCCGCGCAGCCGGGGGAGGGCGAGGGCAAGATCGTCATCGTGGACGCCGGCGAGGGTCCCGTCGGCCTGCACGTCGATCGCGTGGTGAGCGTCGTCCGGCTGCGCGCCGGCTCGGTCGAGCCGTGTCCGCAGGGCATCGCCGGGTCCCGCGGCGAGTTCCTGGCCGGGATCGGCCGCGAGGGGGATCGCCTCTTCACGATCCTGGATCTCGCGGCGCTGCTGCGGCGGGGCCCGGCGCGCCCGGAGCCGGCCGGGAGGGGCGCCGATGCCTGAGGCCGCCGACGCCCTCGCGCAGCTCTGCACCTTCCGGATCGCGGGGGAGGACTACGCCATCGACATCATGCGGGTGCGGGAGATCATCCACCCCCTCCCCGTCACGCCCGTGCCCCGGGCCCCCGCCTTCGTGGACGGGGTCGTGCGCCTGCGCGGGGACGTCATCCCGGTGGTCGACGTCCGCAAGCGCCTCGGGCTGCCGGCCGGCGCGCCGACCCGCAAGAGCCGCTTCCTCGTGGTGAACGTCGCCGGGCGGCGGGTCGCCCTCGCCGTCGACGAGGTCCGCGAGGTGCTGCGGATCGCGCGCTCCGAGATCCGGCCGGCCCCCGCCCTCCGCGCGCCGGGGGCGCCGCGCTTCTTCCTCGGCGCGTGCGGCGGAGATCGACCGGGGGGCCGGCCGGGCGCGCCCCTGCGGCTGCTCCTCAACGTGAAGGCGCTGCTCGACCCCGCGATCCCGGGGGAGGCCGACGCGGCGCGGTCCCAGGCGGAGGCGTCGAGGCGCGCATGACCGACCGCGACGACGTGAGCGCCCCTCGGGCGCGGGCCGTCCACCCCGACGAGGAGACGCGCTATCGCGCCGTGCAGGACCTCGACCCGGCCGACCTCGCCGATCGGGGAGTCCTCGTCGACCGGCTCGCGGATCCGAGCTGGCGCGTTCGCGCGGCCGCCGTGGAGCGGATCTCGAGCGGCCCGGGCGCGGCCGCCGCGCTCCCCGCCCTCGTCGAGGTCCTCGCGAGCGGCCCCGGCGTGGGCGCCCGGGAGGCCGCGGCGGAGGCGCTCGCCCGCGTCGGCGCGCCCGCGGTCCCGCTCCTCGTCGAGCGGTTGTCCGCCGCGGACCCGGACCTGCGCCAGGCGGCGGCCGGTGTGCTCGGCGAGATCGCCGACGCGCGGGCGGTGGCGCCGCTCACCGCGAGGCTCGCCGACGGCGACCCCAACGTCCGCGCGGCCGCGGCGGACGCCCTCGGCAAGGTCGGCGGCCCCGGCGCGGTCGCCGCCCTGCGCGCCGCGGCCGACTCGGACGATCCCACCCTGCGGCTCTCCGCCATCGACGCGCTCGCCGCGCTGCGCGCGTCCCTGCCGGCGGCGCGCATCGAGGAGCTGCTCGCCGACCGCAGCCTGCGCCGCGGCCTGTACAGGATGATCGGCGCCTGCGACGACCCGGCCGCGCTCGCCCTGGTCGCGCGCGGCGTCGCCGACACGAGCCGGGCGGGGCGCGAGGCGGCGCTCGCCGCGCTCGGCCACCAGCGCGCGCGCCGCGCGCCGGGGGATCTCGCGCCGGTGCTCGCCGATCTCCATGCGGCGGCCGAGCGCGATCCGGGGCTCGCCGACGCCTGGGCGAGCGCCCTCGGGTCCGACGAGCCCTACGCGGCGGAGGGCGCGCTCATCGCCCTCGCCGCCGCCCGCGCCGGCCGCCACGCCGGCCGCATCGCGCGGCTCGCCGAGGACGAGCGGCTCCGCCCCTTCGTGGAGGAGGCCCTCGAGGCGTTCCCCGACGCCCCCGAGCTCCGCGCCGCCCTCGCCGAGGTGCTCCCCGCGCTCGGCCAGCTCGCGCGCCTGACCACCCTCGCCGCGCTCGCGCGGCTGGGCAGCCCCGCCGCGTTCGAGAGCGTGGTGCGGGAGGCGAGCGACCGCGACTCGTACGTCCACGGCGAGGCGATCGCCGCGCTGGGACGGCTGCGCGACGCCCGCGGGGTGGCGCCGCTCGCCGGGCTCCTCGCGGACGACGACGCCGAGACCGCGGGGCTCGCGGCCGCCGCGCTCGTCCGCATCGGCCAGGGGGGAGCCGACGCCCGCGACGCCGTGCTCGCCGCGGCGCGCGCCCGGGGCGAGGCGAGCCGCTGCGCGGCGGTCTACCGGATCCTGGGGGCGCTCGGCGGCGAGGCGGACGTGGCGTTCGTCGCGGCCGGGCTCCGCTCGGGATCGGAGACCGAGCGCGTGGCCGCGGCGGGCGCGGTCGGGGCGCTCGTGCAGCGCGGCGCGGTGCGCGACGCCGCCGCGCCGCTCGTCGAGACCCTCTCCGATCCCGCCTGGACGGTCCGTGCCGCCGCCGCGCGGGCCGTCGCGACGATCGCCCACGCCGCGCGCTCGGGGCGCGCGCCGGGACCGCCGGAGGAGGCCGCGGACGCCCTCGTCCGCGCCCTGCGCGACCCCGAGCAGGCCGTGCGCGCCGCCGCCGCGGAGGCGCTCGGCGCCTGCGGGCGGCCCCGGGACGCGGCGCCGCTCGCCGCGCTCGCCCGGGATCCCGGCGCGCCCGCCGCGGTGATCGTCGCGGCGCTGCGCGCGCTCTCGGCGGCCGGGCCGATCCCGGCCGACGCGCTCGAGCGCGCCCTCGCCCACGAGGATCCCGAGGTCGTGAAGGAGGGCGTCCTCGGGGCCGCGCGGATCCCGGGCGCCGAGGGGCTCCGCCTGCTGCGCGCGGCGGCGGCGAGCCCGCGCTGGGACGTGCGCCGCGCCGCGGCGCGGGCCTGGGCGGAGCGGGGCGATCCGGCGCTGCGCGAGGACGCGGAGCGGCTCGCCGCGTCCGACCCGGACCCGCTCGTCGCCCGCGCGTTCGCGGAGACCTCGCTCGCCCTCGGGGGCCGCTGATCCCGCATGTGGCGGCCCGAGGATCACCGTCCGCAGATGTCGGAGGAGGAGTTCCGCCTCCTCCGCGAGCTCGTCCACCAGCACTGCGGGATCTTCTTCCGCGACGAGAACCGTTACCTGCTGGAGCGCCGGCTCGCCCCCCGGCTCGAGGCGCTCGCGCTGCGCGACTACGAGGCGTACCACCGGTACCTGAGGTTCGATCCGGGCCGGACGGCGGAGCTGCAGCTCGCGATCGATCTCCTCACGACGAACGAGACGTACTTCTACCGCGAGCCGCCGCAGCTCGACGCCCTGGCCCGCGAGATCCTGCCGCGGCTCGCCCGCGCGCGCGCGGCCGACCGGTCGCTCCGCATCCTGTCCGCCGGCTGCTCCACGGGCGAGGAGGCGTACACCCTCGCGATCCTCGTGAAGGACTCGCGCCTCTTCGAGGGCTGGCAGGTCGAGATCGTCGCCTGCGACATCTCGACCCGCTGCATCGACCACGCCCGCGCGGGCGCGTACGGCGAGCACGCCTTCCGCAACCCCGAGTCGGAGCCCATGCGCCGCTGGTTCCACCTGCGCGGCGGGAAGTGGGCCATCGACGAGGCGATCCGGCGGATGGTGCGGTTCGGGCGCGACAACCTCCTCGATCCCCACGCGCTGTCGACGGTCTCGCGCCTCGACGTCCTCGTGTGCCGCAACGTCATGATCTACTTCGACGTCGCCGCGCGGAGGCAGGTGCTCCGCACCTTCCACCAGAAGCTGCGCGAGGGCGGGTGGCTGCTCCTCGGCCACTCCGAGTCGCTCATCAACCTGACCGCCGACTTCGAGCTCGTCCACCTCGAGACCGACCTCGTCTACCGCAAGCCGGTCCGCGCCGGCCGCGGCGAGGAGGGTGCGTGAGCCCGGCGCGGCAGGCGCGGGCGCCGGCCCGCGTGCTGCTCGTCGACGACTCGGAGGCGAGCCGGAGGGCGATCGGGCGGATCCTGGAGCGGGGCGGGGGGGCCGTGGTCGTCGGCGCGGCGCGGGACGGCGAGGAGGCGCTGCGCCAGGCGCTGCAGCTCGGGCCGGACCTCGTGGTCCTGGACCTGCAGATGCCGCGCATCGACGGCTTCACCTTCCTGCGCCTGCTCATGGCGCGACGGCCCACCCCCGTCGTGGTCGTCTCCTCCCGCTCGCACCGCGCCGACGTGTTCAAGGCCCTCGAGCTCGGGGCGGTGGACTTCGTCGCGAAGCCGGAGGGCGGCGTCGGCCTCGAGGCGATCGCCGCGGAGCTCCGCGAGAAGTGCGAGCTCCTGCGCACCCTGCGCCCGCAGAACCTGCTCCCGGGGGCGCCGCGCGTCGCGCGCCTCGGGCCGGTCCCGTCGATCGGCGGCCCGCGCCGGGTCGTCGCCATCGCCGCCTCGACCGGCGGCCCGCAGGCGCTGCTGACGCTGCTGTCGGCGCTCCCGGGGGACCTGCCCCTCGGCTTCGTCGTGGCCCAGCACATGCCCGAGCGGTTCACCGCGGACTTCGCCGAGCGGATCCGGCGGAGCTGCCCGTTCACGGCGCAGGAGGCGGCGGAGGGGGACCTGCTCGCGGAGGGGCGGGTGCTCGTCGCGCCGGGCGGGAACCACCTCGAGGTCCGCCGCGGGGGCGGCGGCGCGCTCGTCGCGGCCATCGCCCGCGCCGATGGGCCGGGCGCGCGCACGGGGCCCTGCCCGTCCGCGGACCGGCTCTTCCGCTCGGTGGCCGACGCGGTGGGGTCGCGCGCCTGCGCGGTCGTCCTCACCGGGATGGGACGGGACGGCGGGGAGGGGGTCCGCGCCGTGAAGGCGGCGGGCGGGCTCACGCTCGCGGAGTCGCAGGAGACGGCCGTGGTATACGGGATGCCCCAGGCCGCCGCCGAGAGCGGCGCGCTCGACGAGCTGCTCCCGCTCGACGGGATCGCCGAGCGGCTCCTGCGCTTCGGCCGGGCGGCGTGAACGATGGCGCTCCTGCACGCACTCGTGGTCGACGACAGCCCCGCGATGCGGAAGCAGCTCGCCTACGCGCTCCAGCGGATCGCCGGGATGAGCGCGGTCGAGGCGTCCGACGGCGCCGACGCCTGGCGGAAGCTCTGCTCCGCGACGTTCCACGTCGTCCTCACCGACATCAACATGCCCCTCCTCGACGGGCTCAAGCTCGTCGCCCTCGTGCGGGCGAGCGGCCCGCACCAGCGGGTGCCCATCGTCGTCATCACCACGGAGGGGGCGGAGGCCGACCGGCGGCGCGCCATGAGCCTCGGCGCGAGCGCGTACCTCGTGAAGCCGGTGCAGGCGACGCAGGTCGTGGAGACGGTGCGGGCCGTCCTCGCGATCACCTGACCGAGCCGCGGGACGGGCGCCGGCGCTAGGGCGTGATCCGCTCCATCATCCGCGCGAACGGGATCGTCTCCCGGACGTGGTGCAGCCCGCAGACCCACGCCACGCAGCGCTCGACCCCCATGCCGAACCCGGCGTGCGGCACGCTCCCGTACCGGCGCAGGTCGAGGTACCACTCGAACGCCTCCTTCGGCAGGCCGTGCTCCGCGATCGCGCGCTCCAGCGTCGCGAGGTCGTCCTCGCGCTGCCCCCCGCCGATGATCTCGCCGTAGCCCTCCGGCGCGAGCACGTCGCAGCCGAGGGCCAGCCGGGCGTCGGCGGGGTCCTTCTTGAAGTAGAACGCCTTCATCGAGGCGGGATACCGGTGGACCATCACCGGCCGGTCGAACCGGCTCGCGACGAGCGTCTCCTCGTCCCCGCCGATGTCCTCCCCCCACGCCATGAGCGGCGCGGCCGGGTCGCGCCTCCCGTCCGCCGCCATCGCCCGCTGCGCCTCCCGGATCACCTCGACCGCGTCGGAGTAGGTGATCCGGGGGAACGGCGGCTTCACGGCCTCGAGCTTCGCGACGTCGCGCTCCAGCAGCGCGACGAGCTCCCTCCGGTGGCGCGCGAGGGCGGTCTGGACGACGTACGAGACGAACTCCTCCATGAGCGCCATGTCGCCCTCGAGGTCCATGAAGGCCACCTCCGGCTCGACCATCCAGAACTCGGTGAGGTGGCGACGCGTCTTCGACTTCTCGGCCCGGAAGGTCGGCCCGAAGCAGTAGACCTTCCCGAGCGCCATCGCGGCCGCCTCCATGTAGAGCTGGCCGGACTGGGTGAGGTAGGCCTTCCCGAGGTCGAAGTACGGCACCTCGAACAGCGTGGAGGTCCCCTCGCACGCCGCGGGGGTGAAGATGGGCGCGTCGACGAGGGTGAAGCCGCGCGCGTCGAAGAAGTCGCGGATCGCCTTCTCGACGGTGTGACGGACCCGGAGCACCGCCTGCTGGCGCTGCGACCGGAGCCAGAGGTGGCGCTGGTCCATCAGGAAGGCCACCCCGTGCTCCTTGTGCCCGATCGGGAACTCCTGGGAGGGGCGGGCGAACACCGTCAGGCCGCGGACGTCGAGCTCGAACCCGATGGGCGAGCGCTCGTCCTTCTTCACGAGCCCCGTCACCGCGAGGCTCGTCTCCTGGGGCAGGTGGTCGGCCTCGTGGAAGGTCTCGGGCGAGACGTTCCCCTTGAACACCACGCACTGGATGGTCCCGGTGCCGTCGCGCACCTGGAGGAAGTGGAGCTTCCCGGAGGAGCGGCGGGCGTGGAGCCACCCGTGCAGGGTGATCTCCTGGCCTTCGAAGCGGGCGATGTCGGCGACGTGGACGGGGGGGAACATGGGCGGAGGTTATAGCGCTGGGCGCGCGGCGCGGGGCGGGGCGGGAAGGGCAGACGCGGGGCCGCCCCTCCGGTAATATCCGCCCCCCTATGTCGATGAACGAGCGCTACGAACCCCACTCGATCGAGCCCCGCTGGCAGGCCCGCTGGGAGCAGGCGGGCGCCTTCCGCACCGGCCGGCGCGCCGGCGCGGAGCCCCGCTACGTGCTCGAGATGTTCCCGTACCCCTCGGGCGCGATGCACATGGGGCACGGGCGCGTCTACACCATCGGCGACGCCCTGGCCCGGTGGCTCCGGATGCGGGGCTACGACGTCATCCACCCCATCGGCTTCGACGCCCTCGGCCTCCCCGCGGAGAACGCCGCCATCAAGGACGGGCGCCACCCCGGCGAGCGGACGCGCGAGAACATCGTCTCGTTCCGCGCCGAGATGAAGAAGCTCGGCTTCTCGTTCGACTGGTCGCGCGAGATCTCCACCTGCGACCCCGAGTACTACCGCTGGAACCAGTGGTTCTTCCTCCGGATGCTCGAGCGCGGCATCGTCTACCGCCGCGAGGGCAAGGCCAACTGGTGCACCGGCTGCAACACCGTCATCGCGAACGAGCAGGTCGTCGACGACAACCGCTGCGAGCGCTGCGAGTCGCCGGTCGTCGAGAAGGTCATCCCCGAGTGGGCCTTCCGGATCACCGCCTACGCCCAGGACCTGCTCGACGGGCTCGACCAGCTCACGGAGTGGCCGGAGCGGATCACGACGATGCAGCGGAACTGGATCGGGAAGAGCGTCGGCGCCGAGGTCGCCTTCGCGGTCCCGGGCAGCCGCGCGATCGACGTCTTCACCACCCGCGTCGACACGATCTTCGGCTGCACCTACGTCGTCCTCGCCCCCGAGCACCCGCTCGTCGAGACGGTCACCACCCCCGACCGGCGCGCCGAGGTCCGGGCGTTCGTCGAGCGGATGCGGAAGACCGACGCCGCGGAGCGGGTCGGCGAGAGCGCGCCGAAGGAGGGCGTCTTCACCGGCGCCCTCGCGGTCAACCCGTACACCGGGGAGAAGGTCCCGGTCTGGATCGCGAACTTCGTGCTGGCCGAGTACGGCACCGGCGCGGTGATGAGCGTCCCCGCCCACGACCAGCGCGACTTCGAGTTCGCGCGGAAGTACGGGCTGCCGGTGCGCGTCGTCATCCAGCCGGCGAAGGGCGACCGGCTCCCGGGCGGCGACGCCCTGGAGAAGGCGTACACCGAGGACGGCGTCGTCGAGGGCTCCGGGCCGTTCAGCGGGCTCGCGAGCGGGAAGGCCCGCGAGGTGATGGCCGCGGAGGCCGAGAAGAAGGGCTTCGGGAAGCCGACGGTGCGCTGGCACCTGCGCGACTGGGGCTTCTCGCGCCAGCGCTACTGGGGCACGCCGATCCCGGTCATCTACTGCGACGCCGACGGGATCGTGCCGGTGCCGGACGACCAGCTCCCGGTGGTCCTCCCCGACGAGGCGATCATCACGGGGAAGGGGGAGCCGCCGCTCGCCAAGGTCCCGTCCTTCGTGAACGTGACCTGCCCGCGCTGCGGGAAGCCCGCGCGGCGCGAGGTCGAGACGATGGACACCTTCGTCGACTCGTCCTGGTACTACGCGCGCTACCTCTCGCCGCACGACGACCGGCGCCCCTTCGAGCCGGCCGAGGCGAAGCGCTGGCTCCCCATCGACGTCTACGTCGGCGGGCCCGAGCACGCGGTGATGCACCTGCTCTACTTCCGGTTCTGGCACCGGGTGATGCACCAGCTCGGCCTCGTCCACGAGGACGAGCCCTGCAAGCGGCTCGTCACCCAGGGCATCGTCAACGGCCCCGACGGCCGGAAGATGTCGAAGCGCTGGGGGAACGTCGTGACCCCCGGGCCGATGGTCGAGAAGTACGGCGCCGACACGCTCCGCCTCTTCATCCTCTTCGCCGCGCCGCCGGAGAAGGACATCGACTGGTC